>Ga0209965_1000286_pt1 | contig 18233 bp, 13 predicted proteins | sample SalPon2_B_H2O_MG_FD_185707 | JGI IMG/M metagenome (GOLD analysis project Ga0209965, IMG submission 185707) | Salt pond water microbial communities from South San Francisco under conditions of wetland restoration - Salt Pond MetaG R2_B_H2O_MG... | ecosystem: Environmental > Aquatic > Non-marine...
ATCGTGAACAGCGTGATGTCCCGCCGAAAGCACGAGACAATGAAAGTTCGTTCGAAGAATACCTTGACGAGACCTTTACCGACGAACGGGTTCCGACACCTTGGAGTGCCTCGATCAGGTTAACATGCCGGTCCAGACCCGAGGAGGGTGCGATCGCGGTCTCCGCACGGCTTGTCAATACACATGGCGAAGATCTCGCCGATGCTCAAGAGTGTGACGAAGAGTGGCAGACCTATCTGTTCGACGCAGGCCTCTCGATAAATCTCGAAAATTCGACTTTCCAACCATTTGAATCTGAGGAGATACGGAACGAGTACCAGTACGACGGGAATATGTATGCCCTCGGTGAGAACACGGCGGTCGAAACCGAGGCAGGTGAGGACGTGACTCACATCGAGACGAATACGGTCCCGATTTACGAACAACCGAAGTATCACTCACGAGAGGCTGTTTCGGCTCCATTTAGGGCGCTCGCCGAAGAGGATATAGATGAGGTACTGGGTCGGATCACGACTGAGATGGAACGCGCAGCCGACCAGTACGAATCTGTCAGGGATAGCGTTCTTGAAGATAAATCGGAGCAAGCAATCCGGGACTTTGGGGAGGCGATGCAGGCGTTTGTCGAGGAACGAGAACGATTTGAGCACGGACGAGAGCTCATTCAGGAAGACCCTCAGGTCGAACGTGCGTTCCGAGCTCTCAACGAGACGTTTTCCGATATGGGCGAGGAGTTTACCCGATGGCGGCTCTTCCAGGTTATTTTCATCGTCATGAGCATCCCCGACATCGTCGCGCAGGCGGATCCAGATCGGGGTATCGACGATCGCCTTGACGTGGGCGACGTCATCTACTTCCCGACCGGTGGAGGCAAAACCGAGGCATACCTGGGCCTCGTCGTTTTCACCGCATTTTACGACCGTCTCAGGGGGAAGGATTTCGGCACGACTGCGTGGACCAAGTTCCCACTCCGGCTGCTCTCACTCCAGCAACTCCAGCGTATAGCTGATGCACTCTGTCGAGCCGAAGCGATACGCCGTGAGAGTGAGGCCTTCGGGGGAGAACCATTCAGTGTTGGCTACTTCGTGGGGAAGAACAATACACCGAACAAAGTCATTGATGGTGATTCTGACGCGGGCAACAACGTCCGGAAAGCTCGTGACGACGAACAGAAACAGGAAGATTGGTTGATCGTCTCGGAGTGTCCATTCTGTGGTGAGGAGTCGGTCGAAATCACGGGTGACGAAAGTCGACTTCGCATCATCCATCGCTGCACGAATTCCGAGTGTTCCGAAGTCCAGCGGCAAGGCGGGGAGACCGCCGAACTCCCGATCTACATCACCGACGAGGAAGTCTATCGATACGCTCCGACCTTCGTCGTCAGTACCATTGACAAGATCGCTATCATGGGGATGCAGCGACGCGCTCGAACCTTGTTCGGTCGCGTGAAAAATCGCTGTCCAGATCACGGGTTTACTGGTGAGGGGCAGTGTCTCTGTGACGCGTTCGGCTACCCTGACGACGTCGTCTGTGATAGCAGTTCGCTTGAATCGGTAGAGCCGGTTGATCCTCCGTCACTGTTCATCCAAGACGAACTACACCTCTTGCGTGAGGAGTTCGGGGCCTTCGATTCCCACTACGAAACGTTCCTTCAGGAGTGGATGGACCGGGTGACAGATGGCGGGTGGAATCCGAAGTACGTTGCAGCGACTGCAACCATCGCCGGCGCTGAAGAACAGGTCCAATCACTCTACTGGCGGGATGCACAAATCTTCCCTTCACAGGGACCAAGGCTTAAGCAGTCGTTCTACGCGTACGAACATCCTCGTGAGCTCGGTCGGCAAATGGTCGGTGCTGTTCCGCGAAGCGTATCCAGAACGTTCGCTATCAACACGGTAATCAAAGAGTATGCACAGATAATTCAGGAATTCCGAGCCGATTTAGACGATCTCCACGACGAACTCGTCGCGGTAGATTCGATAGATGGGCCGTTGAATCTCCCAGAAGATGCGACCGAGCGTCGCAAAGTGTTAGGCGATCTGCTGGACGAGTACGAGACGCAGGTCTCGTACAACATCTCGAAGAGCAATAGTGATATGCTCCAGCGATCGGTCAAGACAATGATAAACATGCAGTTGGAGTCTCACGGTGACCCGTACAGATCGCTGGTACCAGTCTCGTTGACCGGTGAAACGCCGATGAGCGAGGTTCGTGACGCACTCTCTCGGCTTGAATCAGACAATCCGGAACGGCCGATCGACATCGTCATCGCAACGTCAATGATATCGCACGGTGTTGACGTCAACAAGTTCAATTTCATCTCCTTCTTTGGGATGCCACGGAATACGGCCGAATATATTCAGGCGTACTCTCGCGTCGGACGTCGACACACAGGGAGTGTGTTCCTGTTGTTTGACGCGATGCGCGCCCGTGATCGCAGCCACTACACGCGATTCGAACACTATCACAGATACCAAGACTTGCTCGTTGAAGCTACACCGCTCGAACGGTGGGCAGAGTTCGCTGTTGAGTGCACCCTCCCCGGAATATTCTCTGGCCTCATCATCCAATACTACGACGAATTGCTAGAAGAGACGTGTGACAACCGTGTCTACATGCATGAAGGCCTCCAGGAGGCAGCCCGTGAGGGCCACATTGACCGCGAAGAGATGCTTGAGATGGTCCTCCGCTGTTATGCCGTGACAGAGAATCATGAACGGGAGTGGGCGGATACGACGGGGATGCAACTGTATCGAGAGAAGATAGAGACGTATTTCGATGAACTCTGGACCCGGAGCATGAAAAATCCGATCAACCCGGACAAGAGCTGGATCGGGTTCCTCCTTGACCGAGAAGAGAGCCACCGTGGCCCGATGCGGAGTCTCAGGGATATCGATGAGCAAATTCCGGTGTATCCGACGGCCGACTCCGCACAAGTGCTCCACATGCTGACCGATAACTGAGAACCGAACCGATGACACAGGAAAACGCTGAAATGGAACGTGGTATCGCTCAAGTACTCGCTAACTTCGTGCCCGGCGATCTGTTTGACTATGGACGCTACGGGATCACAATGAAGGTAGCAGAATGGAACCACCGAGAAATGGATGTCGATCAGAGGCGGATCGCCAACCACATCGAAAGCCGCGTGTCCAGCTTTCGGAACGGTGATACGAAGCCGTGGTCAGAAGTGGGTGACGCAAGGATCGACGTCTTCCGCCCACAGAACGTGTACGGGGAGATATTCCCGACGACTATGGTTTGCAAGCGATGTGACCACGTCGAATATCGGGATTCCGCCGGGAGCTTCCGACACTCGAACGGCCGCTGTCCGCTAAGTGGGTGTGGTGGACAACTCCAACAACTGTCGTTCGTGAGCACTCACGAATGCGGAGAGGTATTCACGATCAAACCTGCTGGCTGCAACTCACACGGATACGACGACGTTCGTCTGAATCGCGGCGTCCCTGAGGACATGCGAACTTGGTCGTTCGAATGCGGTATCTGTCATCAACGGACTGGGGATCTCCAAGTCTACTGTGATCGGTGTAACGAGCCGGTGAGTGGGATCCAACCGACGAATTCCGGATCTGTGTTTTACTCTCAGCGAGAAGTGATAATCGATATTCCCCACGTCAATATCAAAGAAAACGAGATCCCGTACGGTGAGAAGTGGGCCAGAATTCTCATGGCGGCTCATCTCGGTGACGTTGACCTTGACAGTAGTGGGGTAACGTTGGAAGATATAGCAGTCAACGACAAATCGGAAGAGGACGTGTTGGAGGGCCTCTACGACGAGTTTGGCAAAGAGTGGGTAGAGGAGAACAAAGAACAGGCTCTCAAGCTCAAGATGGGTGACTCTCCGAACCTAGGTGCGGTCGTCTCTCAGAATCGTGACCGAGTCCGTCTCCCGGCCGAACGCGGTGATGGGGATGCGGGTGCTGCCTACACAGCGGTGTCGCACGAACTATTCACGTTCCTCCGCTCAACACGGGGATATGAGGGTGATTCGATGCGTGAAAGCGTTCAGGACCGGCATCCCACACCCCGCGCGCTATCTGAGTTCACCGACAATCCGGAATTCCGAGAAAAATACCCGCAGTCGAAATTGTACCGGGAAAAACTCAAGCGAGCAAATATCTCGAATGCTTGGGTCGTCGATAACTTCCCGCTTCTCAATACTGTCTTTGGGTACACGAGAGCCTCCCCAGATGCTAGTGAAACCTCTCTTAGAGCCTTTGAGCATCCCTACAATCTTGACGCACTGACGGTCTGGGGTGACCGGTCACCATCCGAGGCGATCATCCTTGAATTAGATCGGGCTGCTATCGTCAAGTGGCTGGTTAAGAACGGGTATCTTAATGAGGCCGACACGCCAGACCTGGACAACGAATCCGATCTCAAGCAATGGTTCCTGAGTAACTTCGACAACACCGAGATCCAGAATCCGTTCACACCGATCGAAGACGAGCTCACAGAGGTCATCTACCAACTCATACACTCCAGCAGTCACGCTCTGATGAGCACTGCCAGCGAACAGTGTGGTCTCGACACAGACAGCATCTCTGAACTGGTACTCCCAACCGTTCCGGCGATCATCCTCTATGCCCAAAGCATGGAACACTTCGCCTTAGGAGGGATGTTCACGCTGTTCAAAACACGGCTCCATCCATGGATCGACGATGCTATCGAACATGCATCGCAGTGCATCTACGACCCGGCTTGTTTGGACGACGAAGAAGGGGCCGCATGCCACGCCTGCTTACACGTGAGTGAGTTCACGTGCGAGTTCTACAACGGGGCTCTGGATCGAGAGCTCTTGGTCGGTGGCGAAGATCACACCCCGTTCTGGGACATCTAATCTCAACAATGGACCCCAATGATCTTGAGTCGATCAACGACGATTTAGAATTCACTATCGCTCGTGGCATCTCGTCGTCGAAGGTTTTGAACGCCGTTCGTGAATACTTTCAACAACAGACGGCCGAGGACGTCAAGGTTGATCGACAGTCGCTCAATACGTCACTGCCAGATGAATTTCAACTCTCGAAACGGGACGCGGAGTGTCTGTTCACTGGCCTTGTTTTGAACGGGGCTGCCGCTCAGGTTGGGAACGCAAGAACCTTCGCTGACTACACGTTCGCCATCCACGTTGACCAGGCTGTGGTCATTCTTGACGCCCAGCGTATCGCACGTTCTGCCTTAGACGATGCTGAAGAACTCAATAACGAGAGACCGAAAACAACTGTTGAATTTACAGCGACGTTTCCACCGACGATGGATCCCCACCCCACCGATCAAGTCCGGCCGTTGTCCAACGATCTTCGGCGGCTTTTCTTTGACGCAGACTCGGTTGTCCGAATCGCCAATCCGTATTTCGATCCGGCTCCGCCTGTGATCGAATACATCGCTAGCCTCTCAAACAGAGGCGTCGAAACGAAAATCCTGACGAGAGAAACCGAGGCCGCTAGTCGAAAATTACGGCAGGCACTCAATATGTTACATGAGCAGATTGAGCCCACGAATCGGAATTCGCTACAAGTTCGGGATTGCTACGAGAGTGACGACGATACAGGCAAACAATCGTATGCAACACACGCCAAAATTGCGATCGCCGACGAAGAGTTGTGCTATGTGGGCAGTGCGAACTTAACGGGACACAGTCTAACGAGTAACTTTGAGTTAGGCGTCTTATTACGAGAGGACTCTGTTGGTGTCGCTATCGATATTTTCGATGCTGTCTTCGAATTCTCGAAGCGTGTGGACTTACCGATCTGATCTACTACCCTGGGATCTTCATATTAAGTGGTCTGTATTCGCCCCAACGTTCATCTCATCGTCCGGAAGACCAACAGTATCGGTTCTGTAGTCTTCGTAGCAATATCCGGACGTTGATGAGCAGATGTGGTTGAACGGTCCCCGCAACGACTCATGAAGAGGCTACTGAAAATACGGTAGATCGTTTTTTATCAGATTTCAGAACGACGCAATTCCGCTTCCTCTTCCTAATTCAACAGAACAGGTGAGTGTTTAAGCCCGCTCACGGTCTTCCAATATATAGGTCACCTTCCTGCTGGTCAAGTCGCACCTAGACTAAGCAGATGATTCACCACCGGAAGTCCTGAAACCAACCTTGCGAACTGATCTATGAAACACTGCAACGGATTTTTATCCAGACTCGGCGATAATCTGTCTGATCATCTCTCGTGCCTCATCCTCTGACAGTCCTTCAAGTTGTACGTTTGTCAGTGCGTGATTGAACCGCCGTGTCGTCTCATCTATGACACGTGACGGTTCATCTGCGAGTTCGTCACACATAGCCCGAACTGCGGGTTGGTAGCGCGCGAACCAGCGGTCAAACACCTTATTGACCATCGTCTGGTTAGCAAAGACTGCATCAGTCGTTGAGTAATCGTCGCCACGCGACGTAAGCTCCGCGATCCACCAGAGTCGGTGGATGGCGTTTGAGTACAAGTCGGAGCCCGCACCGAGGAACTTCTCTCTCATCGCCTCCTCAGAGCGATACTCCCAGCGATGCCGGACAAGCTCGGGGTATTGGACGACTGCTAGCCAGTGCCAGAGCCCTGGGTCGCCAGCAGTTCGCCTCGTGATATCAAGGGAACGGTGAATCTCTTCAGCGAGAGACCCATCTATAGCGGTTTCGTACTCTGGGTATTCCTCCAGAACCCCCTTTACCGCGGAATCAATCCTGTTGAGATCAGCTGTCGGATGCCCCGGCATAGGCTCTACGCACTCATCCAGCTGTTCGTCGGTTAGCGTCGTCCCGCCTTTCATGAACGACTCGCCAACGAGACGACGTCCGTCTTCCGTCAGTCGGTGTAATTCTGTCTCGGTCACGTTAGATCTGAAGGCCCTCCTCCATGAGATGAATCAGTTGCTCTCGTGGATTTATGTACTCTTGAAGTTCGCTATCGATCCGCTGTATAAGATGGGGTAGAGTTTGCGGGCCAGAGAGGTCGTCCCGGAGACGGCGAGTTGCTTCCGATAGATCGCTAGTATCGTAGAGGTTACAAGCAAATGTCTTGAGCACCACTTCTTGCCACTCATGTTCAACCTCTCCCTCTGTGTCTATAGCACTTCCAGCCTGAATAAGGAGTTGTACCCACACACCGTAGCTCACCTGATCGAGTACCACGTCACGCATCCGAGCCTCGGCTCCAACAGATCCTCTGCTCTGTAGAACCTCGGCAATACGGGGATGGTCGGAGTTGATCCACAACTTAGGACGACTCTCGCTCCGGAAGTCAAGGTAGTATAGCTTGTTCCCGCCTGGAAGGTGAGCATTTTGTGAGAACCGGACTCTCTCACCATCAATGGCAGCTTGCTCTTCTTCATCGTGGCCGTCAACGACGACGTAGTACAGCGTCCCACTAGCGACACGGAAGTTCCTTTGAGCGGCATAATCGCTTGATTCCTTTCCTGAGTGAACTTCCGTGCGAATGAGATAGGGGCGCAGTTCAACGGTCCCTCGCACGGTATTCTTCGGAATTTCTAGCCTGACGTCGTATTCACCGGGAGTCGTGGGGCTCTCGGAGATGACTTCCCGGTCACGATAGATAGTCTCGTGACAGCGAATGGTGACGTAGAGTTTGGCTGGCGGCTCTGCTCGTTCGTCTTCTGGAAAGACGGCCTGTATTGTCTCCTCCGGTAAATGAAGTTTCCCGTTGAGAGTAATGGTGTCCCATTTCGGTTCCTCGCTACTGTCAGACGACGATACGACCGATCCGAGGTTGATCTCTGTCTGAGACGGATTCAGTTTGAGTGCTGTTCGATCCCCATCGTCAACGTTGAACGAGTCCAGATCGAAGTCTACCCCCTTATGTCGGTAGCTGAACGGAAGTGTCGTAGTACGGTATCGCTGAGAGTGTCTGGTCACGCTTGACCCTCCTCAGGAGTCTGTAACTCTGCGAGTATCTCTAGTTGTGTTGCACCGACATCACCGTGTACCAGGTCAGCATGTTTGTCGGAATGAGACCGTCCCGAGAACGAGAGTTCATCAATATCTTCATCCGCGACCAGGCGAACACATCCATCGTTGTACGACACGGTTACGCCGGATTGTTTGACTTCAACGTATTCAATGGGAATGTCGTCGTAACGGGATCCGTCTTCACCAACACCGGTGAGCGAGATGTCGGCACTCCACCCGTTGAACTCTTCTGGGAGCGTTTTGATTTGACCAGAGATCACCCACACGTCGCCGTCAAAGCGCGACGAACTGTCGATTTCGAAGACGGGATCGGCTGGCGATGTCGTAGATCGTGGATTTCCGCTCCCATGGATCGGAAACCGGTTCAGAACGTTATCGGAGAGCGAGTCACCGTTGCTACCCTGAGAGATCAGGTGGCGGAGCCCATCACGCAGCGTTCCGAACATATCGTCAAGTGCCATCCGGAATCCACGCTGATACTGCTCACGGAGGTTCTCAGTGGATTCCCACTCGTCGTGCTCTGGCGGTTCGGCGAAACGAAGGAACCGGTCGATCTCTCGATCACTATTTGAGGGGGTCCCTTCCGACCGCGCTTCGCCAGCGGCTATCACGCCGAAGAAGTTCCGGTCACCGTAGGCGATACGACTCTGGTCGTAGTACTTGACCACCATCCCCGCCCCTCGAAACAGTGCGATGTTATTCAGATAGGAATCGTCGTCTGCAGGGGATGCGAGGCGAGCTGACAGCCGAACCGAGCTGTCGGGAGTCTCTGTTCCATCGGCGTGAGGCGGGAGATTGACCGGGATATTGAGTCCAGCAACGTCTCCAGGGTTTACCAGCGTCTGCGCATCTGCAGTTCTCTCTTCGTAAGCTTCGACAAACGGTCGGATTGCCGGAACGCTCTCAACGTCGGCGGTCAGTGTTTCGTCGGGTGTTTCGATCGTGATTTCGAGATCACCTCGATAGATGGCTGGCCAGAAGTACTTGACAGAGGCGTCAACGAACTCCTGTGCGAGATCTTCAACGTCCGGTCGCTCATCCCGTGTCGGGTCCTGGAACTCAACGACCATAGCACTCGTTCCGCTGATAGAGGGTCGTTCCACGTGTAGTTGCTCTGCGAGCCGCGATGCGTGTTCTCCCCAGAAGGATTCTGGGCGGGGGCCGTCGTCGGTCTCTATTGGCTGGCAGAGCCATCCCGCACCTTGATATGTTGTATCGTCTTCTTGGAGTTGGTGTGTGGGGAATTTTGAACGGGCGATAAGACGAGGCGAGTCTTTCTTATATTCGCCTATGAGGTGCGAATTGAAGATGACTGTCGAAGCTCCCGAAAACGTCCAGAGAACGGATTTGCCGAGGCCATATGAGCCGCCTGCTGTGTCGTCTTGCTTGCTGCTGTAGAGTTCGTCGCGCACCAAAGCGGCGTAGTTTGAATCACCATCCCAGCCTCCAGTCAATCCGGTCGTGTTTCTGTCTTCAACGACAAGGAGTCGGAGCTCAGCATCGGGATCGTTAACCCGTCCAATTACCCGTTCGTAACGATGGCCATTATATGTGTCCGCGACCGATTGTATTCTCTCACCGAGGCCGTCATCCCAGCCGAGTCCGTCAATAAAATCTTCTTTCTCGTCACCAGTGAGCGTGACGAAACGGAACGTCACTTCAACTGGATCGTCGTTTGGAAGGCCTTGGTCGTTCGCGTTTTGAATGACCTCACGAACGAACGCCTCCGAATCGTGATCGACGGCGTGTTTGGTCGGATCGTCGCCGTAGCGTGGGGCTCCCGGTCCACCACTGAAAAAGAACCACTTGGCCGCTTCGTTGATTTGGATCTTTCCTTGGTCCATGTATAAACCGGTATGTCTGTACAAAACTAAGACCAGCTAATTAGTATTACTGTTACGCGTCAACGAATCTCGCCACTAAGAGCTAATAACAGTTAATTAAGTAACTAAGACTTGCTTTTTTAGGTAAGAGTAGCCGGGGCAGTATAGTTGCCGAACGTTTATGTAATGTTACAAGAAAATGATGTTTATGAAGGTAGCTGCGGTGGATTTGTTCTGCGGGGCAGGCGGACTCAGTTACGGCCTCCAGCAGTCCGGTGTTTCAGTGGTTGCGGGAATCGATAAGGACCCAGACTGTAAGCACCCATACGAACAGAACATCAACGGAAAGTACGTCAGGGCAGACATCCGATCGTTGGCAAAAGACCCAGAACCGATAGCACAGATGTATCCATGGGATGCGGATTTGAAGCTTCTCGCGGCTTGTGCGCCTTGCCAACCGTACTCCACGATGGGGCACTCAAATGGGAAAGGCCACCACGATCATCAAAAGTGGGGGCTATTGAATGAGGTCTCACGAATCGCAAAGTACGTTGAGCCGGATGTGGTAGTCACAGAAAACGTGCTCCAAGTGAAGCAAGAAGATGGTGTCTATGACGCGTTCATCAAGAGCTTGGAATCGCAGGACTACCACGTCAATAGTGACGAGAACAAGAACGTATACTGTCCCGAGTACGGGATCCCACAGAAGCGGAAGCGATGGGTAGTCATGGCGTCTAAGCGGGGACCTCTCTCACTGCCCGATCCCCCGATTCAGAGTGAGGACAATTATCCTACAGTTAGAGACACAATTAGTCACTTGCCATCGCTTGAACCAGGGGAAGTCAGCGATGAGAACAACGTACATACGTCACGTTCCCTTTCAGAAAAGAACCTAGAACGGATCAAGAACATGGAACCCGGCGGAGATTGGACTCACTGGGAACAGGAAGGTCTCAACCATCTTTTGGCGGACTGCCACCGTAAAGCGAGTGGGCGCTCATACAAAGCACCTTACAGCAGGATGCGACCCGACGAACCCTCTCCGACGATCACGACACAGTTCTACAACTACGGTAGCGGCCGCTTTGGTCACTACGACACAGGCCAGAACCGGGCACTTTCGTTGCTTGAGGGAGCACTGTTACAGACGTTCCCAGAAGACTACGACTTCTACGACGAGTGGGAAGACGTCGGTGTGTCTAATCTGGGTCGACTGATCGGTAATGCAGTGCCCCCGAAGCTCGGAGAGTACATAGGACAAGCAATCTTCTCGCACGTTGGAGCTACAGCTCCGTCTGCCGAGTCCTCTGTCGCCGACGACTGAGTGAGAGTTGATGTTGTCTGAGATGGAACGCCGTCTCCAGACAAGCCTACTCAAACGGGAATAAGAGAACCGCCGTGAGTCCCTGTGGTGCAAATTGAACCGAACACAATCGACATGATGAGTGCGACAACACCCAATCAAACCTTAGAATTCAGGCAGGGTGTACTGCCGCCTACCAGCCACAAATTCTAGGATACGCTCTCCCACAACCTCACCAAGCTTCGGCGGCACTGCGTTGCCGATAAGCACACCTGTCTTCCGGATCCCAACGTTATCGATATTTTCGAAGAACCTGTAATCATTAGGGAAAGTTTGGAGCAGTGCACCCTCACGAAGCGAGAGTGCACGGTTTTGGTCAGTATCGTAGTGTCCAAATCGGCCGCTGCCAAGGTTATAGAATTGTGTTGTGATGGTGGGAGCTGGCTTGTCTGCTTCCATCCGACCGTACACCGAATCGTACGACTTGCCACTCTCATCCTTGTGGCAGTCCAGCACCAGTTTGTCGGGCCAGTCCCGCCAAGTCCCGCCGGGTTCCGAGTGTTCTACCCTCCGGATGTTCTTGGAGCTCAGCGACCGAGCCGTATGTAGTTTGTCAGCAGGATAGTTGTGAGACTCGTCTCCGGTCCACGTTTCCCCCGCCTCAATCTTCGGAAGGTGATCGATAGCCTCTCTCGCAGTTTTTGGCTGGAAATCACGTGGAGGCGGAGAGATCTGCATCTCTACTGGATGACTTTGTGCGGCTAACGTGACCCACCGGCGTCGAGTCTGTGGGATACCGAACTCTGGGCAGTACACGCTTCGGTCATCGTACCCGTTTAGCTGGTACCCCCAGTCGTTCATGTCTGCTTCGAACGAATGATAAATATCGGAGTGGTACACGCCGTGTACATTTTCCATAACGACGTAATCCGGCTTGATCACCCGAACGAGTTTTTTGAACGCGTCCAGTAGAGGGTAGCCCTCATGATCTTTACTCCGTGCACCGTTCGTAAGTGTAGAGAACGGTTGACAGGGCGGACACCCCGCGAGAAGTTTAAAATCGGCATTTTCATCAAAAAGATTCGCAATGATCTCTGGCGACTCCTGTGCGACAGTCTTAATGTCGTATTGATAGAACGTCGCTTCGTTGTTTGTCTCGTACGGGTAGCGGCATGCTTCTTCATGATCGACACCCGCTTCAACGGGGATACCAGCGGCTTCTAGTCCACAGGTCATCCCCCCCGCGCCGCAGAACAGATCCACGGCGGAGACGTGTTTGGTCACATATGTATTCTGAGCTCTACCGACTTTAATTGGTGTGGAACTTGATGGTACAGTAGGCTCCAGCCACATTGGGCGAGTAAAAATTGACCCCAAGGTATTATTCAGTAGATACTAAATCAACACTTAATGTCTATCGGGTGGAAATTCAGCCGGTCTTCCGTTGACGAAGGTCGGTCGGGGGGGAACGCCTCGGAGTACGCGTTTGACCACGATCTCAAGGATTTTGTAAGGGAAACTCTACAGAATTCCAACGACGCAGGTCAAGACGTGGAGGGGAAAACACGTGTTAACTACAAACTCAGAGAGTTGACTGGCGATGACCTGTCGTCGTTTTTGGACGTGCTTCAGTGGGAGTCCGGGACGACAGATGACACGCTCCGTGACCACATGGAATCGGTTTCAATTGCCAATACAGATACCACACTTGGTCACGTGTACGGTGAAATAGTTGACGAAGACAATGCCCGCCTACTTGTCGTGACTGTAGAGGACTACAACACACACGGCCTCTATGGTCCGGAGGGCGGAGATGGACCCTTCTCGGCGCTTGTGTTGGATGAATTAATCACCAAAAAAGAAGGGGGCAGCGGTTCGGGCGGGAGTTACGGACTTGGAAAGGCAGTACTGTGGTCATGGTCAGGACTAAAGACCGTAATCTTCTCCTCCAACCCAGACCTCAACCGACTCAGGGGGAACGAACCTCCGAGGCTTGTTGCACGGACGCAACTCCCGTCGCATGAGTCAGGCGCGGACGCTTATCGATATGAGGGAAGGGGGCTCTTTGGAGACATCGGCGCTTCTCGTTCAATGACGGCTGTCGCGTCTGGCCAAGATGATGTGGTGTACAAGTGGGGTGACGAAGGCGGAAGGCCGTATTCCGTGTGGGGAGATGAGTCCGCTAAACTCTCCGAGCAGCTAGGCATGGGGAGGAGTGGAGATGAGTACGGTACCAGCATCTCGATACTTGGATTCTGTGAACCCGGGGGGAACACGCAGGCTTCCATAGATGAGGTAGCGGAGGGTATCGCAGAAGAGGCGTCCAAGTGGTTCTGGCCTGCGATGTTGCAAGATACACTTGAGGTGACCGTAGAGACACATAACGAGACGGTTGAAGTGGAAGCGGGCACATGTGAAGCAGCCCGCCCGTTTATTGACTGCGTTCAGAAGCGTCACGAGACGCGTGAGATCTTGGAACAGCCCGGCGACGTCTCGATTCGTACGCCGGAGTTCAGCATAGAGGACAGGGACACTTCGTCGGTACCTGAAGGGGAGGACCCAATGACCCAGAGTGGTCCGATTGCTGTCTACGCTAGGCTGGCTGACCCAGACGATCCCGGGCCGATGTCCAACTACGTCGCGCTGATCCGGGGCTCGGGGATGGTAGTAAAGTACTACAACCGGAACCGAGTGGTGTACGGCGGCCGGTCGTTCCACGGCGTCGCACTGGCTGGGAAGGCACGACCTTGGACCGACGAAGAACCGACCGACGCCGATGTGGACATAGATGACTACCTGAAAGCGGCTGAGCCCCCGCGACACAATGACTGGGAGTACACCAAGCGACTCAAGTCGAACTACAAGTCTGGTTCCGGGACGACAATCAAGAACCTCCAGCGGATAATAATCACAGATGCTATCAAAGATATCGTACGACAGACACGGGAGGAAGGTCGCCTTGTTGCAGGGAGGCTAGCGAACCGTCTCAACATCCCCGAAGGTAAAGGAGAGGGTGGTGACAGAGACAGTGGAGATGGGGGCGGTGGCTCACAAGTGTTTAGTGGGACATCTAACATTGAGTTTGACGCTGAGGCAGACAGGTGGGAGTTCTCGGGATTCGCCACGATTGATGTAGACAATTGGGAGGCATGGGAGGTAGAGGTAGAACTCCGGATGAAAGATGAGGAGAACAGGCCCGTTGGTACGGTGCCGATAGAGAGTGGTTCATTCTTCTCGGAGACTGACGGAGTATGGTTTGACGACTCGGGCGACACGGTCACAGTCCGCGGTGGCCGCAACGTCAACAACTTCTCTTTCTCGGGTCGATCGATGTCTGATCCGTTCCGCGGAGAGACAGAGGTCAATGTGACTGGTCAGATATTCCTACAGAGGGTGAGAGCATGAGTTCCTCGGATGAAGAGGCCCAGAACGATACAGATCCGGAGGTAAACCTCGCGACATTTGACCCGTCTGCCTATCGATCTCGAACTGGGTCGTTCAACAGTTCCGCACTCGGACACCGGTACTCTCCTGAGAAGATTGAATGGAACGTGGTTAATTGCACGACCGAAACAGGCGAAGACGCGAGAGTTGAGCAGTCAACGAATACGCTGTCACTGATCGGCATTGACTGGGAAACCGTGACTGTCACCGCGGAGGTCACAGTCCCCGACTGGTTGTACAGTCTTGTTACACCCGACCCTGCGAACCGTGACGACAAGTGGTCAGAGCGACTCAGTCTAGCATATTGGTGTCGACAGACGATCCTGCGAGACAGTTCCCCCTCCGTTGAAGTAGGCGAACCCGAGACCTACGAACTCACACTTGAAATTAAGCGGCAGGATGTGTATCAATCGCTCCAACTCTGCCCGAAGCTCGTTCGAACAGGCTACACAGATGCGGAGACGGAGTACGCGTCGGCCGCAGGACAGAGACTAGCAGAGTGGGAGACTTGGTCGCTCAAGACAGATCTAAAGCGCACCACAAACAATCTGTTACATCCCGAGACGAAGTCGTTTGAGGATGATGACGACCTACCCGGGCCGGACCATCTAGTGTTTGTAGACTTTGACCGGAACCCACCAGGAATCTATATCAACGGGGATCATGAGCGTATCGTCGCTGCACTTGACAGCGACTCCAACCGCGGTTGGGAAGCGGCGGTGAGAGATGTGGCGTACGACACTATTGAGGCCGAGGTGTGGCCACAAATGATAATTGAAGCGGCTGGAGAAGTATCCGAGGAAGGCGGCCCGGAAACCGCTTGGAAACAGGGAGTTATTGAAAAGTTTCGTGAGCGCCTCTACGGGGAAGGAACAAGCTACGAAGGCGCGGTTAACAATCTTTACGAGGACGTGAGTTCTCCCGAGAGAATGGGTCGGCTGATGCGCGACATTGATGATGCGGTCCAGACCCGGAACGACGCACCTAGTCATCTGAATACCCTTTTGAAACTGGTGGACAATCGATGATGCAACTCCGATCACTCACACAACCTGGGAAGCGCCAAGTGGAACGAGTGCTAGAAGACGGAGGGCGTGTGACAGAGATTGACGCCTCAACAATTCGTGAGTACTCGGCTCCGATACACGGTGTCAAAGCCGACGTAGACGGTCTAAGAGAAGTGTTGGCAGATATCACGGACAAATATGACCGATATGAGCACAGTATCGACGCAACCGCAGCAGAGCCCGTCCGTGAGTATCTTAACTTCTCACGCCACATAGCAGCCAACGCTGGCCTGTGGCACTGGCTAACTGTATCGGAGCTCAATGAGTTTGTATACTATAGGTGGAGGGAGTCTGGCAACATAGAGGAGAAGTTCTTGAAGGCCGGTGCCGATATATACTCCAATGCGGTTCACCGATTGTGGTGGGGGGCTGAGTTAACTCGGGACGGTAATGACTACACCCGGACCAAAACTATGTTCCGGCAGGGTGAACTTGCAAACGACGTACTTGATCGGTGGTTCGCTAGGTACGAACCGGCCGCAAAGGTAGTTATTGATGAGTTAGACGGAGAAGATTCAGACGTTATCAGCGACGTCACTCGGGATCTTAAAAGTGAGCTTTCAAGATACAGTCTTGAGGTTATGCAGGGTGACGAGATCCGCACGCTGGTGAATGAGGTACTGGAGGCACATGACGGCTAGAAGTACTGCTTATCGTCGCCAAAATGTTGCTTAGAGAGATGATACATTGTGGTTACAGCGATTGACGTTGATAATTTTTAAACCGATAATTTAATATAGGAAATAGTTGCCCTCCACCGATGCTCGTGATTATTGCGCTAATCACAGCCACTTGATAGAACAACGAGTACTTGATCCGTGACTACCAAACTGGGGAGGTAGTTGATGTGCCGCTCCCAACAGGAGCGATACCGCTTGAAGTCCCCACCGAGTTCATACGGATAGTAGCCAAGCGCATGTGCTGTTGGTTTCTACGTCACTCAGCGTCAGACTCCAGTTCTTCAGCACTCAGATTACCCGCGAGGTAGGTCCGACCTTTTTGAGTTATTTCCGTATAGCCGCGTGGTTCATCATATCGTTTTATTAAACCCGCCTTCTCTAGCTTTGGAAGCCGGCGGTCAACAGTAGGACGAGAAATATTCTCGATATTAAACGCAATCGCCATCGGAGGGATAGTGAGATTCGACTCATCAAGAAGTTCTAGAATAGCGTCGTCTGACTTAGTCATCCAACTCACCATCGGTCTCATACATCGGCCATATTGTCAGCTAGCTCTTAGTTATATGGTAATCCAAGATAGATAGTAGCTCTAACTCCGTATGTGATAGTTAAAACCATCAAATTTAAGTCTCCTAACCACATACTATACAATAACGGACCCACTCGGCCGTCATCAACGACGTGCCGTGCCTAGAAAGGACACGGGCCGCGCTGCGCCAACAGCCGGCCCGTGTGGGGTTCCGTGTCGCAGCACGAAACCCATGTACGCTGAAACCACGCGGGGGCTTGAAACTCCCGCCCGAGAGACGGCATCGCCATTAACCGAAGAGTACCTGACAGCACTCGCCAAGCGCGACGCCTGGATTCGGGGTGAGACCGCGTGAGCTCTACTCACCCACAGATCGGGTTTGACGCCCGCGAGACTCTCACCGGCGACTACGATGACACCACCGTCCGACAGGCGGTGGAGGGGCACACACAATGACGACGCGGTGGCGCTGCCGTCAGCGCAAGCTGCTCGTCAATCGTGGTGCCAGCAACTGTCTCTGCCCACGAGACGCGTGGAACTGTAGCCAGTCACCCGCACGCCTGAACCCATGGCCATGAGTCGGGACCAACACCCCGAGGTCGGCTCACCCTCGACACTACAGCTCACGAAGGCCACCACGAGTCTCGTTCAGCTGTCGCTTGCATCCACTTCGGGCGCGTGTCAACACTGCGGTCGCTCGTTCACCGAAGGCGACGAGGTCGTCGTGTACGTGTTCAAGCCCGCCGACCAGCAGGCCCACGAGGTTGGCCATTGCGTCTGCGCACACGACGAGCACCGCCAGCAGGAGGTCTTCACCCTCGGTGTCCACGAACTCCTCGTGACGGGGCGTGTCGGGATGGCCTCGGACGCCACGACGCAATCCACCTGGCCGATACTCGTCAAGCCGGTCCCGCTCGGTGTGAGCGCGCCAGCAACGACGACGATCCGCTGGCTTCCGCCAGAGACGCCGCTCACTGAAGAGGTCACGCCGACGGCAGCCCAACGACAGCGACGGCGAGAGGCTCGGGCGCAGGTGACGGTCAGTGACCCACTAACGGGCGAGGGGGATGACTGATGCCGTCGGTACCCCATGCCGAGATTGCCTGGCGACCGACGTCTGACCACCATCTTCCGCGTCACGCTACCCGGCACCCGGCGCGTGTCTCCGTTGAAACAGGTGGTGTTACTGTAGCCGGGCTGGGAGCCACGCCGACGGGTAAAACACGGCCTCGTCGTGGCTGCACACCCACGACCGGGATGGCTCACGACGCCGACCCAGCCTCACGAACGCGTCGACAGGACCGCCAACAGCCGTGTCGGCAGGCGGCCGTGGTGAACGACGCCCCGCACCCAGCCACGTGATGGCGGTCGATAACCAGCCCGCTCGCAGGCCGTCACAGCCTGCCAGCCAGGCCCACGAGCGTGGCGTCCATCTCGTC
>Ga0209965_1000288_pt1 | contig 18150 bp, 17 predicted proteins | sample SalPon2_B_H2O_MG_FD_185707 | JGI IMG/M metagenome (GOLD analysis project Ga0209965, IMG submission 185707) | Salt pond water microbial communities from South San Francisco under conditions of wetland restoration - Salt Pond MetaG R2_B_H2O_MG... | ecosystem: Environmental > Aquatic > Non-marine...
GGACCGGCCCACGTCGCCGCCAGCGACTACCCGCTCTCTGGCGGTCGACGCCTGCGCGACAGCCGGCGGCTGGCCCCCAGCTGTCACGGCCCGACGACGACACGGACCGACTTCGAGGACCTCCTGCCGGACATGGGCATCGACCACGTGTTCGTCAGCGACGACACAGCGGTCACCGGCTGGGCAGCCGTCACCGACCGCGACGACGCCCACTACGCGTCGGACCACCTGCCTGTCGTCGTCGACTGCGAGTTCTGAGCACCGCCGGTCAGACGCAGGCTTTTGCCGCTCGGGCGCCTCCGTTCGGGTATGTTACTCGTTTCCGGCACTGCGGGGGAGGCCGGCCTGACCGGCACGCTGTACGAACCCGGAGAATCGGCGCCGTCGTTTCGCGGGGCGCCCGACGAGGGATCGCCCTACGTCTGGGTGTGTGACGCCTTCTACGAGGTCGAGAGCGGCGGCCACCCACAGACCGTCGGGGACCGCGAGCTTCGGGTTGCCTTCGAGTCGCCGGCGCCGCGGGGGTTCCCGGATCAGGCGGCGGCGTTGTCGGCCGCGAAAGAGCACATCCGAACGCAGTTCGCTCGCCTCGGCGTCCCGTCCAGCGCGGTCGAGATAACGGTCAGTCGGCGCGTCGGCGCCTAGAACTTCTCCTCGATGGCGCCCCAGCGGAGGTCGTTGTACGAGGCGTCGCGGTCCATATCGAACTCCCGCTCGATGCGGCGGGTGAGCTCTTCGCTCCCCTGCCGGTCGATACTGGCGAGTTCGTCGGCCTTCGCGACGGCCAGTGGCGGTCCCCGCTCGGCGGCCACGTCGTGGAGGAGCTGGCGCGTGAGCCGTTCCCGGCGCTCCGGGTCTCTGGTGAACGCATAGGGCGCCTCCACCCGGAACACGAGGTCCGTCCGCGGGTCGTAGATGATGAAAAACGTCACTTCGTACGCCTCGGGACCGAGTTCTCGGTCGATGCCCAGGGCGTCGCCGTCGGCGGCCATCTCGCCGTCGGTGCCGGCCCGCGAGCGGAACCAGTTGGTACAGGTCAGCGCGTCCGTCTGCCGGTCGCCGTCGGCGTCCCGGCGTTCGAGGACGTGCCGGAAGAAGGCGCTGTCGCTGGTCCAGGGGGCCGCCGTCTTCTTGCGGACGACGCGGGTCAGTGGTTTGCGCGAGGACGTCTTCACGAACCCCACGAGGGGAACGTCCTTCTCGACGAACCGCTCGACGAGTTCGACGTAGTTACCCACCACGCTCTGTGGCCGGTCGTCCTCGGCCAGCAGCTCGGCGAGCTCGGTGTCGCGGTCGGCCCACCGGAGCAGCCCGGTGGGGTAGATCGGGCCGTCGAGGACGAACAGGTCGTCGACGGAATCCGCGTTCAACAGTGCGTGCTCGCTCTCGGCGAGATACAGCGCAAGCGCGTGGACGACCCGTTGTTCGAAGCGGTCGACCTGGGGGGCGTCGAGCACCCGCCGGCGGGCGTAGCCGCGGTCGTCGGCCCGCCACTCGTCGTCGAACGCGAGCGTCGCGTCGTTCGAGTGGACGGCCATGATGATGGTCCGGCCCCGGTGTAACTCCACGTCAGACGGCGTCGCGCTCATCGCGGCCTGTGCCACGTCAAGCACCAGTCCGTTCTTGAACGTAGTCGGGTTGATCGTGCCCGAATCCAGCCCGTGCTGGGTCGGGAACGGCGGGTCCTCCAGAGCGACGTCCGAGACGGGGACTTTCCGGCGGCGTTGCTCGCCCAACGGGACGAGTATCTCTCGGCCGCTGGTGTCGTACAGCGGGTCCAGAAACGACTCCCACACCGTCTCGGCAGCGGCCCCCTGGTCACTCGTATCGACGGTCGCCCGGACCTGTCCCGCGAGCTGGGCGATCCCGTCGACGTGCACCGGGTCCAACGTCATGTCCGTGGGTTCGCTGGCGAGGGTATAACTCTGGTGGGCTGGGGGAACAGTTAGGACGGTCCTGTCGCTACGCTAGCCCAGTGCTATCGCAACCGACCCCCTGCCGTTCGGACGGAGAGTGCTGACGTGGTCCTCTTCGACGTGCTGTACGTCGGCGTCGCGGTCGTCGCGCTGTGGTTCGGGGCGGACCAGTTCGTCACCGGCGCCTCGCGGGTCGCTCGCCGGCTCGGCGTGCCGGGGTTCGTCATCGGCCTCACCGTCGTCGCCTTCGGCACATCGGCACCGGAGTTCGCTGTGACGATAGACGCCGCCCTCGCGGGCCGGTCTGACATCTCCGTCGCCAACGTCGTCGGTTCGAACGTGCTGAACCTCGGGTTCATCCTCGGCGGGGTCGCGCTGATTCGATCCCTCGAAACGTCGCCGACGTTCGTGCGTCGCGACGGCCTCTTGCTCGTCGGCTCCGCGGCCCTCTTGACGTTCGTCGCCCTCGACGCCCGGATCGCTGCCGTCGAGGGCGGCCTGCTGTTCGCGTCGCTACTCGCCTACCTGGCCGTGCTCGCCCGCTCGGGCGGCGACAGTGTGGCGTCCGCGGCCGACCCGTTCCACCCGCCCGACGCCCTGCGACTACTCGTCGGCCTCGCGCTGGTCGTCGGCGGCGGTCACCTGCTGGTGGTCTCGGCCGTCGACATCGCCCGCGTCGCCGGCGTCTCCGAGTGGATCATCGGACTCACCATCGTCGCCGCGGGCACCTCGCTGCCGGAGTTCGCCACATCGCTTGCGGCGGCCAGGGCCGGCCGGACGGGCATCTCGGCGGGGAATCTGGTCGGCAGCTGTGTCTTCAACGCCCTCGGCGTGCTCGGGTTGGCCGCACTCATCCGGCCACTCGCCGTTTCGCCGGTCGGCGTCGAGGGGACCGCGTGGCTGCTGGGGACCTCCGTCTTCGTCGTGGTGCTGTTTTACACCGACGAAACGCTCACCCGGTTCGAGGGGGCGCTGCTCGTTGCACTCAACGCCGCGAACTGGCTCTGGAATCTGCTCTGACTACTCTTTGCCCGACTCCTCGCGCAGGAGTCGCTCGATGGCCTCGGCGATCTCCTCGTACGAGCCCATCGAGAGGCCGTCGGTGGTGATGAGCACGCCCTGGCGCTCCGTGGTCGCCCGCAGCAGATACCCGTTCTCGAAGGCCCGGACGGTGAAGCGGTACTCGCCCAGTTCGGACTGCTGGTAGGCGTTCTTGGTCTGTTTGTACCCCTGCCACTCGTGGCCGACGAAGTCGTTGAGGTCCGCGTCCTGTTCGAGGTCCTCGCGCAGGTAGAGCTGCTCGAAGTTCGCACGTGTGAAGTAGGTCACCGACCGCAGCGAGTCGCCGGTCGCTGTCCGAGCCGTCGTGACGATGGCGTCGGCCAGGTCTTCCGAGAGGATGTTTCGCGTCATGCGCGTTAGGTCACGGGCCAGCCTCTTAACCTCGGGGTTCCCGGCTATCGAACGTGATACTCCGTGGGGCGCCGAGCGGGGCCGTGACGTGGTCGTGCGGTCGGCCGCCCGGCCGTAGAGTTATATACCGACGCCGACACGTTCCGGTGTGACCGACGAGCCAGAGCGCACACTGAGCAAGCGGTTCGGGATGGTGCTGCCGTTCCTCACGCTACCGTTCTTCGTCGGACTCGTCGCCTTCGACGGCGCCACGGTGATGCTGTTCGGGATGGCCTACGGTGTCGCCGTCATTTTCCTGGCGACGGCCGTCGGCGTCTACGACGCCCACCGGAACCCGGCACCGTAGCGGTGCTGTCGTCACCGCGGCGACCGAAGGGCTATTACCCCGTTCGTGTGACCATTCGAATATGCAAGTCGGGCTCGTCATCCTCGACGGCTGGGGACTGAATCCAGACACAGATGTACGGGACGCCGTCGCCGCGGCCGAGACACCGAACTTCGACGGGTACCGCGAGGCCGGCGCGGACTCGACGCTGACGACCCACGGCCGCCGAGTCGGGTTGCCCGAGGGACAGATGGGCAACTCCGAGGTCGGCCACCTCAACATCGGCGCCGGGCGCGTGGTCAAGCAGGACTCGGCCCGTGTCACCGACGCTGTGGCCCGCTCGCGCGGCGACAGCCCGCCGGCCGACTCGGACCCGGACCCGCCGTTCTTCGAGAACGAGGAGATCCTGTCGGCGTTCGACTACGCCGAGACCAACGACGGCAAAGTCCACTTCATGGGACTCGTCTCGGACGGCGGCGTCCACTCGTACCAGGACCACCTCCACGCGCTCATCGAACTCGCCGACGAGCGCGGCACTGAAACCGTGACTCACGCGTTCACCGACGGCCGGGACACCTCGCCGAAGGGCGGCGAGGGGTACCTCTCGCAGCTGGCCTCACACGCCGAGAAACACGGCACCGGCCACGTCGCGACGGTCACCGGCCGCTACTACGCGATGGACCGCGACCAGAACTGGGAGCGGACTCGCCGCGCCTACGACGCCGTCGTCGACGCCGACGGCGACCACGAGGTGACGGCCGCCGTCTCCGCGGCCACCGAATCGTACGCCCGCGACACCACCGACGAGTTCATCGAGCCGACCGTCGTGGGCGACTACGAGGGGATGGACGACGGCGACGCCGCCATCTTCTTTAACTTCCGGTCGGATCGGGCCCGCCAGCTCTCCCGGATGCTCGCGAACATCCGCCCCGACGCGTGGGGCGCCGACACCGAGCCGCCCACGGTTCGGCTGGTCACGATGACTCAGTACGACAGCACGTTCGACCTGCCCGTGGCCTTCCCGCCGAACCAGCCCGAAGACACCTACGGCGAGGTACTCTCGGCGGCCGGGCTGACACAGCTTCGGCTGGCCGAATCCGAAAAGTACCCCCACGTCACCTACTTCCTCAACGGCGGCCGCGAGGTCGAGTTCGAGGGCGAGCGCCGCGAAATCGTCGAGTCCCCAGACGTCCCAACCTATGACCTCCAGCCGGAGATGAGCGCCCCTGGCGTCACCGACACCGCTATCGACGTCATCGAGACAGACGACCCGGACGCCCTCGTTCTCAACTACGCCAACCCCGACATGGTCGGTCACACCGGCGACTTCGACGCCGCCGTCGAGGCCGTCGAAGCCGTCGACGAACAACTGGGGCGCCTCGTCGAGTCGATCCACGGCGCCGGCGGCCACGTCCTCGTCTGTGCCGACCACGGCAACGCCGACGACCTGGGGACCGAAGACGACCCTCACACGGCACACACGACCAACCCCGTCCCGTTCATTTACGTCGCGCCGGACGGGACCGCCGACGGGAAATCGGCCCGCGACGGCGGCACGCTCGCTGACCTCGCGCCGACCATGCTCTCGCTCATCGACGTGGACCAGCCCGACGCGATGACCGGCGAGCCGCTCGTCGAGTAGTCAGCCGTCTCTTTTCGATAGATACTGCGGCGGCACGCGGTCAGTGACGTACGTCGCCGCCCCGCGCTTTGCGATATCGTGGCTGTCGGCGTCCATCGCCGCCGCGTCGACTTTGAGGACGACGGGGTCGTCGGCGTGGCGACTGCCCACCGCTGTCGCAGTCTCGATGCTCGCCGAGAGGTGGACCTGCTGGCGGTTCATCGGCCGGAGCCCCTCGGCCAGAATGGCGTCGAGATTCCGCGGTGCGGTCCCGTGATAGAGCGCCTCCGGCACCGGGCCACCGTCGTCCTCGATTGTCACGTCGACTGAGTGGCCGTAGGCCGCGCGGATGCGGTCCGGCTCGTCACCCAGGCCTGGGTCGCGCTCGAACCGGCCTTTGGGGTCCGTCGCGACGACGGCTGCGACCGTCTCGCTGTCGGCCCAGCCGTACTTCGAGTCGACGGCGTCGACGAGGTCGGGGAACGGCGTCCAGCCCGCCGCGTCGAGTTCCAACCCGGCGTCGTCCGGGAAGTGCCGCAGCGCGCCTGACACGAACTTCGAGAGCCGCCGCCGACGGCCGCCATCGACGATTGCCTCGCCAGCCGCGCCACAGCTCGGACAGTTCTCGCCCTCGACGAAGCCGTGGTCGTCGCACCGTCGAACGTCCTCGGGCATCGGTTTCCAGTCGGTGGGTGTCGGTGAAAAACGCCCCGCTCAGCCGGTCCGAAACGACAGGTCGAGCGTCGGCGCGGAGTGGGTGAGCGACCCCATCGAGACGATGTCCACGCCGGCCGCCGCGTACTCCGGAACGCTTTCGACGGTAATCCCGCCGCTGGCCTCGGTGAGCGTCTCTCCGCCGGTTTCGGCTACCAGTTCGACCGCGCGCTCTGTCTCCTCGGGCGTCATATTGTCCAGCAGGACGATGTCGGCGCCGAACTCGGCCGCTCGCGGGGCGTCCTCGACGGCTTCTACCTCCACGTCGAGTTTCGTGGCGAAGGAGGCTCGCGCACGGAAATGCGAGATGGCGCCTTCGAGCCCCATCTCGGTGACGTGGTTGTCCTTGACCATCACCATGTGCGAGAGGTCCAGCCGGTGGGTGTCCCCGCCGCCGGCCGCGACGGCTCGCTTCTCGATACCGCGCAGCCCGGGTGTGGTCTTTCGGGTGCCGGCGATAGCCGTCTCGTCAGAAACGGTTCGGGCAGCCTCCACCGCGGCGGCGGTCTTCGTCGCGATACCGGACGCGTGGCCGACGACGTTGACGGCGACGCGCTCGCCGCGGAGCACCTCCCGAGCGGGACCCTCGACCGTGAGGAGCACGTCGCCGGGTTCGGTCCGGTCGCCCGCCTCGACGCTCAGCGTCGGGTCACAACCGAGGTAGGCAAAGACCGCTCGCGCGGCGTCCAGACCCGCGACTGTCCCGGCCTCTTTCGCGACCAGTCGCCCCTCGGTCTCGCCGGGCACGTCGTTGGTCACGTCGTGGTGGCCCACGTCCTCGCGGAGCCACCGTTCGACGTCGGCGTCGGTAATCATCAGTCGGCAGTGGGCTCCGGGGCGTCCTCGACGAGGTTGTGCGTGCCGACGGACTCGTCGTTCTCGCTCGCGTGGCGCGCGACCAGCAGTGCGGTGACGCTGGCGTGACGGAGCTCGTACAGCGACCGGCTGGTCCGGGTGCGGACGTAGGCGTCGACCTCGCCTTTCAGCCGGCGGAGCATCGCCATCGCACGGCCGAGCTCGGCGGGGTCGCGCTCGACGCCGAGTTGCTCGCCCATCACGCGGCGCAGGCGGTGCATCTTGTCGCCGGCAAAGCGCGCGGGGAGCTCGGGGTCCCGTTCCAGCAGGTCCGGGGCCTCGATGGCCTGGACGGACTTCTCGGCGGCGTCTTCGCCGGCGCGCAGCCCCCAGACCAGCCCTTCAAGCAGGGAGGTCGAGGCCAGGCGGTTCGCGCCGTGGACGCCGGTTCGAGAGCACTCGCCGACGGCGTAGAGCCGGTCGAGCGTCGTCCGGCCGCGGTCGTCGACGCTGACCCCGCCACAGAGGAAGTGCTCGGCGGGGGCGACCGGGATGCCTCGCTCGTAGTCGATGCCGTGGTCCTCGCAACGCTCGGCCAGTCCGGGGAACTCGTCGGCGAACTCCAGCGGCGAGACGTCCAGACGGACCGCTCCCGTCGCTTCCCGCTCGGCCTTGACGGCGCGGGCGACCACGTCGCGCGGCGCGAGTTCCGCGTCCTCGTGATAGTCGGGCATGAACCGCTCGCCGTCGCCGTTGCGCAGCAGGCCACCTTCACCGCGGACGGCTTCGCTGACGAGGAACACCCCGGAGTCGTCGTCTTCGTCCGGTACTGCGACCGTCGGGTGGAACTGGACGTACTCCATGTCCTCGACGTCTGCGCCGGCGAGTGCGGCCATCGCGATGCCGTCGCCGGTCGCCATGTCGGGGTTCGTGGTTCGGGGGTACAGTTCCCCGATACCGCCGGTGGCGAGGACGACGCTGCCCGCGTAGTGGGGCGTGACTTCGCCGTCGGATTCGAGCATCGCGCCGTGGACTCGCCCCTCGTGGCGTATCAGTTCGAGCGCGGCGGTGTCGTCCAGAATAGCCACGCCGTCGTGGGCGTCGAGGTAGTTCAGGAACGGGACGTGGATGTGTTTCCCCGTCGCGGCGTCCACGTGGAGGATGCGGTCCTCGCTGTGGGCGGCCTCCCGGGTGAAATCCAGGCCCTCTCCGTTTTCGTCAAATTCGACCGCTAAGGTGTCCAGCAGCACGTCCTCGACGGCGTCGTTGGCGTTCTCGACGAGCACGTCGACGGCGTCTGGGTCGGCGGTGTCGTCGCTCGCGTCGAGGATGTCCTGTTTGAACTGGTCGGGGTGGTCACGGGAGACGGCGATGCCGCCCTGGGCCCACCAGGACGAGGCCCCTTCGGGCCGGGTGGCTTTCGTCGCGAGGGTCACGTCGCTGCCGCCTCGAACCGCGCCGAGGGCGGCCGCGAGCCCCGCGATACCGGAGCCGACGACGAGGACGTCGGAACTGTCGTGGTCGGTCATCGTTATATCTCGAGCATCCTGTCGAGCGCCACCTGAGCCAGTTCTTTCTCCTCGGGCGCGACCTCGATGACGTTGCGCTCGCGGCCGTCGACGAGTTCTTCGAGGACCCACGTGAGGTAGTTCGGGTCGATCTGGCGCATGGCGTTGCAGTCCATACAGGCGTCGCCGCAGAGCGGAACGACGTTGACCTCGGGGTGCCAGCGCTGGAGGTGATGCGTGAGGTGAATCTCGGTGCCGATGGCCCACGTGTCGCCGGGATCGGCGTTAGCGACCTTCTCACAGATCGTCGCCGTGGAACCGCTCACGTCGGCCGCTTCGACGACCTCGCGGCGACACTCCGGATGGACGATGACGTTGGCGTCGGGATACTCCTCCCGAACGCTCTCGATGTGGTGCTCGCGGAAGCGCTCGTGGACCTGACAGTACCCCTCCCAGAGGATGACGTCGTTGTCCACCGCGGCGGCGGCGTCGGTCCCCTCGGGGTCCCACGGGTCCCACTCGACCGTCTCGTCTTCCATCCCGAGGCGGTAGGCGGTGTTCTCGCCGAGGTGCTTATCGGGCAGGAAGAGCACTTTGTCGCCCTTCTCGAAGGCGTACTCGAAGGCCTTGTGGGCGTTCGAAGACGTACAGACCAGCCCGCCCTGCTCGGCGCAAAAGGCCTTCAGGTCGGCGTAGCTATTCATGTACGTGATGGGGATGATCTCCTCGTCGGTCTCGGCGGTGAGTTCGGCCCACGCGGCGTCGACCTGTAGGGCCTCGGCCATCCCGGCCATCGGACAGGACGCCTCCATCGAGGGGAGGATGACGCTCTGGGAGTCGTCCGTGATGATGTCGGCGGACTCGGCCATGAACGTCACCCCACCGAAGATGACGTAGTCGGCGTCGGAGCTGGCGGCCTCCTTGCTGAGCTGGTAGGAGTCCCCGATGAAGTCGGCGTGCTCGACGATCTCGCGGCGCTGGTAGTTGTGGCCCAGAATAACTACGTCGTCGCCCAGCGCTTCGAGCGCCGCTTCGATGCGCTCGGTCCGTTCGTCCTCCCCGAGCTCCCGATACGCCGGTGGGAGCTGCTCGAGGTTGTCGTATTTGAAGAGACTGAGGTCGGTCTCGAACTCAGCCGTTTCCATTTCGGGCAAAGTTGACCCTCCTATAGGTGACTAGTCGTTCGGACCCCTCTATTGAAAAGATTTTGCCTTCAATATGGCACGATGGGGAGAATAGTAGGACAGTGGCGAATATTGATAGTATTTGTTGCGTGATAACGAGAGGCACAGTTGGCGCGGTCGCTAGTTCCGTGCGCCCACTGTGACTGCTAAGAGCAACTGTTAGGGGGCCGGCCTGCAACCGACATGTATGACCGACGCCGAGACGCTCGCCCGAAAGGTACAGGACGGCGAGTTACGCCTCTACGAGCTCGAAGACCACACCGACGCCGAGACGGCCGCCGCTGCCCGCCGACAGCTGCTGGCCGAGGAGACCGGTGCTGACCTCTCGACGGTCGGCGAATACGCCTTCGACGCGGCCGACGCCGACAGCAACATCGAGAACATGGTCGGGGCGGCCCAGGTGCCGATGGGCGTCGTCGGCCCGCTCCCCATCGACGGCGGCGCCGCCGACGGCGAACACTACCTCCCGCTGGCGACGACGGAGGGCGCCTTGCTGGCCTCCGTCAACCGGGGCGTCTCGACCATCCGCCACGCCGGCGGCGCCACGGCGAGAGTCCTCAAATCCGGGATGACGCGCGCCCCCGTGTTCAAAGTCGAGGACGTGGCCGAGGCCGGCGCAGTGTCGGCCTGGGTCCGCGAACACGTCGACGAGCTGGCCGACGCTGCCGAATCCACGACGAGCCACGGCGAGTTACAGGACGTGACGCCCTACGTCGTCGGCGACAGCGTCTTCCTCCGCTTCAGCTACGACACGAAAGACGCGATGGGGATGAACATGGCCACCATCGCCACGGAGGCGGCCTGTGATGTGATCGAAACCGAGACGCCCGCGGATCTGGTGGCACTGTCGGGGAACCTCTGTTCGGACAAGAAACCCGCTGCGATCAACGCCGTCGAGGGCCGCGGGCGGACCGTCGCTGCCGACGTCCTCATCCCCCACGAGCAGGTCGAAGAACGGCTGGACACGACGACGGCCGCCATCGCCGAGGCCAACACGCGAAAGAACCTCGTCGGGTCGGCCAAAGCCGGCGCGCTGGGGTTTAACGCCCACGCGGCCAACGTCGTCGCCGCCGCGTTCCTCGCGCTGGGACAGGACGCCGCACAGGTGGTCGAAGGCTCCAACACGATCACGACCGTCGACGCGCGTGAGGACGGCCTCTACGCCTCGGTGACGCTGTCGTCGCTGGAGGTGGGGACCGTCGGCGGCGGGACTTCGTTGCCCACCCAGTCGGAGGCGCTTTCGGTGCTGGGCTACGGCGGCGGCGGCGACCCCGCCGGGAGCAACGCTGACGCGCTCGCCGAGGTCATCGCCGCGGGCGTGCTCGCGGGCGAACTCTCACTCCTTGCGGCACTGTCCTCGCGCCATCTCTCTTCGGCCCACGCGGAACTGGGACGGTAGGTCGCCACACCGGTGGCAGTCCACCGGCCGCGAACCGCAATCACGAAGTTTTGTGCCACCGCCTCGCAAACGGGTGGATATGGCCGACTCGGAGTACGACATCGACGACCTCGACAGACAAATTATCCACGCCCTGCAACGCGACGCGCGCCACACCTCGGCAAGCGAAATCGCCGAGTCGTTTGAGGTCTCGGCCCGCACCGTTCGAAACCGCATCTCCAACCTGGAAGACGCAGGCGTCATCCGGGGGTACGACGTCGACGTGGACTACGAGGCCGCCGGCTACCAGCTTCACACGCTCATCGTCTGTACGGCGCCCATCCACGAGCGCGAGGAGATCGCCCGGCGCGCGCTCGATGTCGACGGCGTCGTCGCTCTGCGCGAGGTGATGACCGGCGCCGAGAACGTCCACGTCGAGGTCGTCGGCGTCGACGGTAACGACCTCAGCCGTATCGGCCGGGACCTCAACGACATCGGCCTCGAAGTCGTCGACGAGGACCTCATCCGCAACGAGTACACGCGGTCCTTCCACAAGTTCCGCGCCGAGACGGTCACCGATGATAAATGAAGACATAGTTCCGGCGATCGGACGCGATCACGTTTGATTTTCCGAATCGGAATTCAAACCTAGCTCTTTATCGGCATCCGGAATATAGTGGTGGGTAGTGACTGAGCGGCGCTCGGCGACGCGGTCGAGCGGACGCTCCCGGAACCGACTGAATCACATTCATGACGAAAGACCTCGAACGCGACCTCGGACTCCCGTCCGTGTTGGCTATCAGTATCGGCGCGATGATCGGCAGCGGCATCTTCATTCTCCCGGCGCTGGCCCTGAAAATCGCCGGCCCGGCGGTCATCGTGGCGTACGCGCTGGCTGGCCTGCTCGTGGTGCCCGCCGCCCTCTCGAAGTCGGAGATGGCGACTGCGATGCCCGAAGCCGGCGGCACCTACATCTATATCGAGCGCGGGATGGGCCCGTTGCTCGGGACTATCGCCGGCGTCGGGACGTGGTTCTCGCTGTCGTTCAAGGGCGCGCTCGCGCTCGTCGGTGGCGTCCCCTACCTGCTTGTGCTCTTTGACCTCCCCCTGAAACCGGTCGCGCTGGCGCTCGCGGCGCTTCTCATCCTCATCAACGTCGTCGGGGCCAAACAGACCGGGCGGCTGCAAGTCGCTATCGTCGTCGTGATGCTGGCGGCGCTTGGCTGGTTCGCCGCCGGCAGCGCCCCCAGTGTGCAGCCGGCCAACTACGCGAACTTCTTCGCCGACGGTATCGGGGGCTTGCTCGCGGCGACCGGGCTCGTGTTCGTCTCCTACGCCGGTGTGACCAAGGTCGCAAGCGTGGCCGAAGAAGTCGAGGACCCCGGCCGGAACATCCCGCTGGGCATCCTGGGCTCGCTCGTGTTCACGACGCTGCTGTACGTCGGTATCGTCGCGGTCCTCGTGGGCGTGACCGACCCCGGTAGCGTGGCCGGTTCGCTCACCCCGGTCGCCGTCGCCGCCGAGGCGACGCTGGGCCAGGCCGGCGTCGTGGCAGTCATCCTCGCGGCTATCCTCGCGCTCGTCTCGACGGCCAACGCGGGTATCCTCTCCTCGTCGCGCTACCCGTTAGCGATGAGCCGGGACCAACTCGCGCCGCCGTCGTTCTCGGAAGTCAGCGAGCGGTTCGGGACGCCGCTGAACGCCATCACGCTCACCGGCGGCGTGTTGCTGGTGCTCATCGCGTTCGTCCCGATACTGGAGATAGCCAAGCTCGCCAGCGCGTTCCAGATTATGGTCTTTGCCCTCATCAACGGCGCCGTCGTCGCCTTCCGCGAGGGGTCGGCGGAGTACGAACCGGAGTTCACCTCGCCGCTGTACCCGTGGATGCAGATTTTCGGCGCCGTCACCGGCCTCCTCCTGCTCACACAGATGGGGCCCGTCGCGCTCGTCGGCGCCGCCGTCATCGTCGTCGCGAGCGTCGCCTGGTACTTCTTCTACGTCCGTCCGCGGGTCGACCGCGAGGGCGCGGCGACCGACGCCATCCGCCGACAGGTCGGCCGCGAGGCGCTCACCGACGTCGAGTCCGAAATCCAGCGGAACCCCAACGAGGTGCTCGTCGCCCTGACGAAAAGCGACGGCAGCGCCCGCGAGCGCGCCCTCGTCGCGCTGGCGGCGGACCTGGTCCGGCCGGACAACGGCCGCGTCGTCGCCGTCCGGTTCGAGGAGGTACCCGACCAGATGCCGCTGACCGACGACATGACGACGCAGTCGGAGGCGGACATCTCCTTCGAGACGCGGACCGAGGCCCTTTCGGACGAACTGGGCGTCGAGGTGGAAGCCGACGAAATCGTCAGCCACGACACGAAACACGCCATCGTCAACTTCGCTGAGGGGCGTGACGTCGACACCATCGTGGCCGAGCACGAACCGCTCCGGCTCCGCTCGCGGCTCGGCGGCGACCCCATCGACTGGGTGGTCAGACACGCACACTGTGACGTGTTGCTCGTGGATAACCTGGGGTACAACGAACCGGCGCATATCGCCCTCTCCGGCGACGGCGGTCCGTACCCGCCCCTGGCTGTGACAGTCGCCGGGGCCATCGCCGAGGCCAACGGCGGCAGTATCTCGATGTGGCATCCCGGGACCGGGTCCGACGACAAACGGCGGACCGTCGACGACTACCAGGACGAGCTGTCGTCGATGCTTTCGGTCCCCGTGCAGTCCGAACCGTTCCGGACCGACGGCGGCGTCCCGCCCCGTCCAGACCTGCTGGTGCGCCGCGGTGCCGACGACCGCCTCCGCAATGCAGTCCTGGACGACAGTCCGACCGTGCCGAACCCCGGCTGTACGACCATCACCGTCTACCCTCACGAGTCGCGCCGCCCGTCGCTCGTTCGGCGGCTGCTCGAACGACTCACGTTCTGACCCAGGGGCTCGTCGGTCCGGGGTGGGTGACCGGTATCTTTTCGGATGGCCCACTCGCGGTATTCGTATGGACAGTCGCGAGTACGCTTTCGAGGGAGCGGAGCCAGATATCCACGGATACGCTCACGTCAGCCGCGAGGCGACGGTCGTCGGCGACGTGACTGTCGGGCCGAACGCGAACGTCTGGCCGGGCGCGGTGCTCCGGGGCGACGTCGGACCGGTCGAGGTCGGCCGCGAGACCGCGATCGGCGACGGCGCCATCCTCCACGCCTCGACCGTCGGCGAGAAGGTGATGGTCGGTCACGGCGCCGTGCTCAACGACGCCGAGGTGAGAGACGGCGCGCTCGTCGGGTTCAACTCCACCGTCAGCGACGCCATTATCGGCAAGGGCTCCATCGTGGCAATGGGCACCGTCGTCCCGCCGGGCTACGAGGTCCCACCGGAGTCGTTCGTCCGTGGCAGCCCCGCGCAGGTGACACCGCTCTCCGAGACGACTATCGACCCCGACGAGGTTTTCGAGGCCTTCTCCTCCGGCGACTACGCCAACCTGGCTGCGCGTCACGGAGAGCTGTTCGAGTAACGCGAGGTGCTGAGCGACGCGAAACACCTCGAAACGGAGCGGCGAACAGAGTGGTCCGCGGAGCAGAGCGAGGGATCTCGGGGCGAAGCCATCCGCGCGGCAGGCGAGATGCCGTCGCCGTGCCGCGTCCCCACCCGGCGACGGACGCACCAGTTATAATACAGCAGCCGCCACACTCCCTGCATGGACGATATCGTCGACCTGGTGCGCCGCTCGCTGGCCGATGAGACCGACGGGGAGTTCACCGACCGGGTCGACGCACAGGCAGAAGCGCTTCGCCGCGCCATCGCGGCCGGCGAGTTCGACAACGAGGGGTTCTCGGTCGGACTGGAGGTCGAACTGTACGCTATCAACAGCGTTCCGACGCCGCCCCGAGCCGACGAACAGCCCGCAGACGACCTCGGCGGCGATCGCTCGGGCGGCGACGGCGGTAACGCGTGGGACGGGTCGCTCGAGCCGCGAGCGGAATCCGGCGCCAGCGGGGCGTCCCTGGAGCCCGACGGCGAGACGCCGCCGCCTGACGGGAACGAGAGCGACGGCGACGGCGCTTTCGGCCCCGGCGAGGGCCCCTCTCTCGACGTCGACTCGGACAGCCCGCTCGCGCCGGACGAACCCGCGGAGCCGGCGCCGGCCGAACCCGAACCGGCCGTCGAGGCCGAGACCGACGACGAGCCCTATATGGACCCAGCGGAGTGGGCGGGACGGCTCACGAGGCTGCCCGACGTGGTGTTCGACGGCGAGGCAAACAAAGAGCTGGGACTGCACAACGCGGAGATAAACACGGAACCGAACACGTTCGACGGGGCGGGGATGGAAGTCCAGACCACGGCCGTCGAGATGCACACCAAGCAGGCCCGCCAGCAGGCGAGCAAGCACGACTGCGAGCTGATTCTGGACGCGATGTGGACCATCCCGCCAGAGGAGGGCGGCGAGGAATATCTCTCGGCCCACGAGGAACGCGACGGCGCGATCCTGGCCGACAACATGCGTCAGGCGCCCCGCTACGTGGCACTGGACAACGAGGCCGTCCAGCACGCCGGCGGGTCGATCGACTTCTCCGTACCGGGCTACGAGGGATCGTTCCCGACGATCCTGTTCGAGTCGTTGGCCACGTCGATCCAGCCCCACCTCCAGATTCCCGACACCGACGCCTTCCCGGAGTACTACAACGCCGCTATCCGCACCCTGGGACCGCTACTCGCCCTCTCGGTCAACTCCCCGTTCCTGCCGGCCGACTTCTACCCCGCCGACACGGACGGCGAGTGGCTCTGTGCGAACACCGACCACGAACTGCGCATCGCGGCGTTCGAGCAGTCGGTCAACACGAGCGAGCATCCGAAGGTGAAAGTCCCTCGTGACATCGACACCGTCTCGGACGTGGTCGACCGGGTCGTCGCGGACGACCTCTTCGGTCCGTTCCTGCGGGAGTGGCTCGACGAGAGCGAGCGCGAGACCCTCGAAGACGAGATCTGGGAGTTCGACCACAAGCGGGGGACCTACTGGCGCTGGCTTCGCTGTGTCATCGGCGGGACGCCGGTCGAAGGGGCCAGCGACGAGCAGTCGCTGCGCATCGAGTACCGCCCGCTGCCGACCCAGCCCCACGTCAAGGACATGATCGGGCTCCAGGCCCTGACCGTCGGGCTCATCCGCGGACTCGTCGCCGCGGACCACCCCGTGACGGAGCTGCCGTGGCAGGAGGCCCACCGGAGCTTCTACGCGGCCGCTGCGGACGGCATCGAGGCCGACCTCTCGTGGGTGACTATCCACGGCGAGCGCACCACCGACCGCGAGGTCATCTTCGACGAGGTCTTCCGCTTCGCCCGGCTGGGGCTGGCGGAACAGGAACTGTCGGAGGCTCAGATCGACGAGTATCTCGATCCGATCGAGGCCCGCTACGCCGCGGGCGAGACGCCGAGTTCCTGGAAGATCGATCGGGTGCGGGCGGGCCTCGACGACGGGCTGGCACTCGACGAAGCGATGACCGACATGCAACGGGCGTACTTCGAGAACTGCCGCGAACACCACACGTTCGCGGAGTGGCTGTGACTACGTCGGCGTCTCTCGTTCCCGCCCGGTGAACCACTCGGGCATGGGGACGCTGTCCTCGCCGGTCCAGACCCGATAGCGCAGCGTCCGGACGGTGCCGTCGGCGTAGCGCTCGCGGTGGTCCATCGCCCGAACGACGCCGTCGCGGTCGACGGCCAGCGTCGAGTCGGCGGCGACGACGGTCCGAGACCCCGACCGGGAGATGGTCGAATCCGTCGTGTTCGCCCGCAGGACCGCCAGTTCGGTCCCGTTTCGGGTGACGGTTCCCGTCCGGTTGTAGACGAGCCCGGCGACGTACTGTTGGAGCAGGAAGAACCCGCTGGCGGTTTCGACGGCGGGCAGTCCGTCGCCGGCGGGACCGATCACCACGCTCCCGTTTGCAGCGCGTTCGTACCGTCGGCCGTCTCCGACGACGACGTCGATGGTCGTGCTCGTCACGCGGCGAACTCGGACGCGATCGGCGTCGCGGTCGACCCACACGTCGGTCGCCGAGAGGTTGCCGTCGACGACGGTCCGGCGGTGGAACGACCGCGTCGACAGCGCCTGTCGGTGGTCACTGATAATCCGCCCGACGGCGGGTCGGCCGTCAACTGTCTGGGGAAGCCCGATTCCCTGTTCCGACGCGGTCGGTACCGGGGCCGGCGTGACTGTGGGACCGCTCCCGGTGGCCCCGCTCCCGAAGACGCCGCTACAGCCGGCCAGAACGACGACGACGAGCACGAACACCGCACGCACGTGTAAGATTCCGGCCTGTGCGGTGAAGTAGTCCGAGGAAGCGGGCAGGCCACGCCGACGAACGACCATTTATCCGGGTCCCGCTCCTACGCGGAGTCGATGGTATCCACAGGCGATTCCGCACCCGATATCTCCGCGACGGTCGCGAACGGAGAAGTAGAGGCGTTCGAACTGTCCGACCACCTGGGCGACGGCCCGGTCGTGCTCGCGTTCTTCCCGGGCGCGTTCACCCCGCCGTGTTCCAACGAGATGGTGGCCCTCCAGGAGCATCTGGGTGACTTCGAGGCCGCCGGCGCGACGATCCTGGGCGTCAGCGCGGACTCGGCGTTCTCACAGAACGCCTTCCGCGAGGAACACGGTCTGGAGTTCTCGCTGGTCAGCGACATGGACCGGAACGCCATCGAGGACTACGGCGTCCGCATCGACATCGGGGACCTCGGGCTGATGGGCGTGGCCAACCGCTCGGTGTTCGTCCTCGACGACGACGGCGAAGTCGCCTACAGCTGGGTCGCCGACGACCCGACCAACGAGCCGGACTACGAGGAACTGCTCGACGCCGTCGAGAGCGCGTAAAACCGACTGCTCGTTTTTTCGCCGTCTACAGATCGACGTCGACCGTTCCCTCGCCGTCCAGCCCGTCGATGGTGAGCGTCGCCTGTCCCGGACTGGTCTTCTCGACCTCGATGTGGGCCGCAAAGGAGGTCTGTAGGCCGCTGATAGTGCTGTCCATGTCCGCGCCGATGTCGGCGCTGGTGTCCAGCGCACAGACGCCGATGCCGTCGCCCCGGCGTAGCTCGGTCAGGAAGTTGGAGTTGAGGAACCGGTACAGCGACCGGGTGTCCTCGACTTCGCTCGCGATGGTCGAACAGAGCATGATCCCCGATCGGAAGTGGTCGGAGTGTTGCTGGGCGGACGCGACGAGCGTCGAGAAGTCCATCCCGAGACGGGTGAGATCGCTGATGTCGTCGACGGACTGGATGTCGTCGCCGGTCGCGGGCCCCTCACAGGTG
>Ga0209965_1000292_pt1 | contig 18116 bp, 19 predicted proteins | sample SalPon2_B_H2O_MG_FD_185707 | JGI IMG/M metagenome (GOLD analysis project Ga0209965, IMG submission 185707) | Salt pond water microbial communities from South San Francisco under conditions of wetland restoration - Salt Pond MetaG R2_B_H2O_MG... | ecosystem: Environmental > Aquatic > Non-marine...
CATGGTCGCGGCACCGGCAAGCGTCCACCTTACGATGGCGCGCCGCTGGCTCGGGTCGAGATCCGTCGTCGCCGTCCACCACGCGGCGTAGTAGAGCGTTCCCGTGAGCGCGAACGGGACTGCGTTCTCGACGACGGCCATCCACGGCGCGATTTCGAGGACGTACCAGTCTTGAACGACGTCGAAGCCGACGCCGAGGGTCAACACGCCGGCGAGCGCGGCGAGGACGCCCGGGACTCGCCCTGGATCGCGCATGAGATCGGATGCTTCTGTCTGACGACAGAAAAATGTCGGCCGGTGTGTGGTTATCGTCTCCTCGTCGCCCGGCCACCGTTCGACCGAAACGGCCATTCGGTTCCCCGGCGAGTCCCCGGTATGTACGTCGTCGTCAACGCCGCACAGAGCGTCGACGGGAAGCTCTCGACCCGGCGTCGCGAACAACTCGCAATCTCCGGCGCTGAGGACTTTGACCGAGTAGACCGGATCCGCGCGGCAGCTGACGCCGTACTCGTCGGGGTCGGGACCGTCCTCGCCGACGACCCACACCTCACGCTCGACGAGGAGGCACGCCGGGTCGAGCGGCTGCGAAACGGCCGCGCCGGCAACCCCGCTCGGGTCGTCGTCGACTCGACCGGCCGCACCCCGCTCGACGCCCGAATCCTCGACGATGCGGCGACGACGTACCTACTCGTCTCGGAGGCGGCCCCGTCCGACCGGCGCGAGGCGCTCGCCACGGCCGGCGCGACGGTGATCGTCGCCGGTGACGATCGGGTCGACCTCGCCGACGGCGTCGCGAGGCTCGCGGACCACGGCGTCGACCGACTCATGATCGAAGGCGGCGGCGAGGTGATATTCTCGAGTCTCGCAGCCGGGATCGTCGACGAGCTCCAGGTGTACGTGGGGTCGGTCGTCGTCGGCGGGCGCGAAGCACCCACGCTCGCGGACGGTGAGGGCTTCGTCGAGTCGTTTCCGCAGCTCCGGCTGACCGACGTCGACCGACTCGACGACGGCGTGGTCCTCTCGTACGCGGTCGAAACAGAGCGCGAGCAGGACTGAAGGGGCATCGACGACACATCCTGTCTCCGGCGGTACACCCCTCGATCACCGCAGATCGGCCGGTACACGGCCCATGCTACCGTCTTCCATGCGGGAGACCGAAGTGTTTATGTATCGTTGCTGGGTACTTCCTATCACCAGAGCGCCTCTGGCGCCCGGTGGATCGCACGCTGAAATGAACGGGAGTTCTTATTCACGGTCTCCGCGAACGTCAGCGAGCGACCGCTGCGCCGGAGCAGTGATGGAGAGATAACAAATGGTAACGAAAGACGAAGTCATCGAACAGTACGACATCGAACCGATGGAAGCCGCGGACAACGTCGACCTCTCTGAGGACGACCTCGAGAACGGCTCCAAAGGACAGCTGATAAAACGCGCTGGGCAGCTCCGAGACCGACGCAACGAGCTGAACCAGATGGCCTCAGAGCGGGCGTCGAACCGCGACGACCTCAACGCCAAGACGCGCGAGAAGGTCGACGAGGCCCAACAGCACCGCGAGAAGCGCGACGAGCTCAACGAGCAGGTCCAAGAACACAAGACCAAGCGAAACGAGCTCAACGCGGACGCGAACGAACTGTTCGACGAGGTCGAAGAGCTCAAACAGGAGATGGAACTCGGCTCGGGCAAGTCCATCGACGAGCTCAAAGAAGAGATCGAATCGCTCGAGTTCCGTCAGCAGACGGAGGTGCTCGACGCCGACGACGAACGCGAGCTCATCGAGAAGATCGACGACAAACGCGAGAAGCTCGCCGAAAAACAAGAGAAGGTCGACGACACGAGCGAGCTCGACGAGCTCGTCGAGGAGGCAGAAGAGGTCCGTTCGGAGGCGTCACAGCACCACCAGAAGGTGACGGAGCTCGCCGACAAGGCACAAGAACACCACAACCAGATGATCGAGGCCTACCGCGAGGCCGACGACATCCGCGACGAGGCCGACGAGATGCACGAGCTCTTCGTCGAGGCTCAGGAGGCGGCCGACCGCCACCACGAAGACTTCGTACGCGTCCAAAAGCGCCTCCGCGAGCTGGACAAAAAGGAGGAAGCAGAGCGCAAAGACGAGCGCGCAGAGAAGCGCGAGGAAGAAAAAGAAGAGGCCGAAGAAATCTATCAGAAGTTCAAGGAAGGCGAGACGCTCGACACCGAGGACCTGATGAAACTGCAGAAGACCGGCCTGCTGTAGGCGGACGCCCGTTCAACTTTCTGCAGGTCGTACGCTGTTGTGGCGAGGAACATAAACGGACGCGCACCCTCTCTCTCGTATGGACGACGAGACGCACACGAGACGGACGGACCTCCTCGCTGCGGCCGCGGTCGGCGCGACGGCGACCGTCGCGGGTGGGAAGCTCCTCGCGAAGGCCACCCGTGGACGATTCGGCGAGACGGACGAGTACAACACGGCGAAGGTGTCGGTGTCGGGACCGATAGCGCGCGACCGCGGCCGGCCGTCACCGCTGTCGGGCGGCGGCGGCGTCGTGGCCGACGAGGTCGTCGAACAGGTCGAGGCGGCCGACGACGACGAGGCGGTCGCAGCGTTGCTCGTCGAGCTCAACACTCCCGGCGGCGAGGTGGTCCCGAGCGACGACATCCGCCGGGCAGTCGCCGACTTCGACGGACCGACGATCGCGTATGCGACCGACCTGTGTGCCTCTGGCGGCTACTGGATCGCGAGCGGCTGTGACGAGCTCTGGGCGCGCGACGGCAGTCTCGTCGGGTCGATAGGTGTCGTCGGCTCGCGACCGAACGCGTCCGGACTCGCCGACCGGCTCGGCGTCTCATACGAGCAGTTCACCGCCGGTGAGTACAAAGACGCTGGCGTCCCGCTGCGGGAGATCGAAGACGACGAACGCGAGTACCTCCAGTCGCTCATCGACGGCTACTACGAGCAGTTCGTCGAGACGGTGAGCGAGGGGCGGTCGATGGACCCGGAGACGATCCGAGAGACCGAAGCCCGCGTGTACCTCGGCCCAGACGCATTGGATATTGGACTCGTCGACGCCCTCGGCGTCGAAGACGATGTCGAAGCCCGGATCGAAGACGCGATCGATGAGGAAGTCGCAGTGCGCGAGTTCACCCCCGAGCGCGGCCTCGTCGATCGGCTCGGTATCGGGGCGGAGCGTGTCGCGTTCGCGGCGGGCAGCGGCGCGGCGAGCGTCGTCGCCGGCGACGGCCGTGACCTCGACGTCGAGTTCCGGTAGTGATCGGTTGTCGTCGCCGAGGCGGTGTGCGGCGCTGGCACGGAGAGGTTTTTATTCCAGCGCGGTGAGTACTGGCGTGTGACGACGTTGGTCATCTGTGTGGACCGTTCGGGGACGATTGCGGAGGCAACGAACGTCCCGATGCCGGTCGCCGGCTGGGAGGCCGTGCGCTCACTCGTGACCGACGCGGGTCTCGGTGACCCAGAGGACGCCAGCGTCAACTGTTTGTTGGAGGCGCTGCGTGTCGCCCGCGACCTTCGGGACGACCGTGAGGAGTCGGTCGTCGCGGTCGTCTCCGCAGCACACGAAGACCCGATCGGCGCCGACCGTTCGATCGCCACCCAGCTCGACGACCTCGTCGACCGCTACGCGCCGGATGCGGGGATCGTCGTCGTCGACTCCGCCGAAGACGAGCGGGTGCTCCCGATCGTCGAGTCTCGGGTCCCGGTCGACGGCGTCGACCGCGTCGTCGTCAGACAGGCACGAGACCTCGAGTCGACGTACTACCTGTTAAAACAGTTCCTCGCCGACGAGCAGCTTCGGTCGACCGTGCTCGTCCCGATCGGGACCGCGCTGGTGTTGCTTCCCGTGTTGTTCGCGCGGTTCTCTGCGGGTGCGGCGATCGCGGGCGTCGCCGGCTTACTCGGCGCGGCGTTGTTGTACAAGGGACTCGGTGTCGACCGGCTGGTTGCCGGCGTGCCGGAGCGGACCCAAGAGGCGCTGTACGCCGGTCAGGTGTCGGTCGTCACGTACGTGGTGGCGGTCGGGCTCACGCTCGTCGGCGGCTTCTTCGGCGTCCTCGCTGCGACGGACCTCGGCGGCGTGCCGATCGCCGTCCAGGCCATGGAGTTCACCTACGTCGCGGTGCCGTGGCTCGTGGTGGCGGGCGTGACCGCGGCCGTCGGTCGGCTGTTGGACGAGTTGATACGCGACGAGGGGATACGGACGCCGTACCTCAACCTGCCGTTCGTCATCGTCGCCGTCGGGCTCGTCGTTCGAGGCTTCGCCGGCTACTTCCTCGCACAGGAGTCGCAGTCGGCGACGGCGCTCGTCGCGGGCATCACGGTGACGCCCGCCCAACGGCTGGCCGGATTCATCGTCGCGGGTGTCGTCGTCTCGGCTGTCGGCGTCAGACTCGTGAGCGATCTCGGCTCTGAGACGCTCGAAGAGGTGATCGAGGCCGACGCGACGGCTGACGCCGAGACGGACGGTGGCGCCGGCGGAGAGCGGACGGACGCGACCGAGTGAGGCGGCTTTTTGTCGACGCGTCTCCGTGCTCGACCATGGACGTGTACGGATTGATCGGGAACCCGGTCGAGCACTCGCTGTCGCCGCCGATGCACGAAGCGGGGTACGACGCGCTCGGCATCGACGCGCGGTACGTCACCTTCGAGCCCGACGCCGACGCCGCAGCTGCCGCAGTCGACGGCGCGGCCGCGCTCGGCGTCGCCGGACTCAACGTCACGATTCCGTTCAAACGCGACGTGCTCGCGGCGGTCGACGCGGCCCCCCTCGCCGAACGCATCGGCGCGGTGAACACGGTCACCTTCCCCGAGGACGGACCGCCACGGGGGTACAACACCGACGCTGCGGGAGTGACGCGGGCGTTCGAGGCACACGACGTCGCCCTCGACGGGACCGAGGCGGTGGTCGTCGGTGCGGGTGGCGCGGGACGAGCCGCAGCGTTCGCGCTCGCCGACGCCGGTGCGACGGTGCACGTCGCGAACCGGACAGCGTCGCGGGCGACCGATCTCGCGGCAGCGGTGCCTAATGCGACCGGTGGAGGCCTCGACGGGCTCGAGACGCACCTGCTGGACGCAGACGTCTTGGTGAACGCCACAAGCGTCGGGATGGAGTCCGACGAGACGCCCGTGCCGGCGTCGCTCCTCCACGCCGACCTCGCCGTGCTCGACGCGGTGTACACGCCGATGGAGACGCGTCTCCTCAGGGACGCGGCCGCAGCAGGTGCGACGACGATCGAGGGGGCGTGGATGTTGCTGTATCAGGGCGTTGCGGCGTTCGAGCGGTGGACCGACCGCGAGGCACCCGTGGCGGCGATGAACGCGGCGCTGCGAGAACGCCTCGAGTGAGTCGGCGTGTGGGCCCCCCGCGACTCGATGCCCGTCGCCGTAGCTCACACGGTCGGTCAGCCGAGCGGGACGGCCGGGGCAGCGAGGAGCCCGGCGGTACCGACGAGTGCCACAGAGAGGCCGGCCGCGGCGTAAAAGAACGGCTTCGCCTCCCGGGCGGGCGCGCGAAGCTTGCCGACGTCGAGGCCGTCTGCGAGCTTGCCGCTCGCGACTTCGACGAGTCCGGTGATCCCGAACCAGAGCGCGAGCATCGTGAGGACGAGGTGACCGCGCCCTGTCCCAGTGAGCGTCTCGATGGTGTACAGCGTCCCGGCCATGTGCCCGCCGGAGGCGAGGAACGCGAGTGCCGCGATTCGAGTGATCCACCGGAGCCGGTCGACGATCGTCGCGAGCGCGTCGGTGCCGATGGTCCCACGGGTCGCGAGTGGGACGACGGCGAGAGCGACGAAGAAGACGCTTCCCGTCCACAGCACCGCGAAGCCGACGTGGACGGACCACATAGCCGCATCGACCAAAGACATGTTCGCATTCTCCGCGGCATGGTGTATAAACCGTCGGGTGTCCCGGCGCAGGGGTCGGGTGCCGCGAGTGTTTAAATATCGGGCGCGTGTAGCGGTCGCCAATGGCCCTGTTGCAGAAGCTCAAAGAGGCGCTCGGGTTTGGGAGCGGCTCGTCCGCTCAGGAGTCTGAGGACCCGACGGTGACCGTAGAAAAAGCACACGAGGCGATCGACCCTGCGGCCGACGAGGCCGACGGCGAGGCGGTACCGGAGCCGAGTGGCGGGGACGCGTCTGCGGCTATCGCATCGTCTGGCTCGGCCGCGGAGCCGGTCGAAGACGCTGAGACGGACACAGTAGCGGCGGACGAGGAGACAGAGGTGGACGAGGAGACAGAGGTGGAGGCGGACGACGACCTGGCGCCGACGGGTGAGGCCGACACCGATCCCGCCGGGAGCGACGAGTCGCCAGCCGGCGACCCAGTCGAGCAAATAACGGGCATCGGTCCGGCGTACGGCGAACGGCTTGCAGCGATGGGTATCGAGACCGTCGACGAGCTCGCCGACGCCGACCCCGCAGCGGTCGCCGACGAGACGAGCGTCGGCGAAAAGCGCGCGACCACGTGGATCGACCGCGCGAACGACTTTTGAGTCCGCAAAATCGGTTGTACTGCCGACGAGAGCGACCGCCGACCACAATCGTTTCCCGGTCACGCGCGAACTCCACTGTATGAGGCGAACGGTTCACACCGACCGGAAGACGTTCCGTGCGGCCGCCGCCGCCGCACCGGCGCGAGCACGGGTTCCGGTCGAGGTTCGGGTCGACGTCGACGATCCGTTTGCGGCGTACCGCCGGGCCCGGGACGGCCCCGGCGGGATATTCTACGAGACTACCGGCGGTCAGTCAGGCTGGGGGTACTTCGGCGTCGACCCCGTCGAACGGCTGACCGTCTCTGCCGACGCGGTGGTCGCCAGGGCGGCCCGTCCGGCGACCGGCACGTCCGATACAGACGACACAGACAATGTGGGGGACTACCGGCGGCCGTCACCGTCGCTAGCGGCACTGGAGGGGCTCCTCGACGGAACGGAGCTGGCTCGGGGCGACTGTGACGTTCCGTACCCGTGTGGCGTGTTCGGCTGGCTCTCGTACGACGTCGCCCGCGAGCTGGAGAACTTCCCGCAGGCACCCCCGGCCGGCCCCGGCGCAGCCGACGACCGTGGGCTCCCACGGCTCCACGTCGCACACTTCGATCGCATCGCCGCGTGGGAGTGTCCGGTCGGGGCGGACGGACCCGCAGCCGACCACGAAGCGACCGGCGACGCGTCGTCATCCGTCACGCTCCGTGTGACCGCTTGTCCCCGTGTCCCTGACGGCGTCGACGACACCGCTGCGGACCACGACGCGCTCGACGCGTTGTTCGAGACGGGGGTGACACGGGCGGAGACGCTCGTCGACCGTATCGAGACCGGTGACCCTGCGGTCGAGCCGCTGTCAGCCCCGGCCGCAGCGCGGGCGACCTTCGAGAGTGACGTGGCGCGAGCGGGGTACGCCGACGCGGTTCGCCGGGTCAAGTCGGCGATTCGCGACGGGGAGACGTTTCAGGCGAACGTTTCACAGCGGCTAACGGCGCCGGCTGCGGTTCACCCGGTCGACGCCTACGACGCGCTGCGCCGGGCGAATCCGGCTCCGTACTCGGGACTCGTCGAGTTCGGCACACGGCCGAGCGGCGTCGACCTCGTGAGCGCGAGCCCGGAGCTCTTGCTCGCGTACGAACCGACCGACGATCCCGACCGTGGTGTGCGCCTCCGCACGGAACCCATCGCGGGGACGCGCCCTCGCGGCACTACGCCCGCGGCCGACGCGGCACTGGCCGACGAGCTGACCGACGACGCCAAAGAGCGGGCCGAACACGCGATGTTGGTGGATCTCGAACGAAACGACCTCGGGAAGGTGTCGCGGTTCGGCACGGTCGACGTCACGGAGTACCGCCGGGTCGACCGCTACAGCGAGGTGATGCACCTCGTGAGTAGCGTCGAGAGCGAGGCTCGACCGGACGTCGGACTGGCAGACGCCATCGCCGCCTGCTTCCCCGGCGGGACGATCACCGGCGCGCCGAAGCCGCGAACGATGGCGATCGTTGACGAGTTAGAACGGACTCGGCGCGGGCCGTACACCGGCTCGATGCTCGCCGCCGGGTTCGACGACCGCGCGACGCTGAACATCGCCATCCGGACGCTCGTGCGACACGCGGCCGAGTACCACCTCCGCGTGGGCGCAGGAATCGTCCACGACTCAGATCCGGACGCTGAATACGCGGAGACGCTCGCGAAGGCCCGGGCGCTCGTGGACGCGCTCGACGAGGCGCTCACGGCCGGTGAGATGGCCGTCGGGGAGGTGGCCGAGTCCCGATGACGACGACCGACTCGCCGGTGACGGCCGACCCGTCCGTGACCGACGACTCGCCTGTAGAGGCTGGCTGGCGTCCGGGAGCCGGTGCGGTCGACACACGGATACTCGTCGTCGACAACTACGATTCGTTCGCGTACAACCTCGTCCAGTACGTCGGCGCGGTCGCGGGGGCGGTGACGGTCCGCCGCAACGACGCCGTCGACCTCGCCGGCGTTCGGGCGCTCGACCCCGACGGCGTCGTCGTCTCGCCGGGGCCGGGAACTCCCGCCGAGGCGGGCGTCTCGACCGCCGTCTTCGAACTCGACCGGCCCGTCTTCGGCGTGTGCCTCGGTCACCAGGCACTGTGTGCGAACCGTGGGAGCCGCGTCGGCCACGCCCCCGAGGTCGTCCACGGGAAGCCGTCACAGATCACCCACGACGGCGAGGGCGTCTTCGCCGGACTCCCCGATCCGCTACAGGTCGGTCGGTACCACTCGCTGTGTGTCGAGCGCGCGGCGCTCCCCGACGACGTGGTCGAAACCGCCCACACCGACGACGAGCGCGCGGTCGTGATGGGTGTGCGTCACCGCGAGAAGCCACACGTTGGAGTGCAGTTCCACCCGGAGAGCATCCTCACGCCTCGGGGCGAGCAGCTCGTGCAGAACTTCGTCCGTGAGTGTGTCCGATGAGCGACGACCGACAGTACCACGTTGACGGCGACCTCGTGCCCGCGTCGGCGGCGACCGTCTCGGTGGAAGACCGCGGCTTCGCGTACGGCGACGGGGCCTTCGAGACGATGCGCGCGTACGGGGGCGACATTTTCGCCTGGGAAGCACACGCGGACCGGCTCGCGGCCACCTGCGAGACGCTCGGGATCGACCACGGGATCGACGACGCGGAGCTGAAACGGCGGGTCGACGAGACGCTGGCCGCCAACGACCTCGCCGACGCGTACGTGAAACTCTCGATCACCAGAGGCGTCCAGCCGGGGACGCTCGATCCACGCCCGGTGGTCGACCCGACGGTGGTGGTGATCGGCAAGCCGCTTCCGCGCGGCGGCGTCGGGAGCGACCCGGTTCACGACGGGCCAGCGGTGGTCCAAACGACGAAGACGCGAAAGCCCGCCGATAGGGCACTCCCCGCGGCCGCGAAGACGCACAACTACCTCACCGAGATCCTGGCGCGGTTAGAGCTCCGGGTGACCGGGGCCGACGAGGCGCTGATGCTCGACCCCGACGGGTACGTCGCCGAGGGGGCGACCGCGAACCTGTTCTTCGCCGACGGCACCGCGTTGTGTACCCCCTCGCTCGACGGCCCTGTGCTCCCGGGGGTCACCAGGGCAACCGTGATCGACATCGCCCAGGAGGAGGGAATCCCGGTCGAGGAGGGGACGTACACGCCCGACGCGGTTCGCGAGGCGGACGAGGTCTTCCTCACGAACTCGACGTGGGAGCTCAGACCCGTGTCGTCTGTCGACGGGATCGACGTCGCCGGAGACGGATCGGGGACCGCTGGGCCGCTCACGACGCTACTCTCGAGGCTCTTCGACCGGCACGTCGAGGAACGACACTACGACCATGAGCGGTGTTGACAGACACCGACTGCTAGTGCCTATGGGAGTGTAGTCCGGTGACCAGTGCTTGCGGTGGCGCGCGCCTCGCGGGCCGCGGAGCGTGCCCGCGAGCGCGTGTGAGGGATGAGCGAGGGAGCGAAGCGACCGAGCGAATCGGCTGGGGAGGACGTGGCTCAACGTGTGCCCGTGCGTTCGAGCCGATTCACAGGCGGGCAAGGCGGATGCCTCGGGGCTTGACCCCGAGGCAGTTTACGGAGAATCAAGGAGAAAGCCTCGCGCTTCAGCGCGGGGAGGATGTCAATCGCATACGACATCGACGGGTACGTCGACGAGCCGACCGCGCGACACCCGGACACCAATTAGCCACACCCTCCCGGGCCGATTCGCTCGAGATGTGCATATCGAGTTGTCGGTGGAGCGCGCAGTGTAATGTGTCGATCACAGCGTTCAAACGCGCTGCTGGCGTGTAATAGGTATGGACGCCGACCGGCGGATCGCCGCCCTCGACGACGTGCCGACCGACAGCACGCTACTCGTGACGCTCCGCCCACGCGAGCCCGGAGCGGTCGAGGACGGCCACGGCGACGCGGGAACGGCCGACGACGGAACCACGGAGGCGGAGGCGATCCTCTTGCGACTCGACGACGACGTCGCCGCGTTCCGCAACTACTGTCAACACTGGACCGACGTCCGACTCGACAAAGACGACGGCGCGTTCGTCCGCGAGAGCGAGATATTCTGTCAAAAACACGGCGCGACGTTTCAGGGCGACTCCGGCTACTGCGACTTCGGCCCCTGTGAGGGAGCGACGCTCGACGCCGTCTCGGTGACCGTCGACGACGACGCGGTGTACCTCACCGACGACGCCTACGAGTTCGTCCGGCTGGGCCCGGCGACCCGCGAGGACGACGCGGGCGGCTCGCGGATCGACTTCACCGGGAGCTGAACCACGGACACCGGGTCACCCGGCGTCGACTCACGGTCCAGAGTGCGACCCCGAAACCTCGTCGTGTCCGAGCGCCTGGCGCAAAAAGCGCATCCAGCGCTTGCGGTCTGCGGTCTCCTGGCGTTTCGCTTCGGTCTCCGGATCGGGCGCGTCGAGCCCCTCGAGCGCCTCCAGCGCCCGGTCGATCCCGATGATCGACGCGGCGAGCTCCTCGCCCCGCTCGTAGTCGACCGTGTTCTCCTCGATGGGTTCGAGCCGCTCGAGTCGCTCTCGCCGGAGCGTTCGTTTCGCGCGGTCGACCCGCTCGCGTTCCCCCGGTGGGATCGTGTCACGACGCCCGATCTCGAAGACGAACGAGCGGAGCTCGATCGACTCGCCCTGCACGTCGATCTCTTCGGGGATGTCGACGCCGATGGTGGCGGCCTCGCGGTCGACGCGCTCTAAGAGCCCCTTGCGCTCGTACTCTCTCACGTCGATTTGGTACGCGTCGGTCGTACTTCGCTTCTTCGCCGGGCCCCGTGACCGAACCCGAGTGCTTGCGACCCCCACTGACGGTGTCTGAATCTCCTGGGCGACGAACACGGCGTTTAACTCGCCTCCACACCGAACGACACGTATGGAGTCGTTGGAGTCGGAGCTCGCTGCGGCCCGCGAGCTCGAGGTCGGCACCCTGGCGGACGCCATCGAGTCGATCGGCTTCGAGTGTACGCGTTGTGGTGGGTGCTGTACCGGATACGCCCCCGACGAGCCGGGCGGTGCACCGGCAGACGAGTCGGATAGCGCACCGGCAGACGAGTCGGATAGCGCACCGGCGGACGAGTCGGGCGAGGAGCCGAGCAGAGAACCGGCTGGGTCCAGCGAGCCGGCATCAGGTGATCCAGGGACTGGTGACGACCGCGAACCCCACACTGCGACCGTCTTTCCGGACGAGGTCCGCGAGCTCGTCGAGGCCACCGAATCGACCCACGAGGAAGCCGAGGCGGCGTACGACTGGCGGGACGTAGCGCGACCGATGCCGTACGGCCTCTCTGAGGACGCCGATGGACAGCCGGTCGGTGAGACGTTCGAGTGGGCGCTCGCGACCGACGATTGTGGCGACTGCACCTTCTACGAGGAATCGGACGGACAGGGTGCATGTACAGTCCACGACGCCCGGCCACTCATCTGTCAGACCTATCCGTTCAGTGTCGCGCTCGGAGGGACCACCCAACCGATGGGCGAGGCAGTCGACGCCGAGGGGATGGTGCGCGCACACGAGTGTGAAGGACTTGGCCGTGACATCTCCCGAGAAGACGCCGAGGAGGTAGCTGCCGCGCTCAAACGGCGCGCCATTCGAGAGCTCGAGGAGGCGATCGGGGTGCGTGACGCGTACGATCCGACGGCCGCGGATCGGACCGATGCCGACCTCGTCGTCTACGACTCCGAGGGGCCAAAACGACGGGACGGCGAACCGGTCGACGGCTGAGTCTGGTGAGGGGGAGTCCCACGCGTCGGGACGGGGCGGTACACCTATGTCGAACCGCCACGACGTGTCGGTGGAGTCTATCATGGAAATCTCCGAGCAACTCCTCTGTCTGTTCAGTGCCGAAGTTCGTGACGAGGGCGGCGAGTACCGCGTTGAGATCCCGAAACGGGAGGTCGAGACCGGCGCGCTCGAGCCGGGGGGGACCTACCGGGTGGCGCTCATCGACCGACAGCCGTCTGCGACGGGCGAGTCAGACGAGACGGATACGAACGTGAGCGACGGCCCACAGCCGCCGGTCGAACCGGGCGAGATGCGGTACGTCGAAGTCGAGGACCTCGGCAAGCAGGGCGACGGGATCGCCCGCGTCGAGCGGGGGTATGTGATCATCGTCCCCGACACCGAAGTCGGCGAACGCGTGAAGATCGAGGTGACCGAGGTCAAATCGAACTTCGCGGTCGGCGAGGTCGTCGACGAAGACGTCTGAGAACGAGCCGTCCTCGACCGATCGCACCACGACCGGCGCGTCCGGCCGCAGGCCGGCCGAACCCCAGTGACCGTCAGTCGCCCTCGAGTCGTGCGTCCCAGTACGAGACGGTCGCGACGTAGTCGCCAGGGATCGTCCGTCCGATGAGTCTGTCGACTGCCCGGAACGGCTTCGCGACGGATCCCGGGAGCCCTCGGTAGAAGCCGTACGGGAGCACGAAGTCGTGCTGTTCGTCGGCGAGCCGCAGGTCGGCGTCAGCGAGCAGTTCGGCGACCTGTGACTCGGCGTAGAGCCGCGAGCCCATCGGTAACGCCCACGTGTACAACACACGCAGGCTCCGAGCGTTGAACGTGTCGAAGATAACCTGGTCGCTGCTCACCCGGCACAACTCGGCGAGAAACGGCGCCGGTTCGTCCATGAGGTGAAAAAACCGCATGGCGACCACCGTGTCGAAGTGGTCGTCCGGAAATGGGAGCCGTGAGGCGTCCCCTCTGAGGAATTCGATACGGTCGTCGACGCCGGCCGCCGTGGCCTTCTCGCGGCCCTGTGCGAGCATCTCTCGGGAGATGTCGAGCCCGACGACGTTGGCACCGAGGTCGGCCAGCATCGCCGTGAACCGGCCGGTGCCGCACGCGACCTCGAGCACGCGGTGGCCCGGGTCGACGTCGCCGAGCGCCGACCGCACCGCCGCCTTCTCGCGCTGGTCGATGAGTGCACCACCGCCAGAAAACCGGAGGGCTTCGTACCCCTCGGCTACCTCGTCGGTCTGATACCAGTCCTGACCCTTCACTGTGTGTCGATGCACACCCGACGACCAAAACCGTACTGGATACTGTCGGCGAGCGCGTCGTCGCCGACCGTCTCGACCGGGCCGAGCACGCCGAGTTTAAACACCTAATATAATACCCATTAGCTTACTCTATATGTAGTTAACCTTTACCACAGGTGGCTCCGTAGCGATTCGCATGAGTACCAGTCCAGTCGGGGCAGCCGATCAGGATCACCTCTCAGAGAGCGAGTACCGCGAGCGCCTCCGCGAGCTGCCGCCGAGTGCCAAACTCGTCGCGAAGGTTCTCGAAGGGGACGCCCCGCTCTCCCAGGGAGGCCTCGCCGAAGAGTCGTTGCTGCCGGACCGCACCGTTCGGTACGCGCTCAACCGGCTCGAAGAACAGGAACTCGTCGATTCGCGCTACAGCTTCAAAGACGCGCGCAAGCAGGTGTACTTCCTGACGATCTGAGACGCGTAGTGGTGTGTTTTTAAGCCCATAGCCCCACTCACGCGTGTATGGAACTGTCGGTCGTCGTTCCCACGCTCAACGGCCGGGCCCGGTTAGCCGCCGGCCTAGACGCGTTGACGACCCACGCGCCCGAAGCGGAGGTCGTGGTGGTCAACGGCCCCTCTGCCGACGGCACGACCGGCATGGTCCGCGCGCGTGACGACGTGGACGTACTCGTCGAAGTCTCCGACCGGACGGTCGCCGTCGCCCGTAACGCGGGCATCGAGGCCGCGTGCGGCGACGCGATCGCCATCGTCGACTACGACACCCGGATCACGGCTCCGTGGTACGACGGCGTGATCGACGGACTCTCTGGTGCGGACGTGGTGACTGGACCGGTCCGTGCGGCGCCTCCCGACCAGTCGACCGATGACGCCGACTCGGGTGGGGAAGACACGTCCCACCGGCTCGTCGACCGTCCGGAACAGCGAGAGATACGCGGTCGGTCGGTGCGCGGTCGGTCGGTGACGTACTTTCCCGGCGCGAACGTCGCGTTCCGTCGAGAGGCGCTCGAGGCGCTCGACGGGTTCGACGAGTACCTGCGCGTCGGCGCCGCACGCGACGCGGCCCACCGGCTCGCCGGGATGGATCGAGCGGTTCACTGGACCGACGACGTGGCCGTGTGGGCTGCGCCGCCGAACCCGACCGCTGCCGACGGCGGCCGGGCCCGTCGCGACTGGGGCTGGAAGTACCGCGCCCTGGCGTACCGCCTCGTGAAGAACTACGGCGTCAGACCGACCGTCGTCTCACGAACCGCGAGACACGCCGTCACCGACGCCGTCTCCGTCGCTACCGACGTAGCCCGTGGAGACGCGACACCGTCCGGGTGGGTAGCGAACGGACGTGACGTCCTCGTGGGCGTCCTTGCCGGCGGCGCAGACGGACTCGTCTCGCGCCTGCGTGACCGCACCCCGGCACGAAACCCCCACGGCGTCTCCGACCGCGCAGACCGAGCGGTGACGCGGTACGACGAGTGTACGGATCACACCGAACGGTGACGCTTTGAGGACCGGTCGGTGCAGCCGACGGTCGCCGGATCTCATCGTTCACCTGCCCCGTATCGGTCGTCCGGCCCCGCGCCGTTTAACTCCCGGGGCGAGCAAGTGTAGCCAACGAATGGGACTCACGAAGCGGATCATTCCCTGTATCGACGTCGACACCGACGAGAACGGCGACGCCGCCGTCTACACGGGGGTTAACTTCGAGAACCTCGAGTACACGGGCGACCCCGTCGAACTCGCGAAACGGTACAACGCCGCGGGCGCAGACGAGTTCGTCTTTCTCGACATCACCGCGAGCGCCGAGGGACGCGAGACGATGCTCGAGGTGGTCAACGCCGTCGCCGACGAGTGTTTCATCCCGCTGACCGTCGGCGGCGGCATCCGGACGACCGCCGACATCAAAGAAACGCTGCGCGCGGGCGCAGACAAGGTGTCGATCACGACCGGCGCACTCGACAGACCCGGACTCATCGAAGAGGGTGCGGCCGCGTTCGGAAGCCAGTGTATCGTCATCTCGATCGACGCCAGACGGCGCTACGACGACGCGGGCGACCACTACGTCACCGACGAGGACGGCGAGCCGGTGTGGTTCGAGTGCACGAAAAAAGGCGGTCGGGAGGGAACCGGCATCGACGCCATCTCCTGGGCGCGCGAGGCGGAGTCGCGCGGGGCCGGCGAGTTGTTCGTCAACTCTATAGACAGGGATGGCACCAAAGACGGGTACGACGTTCCGCTCGTGAACGCCATCTGTGAGGCGGTCTCGACGCCGGTCATCGCCTCGTCGGGCTGTGGAAGTCCCGAAGATATGCGTGAGGTGTTCACCGAGGCGAACGCCGACGCCGGGCTCGCCGCCTCCATCTTCCACTTCGACGAGTACTCCATCGAGGAAACGAAGGGGTATCTCGAGGAACACGACGTCCCCGTTCGGCGTTGATCGGCCACCGAGACGCCCGAGAGCGGGCGTGTCGACGCGATTCGGTTGCGTATCCGAGTGCCGAGAAGAACCAACAGCTATTAGCCTATCACACACGAACGTTCATGTATGTCTGCGTCACCACTGCGCGCCGACGGAGAGCAGCCGACGCTCGTGTCCCGAACGACGGACGGGGAGACCGGTGACGCCGAGGTAACATTCTTCGAGGCAGAGCGGTCGCCGGACGACCGAACGACGCGGTGGATAACCCTCCGCGAGCAGGATTGCGTGTCGCTTGCGGCGTGGGCCTGAGATCGCTGCGAGACCGGCGGCTCGATACGCCGAACGCTCACCTGCTGGCGGTGAGTTCGCCGACCGCGAGTCGGTCAGACGCATCTAAGAGCCCCACGGTCGCGAGCCGGATCGCGTGTGGCCAGCCCAGCGGCGTCGCACTGTCTGGTGTGCCGTCGTCGAAGTACTGCTCGGGGAGGTAGCCGGTCGCCGCACACAGCGGACCACGGGGCGCGATACACGCGAGAAGATCGCGCGCGCGGTCGGCGACGTCGGTGCTCCGCGGGTCGCCGCGATCGGCGAGGAGCGCCGCCAGCTCGCCGCAGGCGTGTGCCCCCCACGCAGTCGAGACGGTCCACACCTTCGAGGCGTCCTGTCCGTCTCGTCGCCACGTGTCGCCCTCGTAGCGAACGAGCCCGCGTATCGCGCCGGTCTCGCGGGTCAGCCCGTCGACGACCGTCTCGACGTGTCCGGTGAGCCGGTCGAGTCGGTCGTCGTCGACTGCACCGCCGGCTTCGAGCCGGTCGTACGCGCCGTGGGCGCTCACGAGCGCGAGCGTCGCCGCGTCGAGCCGTTCGTCGAACCCGCCGCCTGGGGTCTCAGAGACCGCATACGCTCCGCGGCCGGGAACCCAGAGGTCGTCGATGGCCCGGTACACCGCGCCGGCGCGGTCACGGGCGTGGGCCGCCGGTGCAGCTTCGAATCGGTCGGCGACGTCAGTTGCACCACTCGCCTCGAGGTCGGTCGCGTGAACTGCGACCGCGCTGTACGCCTCGAGAAACGTCGCAGCTGTGTGCGTGAATCGGCCGATCGCGTCTTCCCAAGCGTTCTGACAGACGACGGGCCGGCCGTCGACCGCGAGCGACTCGTCGAGGCTCGCGAGGCCGCGCACGATGGCGGCGTCGAGTCCGTCGACGCCGACGCCGGCGTCGCGCGCTCGCGCAAGAAACGCGACGACGCTCGCGGTCTGGTCGGCTTGATAGTCGGGACTGTCGGTCGCCTCGATCCGGCCGTTGGCCCAGCCGGGCGCGAGTGCGCCGGAGTGTGGCCACACCCGGTGCGGCCACGAGCCGTCGGGGAGCTGGGTGGCGACGTACATCCGTGCCGAGCAGGCGTGCCAGTCGTCGAGGCCGAGTCCGAGCTGCTCGTCGGCCGCGAGCAGGAAGCCGGCGATCTCGGCGTCGTCGCGGAACCACGTGTAGCCGTATCCGCCGGAGTGGAGGTAGTGCGGGTCGAAGTCGGGGCCGGCCATGCGGAGACCGGTCGGCGAAGACAAAAGCGACAGGACGGTGAGATCTGCGGTCACCGCTGCCCGCGCCGGCACGTCCTCGGAGACCGACGGCACGGTTCCGCCGGCCGCGGTCACCAACGCGTCGACGGAATCGAGCTCGTCGAACCGCGTTTCGAGCCGACCGCGGGCCGTCTCACGGTCGGTCTCACGCTGGTCGGTGAGGATCGTCCCGACGGTCGTCACCCCGTCTTCGAACGGGACGTCGACGAGTACCTCACCGGAGAGTTGTTGTTCGTCGCGCCAGGTCTCCCGGTCGTCGCCGGGAAGGACGGCGGTCGGGTCGGCGAGCAGATCGGCCGGGTCGAGCGGGCGCTGTCCGCGGGTCGCCGTCAGCCCGGTCGCGCTCGCTAGGAAGTCGTGTTCGTCGGCGTGGTACACCTCGACGGCGTCGTCGAACCGAAGCTGGCCGATACGTTCCTCGCGGCCGTCCGGCGCGAACGCCGCGTAGACCACGAGCGAGACCCGGTCGGCGGCGACGGCCGCGGCGGCGTCGAGCACGGCTCGCGTGAGGTGTGTGTCGCCGATCGTCAGATCGTATCGGCGGACGGCGAGCCGATCGGTGCGGTGTGTCGTCTCGACGAGCGGGGTGCCCTCGACGTAGCGGCTCTCGGTGTGGTCGTCGTCGAACCAGGTCACGTCGTCGTCGACC
>Ga0209965_1000294_pt1 | contig 18093 bp, 17 predicted proteins | sample SalPon2_B_H2O_MG_FD_185707 | JGI IMG/M metagenome (GOLD analysis project Ga0209965, IMG submission 185707) | Salt pond water microbial communities from South San Francisco under conditions of wetland restoration - Salt Pond MetaG R2_B_H2O_MG... | ecosystem: Environmental > Aquatic > Non-marine...
CCACCAACAGGCACACCTGGAACCGCCTGTCTCACCTGTTGGTGAGGGGTGGTGTCCACCGGTGTCAACTGACGGTATCTGGCGGCAATCCAGACGGATTGAACACAGCCAATCGCAGTCTGTTTCGACTGCGTTATTGCACCGTATTTCTATAGAATCTGATATACTAATTTTCGCCTCTATTCGATCCCGATCCCGGTATGATCAGAGTCGCTGATACCGACCCTGATTCACCTCGTTCGACGACGGGGACTCACGATGAATAGACGAGTTGTTAGTATGGATGTGTGGCTACCTGTTTTCTTCATCGCCACCGACCATCGACGACGCCGACAGCAGGTAGTGGTGTGACCACAGCAGTAGTTCCTCCCGATCGGTGGCGACGACAACGCCCAGAAGATGGGTGATCAATTGATTCGATATCGGCTATTTCTATCACGTTTCTGATGTAGGGGTTTCGGGGGTATCTGTGTGTGGGTGGTAGTGTGGAACGGTGACCGTGGCTTGGATACAGTAGCCAATCCAACGGGGTGAGTATGGACTGCGGTGGCAACGAAGATCTGGTTAGATTTCTGTGATTGATTGTCCACGATGATGAGTCACTGGATTGCTGGCATCGTTCGCAACGAGGGTATCTCGAAGGTGGGGATCAACTGTGTGCGACGGGGTGGACAAAGGGGGCAGACGAGGGATCATCGATGGAGTGTGTACTAGTAATACTATAGGGACTATCATGGGGAGGCGAAGCAACGGTGTGAGTTAAGAAATTGTTAATAATATCTCTCGGAATTGTGATGGATATGTTGGTGGTGTAGTTGGCGATATCTTAGTTGCTACAGCTACTGAAAAGCATATAGCTAATGATATAAGGCGATGGGCGAGAAGGGCTATCGACGGCGGAGACTCGATTATTTTGGGTGGGGTTAACGCGACGTTGACGCGACGATCACGAGGGGGAAATCATCCTACCGACAACACGCCATTCCGATTCGGAATGGTGGCCAGTATCTACTACAGGCGACCAACCTCCATATTGGCGTTTTGTGTCAGCGCATTGATCATGACTTAGAATCGATTTCTTCGAGGGCTTCAGTAGCCACATCACCGAGTTCCCCAGCCTCGATATGTGAATACCGTTCACGTACCATCTCCTCCGAATTGTCGAGGTACCTGGCAGCGACTGTATACCCGAACGCGCGAACGAGCACCTCACCCATTCCTCGTCGACCACCGTGCGGAGCAAGATAATCATGCTTCGGATGGTCGATGTTGATTTCTGCAGCCTCCGAGAGTCGCTGTAGGATCGATCGTGCACCGTCGGTCGTGATCGATGGCGGCCGAATATCCTTATCAAGCACCAGTAGGAGGTCGCGAGCGTACTCCCCTCGACACTCAGCAATTGCTTCTGGGCGTCTCCCTCGGTCAGCGAGCTCATTTTCCACGAGCTCGGCGATCGTCCGTTGGTCGAATGTCGGGAATACCGGCCAGCGTTCGGTTGGTGGGCTCATCAGCTTCTGGTAGCTCCGCAACGGCGAAACGACTGGATCAGGGAGGCTCGCGGCGTCCCATTGCTGTTTCTTCCGATAGACGTCCATACTCCCGTCGTCGAGAGAGATGTCTTCCCAGCGAACGCCACGCCGGCGTGGGTCATTTGGATCGAGGAGTAGCTCTCCGACCCGGACAGCGGTGTACGCGAGAACGAACACTAAGGCTCGGTCACGAGCGGCCTTCAGTGCCGCGTACCGCGCTCGCTGCCTGTCGATGGAGGTAGTGTCCTCTGGAAGTGTTGTGTACACCTCGACGGCCTCGCGGGTTCGCTTGTCGACGTGGCGGGTGAGTGAGTGACGCTGCTCGGATGTCCAGGCCTGCTGGTCGCCGGGCTTGCGGCCGTCATCCTCTGGCAGTGGGGCCATTGCACTCGCCCGTTGTGCGTAGTGTGCTTCGAGGTACCCCTCGTTCACGCACCAGCCACACCACGCAGAGATATAGCGGTAGTAGGTTTGTACAGTATTCTGCTTGAGTCCCCGATCACCGACGAGATGCCGGGCATACTCACGGAAGACCCGCTCATCAAGATCTTCGAAGGTGGGCTCTCTATCGACGCTATCTGGGATGATTCCGGTTGAATCATCGCCACGGTCGCCGGCGGCCCACTCGACGAATCGGTCAAGTTCGCGGGCAGCGTTCCGGCGGTAATTTCCGCCGTCGCCCCCACGTCCCTTTCCCTTGTCTTGCAGATACCGTTCGAAAGAACTCGCGAGCAGCATCGAACTATCGTGTGTCGATGAAGAGTTCTGATTCATGGGTTTTGTTACGGAAGCAGATGGTCATCCAATATTTCGCTACAGTCGATGGGGATTCCCTCCCACGCAGCTTTCACCGCATTGTACCCTGTCCACCCCTCACGTTCCAACAGTTCCCCGCAGGCCTCGCAGAACCTCTCTCGCGAAAGAATCTCGTTGTCATAGAGGATGTAGAACAGAAATGGCGGCGTAACGACCCGTATCTCTTCGTCTTGGTTGTCGACGGCGCGGCGGATCGAACGGCGGCCAGCCGCGTCCATCATGATGATGTAGTCGACAGCTGCCGAGTTCTGTAATACTTCTTGCCGGAGCGATTGCTCACCGGCGTCCGCTCCATGTGGCCGAGGAACGCTCGTCACTTGCGTCAGCGGTATCTCGTCGTCTTCGAGCGCATCGAGAGCGGTTTGGCTCCCGTGATGGAGTCGGTAGGGGCGACTTCCCTTTGGTGCGGTCTCCTGTGTGTTTTGGACGTGCTGTTTGAGTTCTTGTTTACAGACGTTTGTGGTTGTGAGTCCAATATGAGCAGTTATTTGATTCCATAAGGAACTATTTCCAACGGCGATCAGCGTGTCAGTATCGACCAAAATCGGATACCGTGTGTCGTCGGTGGCCATTTAGACGAGATAATCACTGGTGTCGTCCTCGACAGTCTCGCGGAAGGCGTCGATATCTTCTTGAAGCACATCGAATTCGTCACCGAGAAGCATCCGAGCGGCGTCTTCGGAAAGATCACCAGCAGAGTAACGTTCATAAATTGCGATCTTATCGTCATCCGTCATCGATCGCTGCAGCATTTGTGTGAGCCCTTCACGGGCGAGTTCGCTAATGTTGATTCCACCTAGATGGACGGAGTCCAACTCAGTGGCCGCCTCTTTGAGTGGGCCAGCACGGAATTTAATCGTATCATCAAGCGATTTCTGACTCATACTGGGATCTATGTGGGCCGGGATGTTAAACTGTTCCCTAGTGTGTGAACACGTAGTCATAGAATCAGTAGGTCGGAAATCGGTGCCTTGCATCCTGAGTAGAACGCCTACCGTCACACGACATGATTTGAAGCTCACCCTGTGGATTCAGTGCAAATAGGACAGCTGCTAAGCGGTCGAACCGTGTTCGATCGCTTCCCGACCGAGTGCGTCTGCAGCCGTCTGTTCCTCGAAGACAACCTTTTCAAGTGCGTCAAGTAGCGACATAGGGTCTTCGTGCTGCCAGACATTGCGGCCGACTGCCAGCCCGCTGGCCCCGGCGTCGATGGCAGTTTCGACCATCGAGAGGAAAGTTAGATCGTCGCTTTTCGATCCGCCGCTAAGCAGCACGTTACAGGGTCCGGCGGCGTCGACCGCGTGGCCCATCGCCGCGCCGCTGCGGGGATATTTGACTTTTACAAAGTCCGCCCCAAGCTCAAGGCCGATTCGGGTCGCGTAGGCGATGGCATCTGGGTTACGGTGTTCCTTGATCGGCTGGCCGCGCGGATAAGACCACATCGCCACAGGAAGGTCGTGATCCTCGGCTGCTTCCTGAACCTTATAAAAATCTTTGAACATTTCGTGTTCGGTGTTGGTGCCCGGATAGACGGTGTAACCGATGGCGTCGGCACCCAAATCGTCGGCGTGATCAACCGACCACGTTTGCGGTGAAAACGGCTCGCCGGAGCGGAGGCTGCTCGATCCGTTGCATTTGGCCAAGAGATTCACCGAATCCTCGTAGGACGGGTAGTACTGCTTTGCGAGTCCTTTCTGGACGGCAAACGCAGTGACAGCGTCGTGGGTCGCCATCTCGAAGACCTTCTCAGGGTTGAGGCGGTCGGGAACCGCTGAAAACGCCGTCGGCCCGTGTTCGAGCCCGTGGTCGTGTGCTAGGACAATCGATTTGCCGTCTCGTGTCAGTGGAGAGTCGGTCATGTCAGCCATCGCTTAATTTAAGCATAGATGATCACTAAATACTACTGAATAAGATTATTTTTGACTAGATTTGCAAATAAAATATCTGGAATGAACAGCCAGTTCAGCATAACCGCAGTACAATGGCGTTTCGAGGGGCGAATTTCGGTAGTACTCCTGCTCGGCGAGACAACTGACAAACAGCGCGTGTCGCTGATTCAAAGTCGTCCGCGTCAGATCAGGAGAACAGTCGCTTTAGCCGGGCGAGAACGCCGCCGGAATCGGTCGAGTCTGGCCCCGTCGACTCCGGGTCGCTCTCCGGTACCGCGTTGGTTGTGTCATCGCTGTCAGAAGTCGACTCGCTGCTGTCGTCCATCTCACTGTCGGCCCGCTCGATGGCTTCGTCGATGAGACCGCCAGCGTCGTTGACGCCGTCTTTGACGCCTGATTTGACAACGACGTGGTCGCCGAAGCGATCTTGTTGGACAGAGGTGTCGGCGGCGATGATCACCGCGTCGGCCGCCGCAAGAACATCATCCGGAATCTCGTTTTCGGTTCCCATCGCGCCCTGCACTTCGACGTGGATCTCGTGGCCGCGCTCTTCGGCAGTCGTCTGGATGTTTTCGGCTGCCATCTGGCTGTGTGCGATCCCGGTCGGGCAGGCAGTGATAGCGACGAGGTTCATTGTGTTTCTGTTTGGTTTATCATTGTTTTATTGGTTTTTGTGAGCGCACGATCACTACGGGATACAGCCTCCGAGCGGTCGATTTCGGTTACGTTTGCTTTGACTGCTGGGACGGTGACCGCACTCATCGAGAGTTCGTCGAGCCCGAGACCGACGAGGAGTTCAGTCAGTTCGGGATCGCCGGCCATCTCGCCACACATCCCGATCCACGCGTCGTGGTCGTGGGCGGCCTCGACGGCCCGCTTGATCGCCCGCAACACGGCCGGCTGCTGGGGGTCGTGGAGATGTGCAACGTCCTCATTTTCTCGGTCGGCAGCCATCACGTACTGGGCTAGATCGTTCGTTCCAATCGAGAGGAAGTCGACTTCGTCGGCGAACGCCTCAGCCGTGAAGATGGCTGCGGGCGTCTCGATCATGACACCGAGCTCCGGCGCGGCGTACTCGATCCCCTTGGTGTCGAGATCGCGTGCAACCCGGTCGACCGCATCGAGTGCCGCGGTGAGTTCGTCGAGCGTTGCCACGAGCGGGAACATCACCGATAGCGTGCCGTCGCCGGCGGCAGCCGCCCGCAGCAGCGCGCGCAACTGTGTTTCGAAGAGATCACTGTCCGCACCAAGCGAGCGGCGAATCCCACGGTTCCCGAGGAACGGGTTTTCCTCGTCGGGAAGCTCCAAATAGGGGATCGGCTTGTCGCCGCCGATGTCGAGGGTTCGGACGACGACCCGGCCCTCGGGAAAGGCATCGAGTGCTTTGATGTAGCTCTCGAACTGTTCGTCCTCGCTTGGCGGCTGCTCCCGATCCAAAAACAGGAACTCGGTTCGAAAGAGGCCGATACCGTCGGCTCCTTGGGCAACCGCGCCATTGAGTTCGGCGGCTGTGCCGATGTTAGCGCCGACTTCAATCTTGGTTCCGTCGCGAGTTTCGACCCGTTCCTCGCGAACCGTTACGTCGCGTCCAGATGTGACACGTTCTCGAACTACAGTGTCCGGGTTCACGACGACGACCTCTCGGTCGGCGTCGATGGCGACGGTGGTCGACTCGCGGACTTCAGCGAGCTCCTCGCCCGCGCCGACGATGGCCGGAATCCCTAGCGAGCGGGCAAAAATCGAGACATGGGAGGTTCGTCCGCCGGTCATCGTCACGAAACCGGCGACGGTGTCGGGATCGAGTTGAGCGGTGTCGCTCGGGGTGAGTCGCTCGGCGAAGAGGATCGTTCCCTCCGGTAGCTCGGTAAGGTCGGTTCGCTCGCCGCCCGAGAGCAGCCGAAGCAGACGCCTGCGAACGTCTCGCAGGTCGTCGGCCCGCTCGGCCATCATACCATCCATCCCCTCGAACTGATCGATTGCGTCACCGAAGGCGTCGTAAACGGCCAACTCGGCGGCCGCGCCGTCGGCGATTGCGGTCTCGATTGGCCCGGTGAGTTGGGGGTCGGCCAGGAACTGGCGGTGGGCATCGAAGACGGCGGCCTCCTCACTGCCGACGCGCTTCCGTGTCGACTCCCGTTCCGTTTCGAGCTCCTCGCGGGCGGCCGCTCTGGCGTCATCGAATCGTTGGCGCTCGGTTTCGCGGTCGGCGGCCGATACCTCGGCGGGGTCAGGTTGTTCGCCAGAGTGATACCAACGAGCGGTACCGAGTCCCGACAGCGGCGTCGCGCTGATGCCGGAGATCGTTCGGGTTTTGTGTGGGTTATCGTGCATTATGCTTCGGGTGTGGTCAGGATCGTTTCGAGTTCATCGATGGCAGCCGCTTCGTCCGGGCCGTCGGCAGTCAGGTCGACCTTATCGCCGGAGCCAACGCCCAACCCCGTGACCGCGAGCATACTCGATGCGTCGACGCCCTCGCCGCCGGCAGGGCCAACCGTAACGGTGCTGTCGTAGTTGTTTGCGGCTTCGACGACCTGTGAGGCAGGCCGGGCGTGCAGGCCGTCTTCGGGGACAACTGTCACGGTGCGTTCGATCATTCGACAGCCTCCAGAATGATCGACTCGACGCGCTCGACGGAGTTGGCCTCCAACAGGTCGGTTCGTGTCTCCTCGTGCATCAATGAGCGGGACAGCGAACTGAGCATCTCCAGATGCTCGTCGCCGCCCGCTGCAGGAACTAACAGCATGAACAGTAGCCGGACGGGCTCGTCGTCCATCGAATCGAAATCGATCCCGTCGGTCGCACGGGTGAAGACGATTGTCGGCGAGACGACCGCCTCGCTTTTCGCGTGAGGGATGCCGATCCCCATGCCGACACCGGTCGTTGCTTCCGCCTCGCGGTCTTGGAGTGCTTCGAGTGCCCGTTCGCGGTTCTGCACGCGGCCGGCCTCAACGGCAAGGTTGAGGAGCGATTCGATGGCTTCCTGTTTGGTTTCGGGTTCGTTCGTTAGGTCGATTAGCTCTGGTGTCAGCGGTTGTTGGGTTGAATTTGTCATATGATGTATGAACGGAATCGAAAGGGAGTGTGATGAGTCGAACGCGACAGATCGGTGTCCTGCTTAGGTGGTTGACTCGGTTGTCGTCGTCGATTCGTCTGTCTCTATGTGATCAGATTTGAGGAGCGTCACCAACACTGCGGTTACGACAGCACCGAGAGCGATGCAGCCAAGGAAACCGAGGATATTACCCGCTAGGATCAGCACAAAGATCCCGCCGTGAGGGGCTGGCATCGTCACGCCGAGCCCCATTGCTGCGGCTCCGGCAGTCGCACTGCCGACGACGATGCTTGGAATCACGCGCAACGGATCGGCGGCGGCAAATGGGATCGCCCCCTCAGTAATGAAGGAGAAACCCATCGGGACGGCGGCGACGGCACTTTCGCGCATCTCTTCGGGGTATTTTTGCGGCGCGATGAAGTACGACAGTGCGAGGCCGAGCGGCGGGGTCATCCCAGCGATCATCACCGCGGCCATCGGGCCGTAGATGTTGTCCGCAACCAGAACCGTGCCGAACACGTAAGCGACCTTATTAACGGGGCCACCCATGTCGACGGCCATCATCCCACCGAGGATCAACCCGAGGAGCACGGCGTTCGCGCCGCGCATCCCTTCGAGGGTGGCCGTCAGGAAGGAGTCGATGAGTGCGATTGGGACGCCGAGGACAAAAATGACCACCGGCGCGAGCAGCGCGGTTGTCAACACCGGGATGACAAGGATCGGCATCATCGGTTTGACGAACGACGGAACGCTCCAGCTTTTCATCCAGCGGGCGACATAGCCGGCCAGCAGGCCAGCGACGATTGCGCCGAGGAAGCCGGCGACCGCGCCGTCGGCGGCGATGCCGACGGCCCCGCCGGCTGCATCTATGATTCCGGGTTGTTGGATCGCGTACGCGAGGATAAAACCCGGTGCGAGCCCGGGCTTATCGGCAATCGCGTAGGCGATATACCCGCCCAGAATCGGGATCATGATTGTCAGCCCGAGGCTACCAATCTGTGCGAAGTACCAGCCAATGGTTCCTGTTTGCTCGAACACTGCTTGGGTGTCTCCGATCATGAACCCTAACGCGAGGAATATTCCACCGATTGTCACGAACGGGATCATAAACGAGACCCCTGTCATGAGGTCTTCTTTCACTGACGTGAGGTGTGTCCGTATCTGCCCATCTGTTTGGTCTTTAGTTACCATCGTCTATCCTCTACTATCATGAGTGTATGAAAAAGTATTTTCGAATACGATTATTTCTGAATTCAGTTATAGAAATTAAGTTGATTCGGGTAACACACAGACAAACAGACGTAATATAAATATTTGATAACTAAGCTTTTACCGAATCACTAGCCACTCATCCGATTGGGACGATTTTTGACGCGGTTCGTTCGTGTCGACAGCAGGTTTTCCCCGAATAAAAGTCTACCACGCAGGGGTGAGTGCTTATTTGTGTGCATTATTTCTACACTGTGGAGACTTAGACTATATTTCGCTCACAGTCATGCGATATTTTCCAATACATCTATATTGGCACCGCCAGAAAGGAGAGACAAACAATGTTACCGGAAGCCCGTCAGCGGGATATCGTCGAACACGTCACCGAGACTGGTGGCTGTTCGGTCGATGAACTCGCGGAGTTGATGGAGTGTTCGAAGGCGACGATCCGGCGGGATCTAAACGCCCTCGCCGAGAAACAGCTGATCGAACGCTCCCACGGCGGTGCGGTGCCGGCGACCTCCGTCGGCCAAGAACAGAACTACCGCCAGCGGGAAGTTCAGAATCTCGACGCTAAGATGGCGATTGCCGAGCGCGCGATCGAGGAGATCCACAACAATCAGGTCGTCTGTTTCGATGCGGGGTCGACGACGATGCAGGTCGCCAAGGGGCTGTCAAACAACGGGAGCCTCATGGCCGTGGCGAACTCGCCGCTGCAGGCGATGGAGCTCGGCGACACCGGCGTGGAAGTCAAACTCACCGGCGGGTCACTGCGGAGTCCAACCTACTCGCTGGTCGGGCCAAGTGCCGAGCGGTTTATGGAGCGGATGACGTTCGATCTGCTGTTTTTGGGTACGAATGCAATCCACCCGACTGAGGGGTTGATGACGCCGAACGAGGCCGAAGCAAACATCAAATCGCTGATGATCGAGAAATCCAACCGTGTCGTCCTCGTCAGTGATCAGTCGAAGTTCAACGAACAAAGTTTCATCAGCTTCGCCGATCTAAGCGATACAGATCTGTTGATCACCGACGGTCAACTCTCGCCGGAACTTCAGGATAGATTCGAGAGCGGTAATGTTGAGATCGCCTCGGTGACCGTCGAATGATCGTCACCGTCACGCTCAATCCGGCTGTCGACCACACGATCCAAGTCGATACGATGCCGGAACCTGAGACGGTCGCCCGCACTGACACTGCACAGTTCGACGCCGGTGGGAAAGGGATCAACGTCGCTCAATATCTCGTCAAGCTCGGAGCCGAGACGGTCGCCACGGGACTGCTCGGTGACTTTTTCGGCGAATACATCCGCCGGGAACTCAACGCCGATGACATCGACAGCGAGTTCGTTGAGATCGAAGGCCAAACACGGCTCAATACGACGCTTCTCGCCGATGCGGAGTACAAGATCAATCACGACGGCCCCACCGTCGACCCGACGGCTGTCGACGAGCTGATCGAGGTCATTCGCAGCTACGACCCCTCGATGGTGCTAGTCGGCGGGAGCCTCCCGCCGGGGCTCGACTACCGCGCTATCGACCGGATCGCCGCGGCCGGTGGGTGGGCAACGAGTGTCGATGTCGGCGGCGAGATCCTCGCCCGACTGGAGGCTGAGTACGCGTTCTGTAAGCCGAATCGTGTCGAACTGGCGGCCGCGACCGGGACTAGCGTCGACGCCTTGGAAGACTGTATTGTGGCGGCGAACCAGCTCCGCGAGAGCGGTTTCGAGCGCGTTGTAACCTCGCTTGGCAACGATGGCGCGCTCGTCGTCAGCGAGGACGGCTGCCTCCATGCGGCCGCACTCGATGTCGATATCGCCGATACTGTTGGAGCCGGTGATGCGATGTTGTCGGGGTTCCTGCTAGAACTCTCCCGCGGCAACGACGTCCACGCGGGCCTTCGCCGTGGGATCACCGTCGCCGCTCGGATCGTGAGCGTGCCGGGAACGAGGATGCCAGCTTTTGACACGCCCGACGAGGCGACCCAGCAGGTCGAGATCACGAAGTACAGTGTGCCGAAACGCGAGCCGTAATGGCAGCCGACTGTTTTTGTTCCTCTACTTGACCACCATGATCAACCCGGCAAACAAGTTGGGAAATCATCCTTTGCGGCTCAAATAGCGGAGAAGCGAACGGTCTGAGGATATCTGATCAGGCTTTGTTGTCAATTTCCAGCCGTGTCTTGAGTTTTTCGATGCGGGACTTGGCTCCGAAGAAGGCGGGCACTCGCTGGTGGATACCCCCAGGTTCGACATCGAGAATAGGCTGGCTGCCGGTCGAGCCAACACCGCCCGCACACTCGACGGCGTAGGCGACGGGGTTTGATTCGTACTGGAGCCGGAGCACGCCATCGGGTTTAGTCGACCGTTTTGGGTAACCGACTAACCCGCCGCGTGCGAGCAGCAGCCACACGTCAGCAATCATCGCTCCGGTATATCGATGATCATATCTTTTACCCAATGCCTCTTCATATGCACGAAGAGCTACACTCCACTCGGTCGGTCGGCCCGAAAAGCTATAGATTCCGCCCGATTCGGGCAGTGTCACTGTTCGGGAGCCCACGATAGCTCCGTCCTGAATGGTATAATCGATTAATTCGTCGTTGGCGGCGACTCCCAGTGCTGTAACCGGGCCTAACACCAGACAGAGACTGGCGACCAGCTCACGGCCTCGTGCCGGCAACTCAGCATCGTACACGCCGATGATCGTGCCGACTGTCGTGTTTGTCTTGATGTTCGATGAGCCATCGAGTGGGTCGGTTGCGACTGACAGGCCCGAGCCGATATCAATAATGCCCTCGCGCTCCTCGCTGAGGTATTGGCCGATCCCATCGAGCGACTGCACGCAGTCGAAGATGATTTTGTCGATTTTCTCGTCGGCGATCCGTTGGGTATCCCCGCTCGGGTTCATTTTGCCGCTAGTGCCGCCCTCGGCTGCGAGTGCGGTCTTGATCTCAGGAATCGACCTGATGAGTGCCCCGATGAGGTCGGTGACCTCGGTTCTCGTCTCCTGTCTGAGTTCGGTGGTTGGACTCATACCCTATCTATCACCAAGCAGTTACGAATAAGTACTGAATAGGATTGTTTATGTTTGATTTTGACTGATAAAAATTTGAGTCGACAATCCCCGTGAGTTGAGCCCGCTCAAACTGGTCTGTTGACTGTTCCCGTCGGTGTCGCTTCAATCGAAACACCAATGTCGTAGCTGTCGTGCCGACCGATAGTTGATCCGTCCGTTTCAAGGGGTATCAACCGCTTTTTTGACGCCCTGCTGCCAGCCATTCCCGAACAGTTTCGGCGACAATGAATAGATGGCTCTGTTGAAATCCTTAGTGAGTTACAGGTTCAGTCGGTAGCGTGGGTCGATGCAGACCCTCCCAAAGTCTCGGTTGCTTCGGTTTGTCGAGGAAGCCTTTCAGTTAGCGCAACGTGCCGTAGCTCGATACTCCTCGAAGTTCTCGAAGCAACGCTATACGCACCATCAGCACATCGTTCTCCTATGTCTCAAAGCACGAAAGGATACGACGTATCGAACACTTCTCGACGAACTCATCGAGATGCCCCGTATTCGGGACGCGATCAATCTCACTGAACTGCCTGCCCCATCAACACTGTGCAAAGCGTTCGATAGACTCGATATGGCCGTCTGGCGAGTGCTTCTCTATCTCTCTGCTTCACTGCTCCCGACCAACGGTGTCGCGGGGATCGATGCCTCGGGCTTCGACTGGAGTCACGCTTCAAAACACTACACGAAACGGGCTGAGCTTACGATTCAGCAGCTTAAAGTGACACTGTTGGTCGATACGAGAGTAAACGCAATCCTCGATTTACACGTGACAACGACACGAAAACACGATAGCCAGATCGCTCCGTCGTTGATCAAGCGCAACCCGAGACTATCGACATCCTGCTCGGTGACAAAGGGTGCGACGATCAGAAAATCAGACGACTTGCCCGTCAACACGAGGTTCGGCCACTGATCAAGCACCGTGAGTTCACGCTCCACAAGGCATGGAACGCACGCTTTGACGCAGATCTCTACGGCCAGCGGAGTCAATCTGAGACCGTCAATTCGACACTCAAGCGAAAGTACGGTGCGTTCGTCCGATCACGATGCTGGTGGAAACAGTTTCGTGAACTCACTATCGCTTGTCTCGTTCATAATCTCGACCGGTCGCTCTGAACGGTCTATACAGATGAGATACCTACCGCACAATATTATCTGCTGACTATCCAGCTGGCAATCCAAACACAGTGGCAGAAAGGGGTAGACATCTATGATGTGGTTTGCCCGACGCATTTGCGTGGGCAACTTCGGTTCTACTTGTTCGTTCCCTGCATTATGAGGCGTGCCGTCACAAGGTCTCGTTCTGAGGCCCTGAGGAATCCCTTCGTGAAGCCTGCACTGAACATTGTGTCGGCGAGAGCATCTCCTTTTTCCGGTGCCTCCTCACTGTTTACAACAGTGGCGAAGCGAGAGGTATGGGAATTCCCTGTTGCGGCGTCAAACGTCAGATGCCACCGGTACCGTCTCGTGAACCGGTCAGTTCCCAAGTACAGGTTCGAGTCGGCGTTGCCATCGTCAGCCGGAACGACGTCTCCAGAGTGAGAGACAAGAGAGCCCAAGTTCCAGTCGTGCTCGACTGTTAGGGAGGCATTTTTCCACCCGCTCCTCGCCTCATAGTTCGATCCTGGGATAAGTTGATACTTGGTAACGAGGGCGTAGCGATCTGTCGATTCGAGGTCGAGAATCGACGCGGACTGCCGAACGGTACCGTACGTCTTGCTTCCCGCCGTCGTCGTGTCGGTGGCCACAACGGGGCTGTTCCGTTGACCTATCGAAGGTACTGACTCCTCGGCGTACGTGGCTGGTGGAATGGAGGGTTTGTCGGCAACCCGGCTGGCTCCGAGAGCGCCAACAGCCCCGGCGCTAGCGGCCAGTCCGAGAAGCGAACGACGTTTCATCGTTCTGAGGGAATCTCTCTCAGATTAAACATCTGTTGATATTTCTAAAGCTTACGCATCAAATAGCCTCGATTGTCCGACATAGCCAATATACAATTTTCATCGACCGGCTGTTTCAGGCGAGAATGTGTCTGAAGAATAGGATTTCAACAAGGCCGAATAGATCTGTCTGTCAGAAGGTGGAAGCTATAGCTCGCCGAGCGTGGTGGAATTACGTATCAACGCTCTCCTGCTACCTCATATGTGGCGCTTTCTATGACACGTTCTCCCAACTTGAGTGGTTTTACCCAAGAGTAGCGATGTCATGAGTCACTTCTACCATTTGTGCTTCACCGACAGCGGTGGGGTAGCTCAAAGTGGTCGTGATTATCAGTGTAATCACGGCCAATCGTGGAGGAAGTCTCATCTCCGATATTCCTACGATATAGGAGTTCTATTCACCAATCACCGAATCTGAGTCAATAATAAATTGTATGTTGCTATACCAAAATCGCAACCTTGGAAGTTGAGACTACAGCGGGTTTAGCAGGGCTGTGATGTGTGAATTTGACCTATTCGGTCAGCGGAAACCGCTCCAGATAGCTCTCCAAGCAGCCATTATTATCATGTATCCAGCCATATGCGAGAATTTTCGAGACCTCCAGCAGCGTAGCCACTCAGACGGCACGCCAACCCGAACAGAGTACCTCACTACCCGATTCCTGTCTCCTTCTTCAACAGCGTCAGCGTGTTGTCCGCTGTAATCACCGGTGAGTGCTCATACTCGCCAGTCAACTCGACCTGTACGAGCAGATCGACAGCCCGCCAGATCGAGTACAGCAGACACGCAAACGCGAAGTAGAAGAATCGGAGCCCGAAGTTCTTCGACGTCGTCGCCGCCATGAACCGCTTTATCGATCTGTAGCCGCTCTCGATTTCCCACCTGTAGCCGTACTCCGTAAGGTGTCCGCTCCCCTGATTCGTCATAAACACCGAATACTGACGGTGATCGTCGTGTTCGGAGTCCTCTTTCCGGCGGTAGATCAGCGTCGTCTTGTGCCACTCGTTCTTGCCGAGGTGGAGCTTCCGGTCGGTCTCGTAGCGGTCTTGGTCGCGCTGAAGCAACCGCTTCGCCTGAGCCTTCTCGCTGGTCTGCATCCGCTTCGGCACGACATACGACAAGCCACGCTGGCTGAGCATCTCCAGGACGTGCTGACTATCGAACTCTCGGTCCATCAGCACGTTATCGACGTGGACGAGCTCTTCAGCCGAATCCAGCAAATCCCCGACGATCTCCTCGCGTGACTCGCCTTTCCGTACCGGGCGGGCATCAAGCACGAGCGGAACGGCGTTGCCGACCAACTGGACTGTCGCCCATTGGTAGGCGTACTCGTCGGTGTTCTCTTTCGTTCCGATGATTTCGTCCTCGTGACCCGTGCGGTCGCCTGTGAATGGGTCGGCTTCGGTGATGTCGATGGCGACGATCCCTGCGCGGAAGAACTCCTCCATCTCTGCGACCTCGTTGATGAGTTGCCGAATTGACTGTCGGTACATCTCTCGAACCTCCGGTATCGAGAGGTTGCGAATGTGGTCACGATGAGCGTGCCCGAGTGGTGTCCGCTCCCGAGTCGATTCGTAGACGAAACTGCGAGCCCCCTCATTTGCAGCGAGACTCTCACGAAGTCCGAGATATGTCTGCAGGCCCCAGTAGGCGTTCTCGTGGATTGCACAGCCCTCGCCACGGCCCAGCGAGAACGCCGGGAAAACGATGCGGCTGACGTGGTCAGTGATCTTCTCTGCCTGCTTCAACGTGGTTTGATCACCCGGGTCTGACTCACCAGACTCGTTCCCGTGGTATTGGAGCTTTCGTGCCGGCTCACGCGGAACCGCGACACCCGCATTCTGGGCTTTGATGAGGATAGTTCGAGCCGCCGCCTCGACTGTTTCCCTGAGGTCAGCAGTGAACCGGTCGTGCCAGCTTCGCCACAGTGTTGACTGGTCCGGAATCGACTCGAAGCCCAGTTGTTCGCAGAGTTCAGGGTGGTTCTTGAGGTAACTGACGAGTGCTGTTTCATGCTCCCATTTATGAAGTTCTTTCAGTACGAACACGCGAAGAAGGGTTTCCATATCATAGTATGTCGAATTCTCATAGCAGTCGTGAGATTCGAATCGGAAGTAGGTTAGTGGAAGTTCACAGACGAACTGCTCAACCGAGTCGTGACTCGGATGAGTAAACCAGACCTCTGAAACGACTCGGACATCCGATTCCAGCGCGGTGAGAGAGGCACGGTCGTACAGCGGCGTCGAATTGTATGCGGGCCAGTCTGTGTACGGCTGACGAGCTATCTGCCGAAAGGTAATCTGGCGAGATCTGAGTGTCGGTGCCACTAAGAGATGCTGGCAAATACATAAATAAGAACCCGTCTATCCGAATGATTTTCCACGTATGGATCGTCAACTACTACATATATTGATTACGCAGTTTGCTTGTTTGCTATCTCCACGAACGCATCCTCGATGGTACCTTGATCGACATCAAATGAACGAATAGTCGCTCCAGTTTCTTCAAGCACATCAAGGGTACGATAGCGGAGGTCGCGAGGGCACGTTACAACAAGATCTCCACCCGCTTGGGACACACGCTCGACCCCGTCGATCTTCCGGATAGCGGTTAGCGCAGTGTCACCACCGTCAGTCTCTATTCGAAGATGACTTTCGACCCCGGCCATGTCGCGGAGTTCTTTCGGTGTACCCTCAGCGATAAGATGGCCCTCGGCGAGCAGACCTACTCGATCACAGACACGCTCGACTTGGTCGAGAACGTGACTCGAGAAGAAGACAGTCGCCCCGCGCTCTCGTTCGGTGGTGACGACCTCCCGCACGAGTCGTACTCCGTAGGGGTCGAGCCCGGAAAAGGGCTCGTCCAGAATGAGCAGGTCTGGCTCGCCAGCAATCGCCATCGCGAGGCCGAGACGTTGGCGCATCCCTTTCGAATAGCCACCAGCACGCTGGTCAACTGCGTCACCGAGACCGACACGTCCAAGAACCGTCTCGGGATCACCGCTCGCGTCGTTCGCATCGAGGATGTACTCGACGTGTTCACGGCCGGAAAGCGAACCATAGACCCCGAACTGATCGGGGAGAATACCAGTTCGTGCGTGGATCGTACTGGCATCCTGGCGGGCATCCATCCCGAGAACGATTGCCGTTCCTGTAGAGGGTCGCGTATAATCCATCAGCATATCGATGGTCGTTGATTTGCCAGCGCCGTTCGGGCCGAGGAACCCGTACACTTCACCGTCCTCGACAGAGAGGTCGAGGTCGGAAACAACGGGTTGACCATCGTAGCGTTTTGTGAGCCCTGACGTTTTGATTGCAGTCATCGCACTCGGAGGGGGCTACTCGCCGACTGTAACATCGGAATATCGTTCTGGAGAACCATACCAGCGGTTCGTAGAATACCTGTAAAAACATTTGGAACGACTGTCCTTTTCAAATCTATGCTTATTAAACGTCGTCCAGACAGAAGCGAAGTCGCAGTGGACTGTTTCGGGAGTATTACATCAATACAATGACGACCCAGTATCGATGCCCTCCACCTCCGTCATGCGGACCGAATTCCGGCGCTATCTCCGCGGGAAGACACCGTGGATTATCGGGTTGTGCTTCGTCCTGGTGAGCGGATTGCCGACGCAACCGGACGCAGACGTTGTCCAGGTTCTCGGTGATGCAGTCGTGTTCGTAGATGCCCAAGTTGCCGTTGCGGTCACCGTGCCATTCGCTGCGGCCGCGCTCGGCTTTCGATCGATTATCGGCGAACGTGAGAACGGAACCGCTCGGGTACTTATCGGGACCCAGCTTACTCGACGTCAATTCGTTCTCGGCAAAACACTCGGCCGTAGCGCAGCTCTCGCCGTCCCAATTGTCGCTGGAACCATCGTCATCGTCGGCTCCGATGTCTTCCAATATGGCCGTTTCTCGGTCCCACTACTGGTCGGACTACTACTCATTTCCCTCGTCTATGTGTTTGCATGGGTCGGGGTGACAGTGGGGCTATCGGCTGCAAGTTCGTCAACGGCTCGTGCTGCCGTAATCGTCTTCGGTGTAACGCTCTTTCTCGGTGGTTTCTGGAACTCCCTCACGCTCCCATTCCTCTGGCAGTTTGTAACCGGCTCCGCACCGAGCAACCAGATGGCAAATCCGGCAGCCTTCGAGGCTGCAAAGTGGCTCTCGCTTCCGAGCGCGTACTACGCCCTTACTGACTGGTTTCTCGGCGGGCCTGTCGGGCCCACGAGTGCAGCTTCCCAGGTCTCCGATGCTCTTAGAAGAACTGGTCAGGCCACATCAGCGGATCCAGTGATTCCTCTATGGACTGCCCTTATAATCGCCTCTGCGTGGCCGGCGATAGCTCTGTGGAGCGGTACAGCGGTCTTTCGACGGAATGATCTCGCCCCAGCCAGCGAGACGGGAATTCTTCAGAAGCTCTGGAATCGATCCCCGTCACACCTCCTGTTGGGTCGGTTTCCATTCAAATGGATACCCGGCCAGAACGGTGTCGTTGATTCATTACCTGGGTCGTGGCAGCCAGTAGCTCGCCGCGAGTTCCGTCGTCTCGTTCGAACACCTGGCGTGTGGGTGCTCGGCGTTCTCGTTCTC
>Ga0209965_1000295_pt1 | contig 18074 bp, 13 predicted proteins | sample SalPon2_B_H2O_MG_FD_185707 | JGI IMG/M metagenome (GOLD analysis project Ga0209965, IMG submission 185707) | Salt pond water microbial communities from South San Francisco under conditions of wetland restoration - Salt Pond MetaG R2_B_H2O_MG... | ecosystem: Environmental > Aquatic > Non-marine...
AGCAAGTGTCCCCTCGGAGCTTGATGAGATCCTAGGAAAGTCACTTGCAAAAGAAAAGACAGACCGATACGATAACGTTGCATATCTGCGGGATGCACTGACAGAGCTGTACGCTAGCAGGTGAACCGCTGCTGGCAGCCCTATTCACTCCCTCTCTGGAGGATCAGCAACCGATTTTCCCAACACTACAGAGATATTATCGCTTCCGCCGTTCTCGTTGGCCCGGTTGATGAGTGCATCAGCGGTGGCGCTTAAAGACGAGTGAGCTGTAACAAGCTGCTGTAGTGCACTTGGCTTGACTTCCTCACTGAGCCCATCTGAACAGAGCAAGACGACACCGGTAGGCGTGAATCGATAGAAGTCAGGAGAGACATCCTCAGTTGTACCTAAGGCTTGAGAAACGACATTCCGCTGTGGATGTTCTCGTGCTTCAGCCTGTGTGATTTCGCCGGCCTCTACGAGTTCTTGAACTAGAGACTGGTCAGTCGTAACTTGGGTAAGCTCATCGTCAATATGATAACAGCGGCTGTCGCCAACGGTCGCCACAAGCGCCGACGTCTCATCAATGAGTGCTGCGACGACCGTTGTTCCCATCCCAGACAGTGACGTATCGGCGGCTGCAGCGTCACAGATGCGTCGATTAGCGGCTGTGATAGCAGAACCGAGGAGACGCTCATAATCGGCGTGGTCACTATTGAGCCCGTCTAACACCTCGTCTTCGATCTGTCCAACTGCCATCTCACTTGCAACATCGCCAGCGGCGTGACCACCCATTCCGTCGGCAACGATCAGAAGCGCCACGTCGTCAACTACTGTCGCAAGGACTGCGTCTTCGTTTACATCTCGAGTCTTCCCGACATCGGTCTGTGCGTACGTGTTCATTTGGATGGGAGTGTATACAGCCAGTCAGTTATGTCTGTGCTCGTGAGTACAGTTTTTCCACGCGATCAGCAATCACATCAATCTCTTCTTGCCACTCGGCATCCATCCCACTCCCACGAAGCGTCCCTGACGATTTGGTCTCTAATCGGGCGGTCACCTGTTGGAGCTCCTCAAACACTGGCTCGTAGTCGCTATCAGCAACCTCGTGTTCTGCGACGAAGTTTTTCAGTTCCGTGGCGTACTTGCGACACTCTGAAACAGATTCATTCGATGCCTTGCGGAGGTTGACAGCGATCGCTCGAACGTGCGCGGATGGAGAGACACCCTGTAACACATCCCCCTGCTGTTGCATACCTAGTTTTTCTTTGAGCTCCTCTGCAGACAGGGTGTTTTGTTGCTGTTCTACGGCGGCCCGGAGCTCTGTCGTAATTCCCAGTTCAATAATGCAGTCGTCCGAGACGACCATATCTTCCCCCTGGTCTATGTGTTGTTCGCCGAGTCGCGTTTTGATGCTCACCGCATTCTTGCTGGTCTGATTCTGAATGCGGAGCCCCTGTGGATCCGGTGAGAACAACACGGGAGCGGTGTCGCCGTTTTTTCGAGAGACAGCTGCGTCTTGGACGCCGAGGTCGATAACCTCATCTGACGTTTCCAGCATGATGTCGTATCGGCCATTATCCTGCCGGAAGACACCAACTGGCCCATCAACGGGAATCCGACGTACCGTCTCAGTTGAGGTAACCGCTTGCTTCGGTGTGAGATAGCTTCTCAGTTGTCCCATGCCTCAAGACTTGATGTCGTTGACTCAATCGCCGATGCAAGATGCGCCTGCGTGATGGGGACAACATCATCGCTGGCACGAGCTTCTTTGAGCGCCTTACGCGCCGCAGTCGCTGCAATGATCTCAAGATCACTCGCGGAGTACCCCTCGGTGAGGTCTTTGATTTCGGTCCAATCAATCGTCTCGGTCAACACTGGCCGGTCACGTAGGTGGACACGGAGAATTGCGCCGCGAGCGGTGGCATCTGGAGGCGGAACCTCAATTCGTTCATCAAACCGCCGCCATGCTGCCCCATCAATATCGTCGGGGAGATTTGTTGCGCTGACCACGATGACATCTTCACCCTTGATTTCAGACATTTCGGTGAGAAATTGGGTTATCATTTGGCTTTCGCTCATCGTTTTTTGCGAGCCGCCGCTCCGCTCTGCAGCGATCGCCTCCACTTCATCGAGAAAGAGCAGACACGGTTGATTCGCCTGCGCGACAGCAAACATCTCTCGCATATTCTCCGCTGCTTCCCCGACGAGTGAACTGGTGATATCAGAGGCCTGCGCTTCAATATAATTGTACTCGAGTTCGCCCGCAAGCGCCTCTGTGATGTACGTCTTCCCGGTTCCTGGAGGGCCGTGTAAGAGGACCCCGTTCACGACACCCAGATTATACTCCTCATACAACTCTGGGCGCTTGAGCGGATCAATCACCTGATCTTTGAGGGTCTCTTTTAGCTCTGTCATGCCCCCAACGTCGCTGAAATCAAGATCCGGTGGCTCTTCGAGATACTGTGACGCATCAGGTGCATCATCGTCGCTAGCGTCCGTGTGCGACGACTCATCGTCGGCGACACGCGTCCCAGCATCCGACTGTGGCTCCTCACTCTGTGGCTCCCCTGCAGAGACAAGCGGCTGGCCAGCTTCAAGCTTCGTCGCGGCCGTCTGCAGGTTCGCCGCTAGGTCAAGCCGTTCTTGGGTGAGTCGCTCACTCGATTCAAGATCCGCGATGTCCTCTAACACGGCTACACACTGCCGATAATACCGGGCCGCCTTCTGGCGCTGTCCAGCCTGCCGCGCTTGTTTGGCTTGGCTGCGATACCGTGTATACTCGGACTCAAGATGCTGTTTTTGAGCGCTCGTTTCGAGCGACATGGTGAATTAAAACAGGTCCGTCTCAGTCATTTCGTCTTCAATGTCGGCGTCGATACTGATCTCATCGGGATCAACCTCGACGTCTTCTTCAACATTGACCTGTTCACTCGAGATTTCACCAGCAGCCATCCGCTCCATCGCTTCAAGCTCCTCTGATGCCCCTTGTTCAAGATCGTCGTCCAGAATCTCAATGTCGAGCGCATCTTGGACTTGCTGCATATCCTCGAGTTCAAGTCCAAATTGGGCCATTTGATCCATAATTTCGCCTTGCACCTCTTGGACATTGAGATCTTGGCTCATCGCTTCATCAAGACTCAGGTCTTGACTTTCGTGCATATCCATCACCTCACGCATGCCTTCGATGGAGATGACGGTCCCAAGCTTAATGCTATTTGCTTTATGTTTCTTCTTTTTTATTTCGTACTTCTTTTTCTCAAACTTCGCCTTCTGCGCGTACTGTCGCCGGCGCATCTCATCTGCCTTGGCTCCCTTTTCAAGCAGTTTTTGATACGTGTTTGAGTGGCTGTCCATGTCCTTCTCTAGCTGTTTTAGACTTTGCTCAAGTTTCTTTTTATCAGCCCGGAGTTCATTCTGCCCGTAGACGCTCTCGTCGAGTAACGTCTCGGTTTCTGCGCTGCCGAATCGATCTTGCACCCAATCTCGAAGTTCCATGATACGGTAATGTGTGTCTCGTGGTATGGTTGTTTTCGTTCAGTACGACCTATAGGTCAGGCTCGACGACGAGCACGGTCCCGACAACGCCGACAACAGCGCCTAACGACGCAGCGATAACCAGCAGTTTCATCTCGGTGACGGTTACGCGAAGCATCTCCTCACCAAGGGTCGCCTGTGTGTAGATGAGGCCCGTGCCGACAATTATCCCACCCATCGCGCCAAGCGAGATCCGTCGCTCCATGAAGCTGAACACCCCTACCATCAGGAGAATGCCGAGGATGAAATTGAGTATCAGTACTGCTGGTACCCACAGTCCAATATCCATCTTGCTCGTCTGACCTCCATGAACCTCATTAATCACTGACTACTTAAAATTTTGTACGATATGTATTGTGAGAATTTTCTCCAAGATGGAGACACAGAGACAATTTATTCCGGGATATTCTGGATCACAGAGACGGTCCTCTACTATCCTCAGAATTAGAGCGTTACCGATACCTCCAATATGGAGATAATTATATGTGGATGGAGACTAGCCAACGCATGTGGGAGACGTAGTCAGTACCCGGGCTGGGGTTACAAGAGGTTATACGGGTCCATCAGAATCGCTATTCAACGACGCACAACTCATGGCTGACAATACTGACGACGATCGATATCTCTACATCGTTGATTACGACGAAGACGCCGAGCGAAAGCGTGTAGAGTACTTGTTCAACAATTGGACCGAAGGCAAAATAGAGCGCCCGAGCGGGCTACTTCGCGTTGCGAGCAACGTTAGCCACGACGAACTGTTTGAACAGCTTGTTGCGAAGGTTCCAGAGCGTCAAGTTGAGGTGTACCAGCTAGAGGACGTTGATACGAGCGTTGAACCGGACCAAACGGTCGTCACACAGCAGGTTGACGCCTCAACGGATGCGGTCGAAACGTTTCTTGAGTATATTCTTTCAAAAAAGAAGGCTGTGCTGCAGTCAGCAGCGCAAAACGAGTATGAAGTGTACACGAAGAAGGGACGGACGGAAATAACCTACTCAGTAACTGAGACAGAGGAGGCGGTGAGCGTTCGGGTCTCAATACGCGGGTATCCCCCCGCTCCGTCTTTTCTGGCAGAGTTCTTTGAGACCGAACTGGGAGAGTACGCGGCAAGTCAATCACCGGACCACCAATGACAAACTGTCAAGACTGGCTTACTGAGCTCACGTACACTGGTGAACAGATTCTAAACGAAGATCTGGCGTCGCTGAAGCGCATGCCAGACCGGATGCGTATTGAACGCTACAACGAGATCAAAAGCGATGAAGAAGAGTTTCGCTGGGAGTATGGGCGTGAGTGTGGCGATTTCCTGACGAGTACGGAAGAAGATCAGGTGCGTGGCGAGATCCGGTTGGCTCGGTTGCTGATTGCGGCGAGTTTCTACGCCGAGGGAGAGTTGCCTAAACCGATGGAGAACGACTTCATCGACGCTGAGTTACAAGCAGTCATTGAGTTTGACCGCTACAAGCAGTTTGATGCGCTTGATCAAGATCAGATCGAAGGGCGTATCCGTCGGATGGAAGGCGAAGTGTACGAGCTCGTGACAGAGTACACCTCGACGCAGATTGCAGATATGGACGAGCTCATCGACAATCCGGAGGTCCAGCAAGATGTGATGGAGCGGCTTGTCGACCGATATGCGGATCGGCGAGAGCGTATCCGACAGGGCTTCTTTGTGTACGTTGAGACGCATGGGATGGAACATATGGTCGAAGGCATTGAGCAGGCAATTGACGCTGCTGCTGCTGCCGCGACCGAGCGGAAAGCCGTTCAAACAGCGCTTGAGTCCGATATCGATGCGCTTGAGTCATCCTTAGAACGAGAGTTCCAGCAACAACGCACGCGAATTGAATCGACATTACAAGACGTTGAGTCGGATATCATGGCCGGTACCGTTGATATCGCCCATGTCCGCGCCGAGTTAGATTCAGCGACTGGCCTCAGTGATGAGCCCCTCACCGCGATCGAGACTGCAATTGAGCGCACGAAAGCACTCGGGACAACGCTGGATGAGAAGATTGCACAGCTCCAGGACGCCCAAGAGGCGGCGAAAACTAGCGGCGCTGAGGACGCTGAAGACGCAGTAACAGTCGTCGAAAGCGAACTTGAGCGCGCACGTGAGCAACGGTCAAAACTCAGTAATCATCTTGACCGACTGCACCGCGAGCGTGACCAGATCGAGTATACGCGAGATCGGCTCGCTGCACAGAAGGAGGCGCTAGAAACGCAGGTTACTGAGCTAGAGTCCGATGATGACACAGTCGATCCACGTGCCATTGATGGGGCCGACGTCGTCACGGCCTCAACGGCCAGGTTGTTTGAGATGGATTACATCGGCCGGTTTGACACGAAAATGCATGAAGCGACGACAATTGCGCTTCCGGATCAGACGTTCAACGTCCCAGAGGGGTACTGGGACGGACGCAGTCAGCGACAGAACGACGCACCGCGTGTAGAGCAACTGTTGGATGAAGATGAACAAGGGCAGGCTGACAGCTATCCGGTGAATTTGACGGCTCGATATGAGATAACAAAGAGTCGGTACCTTGGGCTCTCCACACAGACAGAGATGATACTCGAAGCAACGGTGCTTTCTGATCTCCGTGCGTACGCCTCACACGGCTTCGACAGCAGTCCGGCAGATATTGACGATCTCTTAGGGCTGGTAAATAACGCTGTACGGGAAGCAGAGCAGAGAGACGCACATTATGTTCTCGCTATTGCGTCTCCCACCGGATGGACCGAGCGTGTTGAAGAGAAGATCGAGGCCGATGAGTTTGCAAGAACCCACTACAGCCGGCGATTGAGTACGTGTTTAGTTGACCTTCGTGATGGGACTCTCATCTATGATGAGTCAGACGACGTCATTAGCGACAACGTGACACTGTTTGAACGCCCAGTGAATGCTGAACGCATCACACAATGTGTTGACCAGCTCCGGTCAGCATATATTAACTCAATGGGGCGTGAAACGATTGGACTTAACGAGGTCGTCTCTACGCATGAGTTTGATCCTCACGTTGTTAAACAGGCATTTAGACGAGTTGAGGAAGATGGCGACGCAGAGCAGTTCTATGTCGAAGGGGATGGATTAGCGCTTGATATTAGTTAGACAAATAGTAGGTAGCATACTCATGAATTCTATTACGTGGAGGGTGTCATAGAACAGCTCACAGGCTGTTGTTTGCAATTGAAATAGGCGTGCATTAGCTGTGAGAAAGAGCATGCGTATTGAGCGTCGAGGGTTTTACCAGCTCAGAGAGGTGTTCCGATGGTCGTGCGAGATACACCGCGCGTATCTTGCACAGAACAATTCAAATACTGGACAGAGTCGGATTGTGCAGGGGAGTTATTCTCAATTGATCACTCTATCGATGTACGAGATTACATCAACCGATGTCGCTTCGTTGAGTCTGCCTCTAATATCATCTAATAGTTCAAGTTGGTCGGCGATATCTCCGAACTCACCTTGGTCGTATGTTCTATTATACTTGAAACATCTGGTAATGTGCAAACCCTTCGGTTGCTCCAGATCATTCGGGTACTGTGGGCGCATTTCATGATGGGCAAGGACCGAATAATCTGTAAATTCAATTGTGATTTCAGGGAAATTCCCCACATCTCCGCTTATTTCATAGCCAACAATTACATCCTCTTTCACCAGATTGTCAAGTGTGTCAACAATATCGTCGGAATTAACAACCGGGATTCGAACCCCCATCTCAATTTCATTCATCATATCATGGTTGTTGTCGGTATTAAAAAATGTGCGTGCTAACTATATCCTCTACATCCCGCACGGCGTTTCTGACATCATGTAGGCAGATCCGTACTGTGCGTCGGCGTATGAACCACCTATACTGACCGATCCACGGGTCAGTCAACGAGGTGTGAGAAGAGTTCTCTGACACCCTCTTACGTGAGTAATACCGTTTGATCTTAGGGTATTAGGTAGACAGATTAATATACTAACATAAAATGATCATGCAGTAGCCTGATCGGGAGCGTCAACGACAACGCTTGATATACCAAGAAGCCAGCCAGATACAACAGATATTATGATCCATATTAACAGATATCCAATGCCTGGGAGCCCGACGCCCGCACCGAACGTCTCGAGGTCGAACGCACCACGGAAGGCCTCGTTGAGGCCGCCAACAGCGAAGACCGTATCGAGGATCCAGACCGCGAGCGCATAGCTCGGGTCAAGGACGTACGGCTCAAGCGAGGGGGCGACGAGCGCGGCGACAACCGGCGGGAGAAATAACGCGGTCATCGCCAGCGGGTGTGCGAGCAGGACGCTGGTGAGTCGACCGCCCATCTTCGAGGTGACCGCAGCGAGCCCGGCGGCGACGACGGCGACGACGCTCACGATCCCCACTGCGAGGACATCGGCGAGCCCGAGCTGGAAGTACGTCAACAGGGTGAGCGCGCCCCAGCTGGTCGCTGTTAGGAGAGTTATGATCATGGTAGACGTTCTATCTAAGACAATGGCAAATTTACGAGCGACAAAATTGGTAGGATATCCGATGAGTAGAAATGGCATATATAATCCCGTCAATATAATAACTATAGTTGAAATCCCAACAAAGCGGAGTTGGCTTGTTATGCCTTTCTTATGATTTGGCCGGATCTTGGGGCTTGGCCGAGGAAAATATTTGCTTAGCAAACTATTATGCTTATTAATAATATTATTTTTAGGCTTTCTCCATAGCTTATGCCAGAATGAGTTATCTAGGTTATTATTAGAATTTAAACTCTCTATTTTATTGGCTGAGATTGATACACGACTGCTACCCCTCTGATTTTCACTTGTAAATGATTTGTCTGCAGCCACTTTATCTGAGTCAGATTGCTTTTGCCTGTTGTTACTCTGCTCTTGGCTCAATTCATTATGTTCTGAATCATCGTAGATAAAACTCTGTTCAGCCACTGGGTCCTCTTCTAGTGTACGCCCACTCTCAGTCAGATCGCTATGGGTTTGATATGAGCGATTATTTCCGTCTTTCTTCAATGAATGGAGTTTCTCAAGGCCGTCTCTGAGATACACTGTTGAATCATATCGATCTGATTTCGATTTTTCGAGCGCTGGCATAATTAACTCATCAACTGACGCAGGGACTTGAGCGATAGAACTCGGTGGGTCCGGCTGTTCAGTGAGAATATCTTGCATAACAGCCGCTGCAGTCCCATCGAAAGGGGGGCTACCAGTGAACAACTCATAGAGTAAGACTCCGAGTTGATAGATGTCAGTTTGGTCATCTGGGGATCCAAATGTGTCCGCATCAAACTGTTCAGGCGCAGCGTACTGGGGTGAAAGGCCAGCGACACTATTCGTTTCTTCAAGCATCATTCGAGCTAACCCCCAGTCGCTCACCTTCGGTACCATCCACCCGGTCTCAGACCGCCGAAAGAGCACATTAGCAGGCTTGATATCGTGGTGGGCAACGCCATGGCGATGGGCGTGCCGCACGGCACGCGTGACACAGAGTCCAACCCACACAGCTTGAGAGAAAGGCAGTTGCTCTTCAGAAATAAGCGACCTAAGCGAACCACCGTCCATGTACTCCATTGCGATCCACGGTACAGGTGTGTCATCTGCATCAACAATATTCACGATATAGTCGTGTGAATCAAGCGACTTCCACACCCGTGTTTCCTCGGTAAACCTCTCAACTACGTCTTTTGTCAGGGTTTGTTGGATCCGCGGTTGCTTGATCGCGAGCGGAATTGCTTGGTCTTGTCGCTCTACAGTAATTTTGTAGACGTCAGCATTTCCACCTTGACCAATGAGAGTGCCAGACGAGGCCTCGTCATAAGTAACGTCAAAGCGAGGAGTGACAGGCACCTCTTCTGAAGGCCCATTCTCACCTAAGGTGACCATAGAGATATATTTTTGCTTGATATATTAAATCCGACGCGTGAAGGGATGTGAGAAGAAATAGGTGGAGCGCTCCGGTGATAGTCGAAACCACTGTACCATATTATTATACAACATCTATAGCCCCAATTTTACCATTTGCCTTGTGCGGCGTACAGTAGTACAGTTGGATGCCGGCCGTCTCAAACGTCTGTTCAAAGGTGTAGCCCTGCTCGTCTATCGGGTCACCACTGTTGAACTGGATTGCGGAGGTGTCCTCAGAGACGACGTTGTGTGCACCGCCCTCGCCGGTCCACTCCCAGACCACGGTCGTGCCGGTGTTGATGCGGACCGCCGGTGGGGCGAACGCGAAGCCGAAGTCACCGGCACCAACCTCAATAACGACCTCCTTGACGAATTCGTCTAAGGCAGCATAGTCAGCCATCGTCCTGTCATACAGCCTAGCATCGCCTTCAATTAAATAATCATCAATTTTGTTGGGCGCAGTTTTACTCGCCCGTGCAGTCATGCCACTCTCTACTGCGGGGTCCGTTTCAGTAGTAACTTCTTGATTACTCTCATTATTAATATCAGCAGTCACTTTGATATCATCTTCAGTGTATACTGTGACTTCCTCGGCACTGCCTTGATTAAACCGGTTAAAAGCTTCCCATATCCCTAGCGCGGTTCCACCAGTAACCATACCGCCAAGTCCAATATACTTCAGCAAACTCCGTCGCGATGAAGAACCAATATTAGACGTTGACACGGTATTGGCCTCCGAGCCGTGTTCATTATCTGAGTTGGTTGTCTTATCGGTAATAAATTTAGCTTGGCCCGTCTGTGTCCTATCGTTACCAGCTGACCGGCTTTCTAATCTTTTCACAGGAGGTGTGATTCCAGATTGGTGCGTAAAGCGCGTATCATCGGAAATAGATTCGGACCCATCGGTAGACTTCTCTGCTACTGTAGAAAGAATTTCTTCCAGCCCATCTCTGAGGTATACTGTAGAGTCATAACGATCTGACTTTGTCTTCTCAAGTGCTGGCATTATCAGTTCGTCTACTGACGCTGACAATTCTATCACAGAACTTGGGGGAGCCGGCTCTCTCGTGAGGACATTTTGCATGACAGATGCTGCCGCACCCTCAAAAGGTGGCCTACCAGTGAATAATTCATACAACAGTACACCAAGTTGATAGATATCTGTTTGATCGTCAGGCGAACCGTATGTGTCCGCGTCAAACTGTTCGGGCGCAGCGTACTGAGGAGAAAGTCCAGCAACACTATTCGTTTCTTCAAGCATCATTCGAGCTAACCCCCAGTCGCTCACCTTCGGTACCATCCACCCCGTGTCTGACTGCCGAAAGAGCACATTAGCTGGCTTAATGTCATGGTGTGCAACACCGTGGCGGTGCGCATGTCGTACGGCACGTGTAACACAGAGTCCGACCCACACAGCTTGAGAAAAAGGCAGTTGCTCTTCAGAAATAAGCGACTCAAGCGTACCACCGTCCATGTACTCCATTGCGATCCACGGTACAGGTGTGTCATCTGCATCTACGATATTCACGATGTAGTCGTGTGAATCAAGCGACTTCCACACCCGCGTTTCCTCGGTAAATCTCTCAACGATGTCCTTCGTCAGGGTCTGTTGGATCCGCGGTTGCTTGATCGCGAGCGGAATTGCCTGGTCCGGTCGTTCTACAGTAATTTTGTAGACGTCAGCATTTCCACCTTGACCAATGAGAGTACCAGACGAGGCCTCGTCATAAGCAACGTCAAAGCGAGGAGTGCTAGGCACCTCTTCTGGAGGCCCATTCTCACCTAAGGTGACCATAGAGACACATTTTTGCTTGATATATTAAATCCGACGCGTGAAGAGATGTGAGAAGAAATAGGTAGAGCGATCCGGTGAAAGTCAAAACCGCCTGACACGGCGATGGATATAACCTGATGCCGCAATGTCACTGTGTATGCCTAATTTGGGTAGCTCAGGTCCCCCCAGCGTGGCACCCTCGGTTCCTGAGGTTTCTCTCACGTACGACGATATCGAGCAGGCTAATCGCCAGCAGATTGATCAAGGCCACATTCACGAGCTGTACCGGATCGAACTCAATAGTGGCCGCTCTACGACACCGGTAGCTGTCAAGCAGCCAGCAACGGACCAGACGATCTCAGCAGAGTTTGTCTCACGATTCACCGATGGCGCAGAGCTGTGGGCACGATTGAACACCGCTGAGTCGATCACTGATACCGATGCAATCAGCGCGAAAGACCACATTGTAGGAGTTGTCGGGTGGAACGAGTCGCCCGTGCCTTGGCTTGCGATGGAGTATATGGATGCCGGCGACCTGACAGATGTCGTCGGTGATGGGCGACTCCCGGTTGAACAGGGACTCTGGGTCGGAAAGGCAGTCTGTCGGGCACTGTGGCACGCCCATCGACAGGGCGTTGTCCACCACGATATCAAACCGGGAAACGTCTTATTCAGGCAGACTCAGCATGGATGGCTCTTTCCAAAGGTCGGGGATTGGGGAATTGCCCGTGCGATGGGGACGTCGGATGCCCACGATGGGCTCACGGTGGCGTACGCCGCACCTGAACAGCTTGAGTCACAATCGTACGGGGATCCCGACCCGGCGACAGACATCTACCAGGCAGGGACATTGGTGTACGAACTCCTGACAGGGCAACTGCCGTTTGATGGCGACGCTGCAGGAATCAGAGATCAAAAGCTCTCTGCAGACCCGACGCCTCCGAGTGAGCTAATTGACGTCTCAACTGCGGTTGATGAGGCACTTCTGCCAGCGCTCCAGCGATCGAAAGCCTCCCGGTATGACTCAATAGCGTACCTACGAGACGAACTTGAAGCCCTCTTTGAGGTCTATCGTGACGCTGAGACAGACAGTGGCGCACCCAGTCGTACAACCAGCCCGACCACTGCTCGCTCCCCGAAGACAGCTGATGGGCAAACAGATGAGCCACAGTCAGACGCGACTGAGCCAAGCGCTCCGGAGACGGTCGGCGACGATGAGTCGACAGCTGGTGAAGAGACGACGAGCCCGTACAGCTCATGGGAGACGTACCGTGATGAACTGCGTCAGCGAGAACAACACACCATCTACTCGCTGTGCCCTCCCAGCGTACAGCGGCTCTTGTTTTCTGACTTAGTGAACGAAGTAGAGACGGCAGAGCAACGCCGCGACGAGGCCAAATCAACGTTTGATTCGCTTGAACAACAAGCGCGCAAGCAACGCCACATTATCGAGGATGAGGTGTATGATGCGCAGTTACTCGGTGAGGAGTTTGCTGAAGATGCAATGGATACGGCGCTCACGCTCGAGCAGCTCCAAAGTAAGCTACAGGCGCTAGAAACAGATGCAACGCGATACCTCCGGGCAGGAGAACAAGAGACGATTGCAACACTGCGGTCTGATCTTGCCGAGTACGAGCGGTACCTGCGTGCAAAGCGTAAACTCACCCGGACGGTAACCGCCATTACCCCGCGGGTACACGAGGTTGAAGCGGAGCTTGAAGAGACACTTGAGGCAGACCAGCTGCTAAGTCTCGAGGACGAACAGCAGTTGCTCGCCGGACTTGATGAAGTCAGTCAACTGATCAGAACAGCCCGCCAGAGGCTCAGAACCGAGTATCTGTCCGAAAGCGACCTTCGTCGGCTTGATACACTCGTCGATACTGAGCGAACGCTGCGGTCGCGACTTACAGAGCACAACCCAGCGATCGCGCAGCGACGCTATGACGCGATGATAGAGGAGATTGCGCCGGCAGTTGATGAGCGCCACACGGCGCTACAGGCGTCTCGTGAAGACGGTGACTCTCTCCCAGCCGAAACTGAAGCGTACATCGACGCAATCGACCACGAGGTGACACAGATCGATACGTTCCGCGACACGCGCGCTGTCGAGTACCTCACAGAGTCACAGCGTGAACGCATTGAGGGGCTCCGCGAGGAGATACAAGAGCAAAGACAGTTTATCACAGCAAAAACAGAATTTGAGACACTTATCGATGAAGCCAGTCACGAATGTGACCGTGTGGAGTCAATGGCCGATGCAACACTCAATATGCAGCAGTATCTCACAGCGAGTGACGCGGCCGGGCTTCGCGACTCTATTGATGAGGTGAAAGCTACCGCAGCTGATGCAGCAGACTACGTCGACCCGCTTGCCGAGGCTGACGAGAAGCGCTACACGGGAATTATTGACACCCTAGACGAGATTGAAACCGCAATTGAGGAGTATAATGAGACGTATGTTGACGCCGAAGTAGAACGCATTGAAGACCAATTTTCATCTCTCGGCGAAGACAACCTCTCGCTAAACCACGCGCAGCGACGAGCGGTCGTCGTAGATGAAGAACATAACCGTATCATCGCCGGGCCAGGGACCGGGAAAACGTTCTCTCTTGCCTGTCGGTGCCGGTATCTCATTGAGAAGGATGTTGCACCCGATCGGATCCTCGCACTATCCTTCAACCGGAATGCAGCAGATGAGATTAGAGACCGCGTTGCTGAGCTGTTTGGCATTACTGAAGTTCAAGCGAAAACGCTCCATTCGATAGGTAAGAACATCGTTAATCGGGTGCATCCAGATCGTATTGTCCTTGTTGGGCAACCACGGAAACGCGAGATCAGCCGGGCTCGCCGGCAATTGTATCAGAATGATGCCGGCTCTGAGGCTGCAGTCGCTGACGCTGCCGACACGAAGACAGCCGATACACCCGCTGAGGCTACCGGATTCAGCCACCACTTTGACCAGTTGCGCTCACTATACCAAGAAGAACAATACGACACTGACCGCAGAAAACAGAAGCAGTTCTTTGAGTCGCTCAAATACAGCTCAACAAAAACACTCCGAGGTGAGAAACTAGCCCCATCAGACCGAGGCGAGCGCGCAGCCCATCGCGACATCGCGAACACATTATTTAAACAGGGTATCGAGTACCGCTACCGACAGTTTGCCCCCTGGGCGCGTGACCTCAACGAAGCTGGGTACACACCGGATTTCACGCTCCCAGAATACAACCTCGCCATCGAATACTACCCTCGACAGCGCACTCGCCAGCGAAAAAAGCCATATAATCGCAAACCAGATATTGCCCGCCTAGAGCAGCTGTATCAAGAGGCAGATACTGAGCGTCGGTACATCGCTCTCCACGGCGACGATCATAGTCCAAGTTCGCTGACGAAGATCCTCAAAGCGAAGCTTGAGCAAGCGGGGGTTGAGTTTGACCCAATGTCCACTCGGGCAGACCTGATCAGAGCAACATACGATCACAACAAAGCGGTACGTGAAATAGAGAGCCACCTCGCTGAGTTCGTAAAGAAAGCAAAAAGCACCGGCTTTGAGATGGCAGATCTTGATACCCTTGATAAGGAGGATGACCCGCTGGTGTACCACTTCAGCCACGCCGCTGCGCAGGTGTATCAGAAGTACACGTCTGCTTATGAAGCGTATCAGGCGATAGACTATATTGATATGATCTCAAAGGCTTCTGTGCAGCTGAACAACGGGCGTGCAGTAGACTGGGCTGATTACGATCATATCCTTATCGATGAGTTTCAGGACCTCAATTTGGCACAAATTGAGTTGACACAGGCATTATTGAACGCAGGGAGTGAGTCGCATCTGTACGCGGTCGGTGATGATTGGCAGAGTATCTACGGGTTCAAAGGAGCGCGTCCAGAGTTTTTCACTGCGTTTGATGAGTACTTTACTCCGGCAGAAACGACAAAGCTTGAGAAAAATTACCGCTGTCCACCAGCCGTTGTTGAAGCCAGTAACGCGTTAATGGCTGGCCGAGAAGAAGTGGTCTCTAAGTCGGTAGAAGCTGACTCATCAGTTGAAACCACGCCTACCGTCCACCATATCATGGGTAGTAATGACTACCAGTATGAACAGAACGCTATTCACCATATCTGTACGCTGGTCAAGGAATCGATTGAAGAAGACGACCGATCAGCCGCAGAGATACTCATCGTAGCGCGAAACCAAGCTGGGTCTCCGTTTATTCAGCAGATTACAGAACAATTGGATGACTGGGGCATCGCCGTGGGAGGCAACAATGGCGTGCGAGTAACGAAAGCTCATCAGTCGAAGGGGACTGAGGCAGAACATGTGATTATCGCAAATGCGGCCGCAGACAGACATGATGGATTCCCGGCGATTCAACAGGCACGTGAGCTAACGACGCTAGTAGACCGAGCTGATGAATCAGGCCTCGCTGAAGAGCGGCGGCTATTCTATGTCGCTCTAACGCGGACGAAAGACCGCTTGGACATCCAAACACGGGCGTCTCAGGTGTCATCGTTTGTAGATGATATTGACGGGTATACAGCTGACGAGTATATTCCGTTCAGCATTGAGTCTGAGTGTGTCAATCTTGAGGCGACGGTGACGGATACCAAAGACGGAAAAGAAGGGTGGACTGTTGACCAACTTGGAACACTGCGCTTGGATGGTGGGTATGAGCTCTCGTTTGCGATCCCGACCGACAGCGGGGCAGATATCTCTTTGTCCATGAACCAGCACTGTCAGCTACAAAACGTTACGCTAGGGGATCACAATGGAGCACCACAACTCCAGCTTACCGAAGAGACAGCTGCTGCCCAAGAGCCGTCGACGAACGACTGAGATCATAAACGTATAGATCTGGTGTTCTGGAGCAGAAATTAACAAGCAGCGCTGGGAAAGAATTAACCAACACTACCGAGGGACGTCCAGCTGTGTTGGTTAAGCGGTCTCTGGATCGATAAGGACTGTATGGTCACCGGTGAGTGCTACGACTGGTTTGGCGTTCCAAACTCAAGCCTCCATTCATCGTTTCGATGATCTGCCAAATGTTGAATAGCGTCCATAGGAACATGATGGTGAACTACCCCTGCCTACTCGCCGCCTTCGGCGGCTCCTTGAGGCAGGGGCTTCCTGATTCAACGACGCGCTTTGCAGGAACAACCGCAGTTCCCGTAGGGAGCGCAGTCTCCACAGGCGTTGACGAATCGCCCTGCGATTCGTTCGCACACCAGAAATCTCCGATTTCTGGGGACGTACCTTCGGAGTGACCCACTCCTAGTTTGGTGAGTCCGCGAGAAAGAACGTTCCACGCCGCGTTTGCGTCTCTGTCCGCTTCGAAGCCACAGGCAGGACAGGAGTGTTCACGCACCCACAGCGGTTTGTCGGTTTCGACCCCACATGACGCACATTCCTTGGTAGTGCCATCTGGATCAACCTCCACGAAGTGCGTCCCTTCCCGCTCACACTTCGTTTCGAGCATATCGGTGAAGGTATTCCACGCTGCCGATGCCGTGTTACGGCTGTTGCGTGGCGATTCCAGCATCCCCTTCACGTCAAGGTCTTCGACGGCCACCAGTTCATACTCCCGAGCGTAGTAGTTCGAGAGTTTGTGCAGGAAATCACGCCGCTTGCGCTTGATTTGTAGGTGGCACGCGGCGACACGCAGACGTTGCTTCTCCCAGTTATTCGACCTGTGTTCTTTCCGAGAGAGGTTCCGTTGCTCCCGTTCGAGCCTGTCGCGTTCGTCCGCGATGTCGAGTGATTCGACTGCTGTGCCGTCTGTATCGTGGGCATATTTCAGAATACCCACGTCGATGCCGACCATCTCGTCAGTGTCAATCTCCGCTAGCGGTGGCTTGGCTGGTGGTTCTGTGTCCATCTCAATGCCGAAGATAGCAAACCACTCGCCGGTTTTCTCTTTTTTGAGCGTGACTTCTTTGACTGTGGCATCGTCAGGTAGCGGTCGGTGGAGTTCAATGGGAATGTCTGCGAGTTTCGACAGCGACAACACGGTCTGACCACCCTTCTTGTCGAGTTCGAAGCCAGACTGGTTGTAGGTGAAACTGCGGAACTCGCGTGATGACTTCCACCGGAGTTCACCAACCGTGTAGCCCTGTTCTTTGAGCTTCCCGAGTGCGTTGATATTCTTGGCAATCCGCATGACTGTGGGCTGGAGCACCTTCGAGTAAATGTCGGTGAGTGCGTCCCACCAGTCTTTGAGATCGGGAAGCTCGTCCCGGATTTTCCGGACACGCTGTTTGACGGTGCCCTCGTCTTCGGGAATCTGATTGAATCGGTACAGGGCGTGGTTGTAGAGTTGTCTACAGGTATCGCGGTGGTAGTCCAGTGTCTCACGCTGGCTTTCGATCGGCTTGAGACGATACCTGTAGTTGTAGTTCATGGGCTATGAGTCGCGTTCTTCGATAAGTTCATCCAGTTGTCCCTGGACGAACGAAGAGAGATTCAGGTGGTTCTCTTGAATCCATTCTTCTTGGTCTTCTCGGATGGTGATTGTCTTCCGTTTCACCGTATGCATACTATACATACAATACTTAATATATGTTCGGATTGCGTGGGCCTGTGGGCCAGCAACAATCACGTGTATGAAAACGATGACCGCGGTGTATCCCCTCCCTACTGCGTCCTCAGAAATCAAAGATTTCTGATGTGCGAACGAGACGCTTCGCGTCTTGTCAACGCTACTCGGCCTTCGGCCTGCGTTGCTCCTTGAGGAAGGGGGCTTACCGCCTGCATTCAGCTAATTACTGTGCTTTGTGAGACAGTACGGCAGTCCAACCACCTCAACAGCTTCAACATCTGGAGCTTTAATCACGGCTTGCCCCTTCTGGAAGTTGGGCAGCGCAGCTTTGAATTCTCCTGGGATC
>Ga0209965_1000304_pt1 | contig 17809 bp, 9 predicted proteins | sample SalPon2_B_H2O_MG_FD_185707 | JGI IMG/M metagenome (GOLD analysis project Ga0209965, IMG submission 185707) | Salt pond water microbial communities from South San Francisco under conditions of wetland restoration - Salt Pond MetaG R2_B_H2O_MG... | ecosystem: Environmental > Aquatic > Non-marine...
CCTCGACCCCGGCGAGGTCTTCTGGACCGCCTCCGACGTGGGCTGGGTCGTGGGCCACTCCTACATCGTCTATGCCCCGCTGATCCGCGGCTGCACAACCGTGGTCTACGAGGGCAAGCCGGTGCGCACCCCCGACGCGGGGGCGTTCTGGCGGGTCATCGCCGAGCATCGGGTGAAAGCGTTTTTCACCGCTCCCACGGCGTTTCGTGCCGTGCGCAAGGAAGACCCCGAGGCGCGCTTGATGGCGGGACATGATCTGTCCTCGTTAAAGGCGGTCTATCTGGCCGGCGAGCGGCTCGATCCGCCCACCTATGGCTGGATCAAGGCCATTACCGATCGGCCCGTGATCGATCACTGGTGGCAGACCGAGACCGGCTGGGCGATTGCCGCCAACCCCATGGGGATCGAGCCGCACCGCGAGAAAAGCGGCTCGGCCGCCCTGCCCGTGCCCGGCTACCGGATCGACATTCTTGATGCCAGGGGCGTGGCCCAGCCACCCGGTACCCAGGGCGCAATCGCCCTTCGCCTGCCCCTGCCGCCCGGCTGTCTGCCGACCCTGTGGGAGGACGATGCGCGATTCCGCACCTCCTATCTGGAGGCATTTCCCGGCTACTACGACACCTCGGATGGCGGCTATATCGACGAGGACGGTTATCTGTTTGTCATGGGCCGCATGGATGACGTGATTAACGTGGCCGGCCATCGCCTTTCCACCGGCGAGATGGAGGAGCTGATCGGCCATCACCCGGCGGTCGCGGAGTGCGCCGTGGTGGGTGTCGCCGACGCGCTCAAGGGCGAGATGCCCATGGGCTTTGTGGTGCTCAAGGAAGGCGAGACCATCGATCTCCAGACGCTCGAGGCGGCGCTCAAGGCCACTATTCGCGAGCAGATTGGTGCCATCGCCAACCTCCAGGCGGTCGCCGTGGTCGACAAGCTGCCAAAGACCCGCTCGGGCAAGATCCTGCGCAAGTCCATCCGCCAGCTCACCCGTGAGCGTGATGTGCCCGTGCCCGCCACCATCGAGGATCCCACCAGTCTGGAAGCGATTCGGGACGCGCTGGAGGCGGCCGGCGTGGGTCAGTATGCCGACTAGCGCCGACGTGGCGGGCGTCGGCGCCGGGCCCCCGGGTTCAGACCAGGGGTCGCCCGCCGTCGAGCCCGATGCGCCGGCCGGTGATGTAGGGATTATCCAGCAGGAACTGGATGGTCTGCACCGCGGCGGCCTCGCCGGGGGCGATCCCCAGCAGGGACTTTTTCAGGGTTTTCTCGCGGTAGGCCTCGCTGTCGCCGTCGTTGAACATCACAAGCGAGGGGGCAACGCTATTGACCTTGACCGCTGGCGCCAGAAGGCGGGCAAAGGACAGCGTGAGGTTATCCAGCGCCGCTTTGCTGGCGGCGTAGGCGATGTGTTTAGCACTGCCCTTTTCCACGACATAGTCGGTCATATGGACAATATCGGTCGTGGTGTCGCTATTCTCGAGCAGGTGCCGGCAGGCCAGGTTGATCCGATAGGGCGTGGTGCTGTGAATCTGCATCATCGCCGCCATCACGTCCGCCGGATCTGAATCCGGGCTTTCGGGCATCCAGTCCGAGGCATTGTGGATAATCCCCCGCAGGGCATCGGTCTGTTCGCGGACCTGATCGATGAATGTGGTAATCCCTTGATCGGTGGCAAAGTCGGCATGCAGACAGCAGGCGCCGGCGTTTTCCAGGGCATCCACCGCTGGCCGACGGGTGCGGTAGCTGACGATGACCGACTGGTTACGCGCCAGACAATGCCGGGCAAACGCCAGGCCGATCCGCTGTCCGCCACCGGTGACAAGAATGGGAGCGCTCATCAAAAACCCCGCTTAAACCATTGAATTACTAATATGACCGGCCGCGCGGACGCCGGCGCGCCGATGTCTACCCGCTCCAGAGCGGGCTCGAGCCGGCCGCGCAGATGCTCGATCGCGCGCCGGCACAACCCGCAGCTGCCGCGGTAGTAGAGCCGTTGAATCATCATCCCCTAATAGGGTGGCACGAACGGGCGATTGAGCGGTATCCGGCCGGGCGTGGTCCGCGCCCCGTGGCCGACCACAAAACCGCCCTGTCGCCCTTGCGCCCCCGGTGCGGTCCTGGCCACCCACGACACTGAGGAGCCGATGCCACTCTCCCGCCGCCTACCGCGCCTGGCCCGGCACCGTTGATTGCGTTTTGCGGTGCTCGACATCCTGCCGACGATCCTCACCGCGGACAGCGTGGTCGAAACAGCGGACCTGGATCGACTGGCCCCGATCAACGTCAGGGCTGGCATGTCGCTCGGCATCCGCTCGCCCACGGAATACCCCATTTTCGGTATGCCAATGCGCCGGCCCCGCTCTTACCCTACCGTTTTTTGATTAGACCGTTCACTTCCCGTGCCGTCCGCTCACCGGGCCGTCATCGGGGCCACCGAACGACGACCAGATACCAGAAGGCTGACATGGGTCAAATCACACGTCGCATCGCCGCAGCGCTCGCTGCCATCGCCATCACCACGCCATTCGCCCTCGCCAAAACGGTGCAATTCGACACGGTCGAGGTCAACGACGCCGACACGGTGATGACGCTCACCGCCGATAGTGGCTACCAGATACAGATCAGGAACCTTTCATCGAAAGCGTCGTTTCAGGGGGGAGGCGAAGTGGAGATGAAAGCGGCTAATGGGACCAATCCCTCTACTAACCTCGAAATCCACGCCCTCGGGTTTAGATTCGTCCAAATCAATTTCGACGATATCGATGATATGGACGCCGGGGACCCTCGCGACACCTGGATTGCATCCGTGCCAGGTAAGTGGCGGGACAACACGGATTTGACTAAAACAACAGGAAAAGCCGACGGCGTCGAGATATTCACGCTGGATGCGGACGTGCCGGTTTCCTGGGACGAGGATGAGCGGCAATTCCTCAGAAACGAAGACGGTGTTGGCGATATCCTCATCAATACGTCCGGGGGGGGCAATACGCCTAGAAACGAAGCGGCAATCTTCCGCCCGAACCCTGCCGTGGGTAGCTTTAAAATCTATATGGACGATATCGATGGCGCCGGCGGCCGGAGTGCGACGATGTCTTTCGATGTTGAGGGTTTGGAGGTCGAAATCGACGACTCCGTTCCGCCGGAGATCACCGGGCCCACTGGTGTCGATGCCGATAACGATAATGCTATCGACACGGCCACCAACGGCGCGTTGTTCGAGACCGTGAAGGACGGCTTCACCGGCCAGAATAACAAGCGGATTGTATTAAGCCCCTCCGCAAACGAGCCGATCGACACATTCGACCTCTCAGGTGACGATGCCAGCGAGTTCACCGTCAATGAACAAGGTGAGATTGCGTTCAATGCCGCGCCGGATGTGAGCGCACCGACTGACAGCGACGGGGACAATGTTTACACAATGACGCTCGAGGCCACCGACCTCGGCGGTAATACCACAAGCGTGCCGGTGACCATTGATGTGACATCTGATGGCACAGTTCAGACGACTGCCTCCGCCCCGACCATCGCGTCGCCCAACGCGGAGAGCACGAACCCACTTGAGTTCACGGTCACCGAGCTCGAGACCCTGGACGTCGAGCGGTTCACCGCCGACAAGCCGGTGACCTGGAGCATTGCTGGGTCGGACAGCGGCGAATTTAGCATCGACGCATCGGGGCAGCTCTCATTTAACAGTTTGCCGGAGCATATCCCTCCAGATGATGCCGATGGGGATAATCGATACGAACTTGAGGTCACCGCGGAAGACAATGCCGGCAACACAACCACCGAAACGGTCATTGTCGACGTTGTCCCCAAAACGCCTCTACTGACCGGACCTGACGGTCCCGACGATCTGACAACCGGGAATACCTTCCGACAAGAATTCTTCGAAGAGAACTACAAGGTCGACGGCGGAACAAGACAGGACGATAGCAGCGACTACAACCCGAATAATCGCTTCATCACCGACGACACCACAACCAACAGCCGGGAAGGCAAGTATTACGCCGGCAAGATCACTTCTGATGTGCCGATCAGCAGCTGGACTGTCAAATCCGGTGCTGACAGCACGCGTTTCGAGATCACCGATGCCGGATTGGTCTTTTTTGACCATGACGAGGACGATTCGATCGACCCAGCGGATTACGAGAGTCCCAACGACGCCAACGAGGACAACGTTTACGCGGTGGTCTTTGAAGGGACTGATAAGAACGGTGCGACGGTCACGGCTGACTTCTCGGTCGAGATCAAGGATCTGATCGAGGGTGTCCTGCCGGGGGGCGAGACCGAGCCACCGACGGCAAATGACGACGAGGTCAGCGGCGTTAGCACCGGTAGTGTCGCTGTAGTGCCTGTACTGGATAACGATACACCGCTGGACAAGGACGCATCGGGGCCACCGTCGGCCAGCGACATTAACCCTAAAATAAATCTTGAAATCAAGCTTTTGGATGATACCGGCGCGCAAACCGACTCATATACTGACGCCGACGAAGGTGTGTGGACCGTGGGCTCCGACGGCGACAAGATAGAGTTCACGCCTAACAATAACCTTACCGGCGACCCGACGCCCATTCAGTACACCGTGACGGACCCACTGGACCGGCAGAGTGAGCCGGCGACGATCACGGTGGATTATGCGAATGCCCCGGTTGCTGAGGACGACAGCTCGGCGGGCAATGCGGCCAGCTCCCATGTGACCGTTGATGTCACCGCCAACGATACTGCGGGCACAACGCCTGATGACTCCACGATCCGCCTGAAAACGCCGAACGGATCGTTGCAAGCCCGGGATGTCGATCTTGACGTCGCGGGTGAAGGCACTTGGTCAGTGGATACCAGCAATGGCGAGGTGACCTTCACACCCGAGTCGGAGTTTTCTGCCAATCCAACACCGATTCAATATCAAGTTTCCGATGCTCCCGACGGCAACGCATCCGATCTCGCCACGGTAACCGTGGGGTATGGCGCGGGACCGGTCGCTGCGGATGACACAAGTCGCAATCATGCGATCGGTTCAACGGCGGTCATCGATGTTTTGAGCAACGACCAGACCGACGCCGGGTCGCTGGATACCAGTAGCCTCGCACTGGTCGGCCCTTCCGGCGACAGCGCAACCCTTGCGGCAGATGGCCAACAGCTCACCATTGATGGCGAGGGTAGCTGGAGGGTGAATGGCAATAAGATTGAGTTCGCACCCGAAGACGGCTTTACCGGCGATCCCGCTCCCGTCGAGTACGAAGTCGCCAACGATCAAAATCCGGCAGAAGTCTCCAACGCCGCCGAGGTCGCGGTTAGTTATACCAATGCGCCCACGGCCGTCGGTGATTCAAAGACGGGCCAAGCGGCTGGCACACCGGTAACTTTCGATGTGCTGGCCAACGACTCGGCTGCGAGCGGCCGTCTGGTCGACCCGCGATCGGTCCGCCTGCGCGATGCCAACGGCAACGAGACCGACACACTCGAGGAGCCGGGTGAAGGCACGTGGGCGGTCAATCCCACCAGTGGTGAGATTACCTTTACTCCGGAGGCCGGGTTCACGGGTAACCCGAGTGCTGTCGGCTATACGTTTGCGGATGATCAGGGCAACCGCTCCTCGCCCGGCTCCATAACCCTCGGATACAGCGCCGGGCCGGCGGCGACTGACGTTACGGTGGCCAATCAACCAAGCGGTCAAGCGGCAACGGTTGATGTGCTCGCCAATGACAATGGCAGTCCTGTGGCCAGCGAGATCCAGTTGCGGCAGCCCAATGGGACGCTGCTTGCGGCAGGCGCCACCCTGGACGTGCCGGGTGAAGGTGAATGGTCTGTGGATACGCCCATTGGCGAAGTGACCTTCACGCCCGATGCAGGATTTACCGGCGATCCCACCCCTGTCGAATACCGGGTGGCCGACTCGGCCGGCAATCGATCCAACCTTGCAACGATTAGCGTTGGCTTTGCGCCGGCGCCCGTGGTGCCAGACCTCACCAGCGCCGGGAATACGGACGGCGCTGATGTCTCAGTGGATCCCTTCACGCCGGCTGACAGGACCGGTCTAGCCCGCGACGCGGCGACGGTGAAGCTTCTTGATGGCGGTAGCGCTGTTGATACGGTGTCCGTCTCCGATGAAGGAACCTGGAGCGTCGATACGAACGCCAACTCTGACAAGGGCAAAATCACGTTCTCACCCGATTCGGAGTTTACCGGCAATCCCACGCCAATCGAATATCAGGCAACCGCTGGCAACGGTTCGCCGACGGCGCCTGCAACGGTCACCATTGGATACGGTAGCGACGTACTCGCTGCCGAAGACACGAGCACTGAGAACCCGGTCGGTGGCGATGTGATGGTTGACGTTTTGGGGAACGATCAAGCCAGCGCTGGGACGCTGGACCCGGCAAGCCTCGCGCTCGTCGATCCCTCACCCGGGGCCGCAGACGCGCAAACGCTCACCGTCGATGGCGAGGGCGTCTGGACGGTGAACAGCGGCAAACTTGCGTTCTCGCCGGAGGACGGGTTTAGCGGCGACCCTACCCCGGTTGAATACAAGATCGCCAATGATGCGGGGACCGAATCCAACGCCGCCGAGGTCACGGTGGGTTACACGAACCCGCCCACCACCGCCGCGGACGAAAAGCTCAATCAGACCCCCGATGCGGCGGTGACGTTCGACGTCCTGTCCAACGTCACCGTCGGTGGTAAACCATTGGATGTCTCCAGCGTCCGCCTGATTGATGAGGCCAATGGCAATGCTCGGGTGTCGCAGCTCACGGTCGCCGGCGAAGGCGAATGGGCGGTGGATTCGGAAACGGGCCGGGTGACATTCGAGCCGGCCGAGAACTTCCGTGGTCCAGTGACGCCTGTGGATTACGTGGTCGCCGATACCCAGGGCAATATCTCGAGCCCCGCCGCGCTGACCATTGGCTATGACCGGGCCAACCAGTATCGCGATAGCGACGGCGACGGGGTGCCCGATCACATCGACCCCAACCCGGCCGAGTACGACCCGCAGGGTTTTTTCTATTGCGCCGATGATGGCCGCATCCTCTCGGGCGGCAGCATTCAGGTCAGTGGCCCCTCAGGCACCAACGCGGCGGTCGGGACCCGCAACAACATTCGGATCGTCAGGGATGGCAGCGACGGTGAGTTCCAGTGGTTTGCCCAGGAGGAAGGGAAATTTACCGTCACCTACAACCCGCCAACGGGATTCAACATCGTCACAGGCGAGAATGAAGGAACGCTGGATGTCACGAATCTTCTGCCGGAAAACCCCGCCTTTATCGGTTCCGGAGAAGACGGGGATAGCGGGGTACTGAAAGATTTCAGCCCCGGCGCGAACGCCTATTACGGCGAATTCAAGATCGAGTCGGGCGATCCCCACGTATTCGGCAACAATGTCCCGTTAACCAATTGCGCTATCAGCCACACGGTTGAGGCCACACAGGCGGGCGCCGAGAACAACGACGGCGATACAACCCCCGTTAAATTCACCGTATCGGTCGAGAATGCACCGAGTGCCGATCAAACAATCGACTACACATTGTCCGGAGGGGCTGACTCGGGAGTTGATTTCACAGATGACAACAACGGAAGTGTCACCCTCCCGTCAGGCCAGAAGTCGGTCGAGATCGTCCTGGAGGTCGCGGAGGATGACCTGATCGAAGGCGACGAGGGCATCACCCTCACCCTCGTTGAATTCACCGAGGGTGAATCATCGCCAGAGGATCTCGGCGCCTCCTCTCCCGCCACGGCAACCATCAGCGATGATGATGCCACCGAGGTTGTCGTGCGCGACGTGGATCTGACCGCCACCGAGAAGAGTGACAATAACGGGGTGATGGCCTTTTCGCTTGGCGGTGAGCCGACCGATGACGTCACCCTGACCTTTGCCGGGGACTCGGATTGCAATGTGACCCCCGAGACCATCACGCTGACGCCCGCAAACTTTGGCGACGAACAGACCATCGCGATCAGCGCCATTCGGGATCAAAAAGAAGAGCACAGCCATAGCTGTCAGCCGACGGTGAGCGTGACTTCGGCGGATACGCGGTTTGATGGGCTCCAGGTTGAGCTCTCCGCGGTGCAGATCTCGGATAGCCTCATTGATCTTATTCGAGATCCGCTCGCGAAGATCCTCGAACGCGACCTGCGCGAGACAAGTGCCAAACAGGCCGCGCTTTTCGAAGACATTGCCAAGGGGGCCCGGGATCGCCTGGCCGACCGGCTCGGGACGCGGTGTAGTGCGGCACTGGATAGCGCAACGGACGACCGCCCCGCCCTTTTCGAGTCGGGTGGTACCGCCCTGACCGAAGCGAGCAACCCATTCCTCTCGGCGCTTGCCGATGCCCTCAGCCAGTGCGGCACGGATACGATCGAGGTTATGGGGGGCGAATCTGGCGGGGACGCGGATCTGGGCCTTTTACGCGCCCAGGTGATTGTCGACGCCCTCACCGATAATGGCATTGACGCATCGCGTCTGGTCGCCAGGCAGCGCCCCGGGCAGGATGACGATGTGGCCTTCCGGGTGCTGGCGCCCTCCGTTGCCAGTCGCGAGGAATGCGGCCAGGTGGAGCCATTTGATGTGGACGGGGCGTTGCAGGTCAATCCCGAGCGCGCCTATACCGATGGGACATTCGGCGGCGAGTCCTACGACTGCTACAGCGGTGTGCGAGAGATCACGCGGGGTGAGTTTTCCCTCAGCAATGACGATGACCTGGGTACCCAGGCGTTTTTCTCGATCACCGGGCAACGTGAGCACATGGTCAGCGATGATCATTTGCTCGGCTTCTCGCTGGGTGCCTATCTCAGCCGGACGTCAGTGGATCGTCGGGCCGACGGTGAAATCGACGGCGCTGGCATCAACGCTGGTCTCTATGGTGCCAAACGACTGGACCAGCAGATCATTTGGGATTACTTCTTTGCCGGAGCGGTTGGCCGACACGAATTCGAGCTGCGCTTCACCGAAGATCTCAATCAAGCGATCAATGCCGAAGGCGACTATCGCTACCATGCTCTTTTCACCGGCATGTCGCTCTCGGGTGAAGCCCAATACGGCGATGCGCTCGTCAGTCCCCGGACGGGCGTGACGCTGCCCTATGCCTCGGCACAGGATGCTGATGTTACCGCGACCGTCCCCGGGCGTCGCGAAGAGGGCCGGGTCGATCTCGATGAGCAACAAGGCCTGCGGGTTTTTGCCGAAGTGGATTTCACCATCGGTAACCCGGATCTTGAGACGGGCGAGAGCCAGGCGGGACAGCGCCTTAATCTCGCCCCGCGGTTTTACTGCGAAAGAGACATCGGCGCCGGTACCGCGCTCGGCTGCGGCTTGGGTGCAGGGGTTGAGTATCGGGTCAAATATGGTCCGAGCGGAGCGGCCTGGGGCCTGGATGCTGATACTGAGACAAGCGGTGACATCACACGTGGGTCGGTGAGTCTGTTCTATGAGGTGCCATTCTGGCGCGACAAAGGGACGTTCACGATCGGATCGGATGTCACCCGCGACGGCCCGGCGGAGATCCGCAGCGACATGACGATCCAGTGGTGATCGGTGCGCATAATGGCGTCTGACATGATGGCGCGCCCTGTCCAGGGGTGCCGTCCTTCGGCGCCTCGATGCACGATGGACTGATCCAGGGCAAAACAGCGGCGGCCGAGCAGCCCGCCGATGCGGTGGCCCGGATCAGTCACACACCATTTGCGGCACGGATCTTCATATCCTCAGGGCCGAGGATATCCGTGTGTTCGAGTCCGTTGCCGCTATTCCGAAAAATCGCCTGGATTTCCGGTTGGCCGACAAGGATCAATATTGGGGATACGACGGAATAATGCCGCCGTTGTCCGGGCCGGCCATGAGGGCAGGCCTGAATGTGCGTACAAATATTACCCAGCTCTGTGGTGAGCAGCGGCCTTGTCCCGTTCACTCACATCGTAATTTTTACGACTGTAGCGCAGCAGGTAATAGGTCGCGAAGCACATCGTAATAAGGGCGACATGGCCCGCAATCGAGTACCCGATAGTCATGTATTCACCGACGTAGAGGCCAAATGAAACGCACCACATAAATGCGAGGATGTTGGTGGCCAGATACTTCCATTCAAGCGGTGCGCTCGATAAGGCGTTGGTCGCTGGATCGACAAGGGTGAATAGAAACCGAATAATTTTGAACAAACCGAGCATCGCCGACTCCTTATCGAACGCTCATACTCTTCGAAAAGGGATGCGGGGAGTAAGTTCCTGGAAGACGTCGCGCTCGAGCTGTTGTCCAGAGTTGGTGGTGATGCAGGATTCCTGAGTCGTTGATGTGAAACGACTCGGTTGGGGGAATGGTGCCCGGAGTGGGACTCGAACCCACACGGCCTCAGCCCCGGGATTTTAAGTCCCGTGCGTCTACCTGTTCCGCCATCCGGGCGGATGATTGGAGGCTAGGGCCGGAATCGAACCGGCGTTGACGGCTTTGCAGGCCGCTGCATCACCATTCTGCCACCTAGCCATAAAAAACCCCGACCGTGACCGGTCGGGGTCCACTGTTTGGAGCGGGAAACGAGATTCGAACTCGCGACCCCAACCTTGGCAAGGTTGTGCTCTACCAGCTGAGCTATTCCCGCGTCACAGCTCTGCATTTTAGTTTCGGCGGCGGATGTGTCAACCCTGCCCGACCCGGTCGAGGGTGCGCAGGGCCGCCGACAGGTACAGCACCATCGAGTACAGCGTCAGCCCGGCGGCGATATAGAGCATCACCAGCCCCACCGGCCAGGTCGGCACGCCCTCGATCTGGTGGCGATAGAGCAGGAACACGATGGCGATCATCTGCAGCGCCGTTTTGACCTTACCGGTCATACCCACCGCCACGCTCGCGCGCTGACCGAGCTCGGCCATCCACTCGCGCAGGGCCGAGACCGCAATCTCGCGGCCAATGATCACCGCCACGGGCACGGCGACCAGGGCCGTGGGTGATTCCACCAGCACAATGATCAGCGCGATCGCCACGATGAGCTTGTCTGCAACGGGATCGAGAAACGCCCCGAATGGCGAGGACTGATTCCAGCGCCGCGCCAGAAAGCCGTCCAGCCAGTCCGTCACGCTGGCCAGGGCAAACACGAACGCCGCCGCGCCGTTGGACCAGGGCGCCGGCAGCAGAAACAGCAGACCCAGCACCGGGATCATGACAATCCGCAGCCAGGTCAGGATATTCGGAAGCGTTATTTCCATGCGTGCGAGCCTACCATCGCCTGCCTGTCATCCATTCAAGTGCCCGTGGATCCGCTCGGCGAGTGCCGTGCTGATGCCCTGCACCCGGGCCAGGTCTTCCACCCCGGCGCGCTTGATCCCCTTGAGCCCGCCGAACTGCTTCATCAGGGCCTGTCGGCGTTTGGCACCCAGTCCCGGGATTTCGTCGAGACTGGACTGCTGGCGTGCCTTGCCCCGCCGATTGCGGTGCCCGGTGATCGCAAAGCGATGCGCCTCATCGCGAACCTGCTGGAGAAGATGCAGGCCCGGCGACTCGGGTGCAAGCCGAATTTCGTCGGATCGCCCCGAAACCAGCAACACCTCCTCGCCCGGCTTGCGCCGCGGGCCCTTGGAGATGCCCACCGCGAGCACCCCCTCGATGTCGAGGGACTCGAGCACCGCTTCCGCCTGACGCAACTGGCCCTGACCGCCGTCGATCAACAGCACATCCGGCGCCGTCCCCTCGCCGTCACGCAGGCGCTGAAAGCGCCGTTGCAATGCCTGGTGCATGGCGGCGTAGTCGTCACCTTCGGTGATGCCATCGATGTTGAAGCGCCGATAGTCGTCCTTGATCGGCCCCTCGCGTCCCATGACCACACAGGAGGCCACGGTGGCCTCACCGCGCGTGTGGCTGATATCGAAACACTCGAGGCGCTCGGGGATCTCGTCGAGGGACAGCGCCCGCTGGATGTCGTCAAAGCGCCGCTCCATGAGCGCCTCACCGCTCATGCGGGCACTGAGGGCGTGATCGGCGTTGCGCTCGGCCATTTCCATCCAGCGGCGCCGCTCGCCGCGCAGACGCGCGCTGATCCGCACGCGATGGCCGGCATCATGGCTCATGGCCTCTTCGAGGATCTCGCCATCGCCAAGCTCGTGGCTGATCAGCAACTCGCCGGGTGGTGACTGACCGAGGTAGTGACGGGCGATGAACGCGTAGAGGATCTCCTCGGGACCCGTATCCGGCGGTGTGCGCGGGAAATAGGTCTGATTGCCCAGATTCTGGCCATCGCGGATGACAAAGACCTGCACGCAGGCGACGTTCTCGCGCAGGCGGCAGGCGATGACGTCCACATCGCCCCGGGCGCCCGAGACGTACTGGCGCTCCTGGATGCGACGCAGGCTGGTGATGCGGTCGCGAAGCCGCGCGGCTTGCTCGAAGTCCTGCGCCTCAGCCGCCGCCTCCATGCGCCGGACCAGTTCGTCGATCACTTCATTGCTCTGCCCCGAGAGGAACATCTCTACGTGGCGCACATCCCTGGCGTAGTCCTCCTGGCTGACAAGCCCGACACAGGGCGCCGTGCATCGGCCGATCTGGTGCTGCAGGCACGGCCGGGTGCGATGCCGGTAGAAACTGTCGCGGCATTGCCGCACGGGAAAGACCTTCTGGAGGTGGTTGAGCGTTTCCCGGACCGCGCCCGAGGAGGGAAAAGGCCCGAAGTAGCGCCCATCGCCCCGGCGCTGGCCGCGGTGAAAGCCCAGCCGCGGAAAGGCCTGCTCGGTGGACAGATAGATGAACGGATAGGTCTTGTCGTCGCGCAGCAGGACGTTGTAGCGCGGCCGGTGCTCTTTGATGAGATTGTTCTCGAGGATCAGCGCCTCGGCCTCGGTATGCGTGACCGTGACCTGCAGATCGGCGACCTGGCTGACCAGCGCCTGGGTTTTGGCGTTGTGCGCGCCCTTTTGGAAGTAGTTGCTGACGCGGCGCTTGAGCTGACGGGCCTTGCCCACGTAGATCACGGTGCCCGTGTCATCGAACATGCGATAGACACCGGGTGCCGTGGGCAGGGTCTTGAGAACCGGATCCGGATCGAATGCGTTGGTCTGGGCCATACCCCTATTCTAGCGCGCCCTGGGGCTTTGCCGTATCGGCCAGGCGGCGTGGATCTACCGATTGTGTCCTGCCACCCCGATGCCGGCACGGTACGCCCGATCACGGTCGCGGCGGTTGTTCCAGGCGCTCGCCGGGCATGCCGACCTGCTGCTGAGCTCGGGCAGATATCTGCGCGAATTCGAAGCCGGCACCGCCCAGGACGGCCTGCCGGTTAATCCGCGCCGGGAATGCCGCCGGCGGTCAACGCCTTCGGATCCAGCAGCCGCTCGAGATCGTCGTCGCCGAGGTCGGTCATCTCCCGGGCAAGCTCCATCAGCGGCCGGCCCTCGGCATAGGCGCGTTTGGCGATCTTTGCGCCCAGCTCATAGCCGATCTCGGTATTCAGCGCCGTGACCAGAATGGGATTACGCCCCAGCGCCGCTTCCAGACGCTCGCGATTGACCGTGAAGCCGGCCACCGCCCGGTCCGCCAGCGCCCGTGAGGCGTTCGCGAGCAGCGTAATGCTCTGCAGCAGGTTGTGGGCAACCACCGGCAGCATCACGTTGAGCTGAAAGTTACCGGACTGCCCCGCCACCGTAATGGTGGTGTCGTTGCCAATGACCTGGGCGGACACCTGAGCGACCGCTTCGGGGATCACCGGATTGACCTTGCCGGGCATTATGCTGCTGCCGGGCTGCAGCGCCGGCAGCGCGATCTCGCCCAGCCCCGCCAGCGGGCCGGAGTTCATCCAGCGCAGATCGTTGCTGATCTTCATCAGGCTGACCGCCACGGTCTTGAGCTGGCCGGAAAGCTCCACGGCGGCGTCCTGGGTGCTCAGGCCCTCGAAGCAGTTGGCCGTGGGGTGAAAGGTGACCCCGGTGCGCTGGGTGAGCGCCGTCGCCACGGCATCGGCAAACCTGGCGCGGGCATTGATGCCCGTACCCACGGCCGTCCCGCCCTGGGCCAGGGCCCGCACGCGCTCCATGGCCGAGCGCACCCGGGCCTCGCCCTGCCGGATCTGAAAGGCCCAGCCGCCAATGGACTGACCCAGCGTGACCGGCATGGCGTCCATCAGGTGCGTACGCCCCGTGGTAGTCACCTCCGCGAGCTCATCGGCGCGGCGCTCGAGCGTTGTGGCGAGATGATCCAGCGCCGGAAGCAGCTCCTCGGCACAGGCAAGCGTCGCCGCCACATGGATCGCCGTGGGGATGACGTCATTGCTGCTCTGACTCATGTTGACGTGGTCGTTCGGGTGCACGGTCGCCCCCAGGGACTGCGTGGCCAGTCGCGCAATTACCTCGTTGGCGTTCATGTTGCTGCTGGTGCCCGAACCGGTCTGGAAGACATCAACGGGGAACTGCGCGTCGACCGCGCCGTCGGCCACTCGATCCGCCGCCTCGGTGATCGCCGCCGCCACGGATGCGTCGAGATCCCCCAGGGACTCATTGGCCCGCGCGGTCGCGGCTTTCACCAGCCCCAGCGCCTGGATAAAGCGCCGCGGCATGGCGAGGCCGCTGATGGCGAAGTTGTCGACAGCGCGCTGAGTCTGGGCCCCGTACAGGGCATCGGCGGCCACCTGCAGTTCACCCATGCTGTCCGATTCGGTGCGAAATGCCTGCTCACTCATCATCGTCTCTCCGGTTCTTGTAGACTGTTCATTGAATTCAAAGCGCGTTGAAGCCCATGGAACTCAGTCAGCTTACCGCCATTTCCCCCATCGACGGTCGCTATGGCCCGAAGACCCAGGCCCTTCGCTCGCTGGTCAGCGAGTATGGGCTCATCCGCCATCGCGTGCTCGTCGAGGTCGAATGGCTCAAGGCGTTGGCCGCCGAAGACGCCATCGCCGAGGTCCCGCCGCTGTCGGATCATGCCGCCCGGGCATTGACGCGCATCGCCACCGACTTTGACGCGGCCGACGCCGAGCGGGTGAAAGCCATCGAGGCCACCACCAATCACGACGTCAAGGCCGTGGAGTACTTCATCAAGACCGCCATGGCCGAGCACCCCGAGCTGGCCGCCCTGACCGAGTTCGTGCACTTCGCCTGCACCTCCGAGGACATCAACAACCTCGCCTACGCGCTCATGCTGCGCCGTGCGCGCAATGATGTATTGCTGCCGGGTGCGGATCAAATCATAGAACGTCTGCGCGGCCTGGCCCACGAGCACGCCGATGTGGCCATGCTGGCCCGCACCCACGGCCAGCCCGCCTCGCCGACGACTCTGGGCAAGGAGTTTGCCAATGTCGCCGCCCGCCTGCAGCGTCAGCGCGATCAGCTGGCGGCGGTGCCGATCCTTGGCAAGATCAACGGCGCGGTGGGCAACTTCAACGCCCACCTCAGCGCCTATCCGAGCGTGGACTGGCCGGCCTTTTCAAAGCATTACGTTGAAAACCTCGGGCTTGACTACAACCCCTACACCACCCAGATCGAGCCGCATGATGGCATCGCCGAGCTGTTCGATACGCTGGCGCGATTCAATACGGTGGGGATCGATCTGGTCCGCGATCTGTGGGGGTATATCGCCTTTGGCTACTTCCGCCAGCGCACCGTCGAGGGCGAGGTCGGCTCATCGACCATGCCCCACAAGGTCAATCCCATCGACTTTGAAAACGCCGAGGGCAATTACGGCGTCGCCAATGCCCTGCTCGAGCATCTCGCCCGCAAGCTGCCGATCTCGCGCTGGCAGCGCGACCTGACGGACTCCACAGTGCTGCGCAACGTCGGCGTGGGCCTTGCCCAGACCGTCATCGCCAACGCCTCGCTCCTGCGCGGCCTGGACAAGATCGCGGTCAACCACGAGCGCATCGCTGCCGATCTGGACGACAACTGGGAGGTGCTCGCCGAGGCCATTCAGACCGTGATGCGCCGCTACGGGATCGACGAGCCCTACGAAAAGCTCAAGTCGCTGACCCGCGGCAAGCGGGTGGATACGGAAGGCCTGCAGGCGTTTGTCGACGAGCTGGAGCTGCCCGAGGCGGTGCGCGATGAACTCAAGGCGCTGACGCCGGCCCGTTATACGGGGCTGGCGGCATCGCTTGCCAGCGATCTCGGAGCATCGCGCGATTGAGCGCGAGCCACTGCAGGGCGATGATGGGCATGGCGGCGGTCAGCGCTCCGCTGTCGAGCATGGCGATGGCCTCATCTGCGGGCACGACATGCACCCGGATGTCCTCGCCCTCGTCGGTCTGGCCGTGGCCTTCGCGGCGCAGATCCCGGCTGTCCACCGCCGCGCAGTAGATCCGCGCCGTCTGGGCGCTGCCCCCCGGGCTAACCAGGTAATGGGCAACGGGGACCAGCTCGCCCAGCGCGCAGTCCGTTTCCTCGCGGGTCTCGCGGTGGGCCACTTCTTCGGCCCGCTCACCCGGCTCGATAATACCGGCAACGGTCTCGATCACCCACGGCCCAAACCCCGTCTCCAGCGCCCCAACCCGGAACTGCTCGACCAGCACCACCTCGTCGCGCCACGGATCATAGGGCAGCACCGCCACCGCGTTGCCGCGCTCGAGTCGCTCGCGGACCAGCGTGCTGCTCTGCCCGCCGGCGAATAGCGCGTGTCGCAGGGTAAAGCGGCTCACCTGAAAGAACCCGTCGTGGACGGTCTCGCGGGCGATGATTTCGTAGTCTCGGCTCATGGCAAGGGCTCCGGGATGGCCGTCAGCGGCTGAAAACCGCCATGGCCTCCGCGTGACCGGTGTGCGGGAACATGTCCATGAGCCCGGCGGCCTCCAGCCGATAGCCATAGCGATGCACCAGTTCACCGGCATCACGGGCCAGTGTCGATGGCCCGCAGGAGACATAGACGATCCGGGACGGGCCCAGTGCATTCAGGCGGGGCAGCACTTCGAGGGCTCCCGAGCGGGGCGGATCCAGCAGTGCTCGATCAATCCCCTCGCCCAGCCAGTCAGCGTCGGCGGGGATCTGAGTGAGATCGGTGGCAGCAAACCGCGCATTGTCGATGCCGTTGAGCGCGGCATTTTCGCGGCCGCGCTCGACCAGCGGCTCATCCCCCTCCACGCCGATCACCGCGGCGGCGTGCCGGGCAATGGGCAGGGTGAAATTGCCCAGGCCGCAAAACAGGTCGAGCACGCGGCTGTCGGGCGTGAGTGCCAGCTGCTCGATGGCCTGGGGCACCATCTGCTGGTTGATCGCCGCATTGATCTGCGTGAAGTCGGTGGGGGCAAAGGCAAACCGCAGGTCAAAATCGGCCAGCCGATATTCAAGCCGCGAGCGCTCGTGGCCCACCGGCGCCACGGTGGATTCGTTGCCGGGCTGCTCGAAGATCAGCACCTCATGCGTTCTGCCAAAGGCAATCAGCGCGTCCCGGTCCGCCGGCGTCAGGGCGCGGAGGTTGCGAAACACCAGTCCCACGGCGTCATCACCGGCGGCCACCTCGATCTGGGCGATTCGATCGGGAATGCTCAGGGCGCGGATCTGTTCGGCCAGTGCAGGGATCAGCGGGCCAACGCGGGCATCCAGTACATGGCACGACTCGATGTCGGCGACGAACGGACTGAACCGCTCACGAAACCCGACCAGCACCCGGTCACCCTTGCGCGGGACGTATTTAACGCCCAGCCGCGCGCGCCGCCGGTAGCCGGCGGTGGGCCCGGTCAACGGCGGCAGCCAGCGATCCGGCCTGACCTGCCCGGTGTGCTCGAGCAGCTCGGCCAGAGTGGATTCCTTGTGGCGGACCTGCGCGGCCGGGTCCATGTGCTGGAGGCTGCAGCCTCCGCACACACCGACATGCTCGCAGGGCGGTGTCACGCGATCGGCCGCCGGCGCTCCCACCACC
>Ga0209965_1000305_pt1 | contig 17773 bp, 8 predicted proteins | sample SalPon2_B_H2O_MG_FD_185707 | JGI IMG/M metagenome (GOLD analysis project Ga0209965, IMG submission 185707) | Salt pond water microbial communities from South San Francisco under conditions of wetland restoration - Salt Pond MetaG R2_B_H2O_MG... | ecosystem: Environmental > Aquatic > Non-marine...
TCCACCTGGAAGGAACTCGCGCTCGCAGGACGTGCACTCGTCGACCATCTGAATGTCGAACAACGCGGTACGGACGAATCGCCGGTTTCCGCAGTTGCATGTATTTGGGGACCGACCGAAGTATACTTCATCGCAATCTGAATCACCGCAGGTCCATCCGAGTAGCCGCTTCGGTGTGAGGTCTCCATCACAATCTTCGGCCGTACACTCCTGTACGTCGGTGTTTTCGTATATTTCCCCACACTCAGTACAGTACTGGACGCTGTCGTCCGACAGGGGCTCTAACGCCGCAGTGTTACACGAATGGCAGGTCGGCTCTACGGCCTCCTCTACTGTGACCTCCTCGTCACAGTCCGGGTTCGAACAAATGTGGGCTTCCATCGAGTCGTCGAGTACCATCGAGGAACCACACGTCGGACAATCCTGCTGGTGGTCGACCTTCTGGCGCTCGCCACACTCGGAACACTCGTAGAACGGTCGCCAGTAGACGCGGACCATCTCCGGCGTTTCGCCTTCGGTCGTTTCACACTGACACTCTCGTCGCGAGAAGTAATCGAATCGTCCCTCCTCCGAGGTCACAGTATGTGGTTCGAGCCGTTCGCAGTTCGGACAGAACCACGATTCGAGTGACTCCTCACCACACTGGTTACACAGCGAGAGCTTCGTCACATAGTGGTGTCCGCATTCGGTACAAGCTGATTGTGGAGTATCGTAGACCGTTCCACAGTTGATGCAGGAGTAGTAGCCGTCGAGCGGCCAACTGAATAGATGGGCACGACGCTCCAGAATCCCGGACACGTCGCCTATCGTCATGAAGTTCTCCACCACTGTCTCTGCCTGTTCCTCAGTTAGACCGGCAGAATCAACGAGTCGATCGCGTAGGCCGTCAGGTCGAAGTGGTTTCTCTCGAAGAGCCGAGTAGATGCCGCGAACGAACTCCAGCATCTCGCTATCGCCTTCCACGAGGTGTTCATAGAGATCGCCTTCGACGTCTACCCCGTCGCCAGAATCGTGGATACCCGCTGCTTCGAGGACGAGTTTCGCAGCATCTGTCTCTCCGGAATACAACTCGTCACTTGACAGTTCGGTCGTAGTGAATTTATCGGAAACGTCGCTAGGGAAGGGGGCATTGAGTGTGCGTCCTTCCTCCTCGACCACTCCGATGTCGGGGTCGACGAACGGGTTGATACGCTGGAAGACGGAGAGTTTGTTCTCGACGGTGGCGCTCGCACCGACGATAGTGAGATCGTCGTCGGCCTCGCTGTCATGGTCGTTGAGCTCCTGCCGCTCCCGTATGTACCGCCGCATCAGGGCCGAAGTGAATGAGCCGAACAACTCGGAATACTCGTGAATTTCGTCGAAGACGAAGTATTTCGGCTCGGCGACGAACCGCTGCTGTGCCTCGTTCGCATTGACGTTGAACAACCTGTAGTTGATTGTGTCTGGGTTCGTCAGCAGGATGTCCGCCGGACTTTCGACGATGGCGTCTCTCGTGACTTTGATGAAGTCGAACGTGAGGTCCTCATCGTGTTCTTCCAGCGGTTCGACGACGAACGAGTCGTCCGAACGACGCCGGACAGTCAACGAAGAGTCACACTCTCCGCACGGGCAGTCGAAATACTGGAACGTTGTCTGGAGGTACGCTAGTTCGTCGGGGTCGCGACGTTTCGTGTCCCCGTCGTAGATACCCACAGTGATCTGGTCGTTCGCCGATCGGTCTCGATTGAGCGTGAACAGGTAGTCGATGAGGCGCTTCAGCTGGTCTTGTGCCAGGGCTTTCGTCGGGTACGTGAGGACACATTTGACGCTATCTGGGGGATGTGCGTCGTGTTGGCCTGCTTTCGCTTCACAGATAAACTGGAGTATCGGAATCAACCATCCTTCTGTCTTCCCTCTCCCCGTCGCCGCGGTCAACAGCGTGTGGTGGTCTTCACTGACTGCCTCGATCGAGTCCTCCTGGAATTCGAAGAGGTTCCGGAATCCCGCCTCACTGAACGTTTCCGTGACGTCCGAATGCAGGTCGTGATTGTCGGCGAAAGTCTCCCAGGGCGTGTCACTCATTCGAGGGAGGTCGAGTACCTGAAGGTAGGGCCCCCTCGTTCGGATGAACTCAGGGAGGTCGTCTTCCAGGGACTCGCCTGTACTTTCGTGGTAGCGGGAAACAAGGCTCTTGACGGCTGGCGAGGGTTGTGAGCCTGCGTAGTGTTCGGCGTACGATTCGCGCATCGTGTCGGCGAGTTCTAGTGGGTCGAATTCCATCGGTACGTATCTCCTGTGGGATGTGGTTAGTCAGTCAACTGTTCGTTCGTGTCCCGGTTGTCGAGTGGATGAATCGACAACCTCTGTTCGTCTAAGTTAGCATGGAGACGGTCACGGTCGAAGGACCGCTGGTCATTTCTGACGTCGCAGCCGTACTGGTACAGACACGACGGACAGCCATTGTCACAGTCGCAGTCGAACTGCTCGCTCATAAGACCGACTGCTCGAGAGAAGGCGCGGAAATCTCCATCGGACTGCTCGAAGAGCAGTCGTGCAACGTCCGATCCACCCTCTTGTGATTCGAAGACATCGACGTGGTACTCTCCGACGTACTCGGACAACTCACGGATGTTGACGCCGCCGAGGTACTGGAGGGCGACCCGGAGGCCGTGAGCGAGCGTGTGGGACTGTTCACGGTCGTTCAATTCGACTCGGACACCCTGTGTCTCGTATTGGTAACCGAGTCTGACGAACTCAGAGTCTGCCCCTCTCCCCTCGGGGAAGTGTTCGGGGTCTGCGCTACACCGACGCGTCTCATCGTCGTCCTCGTAGATTACGCCGTGGCAGTTCTCCTCGCCACAGACTTCGAAGGGTGACTCTTGTGCATCAACCTCTCCTGATTTGTACTTTGTCCGATAGCCGTTGGTGTGCAGGAGAACTGAGTAGTCACCGTATTCGAGCGTTCCGAGTACCTCTCCCTCGTCCGCCTGTAACTCGTACGTCTGCTTAGAATCGAAGGAGAGGATCGAGGTCTCGCGTTCTGCGTATGTGTTCTGAACTTGCTGGTTGGGTTCGCTATGCAAGTAACGTGCCTCGTCGCCTTCGGAAGTGAGTTGCAGGTTGTCGTGATATGCCTCGACCGAATCGAGGACGGCAAGCCGGCGTCGTTTCAACGGCACATCGTTCTCGCAGTCACAGCCGGTCGCATCGAGCCCGTAAGTCAAATTACACGCCGGACAGACCAGTTCGTCCGCGAGATGGTCGTCGCTGTTCGCGTCGCTGACTGCTTCTCGTAAGTCAGAACCTGCCTTACCATCGAAGCGAACGCGAGCGACAGTGTAGGTCTCACCGTTGTCGAGGTACGCCGCTCCCGGATGGAGCTCTGACAGCGCCATCCGCATCGCCCTACCACTCGATTGGTCGCCGATGTTGCGTCGGTCGTACCCTTCATCGACTAGCGTTAGACTAGCAGTAGTGGCGACGCTTCGCATCGAGAAATCATACTTGTTCTCGCGAGATTCCCGGAGGAAATCGAAGTAACTCTCTTCGCCTAAGTCAGATAGGTGCTCTTTGAGAACCTCCATGCGTTCCTGGAGTCCCCGGCGCTCACGCATGATTTGACCGCGTTCATCCGCACTCGCACGTTGCTGGTCGCGCCGTAGGTCGCGATCTCGTTCGGAGAGCGACGCGCGCTCACTCTCCAGTGACTCCTGATACTCTTGATAGTGCGTGATGTACCGGCCGTCGAAGTTCGAAATTGCGTCTTCGACGAGGTGCCCGAACTGCTCTCCAGCGTGTCTGATTCGACCGTCGCAGTCCTCTCGCTCACAGGTGGTTCGATCGTCGTCCCCTGCGTACCGCCGCTCACAGTCCTCGCAATACTGGTACTTCAACAGGGACTTGAGGTAGGCTCTGATCTCTGACTCGTAGTCAGATACCACTTCGCTCAGTACCGCGAGCTGCGAATCGTCGCTCCCCAACGATAGTGTATCAGCGGCAAGCGACATGACATGGGTCAGTTTGCTTGCGTCCTCTCGTTCACTCTCTTCGAGTATGCTGCGTTGATGGTAGGTGTCACCACCGTCGATCGAGCGGGAACGACCGTGGCGACTGACATCCCATGGAATCGAGAAGTTAGCCGCCACGAAGTCGAAGACGGCCCACGAAAGCGATACTCGGAGTACCTCTTCGTTGTGCTCGTTGAGTGGCACCGGCGTCGGTTCGGCCGAGATGAGATCCTCTGGATGGTCGTAGTAGTAGTAGTCAATTGGATTGCGCTGGCTCACAGAGTGTACCAACGACGAGTGAGAGCTACGCCCAGCACGCCCGACACGCTGGAGGTACGCGTTCATGTTAGGTGGCGTCCCGTACAGCAACAGGGCGTCGAGCGCCCCGATGTCGACACCGAGTTCCATCGTTGGACCCGACGACAGGTGGTGTGGGTAGTTCTCTTCGCGGAAGAGGAACTCGAGTTCGCGGCGCTTGCGCTTCTCGGTCGTTCCGAGATACTCCTCCGAAACTAGAATACGGGTCTGTGAGTATTCTACTCGGTGGGCGCGCTGTGTGAACCGTGGATGCGACACGGAAGCAAGCTCTGACAGAGTCGCGTTTGACGGGACTGCCGATTGACTGTCGAGTCCAAATTGGTGCTCAAGTGTCGTGTAGTACCGCTCGGTTTCGGGGTCGAAAGCGATGCTATCATGATCGCCTGCGACAGCAACTTCGAGCGCAGCAGGATCAAACGACACGTAGTCGTCGGAGTGACCGTACGTGAGGATACCTCGTTCAACAAGACCAGCGACGACCTCAGTGGCCTCTCTGCTGGTGCTCGAGTCGTCGAAGTTCGCCACACGGTAATCGTTTCCTTCGTCGACGAGCTCTCGGACGATTGCACGTTCGACACCTGAAAGCGCGTCCAGCCCAGGGGCGAACCGCACGTCGAGTAAGCCGACTTCCGAAAGCGGGTCGTCATGTTCACCAAGCCGTTGACTGTAGGTGTGCGACAATGCACGCCGTGTGAGACGATCGTACAGAGCATCATCGTCGCCCCACCGCTTGCGGGGTTGATCCTTAAGACGCGATTTTAGGTTGAATTCGACATTCCTCGCCACACGTGGCGGTTCTAGCAACTCATTGAACCTGTCGATTGATTCGTCGGCATACTCAAGGATGTCGTCGAATGTTGTCCACGAAGACGAATCGTCATTCGCTACACCGCGGATGAGCAGTTGATCCAGCAGCGTCTCGATCTCAGGCTCAGAGAAGTCCCTGCTCAACTCTTTCATCTCGCGGTGTGAGTCCGCAAACGAGAGGAGTTTGGCAGCCTGTTGTCCCTCATCGTCAGCGACCCCACGCATTAGGTACTGCGACGTCGTCGCTGCCAAGTTGTTCGGGCTGCGCATCAGTTCGTCGAACCGACTGCCGATTTCGTAGCGAGCGTACGAGTGCGGACACGGAACGGCCGAACGTTGGGAGCTCATCGAGTGAATCCGACCATCTGTGTCAAGTGTTTTGAAGGCTTGATGAGAGCCTACCCGTTGGTGGACATCGGGATCATCACAACCGCATCCTTTTTCTCCGACGAACGCAGTGTCACATGACCGGCAGTGATGGTCGTGCTGGATCTCGAATAACCCTCGTTTCACGAACGATGACGTCCCACACTGGCACTGATTGGGGAGATCCCGGAAGTGGATCCGATCGCAGTTATCGTTCGTACAAACCCAGGGGAGGTACCGAGTGGATCCGAGAGGTGAATTACACTCTCGGCAACGCTCAGGTGTGTCTTCCTGCCGCTCGTAGGTAGCGCCACACTCGGAGCAATCAAATCGGCCTTCTACACTGGCAACCTCGAACGCAGCGCCCTCACATCGCTCACAGGCGTGTTCGACTGTCTGGGTGTTCCCACATCGTGGGTTGATGCAGGTCGTCGTCTCAGGATCCGTTCTGACGGTTCGTGACCCGCAATTGGTACACTCGGCGGTGGTGGTTCGTTCCGCCTCGTGAGTACACTTCTGACACGTCAGATGCGGCTGGAACGTGACCTGGACCATTTGCACCATGTCATCTCGGGCACTCTCGCATCGGGTGCAGACGTGGTTGTCGTCCTGACCAACAGACCTGTGTTCAGTAGGCGTGTACGGTTCTAGCTGGTCGCACTTTGGACAGTACCAAGCGACGAGGTGTTCGTCACTGCAATACCGACAGTACGTGGACCGAGTGACGAAATCGATACCACACTCTCGACAGGAATCTTGCGGCGAGCGATAAACATTTTGGCACGCTGCACACGTGTAGAACCCGTCGATTGGCCAGGAGAACATGTGGCTGCGGTTCTCCAGAATCCCGGAGAACTCACCAAGCGTGCGGACGTTCTCCACCAGTGTCTCGACACCTGACTCATCCAAGTCGAACGTCTCGGCCAACTGGTCGTGGAGTTCCGATCGGGTGAGAGGGTCGTCATGGAGCAACTGGTGGACGTACTGGACGACTTGTACGCCGGGATAGTCGTGAGTGCCGGTTAGATGATCGAAGAGAGCATCGGCAACCAGCGTCTCTCGGCGGTCGCGGTCGTAACTCGATGCTCCCTCGAGCGTGTAGTCGAACGGGTCCAGGCCCGGTACAGCGTCGTCCGGCGCTCCCGTCGCACGCAGAATACGGTCGACAGACAGACTGTGCGACGTAAACTCTTCCGGGACAGACGATGGCACTGTTACGTCAAGCTCTCGCGGCGACTCGCTCACCTGCGTGACGTCTACGGCCCCGCTGACTTTCTGGAAGAGTTCGATATCGTTCTCGACGGTCGCGCTGCTCGCGATGAGTTGCAAGTCGTCGACGTCTCGGTTCTCTCGCAGCGCCTGTACGCGCTTCATCAACGCCGACGTGTAACTTCCGAACAGCCCGTCGTAAGTGTGAACCTCGTCGAATACGAGGAACTCGGGTTCGTAGATGAACCGCTGGTGTTCGTCCTCTGCGTTGGTGTTGATGAGTCGGTAGTTGATTGTATCGGGGTTCGTGAGAACGATGTCGACACCGTTTTCGATAATGTCGTATCGGGTCAACCGAAGGAAATCTAACGGAACGTCGTTCGGTTCATCGTCTTCACAGTGAGCTTTCTCCGGAATAAGCTTGAACCGGGAGCCGGTGTTCCTAACGCGAACACCACCACCGCAGTCCTGACACTTGTCGAGTTCGGGATTGTATCCGGGACACTCGAAGTGCTTGAACGTGGAATTGAGGTACCCTTCCGCACCGGACTCACTCACGTCTCGGGGAGTGTCTCCGTCGTAGATACCGACTGAGATGCGTTGTGACGACTTCAGTTGCTTGTTGATGAGGTAAAGGTATTGGACGAGGCGCTTCAACTGGTCTTGCGCCAGGGCCTTCGTCGGGTAGATTAGCGTTGCCTTGACACTCGTGTCGTCTCCTACGCCCTCTTTGTGACGTTTCGCTTCCAGGATCCGGTTAAGAATCGGAATGAGCCAGGCCTCAGTCTTCCCCCGCCCCGTCGCGGCAGTGATCACCGTGTCGTCACCGTCGAGTATCGACTCGATACTCCGCTCCTGAAAGTCGTAGAGCCTCTCGAACCCGATCTCCGAGAACGCTCGTCTGATGTGGGGTTCGAGGTGGGCCGACCTGGCGAAAGTATCCCACGAGCGGTCGCTCCAGTTTGGGATGTCGAGAGCTTGCAGGAACGGCCCACGCATTCCTGTGACGTCGCTCTCACCGTCGGCTAATCGATGCGCTACGCTGCGAGCGGCGCGTCCCCCGCGACCGATGAAGTAGTCGCGGTAGGCCCCTTGCATCTGTTCCGCGCGGGCAACGGGGTCCTTCATTGTCAGAGGCTGAGTTCTACGGCCGACTCAAGTTCGTCGACGCGCTTCATCTCCTCAAGGGTCTCTATGGAGACGTCGGCCAGCGTGAGCTGCTGGGACTTGCTGAGTGTCTTGACGGCTTCGATAGTCGAACCAGATAGATCGTGTTTCTCTTTGAAATCATCGAGGCTCTGGAGCGACTGGTGTTTCTCCCAACTGTCAATAGCGTTCTTCCACTCAGATACGAACGTGGAGGCGTTACCACTGGAATCCATTAGTTCCCGAGTGAGAAGCTGATGCATATTATTGAGTGTCCGCACAAAATCCGAGTTTGGACTGCCGAGAATCTGCTGTAGTTTCTCGGCGTCGCTGACTCGGCTACTCCAACTGTCTTGCTTGCTCCTCAATTTCTCTTGGATATTCTCACTTGCATTCTCTACTTGTCGTTTCGCGGAGCGAATCTGACTTCGTTGTTTCTCTACTTCAGTTGTAAGTTCAACCTCAAGACCGGTCAAATCTTTTTTAAGCACCGTTTCGCCATCTTCCATGTCACTACCCTGGACATTCGAAAGCAGTTCCTCCTGAGTCACTTCAACAGCGTTCTCAGCAACTTGAACTGCACTATTCATCGTCGGTGCAAGCTCATCGAATGCTTCCACGAGCACGGTTTTGTAGTACCGTAGATCTCGAATTACCTCTTCGAGGTTGTCGAGTTCGCTGTTAATTTCGCTGATGTTGTGCCGTGCAACAGACACGTGATACTGGGTGTTCTGTGCTTGCTTGTGTTTTCGAGCCTTGTCCTCAAGTGCGTCGACAGCGGTGGGTAGTGATTGTATTCCGGACATCTCACAGGTCCTCCGTCACGGAGAGAATTTTCTGGCGCTTCTGCTCGTAGTCGTTGTACTCGCTGAGCTGTTTGATACGGTGTTCAAGATCCGCACCGGTCGCATGGTCTTTTTCCTGGAGGTCCTCGATGAGCGAGTCGAACGCCTCGTAAATGTCCCAAGCGTCCTGTTCGTGCTGACTACGGGCGAAGTCATGGAGTCGGGCAATGAGCGTCATGCCTGTTGTGTCCTCCATATTCTGGAATTGCTCGACGTCGTCAATGAACGCCGATAGCTTCACTTCCTCAGGCGATTCTGTTAGCGTCTCGTAGGCGTTTTCGTAACTCGGTTTAATCGGTACGTCCACCGCTCCAGCGCATTCATACAGGGTCTCGAACCACTCGGCCAGGTCGTCGACGGTATGGCTGCTATCGTACCAGCACTCCACCGGTTCGAGTGCCTCCAGAATGTGGGATGCGTCCTCCTCGACGGTGAGGCGATCGAGTTCGGCAGCGTAGTCGGAAATCCGGTCGAACAGGCTCGACAGCTTCGTGTTCGCCTTGTTGCGTGTCGTGCCGACCTTGTACGCGTCCGGGAGGTCAGCAGTGTCGATCATGAGTGCTGCGTCGATATGCGCTTGCGGGTCATTCGAAATATCACGCCGTGCTTCAGAAAGACGCTCGTAGTCCACGACGTTCTTTTTGAGGAGGAATATCCCCTCGATCAGATCGCTGATGTCGCTGGACGACATTGTCAGGTCGCTGAACGCCTGTCCAAACGCACTATCTCTATCAAAGTGCTCGGAAACTGGTTTCCCGTACGGCTGATTACTATCGTACTCCTCAAAAACGAGTTCAGGTGGAATCCCCCCGTCTTCGAACTCGACGCCACGTGCCGAGTTGATCAGGAAGCACTGGGCAAGCACCAGCGTCTTCTCGATGTTGAGTTCCGACGGAAGACAGTTCTCGATCTCCTCGCGCATCTCATGTTTGAACTGAGCGACGTTCGTATCAGCCCACGCGCGAAGCTGGTCGAAATTTGCCGTCTGAGGATCATATACCTCATAGAGACCAAATTTAAGCATTGTAGTGTAGAGGTCAGCATTATTAGAGCCCCACTCAAGTTCGATGTCAATACTCGCCTGCCGCTGCTGATCTCCTTGAATTGAAACTGGGATGCTGTCCCCCCGGGCGAAGTAGATACCCCCTACGGAACGAGTTGAAGCATTTGGATTGCTGAGACATGTGGGTTCGTGCCAACGTTCGAGTGTGGCAACAGCTCCGTCATGGAGTGTGTCAGAGCTTGGGTAGGATTCGCCACTGGTTACCCAATCTTGGAATTCTTGAATTTTTCGCTGTCGCTCTCGTTGTTCATCGGTCAACTCATCCTGCTTTTTATCCTCTTCAGAGTCCTGCTTACCATCGTCTGATTTTCCTTCTTTAGATACGTCTTCATCCTTGTTTTCATCATCTTCCTCCGGTTTTTCATCGACTTGGTGATCTGGTACAGGAGGTTTCTCCCGTGGGTTGAGACCACTCCATTGACCCTTCTCAAATATTGCGTACTCATTCTTAACAGAGATATTGTCTGATTCTGAGAAGGGAATGCCGAACGTATCAAGAACCTCCGTTTTAACACCGATACCGTTGTCTAGTTCTACTCCATACCAACGACTAATATCACGATATATTTGATCATAGGTCGCGTCAATCTCCAACATCGGAGTATCGACGAACGAGTTCGATTTCATCGCCTCATAAGGCGGCCAACTCGACTTCAGGCAGTGTTTGACTACCCGCAAGAGTAACAATCTCGGTGTCTTTCGGCTACTCCCCTCGTCGTTCAGTTGTCTGAATGCGACATGGATAAACCGCTCGTTGAACGGATAGAGGTCGTCAAACGCTTCTTCGGCCTCTTCGGGTGCACTTTCAATATCGGAATTTCGCTTGATTGCGTCAAGATACGACCGGGCGAGGGCAACCGACGCGTCATCGTCAAGGAAGAACGCCTCGCCTTTTTCATCGGTCAACGTGAGTTTCCCCTCTGAACGCCCCTCCATGTACTCAGCGGCGTTTTGCCGGGCCAATGCATCATTGATGTTATCCTGTTCCCAACCAATCGTCCAACCGAGAACAATATCGTAGCTACTGCTACTGAGTTCGAAGATATGATCCAAGAGTTGTTCTTTCAGGACACTAAATGTTGTTAGGTCCTCGCAGATTAGAGTTGGACGGACATCTTTGTCTTGGTAGAGTTCAGAATATTCCTGAAGTTGCTCCTTGAAATCGCCTACTAAGTTCTTAGAAAGGTATTCATGGGCTTGCTTCTTCAACGCGGGGAAGATAATCTCTTTATTATCTCGCAACTTCCTTCCGGAGCTAAGAGAGAGATGAAGTTCTCTATAGTCACTTCTAGTAATAAGATTGAACTCGGGATTCTCATCACGGGAGGATAGGGCCTCTTGATAGTCGCTGATGTTCTCTGCGAAGATGTCCCGGAGATCAGTACCGTCATCGCGCTCTGCCGTGAGCTCATCCAATTCCTCATCTGAGAGGAGTTCGGTTGACCAGTACCCACGGAGAAGACCAACAATTGGGTTCGCCAAGTCGTAGGGGTCGCTTCCCTCTATGTTCCTAACATCCGGATCAACATCAAGTGGTTCGGTGAGTACATCGAGAATCTGGTCCATCTGGGTTTGGCTTCGGGAAACATGAAGCGCCACACGGTCTTCCATTCCCTCATCGCCCTCACCGTAGCCGTTTATCTGGTACTTAACCCACTCACAGAGTTGTGACTTGCCTGATCCCGGTTCGCCTCGTAGGATGAAGATGCGATTCGGGTCCTCAAGATGGGACGCTGTAATAGCGTTGAGCACGTTCTCCTGAGTAACAAATTCGTCCGAAATTCCGAGTGGCGTCAAGAAATCCGCTTGGATTCTGTCGATGTCGACGTGTGTCTCTCTGAACTGTTCTGGCGTCTTCTTTTTCGTGTGCGCCTCTGACGTTATGAAGTGATCGACTTGCTGGTCATCCCAGTAACTGGGCATCTCCTTGCCTGTCGTGAACTTCGAAGTCTGTTGGCTCATTAGTGGGTGAGGAGTTGGTCGAGGGGGTACTGGTAAGCCGTCTCGTTCGGTTTGGAGTGAACCGATACGTACGTCACGTCCTGCCGATTGCCGCGGCTGTCGTCGTTGAGGTTTTCGGGTGGAAGCTTCACTTTGTTCTGTGAATCTCCCGGTGCTGAGAGGTCGACGACGCCATCTTCGGCCATGTTCCGAAGTACGTCGGCGATAGCGGGGTGGATCTTAGGGGTTCCCGTCCTATCTTCGTAGATGGTGAACAGGTTGTCGTTAATCCAGTTAAGCATCTGCTGAGCCTCGCCGTTGTCGACGATGAGGTTGTCGTAGTCGGGCCCATCGCTCGAACTAGTTGGAGCGAGCAGGAGGGCATCGTACATCAACGCACGACAGGGGCTCAAGATGAAGCCGTCTTTAGTCTCGGTGACGAGGCCTAACTGTTCGGCCAATGTCACCCACATATCGATTTTCGGGTCGGTCCAAGAGATATCGTAGTCAGCATGGTAGTTAGTCTCTCGTTTCAGAATCTTTCGGATGTTGTCTCGGCTAGCGTTCACCGTCCGACTGCCCCCGCTCAGGAGCGCTCGGTGGATGTCTGAGAAATGGCTCTGACGACCATCCTGCTGGTTACAGTGATATAGCAAGCGCGCCTCGAAAGGTAATCCCTCGATGTGGCGATCGTTGATTCGCTCAACTGTGTCGAGCAAATCTCCTGTCGGACTCTCCACGAGATCGACAGCGTTCAGGAAGCGCAGCGAGTTTTCAACATGGTTCGTTTTGAGCCCACTGCCGGACGGGCGACCGAACTTACTCGCGACTTCTGAGGCGCTCGTCGTTCCCTGAACTGAAGCCAATATGTGTTTGAGTTCCGGTGCTCGCACCGAGATGAACCCGGTGAGTAGTTTGTCCGGCTTGTGACTGGCCGGTGTGTATATTGTGCTCATGCGTCCTTTTGATGGCGGTAACGGTAGCTCTCGAGTCGGTCCTCTTCGAAGTCAACCCGCTCGAGCATGTCGAGCATGCTGTTGGCGACTTTTTGAGTCGGTCCACGCTCGGTCCAAGATCGAAGCGCTTCGCGGATGCGTTCTGAGTAATCCTCAAGCACTTGATCGACATCCTCACCGATGAGATAGTAGAGAGGTTCCCATGCAGGACTGTCTGCGGGCATACACGTGTAATCGAACAGGTCCGGGATAGAACCAGCCTCTAGCCCAGCGCGCTCATGATACGCTGAGATCTGATGGAAGTACAGGTTCTGTGTCGTCGACAAGGGGAGCGCGGAGTCGAGGTTGTACTGGAGATACCGTTTCAGTAGCCCCTTGTAGTCCGCGACCGAGCACTCGAACTCGTCGATGAACGACTTGCCAGGCTTCTTTGTAAGCCGCGGCATCTTTGGGGTGCTTGTATCGGTAACTAGTACGTACATTACCCCAGTTGGCCGCGCTCGAAGTAGCCGCCGAACGATATCCTGTTCATCGAAGGTGCTGTCTTCATCTTGGAGCTCACCAGTCAGCATCTCCTGACTGACGTAGTGGACCAGTGGAAATTCAATATCTTCGATACCATTCTCTCGTAGCGTTTCGTTTGCTACGAGGTCGTATTCGACAAGTCGCAGCCCGTTGTCGTAGATGCCGGGATGGGCGACATCCTGGAGACCGAACTGCGCGAGGAACGGCAACGACCTGAGTTGTGCGCGGGCCTGCGAGCCAGCCTTCGAAAGTTGTGGATCTCGAACCACGAGAAACGAATCTCGTGTTCCGATGAAATCCGTGAATGCTGGCGTCTCTGAGTTGGGTGGGTCTGTCATTCTCTTGGAATGCTTGGGTTATTGTTGGCGTTTGTATAGCGTAATTAACACCATTTGTTTGCATCTATTTTATAGCTGTCACTACGGGATACAGGCCTTCTCTGGCCGTGTATGTTGGGTGCTTCCGTAAATAGATTAAATACAAAATAACATAAAAGTGTCGCACAGATTATGATTATAGTGATGTCTCTCTTTGTGCCGGTTGTGGCTACCACCTAGCACAGGTATGCGAATGACTGTCAATATACAGGCAGACATAAAATAATTATCGGTGATGAAACAATTCTCTCTCAATTGCATTGATCTGGGACAGTTCAGAGGGCCATTCAGTGAACTGCTGAGTTAGACGTGTTTGAACGGCATTTCTATCCTAATATCTCGACAACTGTTGCACTATTTCGGAACAGTAACAGTGATCCGACCTAAGATCACAGGTATGAGAACGCACCTCGCGCCGTTAGGGTTTGACAGTCGGCGTGTCGTTCGTCCAGTATTGAGCGAAGGGTTAGATGAGTCAGATCGGGTTGTACTCCTCCAACCGTCGAATAGTTCCGACCAAGGCGAGGACGCATTCGAAGAGGTGGCAAATGTGTTGACGCAGGTGGTCCCAGACCTTGAATTAGAATCAGAGCAACTTCCGTATACAGATTTTGTAGAAACAACGCTTCTCTGCACAGATCTTATACAAGCGGCAGGAGGTGAAACGATAGTCGTCCTCGGTGGCGGTGCACGAGAGATCCTACTTCCATTAACGGTTGCCACGTTCTCCAACGAGAATCATATCGATACTATCCTCCAAGTCGGTGATATTGACAGTAGTGTGCGTCGGATTCCTAAATTGAACCTCCGGGGGAATACTTCTACTGCTGAGGCTGCGTTACTTGGGGACCTAACAGCCCTAGACACACCGTTGTCTATCAGTGAAATTGCCACCGAACTCGAGAAGTCGAAAAGCACTGTTGCTCGTCATATTGACAGTCTAGAATCAGAAGGGCTTGTTAAAACAATAAAACAAGGTCGAACAAAGAATGTAGAACAGACAGATAGCGGACGGATTTTTTTGAGTAGCAGGGGGTCGGATAATCATATACACCAAGGATGACACTACACCCGATCTACTGAATTATACTTTTTTTGACTCGATGGAAACGCTGCTACGCCATGAGGGCGTAAAATAAGATATGGATCGCAAACGACAGACAGATTTTACCTGTTATAGAGGGTATTGTAAAACAGTTCACATACCCGCTGTATAGCGATCTATATCAAGAACAGCTCCAGGTTTCTGGCGCTATTTTTCGAACTTAAATAGACAAACGCTCTCTCCATCCGTCTTTTAGTTAATACTCTCAGTAATACTATCTAGGCCCACTTTCCGCTCGAATTCTGTCGATCTACTTCCGCTACAGTGAGAAAACCTTGTTTCTAGGGCTGCTTTATTGCTTGGTTTCAGTGGGTACGGTGTTTATCTCGTTCAATTAGTACTTCTCAATACTAATAGACATAATACTACAAGAGAATATTACTATCAGGCTTAACTAAAGAAGAATGACGCTCTCTCATGCCACCCATGACAATCGTTCTATGACAGCCTCGTTATAACGAACTATAACCCGCTTCTGGTCGTGACTATTGTGCTAGTCCCAGCCAATTAGTAGTCTAGGCGGCTAAGAACGGGTGTTTTCAATTTTGTTCCCGAGTAGCGTATTGGTCAGCACGTAAACCTGCTAATCTACACTCCAAAGAAGCGTATTTCCAACCTTCTTACTGCTAACTTGTCCTTCGGATTCAAGAGTTTGAAGCCGGGTATAGGCTGTTCGCCGTGTACAACCCACGGTCTCAGCTACCTCTGAGGTTCCTGCCATCCCTCCAAGCTTCTGGATAGCATCGGTAAAATCGGAATCTGGATACGTCGTTGTATACTTCCCAGATTCTTCCTCTCTATCTTTCCCCGGCACACCTTCGTAGTTGCAGAGGCGGGGTATGTAGATAATGGGTTCTATCCCATCACCTCACTGTGTGATGGAAAAGGCTTATACCAGTACACAGCTTAGGAGATGGTAGAGAAGCCTTGTCCTACGGGGCTTACAGTCATTGAAACGGCCCGAGTGCTGGAACACTCGGACGGGGCTTCTCACTGTCCGTGATTTGCCCATGGATCAATCAACCATACAAAGTAAAGACGGTACTGGTATCGACATAGATACAGCCCTCTCACAGATAGATGCACAGAAGATCGGCGACTCGACAAGAAACTGTGCAGCTTGTGGGAGTCGCTTAGAGGAAGGCGATGCCGTCACGTGCTGCGCTTTCAAGCCCATTGACGGCTCAACGTATCGGATCAGCTACGTTCACTGCGGTCACGCTCGCCATAGAAGCTCTCACGCGTTCCAAGAGTGTTACAGTGAACTCATCATCACTGGGCGGGTTGGCCGCTGCTCCGATGTCCGAACACAGCGTAGCTGGTTGGTGTTGCTCGAGCCACGTCCCGATGTGGTTAGTCCTGCTGGCACCACAGCATCACGCGAGGTGACGTCTGCAGACGCATCACAGATCGCACAATCTAATTGGCCGACCACCAGCGTGGACGACGCGCTAGCGGGTGTCGTTGAACGTTCTCGGCGCAGCAACACCACCCATCGGGAGGACACGCAATGAGTGACCACATTCGACCTGTGTCATCAGAGTTGTGTGGCCTGTTTCATCTCCTCCGTCAGCCGCGGCGGTGTTATCTGCTGTTGCTCATGGCTCACGAGAGCCCCCCATATGACGTCCACGGCTTGTCGAAGCAGGTCGCCGCCAAGCTCCACGATACGTCCGAGAGCGATATCTCGTGGGATACGTACAAAAACGTCGTTGTGTCGATGCGGCAGACACACGTGCCGGCGCTGTCCGGGCAGGACGTCGTCTGTGTTGACAGCGAGTGTCAGCAGCTCACGCCCGGCCCACAGTTTGAGCTCGCACTATTGCTGCTTCACATCGGACGCCTGCTGTGGGAGTTAGAGCGGACGACCCAGTGGTCACCACCAGACACCATGACCGAAATGACCGATTAACAACGAGTACAGAGCGTATACGCCCAGTTACCACTCGATCAGAACACTGCCACCAATGTGTCCACACGACACCACACCGGCCGCCACGCATTATCGTGCAATCGACCACACTCGATCACCGCACATCCAGCAATGACAACCGAACACTACCGCTGTCCACACTGTGGCACCGTCTACGACAATGAACTGATCACGCGCGTGCACGTGACGCGGGCTGACGACGACCAGCACGCCAATCGCAACGGGCTCATGCCCGAGTGTGAGATCGAGGTCGTTGACGACGACGGGACCGTCATCGACCATCGGACGCGACACCCCGACGAAGTCGATCCCTCAACGCTCACGCGTGCTGACTTCCCAGACGATATGACCTCAAAACGCACGGACGCCGTGTTGGTCGCCGCCCACCATCCAGACGTCACGACGCGGACAGAGTTGACTGCCCTCATCGAAGAGGAGTTGGCCGACACGGACCGTGACCCACCAGCCGATTGGACGGTCCGACGTGCACTTGATGCGTTCTACCACCCGCATGAGTCGGCAATGCCGACTGATGAGTCGTTCAGCGAGATTCCTACGCTTCAGCAAGCGATCATCATCGCTAACCTCACGCTGCCGGAGGCGTCGATTGCCGAGGTTGCCGACCGAGTCGGCTGTGCGGCGAGCTACCCGCCACAGGTGATGGAGCGACGACAATATCTCGTCGACGCCTTTAGCGACCGGCAGGCCGACGGGGAGACACTCACTGCAATCGTGCGTGACGAGCTCCCCGCTCCACACCTGAAGGAACTCGTCGAGAGCGGGCATCTCGACGACATCCCGATCGACGTCGGGTCGTCAGCAGAAAAACACGCTACGCAGAACGGTGACGCTGAAACGGCCACGACATCCGAGCGACTCGACAGCGACTGGGGAGCACCGACTGACGACCACGGGGTCATGACGGCAAGCCCACCGGCCCCATCGGCTGATGAAGAGACTACTGAGGGCAGTCAGACGACCCAAGACGCCGGCCAGCCGACGACTCAGCCGGCCGGCGACGAACCCTCCACAGAGGAGGCGGCCGATACTGACGGGCAGACAGCGGACGACGTCGAGACCGCCACGGAGACGACCACGAAGACGCATACCGCCGCCGAGACCCTGGATGCGACGTCAGATGGAGGAAGCGCCAGCACAGCGGCCGGTGCCGAGACGGTTGAACCCGGGCCGTCCGG
>Ga0209965_1000309_pt1 | contig 17707 bp, 25 predicted proteins | sample SalPon2_B_H2O_MG_FD_185707 | JGI IMG/M metagenome (GOLD analysis project Ga0209965, IMG submission 185707) | Salt pond water microbial communities from South San Francisco under conditions of wetland restoration - Salt Pond MetaG R2_B_H2O_MG... | ecosystem: Environmental > Aquatic > Non-marine...
TGTCGCGCCACACACGGCGTATAGAGACGGCTCTGCTTCGTCCATACCCTCGATGGTGGTATCATCAACGGTGTCGTGGAGAGCCGCTCTGACAGCTTCCTCGTGGGGTTCAAGCTCGATTCTCTCGTCTACACCACCGAGTGTGGACTGCCCATCAGCTTCCTGTCCGCTCTGCACACCAGTGTCGTCCATAAAGTCAGACGCACCGGGGAGCAGGTCTTCGTTCTGCCGCTGAACAAAGTCGATGAAGTCTTCTCCCGTAATGGGGTTAACACAGCCGTCGAAATGTCGCCGGAACTCGTCGTCAATCTCAATGACACCAAGCTGCTTCCAGCCGAGGAACTCGTACTCGTTCTTACCACTCTCGGAAGTGCCTTCGTGTCTCTCAACCAGATAGTTCTCGCGTAGCTGCTTCAGGTTGTTCTCTACCTGTGTCCGGTTCACAATCGGCGCGTTCCCTTGGCGGAGGTACTCGATAACGTCGGGGATGGTCGCCTTATTCTGCGTGCCACCCTTGGCATCGAGAGCCGTGCAGATAGCTTTCTTTTTGCGGTCAAGCTCGTGCGTCGAGGCCATCAGAATGTCCCGACAGGACAGGATGTTAGCCACGTCTTGCGGTTCTGCGATGATTGCATCCTTGATACCTTCGTTCGGGACGTGAATCTGTTTCTTCTCTCTGTTGTGGTGGTTGAGGAGCGCACTCGCACGAATCTCGTTGAACACCATCGCAGACACTCGGTTAGACTCAGACCGCTGTGCGTCAAAGATAGGACGACACACACCAGCCACGTCGAAGCCACCGTACTCGTCTTCACCTGCTGGTAGCTTCACCCACGAGTTTTTCGGGATGTTTCGGATGTGGTCACGGAGTGCTTTGAGTCCGTCACTAAACTCAAAGTCATACACGTAGTCCGAGTCACTAAACTCAATCTGGTGGTGGTCAGCTTGGAGACGGATAACTGCCTCGTTCTTCGCCTTGGACTCGTGGACGGGTATCTTCAAGAGCCGATTCCAAAGCTCGAAGTCGGGACTGAATTGGGCATAGAGGAACCAGTACGGCTTCGCAGAGCGGACAAGCTCCTTGACTTCCCCCTCTCTCCAGTCAGTCGTAACCTTTCGGCTAAACTCTTCGTCGTCGCCGTGAAGCGACTTCAGCATCTCGATAATCTCGTCACTCGGCTTGTTTAGCTCGTCCAGTGACGCAATGAGTGCCTCTTCCCACTCGTCGTCGTATGCGATGGCTTGGTCAGAGCCGGTAGTCATCTCGTACATCCAGTCTTTGGGGAAGAGTCTTTCAATCTTGTCCTGTAGGTGCGTCTTGCCGGATGAAGACGTTCCAATAAGCACCCCGCTCACGAAGTGCTGTGGAGACTCCATCAGGCCAGTAAGATACCCACACGTACACAAGAGAGACTGTGCCTCGTTCTTAGCGATGCAGCTTCGGCTATATTTTACTACATCGAAGGCAACGTTGTCGTGAAGTTCGTAGTCGATGGGTTCATCCTGTACAGAATCTTGTCCAGCAGAAGAAGCTTGCTGGCTCTGGCCTGTACTCTCAGATTCGCCACCGGAATCTTCTTGGAAGCTGTAAGCCATTTCTGTCTTACAGTAGTCCTCGTCAGCATATAAAGGTTTCGGAGTCTACCGTGGGTCGGTGTCAGTGATGCGAGTCTCTGTGTTCACGGAACCACGGGTATCTATACACTCCAGAATGTCGTCTGCTTCGACTAAAACGTCTCCGTTGTCGGAGACGAGATACCACGTAACTTCAGTATCGGTTTGCGTGGGCATCTGTAATCCTCTCAATGAACTGGTTGCACCGCGCTCGCTCGATGCCGTTTATGTCAAGCCGGTCGTTGTCAGGATTAGACTCAAGCCACTCTTCGATGAAGCCACCAAACTTATTACCAATGGTGTCTCCTTTGTTCATCTCTCCGTCGTCTATCGAGCGCAGGATGCTTCCGATATGCTCGGTAACTTCTGAATCTAACCCGTCACCTGCAACGAGGTGATTTATGTTGAGAGGCGGAAACTTCAAGGCTTCATTGATGTACTCCGCACAAGCGATAGCGCGCAGTGCAATCAAGTTTCGCTTCGCGGTTGGGTCACTGGTCGTGTCATCTTCAGAGTTGATGTGCTTCCAATACTGACGCTCTGCGAGGCTCTTGTAGTGATAATACAGAGCGATAGGCTTGAAGTTTTCTGTGGCATACTGCTGTAACTTACGAAGCTCAGGAGTGATTTGATGCCACTCGTAGTATCGCTCGGGGCTGTTCAGCCACTCGATTGCAGTTGGATTACTTTCAGCAACCAACTCTGCAAACTTTCGGGTGTTCCATCCCTGAAAGTCGATACCACGCTTTTCAGTGACGATACTGTCAACTTCGGAATCCAGACACTTGTACGAACGCGGAGATTGGTCAAACAGGAACAATGCGTCCCTGTCGCTGTTCTCTCCGTCCATATTCTTTGCACGACTTCCGAAGTCTCTGCACGCATAGATGTGTATGTCGTGTGTATCCTCGAAGTCTGCCATCGCTTCTAACAATGCTGTTTCATCCATACTCGAACACACGACAGCCTTCTACTAAAGGGTTTTGATTGAAGAGCTACTCTGCTGGTTCGATGTCCATTCGTGACCCACAAGAGTCACACGTTGGACGCCACGGCTTGTCCTTTGAGTGAATGGCTTCCCACGCGACGTATCGGTCTTCATCGCAGACCGTACAGTCAAGAACCCATCCATCAGGTCGAGCAAGCCTATTAAACTCTGTTCGATATTCTGTACCACATTTTTCACACTCTACAAGTACGAAATTACTTGGACTATCGGGGTCTGGAACCGGAACGTTAGTCCCGCAAATCTCGCACTCGAACAAGGTCTGGTATAGTCCGTCGTGCATATAAAAGGCTACCGGAGCCAGACTTAAAAACTTTTCGGTCAAGAGTTGAGGTCTTCTACATTGATTGCTTTGTCGTCAACATAAATATCTGCGCCACCCTTATCACACCGCAGACCATAGTATTCGACACCCCACTTCGTGAGGTATGCAGCAATGTTCTGTGCCTGAGACCACGGGCGAGCAGTCCATACGATAATTATATGTCCTTTATGGTACTGCTCGTTCACCCATTCTATCATCTCTTTGTTGGGTTCCTCGTGTTCATCTTCAGACCAAAACGGCGGACCTTCACCAGTCGTAAGAGTCTTATCAAAGTCAACAAATATACGCTTTTTGCCATCTCCAGTAAGTTGGGTAATATCCACAGCGTCCATACAAGAGATATAAAACCGCAAAGGTAAAAAGCTTCCGGCTATCGGTCAGGCTCGACTGCCTCGACCTCTCTAATCGCTGCATTTTCGCTGTCTGCGTACTGGATGTGCTTCACGATGTTCTCATTCCAGCCACTAACTTGGTAGACGTTGTTGTAGCCGTCAGGCATCACAAGCCCACCGTCGTAGCTGGAGAGGTCCACGATGTACAACTGCGCTCCGGGGTTGAGGTCAGTGTACTCGTCCCAGTAGTCCTTCACAGTGTTCTCTGCTGTGGAACCACGCGAAAGGCTTAGACCACCTGTTCCCGTAGAGTCCCAAAGCTGCATATCAGTGAACAGGACTACCTTGTTGTAGGACTCCCTCTTACGAACAAGGTTCTTGAGAACCTTCCATCCGTTAGTGGAGTGTCCTACGTCTGCGTTGTAGACCTTACGCTGCATCTCAAGTACAGGCGTGTTCGCGTGGAACCGGAACTCGTGGAAGTCGTTACCGAATCCAGAGACCGCTGCACCCTTCTTTGCGGTAATACCGCCGAAGAGGGCGGAGATTTCCTTGTATTCGACCACAGAGTTCTCCGAGAGTGGCGTATTCATCGAGCCGGATAGGTCAACGCCGACATAGGTGCTGCCAAGCTCTGCCGGAACGTTGCCAATCGACTCTTCAATGGCCTGCTCAAACCATTCGTCAACGTGTGGCTCTCGGAAGCCTGCGTCCTTCACGGCCTGATACGCTGTGTAGAACCGGAACGGATAAATCTTGGACTCAGAAACATACTCTAAGTCGTCATCCGTAAGGATTTCTTCAGCGTCAAGGCCATCTTCGAGCATATTCCGAACGTTTCGGATAGTGGCGAACAGGCCCATACGGTCGAGCTTGTCACGCCATACCTCGGCAGGCTCTCGGTCTTCTTGTCCAGCTTCCGACATTGCATCCTCCCACGTACCGTGCTGTGTGAGCGGGTCAACATCGTAGTCGTCAAGCTCACCCTTTACGATACGTCCGAAGATTTCATCGCGCTCGTCGTCACGCGGTGTCGGGTGGACGAGGTTCATCAGGTCTCTGTACCGGAACTGTCTGTTGTTCCGGTCGTACTTAGCGAACTGATACTCGTCATAGTTGTGCAGAGCATCCTCAATACCCTTCTGTAGTGGGTTCGGGATGGACTTTCCGTACATCTGCACCTGCATTGCGAGTACCTCAAGCGGCTCGTCTGCCCGGTCCATAATAGACTGCGAGTAGTCCCGCACGTACTCTTTCGTATTCTCGTTGTTGGCGGCGAGAACAAGGAGCAACTGCGGAACTTGCCGGAGATACATCTCCTGTCGGGCGTACTTAGCGAGCTTGAGAACAAACTCAGGATTGTCCTGAGCGGCATCTTCGAACCGTTCACGCACGTTCTCAAAGCTGTCTTCGTCGTCTTCGTAATACTTGTCCTCCAAGAAGTTGTTAATCACAACTTGATAGAGGGCAAGCTCAGACGAACGAGGCTCGAAAGCCTCTCCGCCAGCTTCGTTTGTCGTTCTGGTCCGTTCTGCCAACGAATCTTGGGTCTCGTTAAATTGCATTGTTGATTACCTCAGTTGAAATTGAGAGTCGGAGCGTATCGTCCGTTACAGGGTCGAAGTAACCGACTCTCTCGCACTTCGGTGTCAAGGGGCTTGCTGGTGGCCGAACGCTCTCACGTTCGACAATGTATAGTAACACCCATTGCTACTTAAACCTTTCGATGGTGAAATACGTGTGAGTAGTATAGCTTACCAAAACACTTAAATACTCTGTAGTCCGTAGCTGTAGTAAAGAGAATAATTACTCTAAACAGCTATTATACTATTTGGGGGTAAACACAGCGAGACTACAATCCTGCGTCAACAACCTCTAAAGAGTCTATGAATAACTCTTCTTCAACCCAATCACCCTCACCGGAGTCTACATCCTCTACATAGACTACATTATCGTCAATACCTTCGGGGTAGTAACTGTGTCCGGTGCTTCGTCGTTCTGGATAGTGGTCGATTACCTCGAACGTCCTGTCACCGTCTGTCCACACAGAGCCTTCGATAAGCAAGTCTCTATCTTCGTATAGGTGATGGACAACTTCAGAAGACTCTATATACACACCGATTTTCTCTTCGTCAGATGTGAACGCTCCGTAGTTTCCTTTGTGTTCTGTGCTGTTTCTTGTATCAACAATGACTATCTCTTCGTAGTTTTCGGCATTTGTCCAGTATTGAAGGACATTATCTTGTTCTCCGCTCAAGAGTCGTTTCCAGTAACTCATATGTGACGATAGTGTCGCCACTCGTAAAAATGTTTCGGAAATAAAAGAAAAGGGACTCTCAGATGAAACCGGCTACGCTACGCCGAGACCTCGGACTGGACTCGCTCGACCATCTGCTCGACAAGCTCGTCGTCGGGCGTGTCTTCGAACGTCTCCATATCGTCTTCGATGTGGCCTCGGATAGTCTCCGAGTCAGTGTCCGGGCCGCCGTCCTGCTCGGCAGCGTCCACGTACTCGGTCACGTACTCGTAGTGTTCCTCGGGGAGACCCGAACCACCCTCGGGGTCCCACCGCCACTCAAGGAAGGCGTACTGGTCCGGCTCGGTGTCGGTAATCTCCGGCTCGACAACCTCCTCGGTATCCGTGTTGAACACGGTCCACCAGTACATACCGTTTCGCTCGCCTTCCTCGACCTGCTCCGCGAAGTCTTCGTCAATCTCCTCACGCCGTGCGAGGAAGAAGCCGGTGCGAGTGCCGAAGAGTTCCTCACGAAGCTCGGGGTTGTTACGGGCGTACCGAGAGGTGTACTGCTCGCCACCAGTTCGCTCGTCTTCGGGCATATACTCGATAAGCCCGTCGTTCGGCCCGTCGCCACTCTCGTCCATATCGGCTTCGAGAGCGCCCTTTACGTCGAGGGACTTAGCGACGCCCTTGCTGGCGGTGCCTCCGATGGTGAGGATGGCACGGTCTTCGGAAATCTCGTCCACGACCTCACCGGAGTAGGTTCGCTCACCCTGACCGGCGTTGTAGGAAACGTCGTAGCCGTCCTGAACGACCTCGCCGTCAACCTTGGTGAAGGACTCTTCGAGAGTCGTACCGTCGTCATCCTCGTTGAAGAGACGGTACTCACTGGAGTCCTCACGGTCGAGGATGATGGTGTTCTCGGTGCCCTCGTCTTCGTCAACGAGGACCTCCGGGTCGTCAACGACCATACCGAGGTAGCCTTGGTCGAGGCGACCGTCGTTCTGGTCCGGTGCTGCGAACCGGATAATCGGATTGCCCTCGTTCTCAGGGAAGACGCCAGTGAAGAACGTGGTGGGCTGCATCTTGACCCACGCCACGTTGTCCATATCAACGTCGATGCCCTCGTACTCACTCTGCTGGTTGCCGCTGTTCTTCGAACTTTCGGCTGCTTTTTCTCTGAAGCTCATAGTTTGTTACACCTTATTGTATGCAGCACACCTACATAAGCCTTGCGAAGTGTAGCCGTGAGCGACACGGTGGACGCCACTCCGAAGGTTCTATCACGAACAACAAGCTCACTTGCCGGAGAGCCGTAATCATCGTTCATTGCTGCGTATCCAAACAGACGGTCCAGAAGGTAATAAAGGTTTTGGTCGGGGTCAAAAAAAACCGAGGCTTATGCGCCGTCGTAGAAGTCCGTACAGGTCTTCACAGCCTTGTCAATCGTCATATCTCCATATGTGTCTCCGTTAGACGAGTGAACATTGTCCCACTTCGCTCGCATCAGGCCTGAGTCTCGAAAGAGCCTGTCCATCTGATTTTTGTCTCCGCCAGTCCAGAACGCGAGGTATGAACACAGCGCGAGGTCTGCTTCTGACTGACTATCGTAGCCAGCAATCATCCCGTTCCACAGACTCTCGAACGTGTCACCGTTCGCAGCGTTCTTTGCTTTCTTCACGACCTGTTCATCGTCTATGTCAAGGTCTTCCGATGGCGTGGCGTCAGTTGTGTTCACCACATCCTCTGGCTCTGCGAGATATTGTGCGTGTATACGCTCAAGCTCACTCTGACGCTCTTCGACGTTGTAGTTTGTTTCGGGTACACGCTCGCCCGTGAAGGTAAAGAATCTACCGTGGTCATACATCTCAATGTCACCACGCCTGTTCCGTCCATCAGGAAGCTCACCTTTGACGATGACGTGGTATCCTGTGCCAGACGGTGATACCTCGCTGTAGCTTCCGAGGGTCTCGATGATGCTATCAGCAACAGGGTCACATACGCCTCCATCGTCTGCATCAGGATAGCGATAGTCGTCAAGGTCAACACCGACGAACGGGTCCTCCTCAGTGAAGACGAACCCAAGACCGATGTTGTTTTGGTCAGAAAAGTCTTTAGCTTCTTGATAGCCTGTCCACGTCCGTGAGTCATTCGCGCGCCCAAACTCACCAGTGTTCGGGTCAATAGGAATCTTTGTCTTCTTCCCGTTGCGCGTCGCTGACTTCCAGCAAAGCCACTGGCTGTATTCTAACATCTCTGGCGGCACGTTGAACTGTGTGAAGAGTCCCATTCTGTAGCAAAATAGAATCCGTTGCTACTTGAGTGTTTCGGAAAAGTTGGGGAGCGACCCCAACTGAACTCAAAGAACAGCAGCAGCGTAAATCAAAGACGGAAAAAACCAAAGCCGGGAAGCTTTAACCCTGATGCCGACGTTTCACGCTGGAGTCGAACCAGCCGGGTGAGAGTAACAATCTCGAAGTATCCGGCTCTGTCGTCCGTCTAATAGGCCCGGCAGGATTCGAACCTGCGTCCGTCGCTCCTGATGCGAAGTATCCCGTTTCGTAGTCCAAGTCAAGCTCGGCAAAAGCCGAAGCGGGGGAAAGTACGAGGATGGACCACTACCCTACGGGCCTGTATGTGATTAGTGTTTATACCCACTTAAAGGTTTTGGTTGGTCCAGTGAGGTGCGCGCACTGTGTTTACCTAACGCAGAGTACCGTCAACTTTGAAACTATTTCCACCGTCATCATCGTCATCATCGTCATCGCGTGCTTTTGAGACCTCATTTGCAATCGAGTGCATTAGTTGCGTGTATCGCCTTGCAGCACGAATCTCTGTTGCAGATAGTCCTTTATCAGCGAGGTCGTCTGCGGTATCATCTTCCTCAATGCCAAGCTCTACGATTAGCTCATTGACGTACTCGATGTGCCCTTCGAGACGACGAACTTCTTCGTATGCTGTTACGTCCTCTTCTTCACTGTCACTATCAGTCATACGCTACAGTTCTTCTTGTAGACGTTTAACTCTTTCGGAGCTTGCACCTGCGATGAAGTCCGTCTGTATTTCTTTTCTCGTTCTGTGAAGTGGAGACGGTGAACCACGTACAGGTGGTGTCGGTGGTTCATCTCCGATAATCAGGCCAAGCATAATTTGGGTGAATACTGTTTCTGGACGAACACCATACACACCAACAGTGTTTTCGTACACATTGCAGGCTAACTCTCTAATTGTTTGTATGATAGCGTCACGCTCACTGTTATGGTCAGCTATCTTTTTTTCTGCGAGGTCTCGAAATGCTGTTTCAGCGATATGAGAGTACCGTTCTCTATCGACTAATTTATTCTGGTCTTCTGGCTTTTTGTCCCACGGCTGCTGATACACTTCACCAGTTGCGATAGCAACTATCTTCTCTGTCGTGTATCTATCAGTCAAAGGTATTCTTTGATTTTCGACTTTTCCAAAGATTATTCGAAGTTTTAACTGCCCGTGATTTGTTCGTGGTTTTCCGTCTATCAGCGAGACTTTAAACTCACGCTTACACTTTGTTTCCTTCTTTTCAAGAAGCTCTGTTATCATTTAAGATATTCATAGTCACTCGTATTATCAATCCACTCTATCTTTGTTCGTCCGCCGTGACCGTGAACCTCGATAGTGTCTTCAACACCATCGGGGCCGGGCTTGAACGAAAAGCCGTCACTTGTTGTGTCGAGGTCATCATTATCCCAGTGGAGCATTACGCTCCCATCGGTAAACACAACGCCTTCCGCCACGTAGCCAGTGCCGCTCGTTCCAGATTCATCCTCGTGGCGGAGGAGTCTAAATCGCCGCATTTCTGTGTCTGGTTTCTTCGGTGGGTGTTCTGCTGTCATAATTTACTTCTCCGTTAGTATATCTGACACTTCGTTAAGCTCTTCGGTTGCTGGACCGTTCACAGCCATATTGTTCTTTCTGCGTGACGCAATCATATCACACTGGTGGAAGAGCCACTCGTGCTGCGTCTCCGGGGTTGGGCCGACGTGCCACGGGCCGTTGTGTATATTCACAAGCCGGGCTACCTTGTCCGGTAAGTCAGTGTACTGTCGGATGTATGCTGCTCCAAGCACGTCGTGGTACTTGATAGTGTGTTCCCCTTCAGCCTCGGGGAAGCCGTACTTGAACATATCGTGAATCAGTGCCGCAGCCATACCAGCTTGCTTATCGTTGCTGTCGATGATACCAGCGTTGATAAGAGAGTCTGCGGAGTCCTGATACGTTGAGAACACACGCTTTGTGTGAATCCAGTTCCCGTGCTTTCCTGACTCGTCGTGTGGGTGATACTTCCCGGTGCTGCTGGTCGGCAGATTCCAGAAGTATTCAGGGCAGCCGTTCTTGAACGCATCAATCGTGAAGCTCCGGTAGAAACCGTTCTCCATCTGGTCAATCTCTGGCAGACGCCGAAGAAGCTCTTCTTTTGTCAAGTCGTTCTCCGGTGGCTCAGAAGTCAGATAGACCTCAACAGGAATACCGACTTCATACGCTTCCTGAATCATCGAGCGCGTTCGAGAGCTACTGCCGTCCCAAATGGCGAGCATCGCGTCACTGTACTCTGCCATCTCTCGGCTACGCTTCGGACCAGCAGATTTTCCGTGTTCATCCCAATCTGCCTCAAACTGTGTAGAGTCTAACCCCATATCATTTGCGAACCGCTCTCCGAGACGGTCTACACCTTGCGCAGAGCCAGACACGATTTCATCAGGGATGTCGTACCCTGACCACGCGACTGCCTCCTTTACAAGTTCGTAGTCCCGAAACTCGCGGTTGCCTGCTATTGTTAGCTTCATTAACGGGTACTACTCGCCACATTATAAAAAAGGTTTCGGTTTTAAGCCGACACGTACTCGTACTCAAGCGTGTCGGGGTCAAACCGAGCGGCTTCGCCATCGACCATCACTTGGACTTTCTCGAAGCCGTCTTCACTGACAAGACCGCCATAGAACAGCGACATATCGCTGCTATGAGCGAGAACGTAGTCTGAATTTTGGACGCGCTGTACTTCGACAATTTGACCTGCCGTGACTGTACTTAGGCTCTCGACGCCAACATCGGTTTCTTGTGACATTGTACTCTATCTTTGCGCCTTCAGTGACTTAAGCTTGTTGTCTGTTCCTGACGTAGTTTATCAAGACCGACGTGAGCTTGTCTGTCAGCAACAGTATTCTGTTCACGCGCCACCCACTTCACGTCCCAGTGGTCAACGTGTTCAGAGAGCTTGTGAATAGTCTCTATGTATGACCCGTCAACAACTGGTATATGGTTTTTGATTTTCTTCACAAGTGGCTGACAGTCAGTGAAAAGCTTGATTACATCTCGTTCACCAAGCCTCATTGCCTCCTTGAAGCCACGCATCAGGGCAAATAGTTCGCCCTCCATAGACGTGTACTGTCCTTCAAGATAGTCGTTGCCGGTGATTGTGTTAGCTTGTAGGTAGCCCTCAGTGAGACCAGTTATCTCAATTTCCCATCCAATACCGACACGACCATCGTTCTGCACACTTGCATCTGTTTTTACAATTATCATACTTGGAAGCGGAGTGTAGCACCGACGCCATTTGTAAGCTTCTGGAAGCGTTCGCCCTCTTCGAAAGACGGGGTGAACACAACGACTTCCGAGCCACGCTGTTCAGCGAGCTTCTCAAACTCCCTGATACACTCACTGTCCAACTCTGTCGAGAGAAGCAGTGTGTTCACCGCACCCATCTCTAACGCTCTCTCAACCTGTTCAGGCCCGTACTCGGAGCCATTATCTCGGAGTCCTTTGAAGAATCTCGAAACAGCGTCAATAGCGTCAGCACTCGCTGCTTCTTCAAGCTCGTCAAGTGCTTGTTCTACGAGGTCTTCAAGTGCCTCTTTGTTCGCATACTCGACCGGATATGTGCCAATGACATTAACATCGTGCCATAAGTAATCTTCAAACTCTCCAACTGTATGTGTGGTGCCACCAAGAGCGACACCATCTACATCGTGCCCCTTGAACATATGTTTAGCTGATTCTGCAATATCAAGGAAAAATTCGTGCTTTTGACGTTCACGTTCTCTGGCAAAGCGTTGTGCGGACTGACCGCCAGCACGAGTCTTTCCCATTACGCCTGATTGTTTGTTGTACGATTCTGTGATACGTCCGTTCTTCAACACACCGAGCGATGCTTCTCCGCGCTCGATAATAATGAGTCCGTAGACTCCAGAAACGCTAAACTGTTCTCTAATCGGGTCAGTGACAAACTCCTTACCGCAGTGGTACAAGTTTTCAGGAACCGATTCTGGAAGAGCGTCGAGAACAGTTACATCGTCCGGTGAAGCGAAGACAGCGAGGCCACTTTCAGGTGTTTGTCTATAGTTTGAAAGTGCGTTATCAATCTTGTTCAACGATGACTCAACACGTTGCTGAGTGTCATCTGACTTGATGTTTTGCGCCTCTGAAACTTCTTGATTGATTCGGGCGCGCATATTGTTAAGATTGCTCCCCGGACGTATGAGGAGTGTAATATGCCACGTTCCACTTCCGTGTGTGGATTCTAATTCATCAAGTACCTGCTGTACTTCGTACTCTTCCATACAGCGTAGTTGCACCCGGTGCTACTTAACAGTTACGGTCAGTAAAAATCTCACCAATCCACGTCGCCCGATGACGGTAAAATTTAGGTCGGGACCGAGGGTGCCAGATACGCTCTGACGGGCGAGTGACCTGTTTTAGCAGGCCGTTAGCAGGTTAGTTAAGCTTCGCGGGATGCCGCCCACGGCGAGATTCGAACTCGCAATCCTTGCTTTTAGAGAGCAATGCTTTGTCCAATGTATCGAAGTAACCCGACCTATCGCCCGTCTTAGGGCAGTGTGGTGATGAGTGTAAGAGCCGGTAAAATCTGACAGACGGAGGTGTTCGTGTTCATTCGAAGTAACCGTCTGTCTCGCCCGGCGTGTTATACACTATGTAGCTACGGGTACTTAAATGTTTCGGTCAGAGATAGACAACGACCTTCTCACCGTTGTCTTTTTCTCCGACCATCCGCTGGTCTTCATCTGTGTCAACCTCAAAACTCTGCATAGTCGCTGATTGGCTTGGCTGATTCGGGTCATTGAACTTTAAGTCATTAGTCCACTCGTCTTGAGTTTCCTCCGAGATGTAAAGTGTATGCGGCCACGCATCAGCTTGCAAAATCTCTTCAAGAGCTTCGAGAGCATCTGTATAAGTTACTGTCATAGAAAAACATCACCTGTGTTATGGTCGATGTTCTGTACTTCAGAAAGCGGAATAACATTTTCCAGAATACAGATTTGTTCATCAAGGTCTATTTCACTTTCAATTGCGTCCATCGAGATGCCTTCTTCTTCTGCGAGCTTTGCGATGCTCTCTTCATCCAATGAGTGCCACGAGAAGACATTCACAAATGGATGATTACAAAACTCGTCAATACCGATGGCGTTACCTTTTACTTCACCGAACGTGGTGTGAACTGAAATGATGGTATCGTCGTCGGGTTCATCAATAGCACCCAACGAAAACTCAGCGTTGTCGAGGAAAGGGAGGAATCCTTCGTTCATTGTAGTTGTATATACAAGACTGAGGAACTTAAATGTTCTGCTCTCACAGCGCGTCGATAGTGTGTTCATCCTCTGCTGGACGCAGAGAAATACTATCTTCACTGTACTCGTGAAGCGTCCAGCCGAAGTTGTGAGCTATCTCGACAATCATAGCCACGTCATCGTGAAGCCGCTCAAGAGCCTGCTCTCTGTCGTTGTAGTCAGTAGAGGTCTCCACGATAGTCGGGAAGCCAAAGTTAGTCTCACGAGGCACAGCGTCTCTCTCAAGCTCTTCATTAATAGCGTAGACAATGGACTCAGGCTTTTCACTCTCAACTTCCCACGGTCGGTCATCCTGATACTTTCGCGGAACGTCGATAGCTCTGAAACGTACCTCACGCAGTCCATCGAGCATTTCAGTCCGGGGAGCTATCTCGCTCATTTCTTGCTTCTCCCAGTCTGTGAGAACTGTTTCGATAAGCTCCATTTGCTCGTCTGTGATTGCTGTGTACTTCATACAAAAATATTATCGGGGAGACACTTAACAGTTTGGTTCATTTTCCCCAAAGAGTATCATTACTGAACAAATCAAACCCCAAGTCCGGCCAACGGTACTCGGCTTCGTTCTCCTTTCCGACGTAGTAATCACCGTCAGAGATTGGGTGACGGAAGTGTTCAAGGTCAAACTCTAAAACGAGGCCTGTGTCCCGTTCGAGGATAAACACAGTGCGCGCTCTGTGCAAACGGAGCTTATCAAGAACGTCAGAAGAAATGCTGTAGCCGTCGTTAATCAGGTTCTCTTCACGGTATACGGGCTTGAAGAACCCTTTCGTGTTGTCTCTGTTGTACAGGTCTGCGAGCCGTCCAGACGGAACGTTCTCTCCGTCTTCGCGGACTGCTTCACCGAGTGAAATGAACGGCTCTTCGGGAACAGTGTAGTCCATAGTTACTCGTCATCATCTTCCCATCGCTCTACAGTCTCTTCGTTCACGGATGCGAAATCCACAGGATGGAGACCTGTCGTTGAGCATCGTGCCTCTTTGAGTGTTTCGTATCTGTCGTGTGCTTCGACCTTATACTCAAGAATATCTTTCCGACCGAGGCAAATCCACTCGTTCCACTGACTGCCTACGTCGTGATGTAAGTGTCTGTATGCTTCTTGTGCGGAATCTGCTTCTACAACTCTTGTTTCGTTGTCGTCTCCTACGCGGTGGAAAAAGTATTCATACTCGCCCGAGGGCGTAAAGTCGTCCATCTCTTCTTGGAATGAGTACATCTTGTATAGATGTTCAAGCCACGGGCTAATAAGTCTTTCGGAAGAAAAGTGAGAACTGAGAAAAAGCAGCTATCGAAGTTGCCGCTGAACGCTTTCAGGGACAGGAGCTTCGTCTGCTGTCTGCCGAGCGGAGGCGTGGTCAACGGACTCTGGACCCCGGCCACGGGAGAGTGCGTGTACTCCGCAGTGACAGTTCGGCATAAAGTCCATCTGACCAGCCTCTTCGTGATTCATTGCGAATGAGTCAGAAGCACGGTGCTTATCCGTATCGTGACCGTGTGCAAGACCACACTGCGTACACTTGAACCCACTTACACTGAACCCCTCAGCGGTGCGCTCAAGCTCTGCCTCAAGTTCTGCGATACCCTCGGAAGAGTCAGTTGCCGGGTCAAGCTCGATGACGCCACCTTCGACTTCATCAAGCTCTGGCTCCTGCTCCTGTGTTAAATCAAGCTTTTGCATTGTTCACCTCTGTCAGTAACTTATTCCTGAACACACTTAAGTCTTGTGGTGGTGCCTCATCCGGTGAGTAGAAACCTAACGAAATCGTGTACGCTCGGGCCATACCTTGAACGTATCCTTCCCCGACCATCGCTGCAAAGTCTTCGTCATCGGACTCAACAATAAACTCGTCTCCACGGTACTGCTCGATAGAAGACACAAGTTCTTGGCGGAGCTTATCGACAGCATAGCCTTCGCGTTCGCTGTGATAATACATCTTCTGTGCCTTCTTCAGCCCACGAGAGTTTCCGTCAGCGAGCGCCCACATCTCTGTCTGCTGTTCTTTGTCGAGCGCCTGCTTTGCCGACAAGTGCCACACTAACTCGTCTTGTATCCGTTCGTTCCAGCTAACATTTGTCATTGGTGATAGTATCTCCTTATTCATCTTTCAAGTAGTCTTTGCGCCTGTTCTCGTTCCATCTCCAGAACGGTTCGTCTTGGTGGTACTCTGTTCGCTTGAGGAGCCACTGGACTTTCGAGAGGAACATCATCTCTCGCTCACCGAGGATTAGCTCTTCTCCATCAGGGCGGCGCACAGACATCCGCTTCGGTGAGTGCCTTGCGTTGAGAGAGACAAACTCTTTGCTCTTGTCAGTGACCTCAACCGTGTCACCAGAGCGTTGATAGTCGGGGCTGTCTCTATCCTCTTCGATAACGTACACACTCGCAGTCCAGTCAACGAGGTAGTAGCTGTCAATGAGCCATCCGTCTCCGGTGACTTGTAGACGGCCTGCCGGAAGCACATCAAGAATCTTAATCAGGTCATTGACGACATCTCTACGGACCTGATTGTCGATAATGTCTCGGTAGATTTCCACAATCGGGTCCAAGTCATTATCCTCGATGGCGTCCTTCACAGCGTGCAACACATCATCTGACTGGTGGGGCATTGACTCTACCGGACGCTCACCGACTGTAATTCGGTACACGGACTCCGAAGCTGTCGGCTGCACAGCGATGTGCGGGTCGTCAGAGAGAAGCGCCCCGTGTTCACCATCCAAGAAGTCCTTCAGTTGGTGAAGGTATAGAAGCACGTTCTCAGCACTGCCGTTGATGAAGTGCGGTGGGTGGCCCGGAGGCTCTTCGACAAGCATCGACAACACCTCATTGTCGTCTGCTCTGTTCACATCACGCACACCGTAATCATCTGTCAAGATGATGTAGTTATCTTCGTTCGGCATCCTTACTGTTCTGTGTATCCGTCAGCTTCTTCAACTTTTACTTGCCCTTGTGCAAGACCTTGGCCGAGTGATTCAATCTTTAGATGCACGTTGTATTTCGAAGTCCGAAACACATTGTGCAGGCATCTGTCGTTGTCTTCCACTGTCTTAATCTTGAATCCAACGCGGACGGGACTGCCCTGCCAATTCCCGATAATACTCGCATCAGACCACTCTTGGTCTTCTGTCGGTGGGTCAAGACGCTGCCACCCACTGTGTTCGGCCAACTCTGACAGGGCAGAACCGCCATCAGTCGTGTACATAGTTGATTTCATTTTTATTTACACTCTGAAGTACACTCCGGGTACGTAAAACAGTTACGCTCCACCAGTCTGCTGAAGCACTTCCTCGACACTACCGAAACTACGGTACGTATTCGTACACTCAGCTTCCATCTTCTCAATGAGTTTCCGTGAGAGCCACTCCCAAAACTCGGGCTGCTCTTGAAGCGTATCACGGCTTGTAACAGGCTCAGGGAGCGTCATATCGAGGTCTGTAAGCTCACTCGCAGGCATATGATGCTCTTGCTGTTGTGCGTCCATCATCTGGTACTCGTTATCAGCAACCGGCGTCAAGCCTTCGTGGTCTGCGCCGTCGCACTGACACTCAACTACAGCACCAGATTCGTCTTCGATACGCACGTCGAACTTGTATGGACACTCGAAGCTGTCCGAGCCTGCCGCAGAGCCGTCGTTTCGCTCAATAGGCATACTCACCAGCAACGTATCTCCTTCGGCGTCAGGCGACGTTGCTGCCGTTATGAGGCCTTCCTTACGATAACTGACACTGACCTTTTCTTCACTGTAGCCAGCCTCGAAGCTGCTGCGCTGCCAGTCTTCATCGAAGACTTGCTTGCCCTTCTCGTCTATCTCTTCGTAGTGGACCGGAATACGAAGGTTTTCACTGTACTTTTCGACGTAGCTCCGAATATCCTCGCTGTTGATACCAGACTTCGGAACCATCTCAAAGCGAGTACCGTATGTCTCAGCGGGCATCCCTCCCTTGATTGGGTCGAATCCACCGAGATTGACGTATGCGGCATAGTTTTCCCCGGTTATTCGGCTCCGAGTCTTCATAATCATCGAGTTCTGCGACCCGATAAGCTTGAGGAACGAAGCCAGACCCATCCCAAACTTACCAGACTGCGTGCCGGTGCCTCGTGTCGTCGTCACACCAATCTTTCGGAGAACCTTGATACCAGTTGCCGAAGCGATACCAATGCCGTTATCCTGAACAATCAACAGGTTCTTCGCTCTGTCAAAAGTAATTTCGACAACAGGCTCATACACATTAGGGACAATCTTCGCTTCACCACGCTCAACCCGACGAGCGGCGGTCTCAGCGTTTGCGATAAACTCCCGCAGAGTTGCTTCTTCTGACTGATACAACCCATCAGCCATATGCTTCAGTGCAGCAGGTGGCACCGTCCACGGGATGCTCATACCCTGCTCAGGGTCAATCCCTTCTGTCCTGTCGAGACCAGCCTCTATCGAGCGTTGATACAGTGGGTGGTCGGGGTCTGCTGCGTCCAAGTCTTTCGGCTTGGCATAAGACACCCCACCCATAGCATCAGGCTCAAACTGAGACGGGTCAACTGATTCTGTCACGTCCTCTGGTATGTTCTCCGTCATATTCTGTATA
>Ga0209965_1000314_pt1 | contig 17558 bp, 17 predicted proteins | sample SalPon2_B_H2O_MG_FD_185707 | JGI IMG/M metagenome (GOLD analysis project Ga0209965, IMG submission 185707) | Salt pond water microbial communities from South San Francisco under conditions of wetland restoration - Salt Pond MetaG R2_B_H2O_MG... | ecosystem: Environmental > Aquatic > Non-marine...
GCGAGCGGCCGCGATAGGAGCCAGGGCCGCGATTTGAACGCGGGAAGTCTCGATTACAAGTCGAGTGCATGAACCGCCCATGCTCCCCTGGCACGGGCAACCGTTCTCGGTCCGAGTATGAGTGCGTGTCGCTTTCGGCGAGCCGGTTCGGTCAGGAACCATCCCCGTCGTCGGGCGTCTCGTTCGGGGTCTCGTCCGTGGTTCCCACCGACTTACGCAGCTCAACGCGGTGGATATCGTATCCGTGCTCGGCGTAGAACGCGCGAGCCCGGTCGTTGGTCGCGAGCGCCTCGAGCACCACCGCGTCTGCACCAGCCGATGACAGCGCTTGCTCAGCCGCGTTGAGCAGCGCCGATCCGATGCCCTCGCCGCGTCGCTCGGGGACGACATAGAGGTTACTGACGATACCGCGGGTACAATCGCGGTCGTAGCCCCCGTGCTCGAGTGTGAAGCCGACGAAGCCGAGAAGCGCCGCTGTGGCGTCGCTCTCACCGCTGTCTCGTGCCACGAATAGTTCGCCGGTGACCGCTCGGCTGGCCGCCCACTCGCGGACGGCGCTGCGGTTCGCGGCCGCGAGCAACGTCGACCCGTGCCGGCGCTGATCGGCTGCAAGCGCGACCCACAGGTCTGCGACGGTATCGGCGTCGTCGGTCGTCGCCGGAGTGACCTGGACTCCCGGCGGCCCGGTCATGGACGGTTCATCACTCACACATTCTTGTTTGCAGTCGTCGGTGTTTGAGCCTGCCGGCCGGTCGTCGCGCTGTACGCGCTGGTGTCCAACCGCCACGACGAACCACGTGCGTTGAAGCCCCTCGGGCTCACAGGCCCGATATGACCATCCCCTCGTTCGTCATCGGCATCGCGGGCGGGACCGGCGCGGGGAAGACCACGGTGACTAGACAAGTCACACAGAACCTCGACGACGACGTCACCCGGATTCCCCTCGACAACTACTACGAGGACCGGAGCGAGCTCTCCTTCGAGGACCGCGCCGACCTCAACTACGACCATCCGTCGGCGTTCGAGTGGGACCTGCTCACGGCACACCTCGAGTCGTTGCTTGAGGGACAACCGATCGCGATGCCGCAGTACGACTTCGAGACGCACACGCGACGAGACGAGCGGGTGGCCGTCGAGCCGACCGACGTTGTCGTCGTCGAGGGGATCCTCGCGCTGCACGACGAGGGACTCACGGAGATGATGGACCTTCGGCTCTACGTCGAGACGGACGCAGACGTGCGAATCTTACGTCGCATCCGGCGGGATGTACTAGAGCGCGGTCGAGACCTCGCGGGTGTCATCGACCAGTACCTCTCGACGGTAAAACCCATGCACGAGCGGTTCATCAAGCCGACGAAAGGCGACGCCGACCTGATCATCCCGGAGGGTGCAAACAACGTCGCCGTCGACCTCATTCAAGAGAAGCTCCGTGCCGAGATCGACGGGGATACGGCGCGCACGTGGGAGCGCGAGGAGCTAGAACAGGAGTTCGCAACCAAACGGTCGCCCGACATCGACCCGGAGGGGTGAGGTGGACGATACAAGACACCACTTGTGTACATGAGGGCCGGACGTCTTTCATACAGCCGCACCGACTAGCCGAGTCGTTCGTCGAGGATGAGACGTGTCTTCGTGGACTTCACTTCATCGAGCTCGCGCGCTTGAGAGATGAGATCGTTGACCGCAGTGGTGTCGACTGCGTCCACGACGAGGACGACGTCATCTTCGCCGGAGACCTGCCAGACGAAGTCGACCTCGTCCCACTCGACAAGCCGTTCGCTGACGCCCGCGGTGTTTACATTCATCTCGACGGAGATCTCGATCATCGCCTTCACGTTTCCTGTCCGGGTGGTCACGGTGAACCGCTCGATGACACCGTCTTCGGTCAATCGGTCGACACGGTTCCGAACCGTCCCCTCGGAGGTGCCCACGCGCTCTGCGATCTCCGTGTACGGAGTTCGCGCGTCCCGACGAAGGATCGAGAGGATACGTCGATCGAGGTCGTCCATGCCTCGTCCACGGCGAGCGACGACTTACGACTTGTGAATATCGTAGTCTCGCTTCGAACTCCACAATGATACGTCTTGTTGAGTTCGATCTTCGGAAGTATACGACGAGAAGACGGGCACTCAGCCGGGATGCGTACCGTCGCGTGCATATTTCCGGCACTGCTGACCGAACGACACGACACCGTGTCTGCTATATCTTCGATATTCGTAATTAGACTTCGAACGACGCATTTAATAGTGGACATCTATACGTTTCTCGTAATGTCGGATGCCTATCTCGCACTGGCCGACGGACGCGTGCTGGAGGCACGCGCCCGTGCACCGGGGACAACACGTGGGGAGCTCGTGTTCACCACCGCGTACACCGGCTACGAGGAGTCATTGACCGACCCGTCGTACGCCGAGCAAGTGCTGACGTTCTCGTACCCACTAATCGGGAACTACGGCGTCCGAGATGAGCGATTCGAGTCAGGAACAATCCAACCCCGGGCTGCCATCGCTCGAGAGATGACCGACGAGATTGCCGCCTGGCTCGAAAGCGAGGACGTACCCGCCATCGACCACCTCGATACCCGCGAGGTCGTCACGACGGTCCGCGAGGAGGGAGCGATGGCCTGTGGTATCGCGGCCGGAGACGACGTCACGCCCGAAGACGCGATTGCAGAGATGGAGGCGTGTGAGCCGATGAGCGAACACGTCGACATCGGTGCAGACGTCTCTGTCGCGACGCCGACGGTCCACGAGGGCGGCGGAGAGGTCACCGTTGCGCTGATCGACTGTGGTGCCAAAGGGTCGATCATCGACTCGCTCACCGCCCGCGGGGCAGACGTACACGTACTTCCGTACGACGCTACGGAAGCCGACGTCACGGCCGTTGACCCCGATGTACTCTTCGTCTCGAACGGTCCCGGCGACCCGGAGAACTACGTCGACGCCCAGGCGGTCGTCGACGCCCTCGCCGGGGAGCTCCCCATGGCAGGGATCTGTCTCGGCCAGCAGATAATCGCGAGCGCGCTCGGTGGCTCCACGGAGAAGATGATGTTTGGCCACCGCGGCGTCAACCAACCGGTCAAGGATCTCCGTACCGGCAAAGTCGTGATGACCACCCAGAACCACGGCTACACAGTAGACGACACCGGGCCGCTTGAGGTCACGCAGGTGAACGTCAACGACGACACCGTGGAGGGGCTCGACAGTGAGTCACTCGACGTGATCACACGTCAGTATCACCCGGAGGCGAACCCCGGCCCACACGACTCGCTCGGCTTCTTCGACGAGGTCGTCGCGATGGCGACCAGCGAGAATCCTGTAACTGCGGACTGATCTGCACCGGGACGACGGCCGCCCACATCGGACCCCGGTCCCCACACCCGTTTCCCTGACCACCGGAGTACCAGCCCTCCCCGACGCTCGTTCACCTCGTACTCGCCGTCTCGGTCGGTCATCACCGACCGCCGGCCGGGTGCGTTTTTATCCCGGGACGCCCAACCATAAGTCATGACACTCGAGGTCCTCCTCACCAACGACGACGGGATCGACGCGGTCGGGCTCCGAGCGCTCCACGAGGCGCTCTCACGCGAGCACGAGGTCACCGTCGTCGCACCGGCGACGAACCAGTCGGGCGTCGGAGGGAACCGCTCGTGGTGGGAGACGGCCGTCGAGTACAGCGAGCGAGACCTCGGCTACGCGGTCAAGGGGACTCCGGCGGATTGCGTCGCCGTGGCGGCCGTCGCACTCGACGTCGAACCGGACCTCGTCGTCTCCGGCTGCAATCACGGTCCGAACATCGGCGCCCACGTGCTTGGGCAGTCGGGGACGGTCGGGGCGGCGATGGAGGCCTCGTTCCTCGGGACGCCCGCTGTCGCACTGTCCATGTACGACCGGGGAAACCTGCCGATTCCGCCGACGGTGAGCCACGACGACTTCGCGCTCGCGGGGCGGGTCGCTCGGGCGTTCGCCGACCGGGTCGACGCGGACGGCCGGCTCCCATTCGGTGCCGACGTGCTGAACGTGAACGTGCCCGCTGCCGACGACGAGGCGGCCGCGAACCCGACGTATCGGGTGACGGAACCCGCTCGTGGCTTCGACGTGATCGAGTTCCATCCAGGGACCGATGCGGCCGACGCGGAGACGGCCGGGATCGACGACGACACCGGGTGGGGCGACGGATTCGGGACACGTCGCGGCGAGATGGGTATGGAGCTCCGAGATCGCTTCTGGCGGGAGTTTCTCCGAGGCGACGTCGCCGACGACCGTGGCTCAGACCGGCTTGCGACGGTCGAAGGAGAAGTAAGCGTGTCACCGCTGTCAACCTCACGCTCCGTCGCGGGAAATCGGGCGGGTGATGCGTTCGACGTCACCGGGGAGACAACCCAATCGGTTGAGGAGGGAGGTGACGGGGGGGTCCCTAGTCCCGGTGATGAGACGGAGATCGTATCCGGTGTTGGGTCCACAACCGAAGAGCCCTCGGCGCAGGGGCCTGACCGCTAAGTCAGCGCGGCCGCCGCGACGAGTCGGTGAATTCGGCGGCGAGGGTACCGAGATACCACACGAGCAGGAGCCCGAGAACGAATCCACCCGCACCGGCCGCTCCGAGCTGCAGGAGGGTTGGGTCACCTTGCAGCGTGATGAGCGGCGGCGAGACGGTGACGAGCAGCAGAAAGCCACCTTTCACCTTTCGATTACCAGCGTCGCGCTCTTCACGCGACATCGGCGCTACCATCGTCTGCCTCCATATTGAGGCGCCGGCTCGCTCCGTGGTGTCGTCATACACCGACCACGAGCCGGGGGAGTATCAACCTCGTGGACTCCGCCACGTAGCTGTATGGTCCACGCTGAAACAGCCAATCTGTCGATAAGTCACCGTCTGTTGTGGGCGACAGCCGTGAACGGTCTCGACAATTTATTACCGCCCAGCGCTGGGTCTCATGCGCCCCTACCCGCGTTGCCACCGCGTGTCGCGTTGTTTCGGCACCGGCCCCGTAGCGTCGTCGTGGTGTCTTCGGTGGACCGGCGCCGGTCCGTGGTCGCGGCGTGAGCCGGCCGTTCCGCGGCGTTTTTGACCGAACCCCCACAATCGACCCGTATGGACGATGAACTCCGCGATCGGGTGCGGACGGCCGGCGAACGAGCCGCCCTGTTCAACGCGCTCAAACACGGCAACGACCCCGACGTCGGGGCGATCATGGGCCCGTTGATGGGTGATAACCCGGATTTCCGTCCCCACGGTAACGAAATTCCGGGGATAATCGCGCCCGTCGTCTCCAAGATCGCCGCGATGGACGAATCGGAACGGCGCGACCGACTCGCGGAGCTTGCCCCCGATATGCTCGCGGAACTTGAGGCGGAAGACGAAGCAGACGAGCACGTGCTCCCGGATTTACCCAACGCAGAGTCGGGGTCGGTCGTGATGCGTGCCGCGCCCAATCCCAACGGTCCGTGGCACATCGGCCACGCCCGGATGCCGGCAGTGATTGGGACGTACAAACAACGGTACGACGGGGAGTTCATCTGCCGATTTGACGACACCGATCCCGAGACAAAGCGACCCGACCTCGACGCGTATGACGACATCCTCGAAGACATCGCGTACCTCGGCTTCGACCCGGACCGCGTGTTGAAAGCCTCTGATCGGCTCGAGACGTACTACGAGCACGCCCGCGAGCTCATCGAGCGGGGCGGTGCGTACACCTGCTCTTGTCCGGCGGATACGTTCTCCGAGCTGAAAAACAACGGCGAGGCGTGTCCGCACCGCGACAAGGATGTAGCGACCGTTCGCGAGGAGTTCGAGGCGATGGTCGCCGGCGAGTACGCTGCCGGTGAGATGGTGCTCCGCGTGCGCACCGACATCACACACAAGAACCCCGCGATTCGCGACTGGGTTGCCTTCCGGTTGATCGACACGCCGCATCCCCGCGAGGTGGCGGCTGAATACCGCTGTTGGCCGATGCTCGACTTTCAGTCGGGTGTGGATGACCACCTTACGGGGGTCACACACATCATCCGCGGGATCGACCTACAGGACTCAGCGAAGCGACAGCGGTTCGTCTACGATGCGTTCGACTGGACGTATCCAGAGGTGCTCCACTGGGGCCACGTCCAGCTCGACGCGTACGACGTGACGCTCTCGACGTCGACAATCAAATCGCTCGTCGAGCGAGGTGAGCTGTCCGGGTGGGACGACCCGCGCGCGCCGACGATTCAGTCGGTGCGTCGGCGCGGCATTCGTGGGGAAGCGCTCGTCGAGTCGATGACGGAGCTGGGCATGTCTACCTCCGATGTCGACCTCGCGATGTCGTCGGTGTACGCCAACAACCGCGACCTCGTCGACGACGAGGCCGAGCGCCGGTTCCTCGTGCGCGACCGCGAGGCCGAGCCCGCCGTCGAGTGTTCGATCGTCGACGGCGACGCGCCGGCGCCTGCAGCCGGTCAGCCTCCCGTCCACCCAGACCACCCAGACCGCGGCACTCGAACCGTTCCGGCCGGCCGGGTCTACCTCGAATCGAGTGACCTCCCACCGGTCGGAGAGCGGGTGTGGCTGAAGGGGTACGGCTGTGTCCGTCGGGACGAAGACGAGCTGGTCTTTGTCGACGCAGACATCGAGGTGGTCCGAGAGGGTGACGTGGACGTTGTTCACTGGGTCCCCGTCACAGAGTCACTCGAGACGTGCTTACGCACGCTTGAGGGCGACATCACCGGATACGCCGAGCCAGGTATTGCCGACACGCCAGTCGACACGATCGTGCAGTTCGAGCGAGTCGGATTTGCCCGACTTGACGCGTTCGGTGGTGGGTCGACCGACGGGAGCGATACAACCGATGGGGCCGATTCGCCCGATGAGACAAACGGAGTGGCGGCCGACGCGGAGCTCGTTGCGTATTTCGCGCACCCTTGACATCCTCCCTGCGGTGACGCGAGGCGTTCTCCTCGCTTCACCGTAAGCAGTTGCCCTGTGGTCTGTGGAGTGATCTGAGTCGACGTCGAAGCGCCCGTGGCGCGGGCTCACGTGGTCGCTGCCGGCCGCATCTCGTCGGGGTGTTTAACTGCCAACGGACGGAAGCGTCCCTCAATGGGAATCGATCCGAACTTCGAACGGAATCTAGAGCGGACTGATGAGGAACATGGGGTCGACGTGTGGGGGCCCGTTGAGCAGCCCGACGAGCTCGGAATCCGCGGCACCCACGTCGCGGTCGACTTCGACATCTGTCTCGCAGACGGTGCGTGTCTAGAAGACTGTCCGGTCGACGTCTTCGAGTGGGTTGAGACACCCGGCCACCCCGAATCTGACCGGAAGGCCAATCCCGCCGACGAAGACCAGTGTATCGACTGTATGCTGTGTGTCGACGTCTGTCCAGTGGATGCGATCGACGTTGATCCCGGCCGCGAAAATCGCCTCTGAGTGTCGTCTGAGCCGGATACTCGGTCACTCTCTTGGTTCCTGTGTGATCACTCTCGGTGCCGGTGCGTACAAGGGCTCCCGAGGGGACAGGTATGTATGTTCGGAACGAGCGGTATTCGCGGGCGAGTTGGTGAGACCGTCACCGCGGCGACCGCACTCGACGTCGGGCGTGCGGTTGGAACCGAGACGTCACGAGTCGTGGTCGGCCGCGACGCACGAACAACGGGTGAGACGCTTCGAGACGCCCTCATTGCGGGACTGCGTGAAACCGGTGCAGACGTCGTCGACGTCGGGCGAGTCGCAACGCCGACCGTCGCCCGCGCGATTGCGGCGCGGTCCGCCGACGCCGGCGTCGTCGTGACGGCATCCCACAACCCGGCACCGGACAACGGCTTCAAACTGTGGACACCCTCCGGACAGGCCTACCCGCCCGCTCGTCAGGAGGCGGTCGCCGATCGGATCCGCGATGAGCGCTACGACTTCGCCCCGTGGGACGGCCAGGGCAGCCTCGAACGGTGGTCGGGGGCGACCGATCACCACCGGAGCATGGTAGTAGACGCCGGGAAGCGGGCCGCGACGGACGATCTCTCCGAGTCAGATCCGCTCGACGCGTGCTCGATCGTCGTCGACGTTGGCAACGGCACCGGGGGCGTCACCGTAGACGCGCTTCGGGATCTCGGCGCACACGTCGAGACGCTCGGCGCACGGCCAGACGGTCGCTTTCCGGCCCGGCCGAGCGAACCGACCCCCGAGAACTGTGAGACGCTCGCGGCCACCGTCGAGGCGGTCGACGCCGACCTTGGGATCGCCCACGATGGTGACGCCGACCGGATGGTCGCTGTCACCGACGGGGGGGCGTTCGTCCCCGGCGACCAGCTGCTTGCGCTCTTCGGGCGGGCAGTTGCGTCGGCGGGTGATCGCGTGGCCGCGCCGGTAAACACGAGTCTCGCCGTTGCCGACGCTCTTGAGACGCACGGTGTCGATCTCGTATACACGCCAGTTGGGGACGTCCACGTGGCCGACCGCGCCACAGAGCCGGATGTCGCTGTCGGCGGCGAACCGTCGGGTGCGTGGATATTTCCGACGGAGACGCTGTGCCCGGACGGTCCGCTCGCAGCCGTCAGGCTCGCGCTGTTGGCGGCAACGACACCGCTTTCCGCACGGCTTGCCGATCTCGAGCGGTACCCGATACGCCGGTCGACGGTCGAGACGAACCGAAAGGCCGAGACGATGACCGCTGTCCGGTCGCTCGTGACCGATGCGTTCACAGACGTCTCGACGCTTGACGGTGTCCGTGCTGAGACTGATGACGGGTGGTTCCTGCTGCGGGCGTCGGGAACACAGCCGCTGATCCGGATCACGGCTGAAGCACGAGACGAGACGGCAGCAGACCGCCTCCTCGAGCGGGCGACCGGCCTCGTCGAGCAGGCGCTTTTGACGGCCGACGACGGCTGACTGTGTTTGTGTGATCGGTCCGGGCCCGCAATACCTTTCAACGCACCGAGAGTAATTCGCGCATGCAAACCGTCGTACTCGCGGCCGGTGAGGGGACACGGATGCGGCCGCTGACTGCACACACACCGAAGCCGATGCTCCCGGTAGCCGGGAGCCCCCTCGTCGTTCACTGTCTCGAGGACGCCATCGCCGCGGGCGCAAGCCGGGTGACAGTTGTCGTGGGATACGAAGCCGACGCGGTCCGTACCGCGCTTGCAGGCCGCGAGTGGCCGGTCCCGGTTGAGACGGTCACACAGCCCACCCAGCGCGGGACCGCCGATGCGGTTCGAGCGGCCCGAGACGCCCTGCGTGACGAGCCGTTCGCGGTGCTAAACGGCGACGTGCTCTACGATCGCGCGTCGCTGGCGTCGCTGTACGACGCCGGTCCTGCAGTAGGGTCGTTCCGGGTGGAGAACCCGTCGGCGTATGGTGTGTTACGCGTTGACGACGACCAGGTTCGCGGCGTTGTAGAAAAGCCGGCAGATCCGCCATCAGACCTGGTGAACGCCGGAGCGTACGTCTTTCCTGCGGAGGCGCGAGACTGGCTCAACGTCGACGAGAGCACTCGTGGAGAAGCCGAGTTGACTGATGTCCTGCAGCGAACATGTGAGACGACGGCGGTGTCTGCGGTGCCCTTCGAGCGCTGGCTCGACGTTGGTCGCCCGTGGGAGTTGCTCGCGGCCACCGAGTGGAAGCTTGATTCGCTCGACCGGGAGGTCGCCGGCGACGTCGACGCCGACGCTACGCTCCGCGGTGACGTCCGTGTGGAAGCGGGTGCCGTTGTCGAACCCGGCGTTGTAGTGGAGGGGCCGGCACACATCGGTGCAGACTGCCACATCGGGCCGAATGCGTACATTAGAGGGGCAACGTCGCTCGGGCCGGGCGTGCGGGTAGGCCACGGTGTCGAGGTGAAAAACAGCGTGGTGATGGCCGGATCGGCGATCCCGCATCTCACCTACCTCGGTGATAGCGTGCTCGGACGAAATGTTAACCTCGGCGCCGGTACGACCGTCGCGAATCTGCGACACGACGGCGAGAGCGTGCAACTGACGGTAAAGGGAGAGCGCGTCGACACCGGCCGGCGGAAATTCGGTGTGGTGTGTGGTGATGATGTGAAAACAGGTGTCAACTGCAGCCTCAACCCCGGCGTGACGCTCGGGACCGGTGTAACCGTCGAACCCGGTGAGACGGTTCGTCGGGACCGGTGAAGCGAGTCGTTGGGACCGGTAAGACGCGTCGTGAGCTGTCAAAGTAAGTTGATATCAACGCCAGCGAGTCGCTCACGGCGGGATAAGATGTATGGCCGGGGTGGGCTCCGAACCCACGATCTCCGCATGTCCCAGGTCCGAGGCTCGGCGGAGCCACGGAAGGACGCGGACGCTTCCAAGGCAGCGTACCGCACCGAATCTCTGAACCCTATGAGTGCGGCGCTATGTCCAGCTAAGCCACCCGGCCTCACTCTTCTGTACCGTGATGATACTCTTTAACCTTCCCATCCGATAGGGGCGTGTCACTCAAGCACACGGAGATGTGAGAGCGGACCAACGCGGTGCCGACCCGCGGATTTATACGCGGTGCCCGGAACTGTCTCGCATGAGCCTTCCCGACATGCTCTCGGGAGCCCTCGGCGACGAGCAGGTTGCTACGCGGGTCCCGCTTGGGGGAGACGACGTCCTCGTGGTTACTCCCACCCGGACGCTCGTGTATCGCGCTGAGGGGCTACTTTCGGGTGAAACCGTAGAAGAGTATCCTCACAACGCCGAACGGTTGGCGGTCTCGTCGGGCCGCCGCAAAGCGAAGGTCACCCTTAGTTACGGGGTTGACGGCGACGAGACGCTTGCAGTCCCGTCAAATCAACTCGACGACGTTATTCACCCGGTGCTCCTTGGCGTGCTCTCGGCACGAGGCGTCACAGCACCCGACGAGTCGATCGTGCGGGCGTTTCGGTTCTCAGAGCTCACGCTGGTCGTCACCGACCAACGGCTGGTGAAACACGTCGGTGCTGCGGTGTGGGACGAAGAGTTCGAGGCGTTTCCGTACGCCGACCTGACTGATCTCTACTTCGAGGAAGGAACGGTCGCAACGACAGTGGTACTGCAACACTCGGGGCGCTCCGAGCGGTTCAAGGCCCCGAACGAATCTGCACGATCGGTTCGAGAGACGCTCATCGAGGCTGTGTGCGCGTTCCACGACGTCGAGGGTCTCGAAGCGTTCCGCCGTGCGGTTGCCATCGACACGGAAGACGAAGACACGTCGTCCGACGACGAGACGAGTCCGACCGACTTCGGTGCTGGGCCGGACCCACTCTCTGCGTCGCCATCAGCCGACGCGGCCGATGCGGCGGCCGCTTCGAAGATACCAGCAGCGGGCCACGATGACTCCTCCAGTGACGAATCGGCGAGACAGGTCACGACAAACGACCGTGCGGGCGACGAGAGCGAGGGGAACGCGGCGAATCGATCGGATACCGACGGGTTCGAGGACACGTTTGAGCGCGCAGCCGTAGAGGGGGACTCACTCGCTGAAGCGGTAGCTGACCTCCGTCGGACCGTCAAAGCGCAGAACGCGGCGATCGAGCGCCAGGCCGATCTGATAGAACAACTGATAGAGGAGCTGCGACAGGGACGGTAGTCGACCCCGATGGGGATCGACCTCAACGGGGGCCGACCGCAGGGGCCTGCACGGTCGAACCGCCGGGCTCAGCGCCGTCCCCGGCTACTCCGTTACGCGGCCGGTTACCTTTCGGACGCATGAGGAGCCGAACGGGCCCAGCTCCCCGCGGTCAAACCGCACGAAGTACCCGGTCGTGATTCCCGTTCCACAGCGCGCACAGGTGAACTCGCCGGTACGACTGCTCACCTGTGTCTCGAAGTCAACGACGGTCCCGCCACGGGTTACTCGGAGCTGGGCATCTTTGCGAACGATCACGCCGCGTTTTTCGGCCGTGTCGAGCACCTCGCGAACGACGGTCGGACTCGTGGTCACCGTCTCGATTCGGTCAACCGCCGCCGCGAGCGACAGCTCTTCGACATCGAGATGTGCGAGCAGCTGGACCCCAAGTTCGACGCGTTCTGGTCGGCTCGTCGGCCCGTTCACACGTGCCACGTGGACCGCGGTGAGTATAAGTTGGCGGGACCGGCCACGGGCGAGTTGGCGGGACCGACCATGAGCAAGTTGGCGGGACCGACCAAGGGCAAGACAGTTACGCGCCGGTCGGCTCCCCCACGTATGGACGTATTGGAGGTCGCCGCCCGCGCGAGCGAGACGGGACCGGTGTGTGACGCCTGTCTCGGGCGGCTCGTCGCCGACCGGAGCTTCGGGCTGTCAAACGCCGACCGTGGATCGGCACTCCGGGTTGGGCTCGCGCTGCGTGAGGATGTCGACTTCGAGCCGGTCGAGACGGCCGACTGCTGGGTGTGTGAGGGCCAATGTGCGACACACGACGAGTGGGCGACGCGTGCCGCAGCCGCCGTCGACTCGGTCGAGTTCGCCACCTACAACGTCGGGACGCGAACGCCCCCGCTGATCGAGGAGAATGAAACGTTGCTCCGCGAGGAGGCTGGACTCGACGCAGCTGCGGGCGAGCCGTTCAAATCGGCGTTCAACCGTGAGATCGGCAAGCGGGTCGGCACACACACCGAGACGACGGTCTCGTTCGAGCGGCCCGACGTCCAGTTCACGATCGATCTCGCGGCCGACGAGCTGGAGACGACGGTCAACTCGACGTTTATCTACGGTCGCTATCGGAAACTCGAGCGCGATATTCCACAGACCGAGTGGCCCTGCCGGGAGTGTGCTGGGTCGGGTCGGCAGGGAGCGGACCCGTGTGATCACTGCGGCGGGTCGGGATATCTCTACGACGACAGCGTCGAGGAGTACGTCGCGCCGATCGTCGAGGACGTCCTCGACGGGACGGCCGCGACCTTTCACGGTGCGGGTCGCGAAGACGTCGATGCGCTGATGCTCGGCACCGGTCGACCGTTCGTGGTCGAGGTGGATGAGCCACGGCGCCGTCGAACCGACCTCGACCGGCTCGAGAGCGACATCAACGCCTTCGCCGACGGTGCGGTCGAAGTCGAAGGACTCCGACATGCGACCTACGAGATGGTCGAGCGGGTGAAGTCGCTCGACGCAGCCAAGCGATACCGCGCTGCGGTCGACTTCGACACCCCCGTCGACGAGGGCGATCTGGCGGCCGCCGCCGATCGACTCACGGGGGCGACCGTCGAACAGTACACCCCAAAGCGGGTCGATCACCGCCGAGCAAACCTGACCCGCGAACGCGAGGTGTACGCGGTCGAGACGACCCGCGAGTCCCCAACGCGGGCGACTATCGAAGTCCATGGGGCTGGCGGGCTCTACATCAAAGAATTGATCTCCGGTGACGACGGACGAACCGAGCCGAGTCTCGCGGGCCTCCTTGACGTCGCTGCCACCGTCACAGCGCTTGATGTGCTCGCGGTCGACGGCGAGGATGAGCCGTTCGAACGCGAGGCGTTCTTTCGCGACTGACGGGCCGACAGCGGCTCCAAAGCCGCAGTTGAGTTCGGCTCCACAACAGGTTACTTGTCCCGACGCGTCGGTCGAACGCCTTATAATTGTGAGTCGTGTACAAGATTCGATGAGTGTGATCCGCTCGTGACGGCTGAGGCCACAGAGAGACACGACCGAGAGGGACCGCCGGTCGCGGCCGTCGTCACGGTGGCGTTCGCGACGATTGTGACGCTCACGCTGTCAGCGTATTTTCTGGCGGTGAATCTGATTGATTGGGCGACGGTGACACACCTGGCATATCCCGCAGACGAGGTTGCCCCGTTCGTGGTGATCACGGGCGCGATACTCACGATCCCGATCATGATTCCTACCGCGCTCGTCACGATGCGGTCGCTCCGCTGACGTCGCCGGCAGCAAATATCGCGTTCGTGTCGGCCGTCGCCGACAAGGTTAAATCGGTGTACATACTTGTACATCACAACACGGACTCATACATTCGTATCTTCCATGGACACTCAACAGACCATCGAACGCGTGACAGACGGCGACGACCTGACGCTCGAGGAGGCTCGCGAGGCGGCCGGGTTAGTCTTCGAGGAGATGACCGAGGCGCAAATCGGGGCGTTGTTGACCGCGCTGCGGGCGAAAGGCGAGACAGAGGCTGAGATAGCCGGCTTCGCCACCGGGATGCGCGATGCGGCACGGACGATCGACCCAGATCGGTCACCGCTCGTCGACACCTGCGGGACCGGCGGCGACGCCTACGATACGATCAACGTCTCGACGACCGCGGCCATCGTCGCTGCGGGGGCTGGCGTCCCGGTCGCCAAACACGGCAACTACTCGGTTTCGTCCTCCTCAGGCAGTGCTGACGTCCTCTCGGTCGCTGGCGTCGACGTCGAGGCCGAACCGGCAGCCGTCGAGTCGGCCATCGAGACTGACGGCATCGGATTCATGCTCGCGCCGGTGTTCCACCCGGCGATGAAGGCCGTCATCGGTCCACGCAAGGAACTCGGCATGCGGACGTTGTTCAACGTACTCGGCCCACTGACGAACCCCGCCGGTGCCGACGCACAGGTCCTCGGCGTGTACGACGCCTCACTCGTCGCTCCCATCGCGCGGGCCGTTGCCCACATGCCCGTCGAGCACGCGTTGGTCGTCCACGGCGCGGGGATGGACGAGATCGCGATCCACGATACGACAACGGTCGCTGAGGTCGATGGCGAGACGGTCACCGAGTTCACCGTGTCGCCGGCCGACCTCGGTGTCGAGAAAGCGCCGATAGCGGCCGTCGCCGGCGGCACGCCCACGGAGAACGCCACAGACCTTCGTGGGATCGTCGACGGCTCCGTGACCGGCCCAAAACGCGATCTGATTCTCGCGAATGCGGGCGCTGCAATCTACGTCGCCGGGGAGGTAGACTCCCTGTCGGCCGGCGTCGACCGCGCTGCGTCGGCAATCGACGACGGGTCGGCCGCAGCGAAGCTTGAGGCGCTGTGTGCCGAGTCGGCTGAGACGCCGGCGTCGGCTGGGTCAGACGGGGAGGCCCGGTGATGGCTCGCGTAAAGGTGTGCGGGCTCACCGACGCCGCAGACCTCAGAGCCGCCGTCGAAGCTGGTGCCGATGCGGTCGGCGTGATAGCTGAGGTCCCCGTTGACACCCCGCGAGCGGTCGACCCAGCAAACGCAGCCAAGCTGCTCGCCGACGTGCCGCCGTTCGTCACGGCGACGCTTGTCACGATGCCAGAAACCGCTCCACGCGCGGTCGAACTCGCCCGCACGGTCGGACCCGATGCAATACAGCTCCACGGCGAGTGGACGCCGGACGAGATCGGGTTCGTGCGCGCCGAGACCGAAGCAAAGGTGTTGCTGACCGTCGACGCCGACGAGCCGGCCCGCGCGGAGTCGTTTGACGGAGTCGCCGACGCCCTCGTCGTCGACTCGACGGACGAATCGGGAGCCGGCGGCACGGGCGAGACACACGACTGGACCGCCACAGGTACGCTGGCGACGAGGCTCACGACGCCGGTCGTACTCGCCGGTGGCCTCACCCCGGAGAACGTCGCGGAGGCAGTACAGACTGCTGAGCCGTTCGCGGTCGACGTCTCCTCAGGTGTCGAGTTAACGCCGGGGCACAAAGATCACAATGCCGTTGCTCGCTTCGTCGCAAATGCGGGCCGGGAGGTCGCGATCGTATGACGACGCTCAACTGCTCGCGTGAGGCGTTCTGCGCGCACGCCACCGACGCCGATGGCCCCGTGGTTGTTCGTGTTGCGGCCTCACTGGACGCCGATACGACGCCCCTTGCGGCGTACGCGACACTCGTCGGAGAGAGCCCGTACGGCTTCCTCTTGGAGTCCGGCGAGAAGGTGGCATCAAGCGACCCGGACGGAGCGTTCACCGCGGGCGGAAGTGCCGACAAACACGCCCGGTACTCGTTCGTCGGATACGATCCAGACGCCGTGATCTCCGTCCACCCGACGACGACCCGCCTCACTCGCCTCGGTCCGGCGGCCGACTTTATTGGGGGAGGCGACGACGGCACCGTCGACGCGCTCGGTCCCGAAGCCGGTGACGTCGTCGACAGACTTCGTACCGCCTTTCCGGACGTCGCGCGACGGAACTTCCCCGACACCGACCGTCAGATCCTCTCAGGCGGATTCGTCGGATTCCTGGCGTACGAGGCCGTGTACGACCTCTGGCTCGACGAAGTTGGCGTCGAGCGCCCGGAGACGACGTTTCCCGACGCGGAGTTTCTGTTGACGACGCGGACAGTCGTCTTCGACGAGGTAGACGGCACCGTCGAGCTCGTGTTCACTCCCATCGTCGACGACGACCCCGGATCGACCTACGACGCTCTCAAAGCAGAGGCCGACCGCGTCGCCGCCGCGTTGGACGGTGCTGCTCCGCCGGACCCGGACGGGATCCGCGTTCGAGCCGAGGAAGCGGGTTCGCCGTCGGCGTACGAAGACGCGGTACGAACCGCGAAACAACACGTCCTCGACGGCGACATCTACCAGGGCGTCATCTCTCGAAGCCGTCGACTCCGGGGTGACGTCGACCCGCTCGGGCTGTACGCAGCCCTGCGAGACGTCAACCCATCACCGTACATGTACGTCCTCAAACACGACGACCGGACCGTCGTCGGAGCGAGCCCGGAGACGCTCGTCTCGGTGAAAGGGGACCGCGTGGTGTCGAACCCGATCGCGGGCACCTGTCCACGGGGGACGAGTCCGGTCGAGGACCGCCGGCTGGCGGGTGAGATGCTTGCCGACGGCAAAGAACGGGCCGAACACACGATGCTCGTCGACCTCGCGCGAAACGACGTCCGCCGAGTGTCGACACCTGGGTCGGTCCGCGTCGAGGAGTTCATGAACGTGTTGAAATACAGCCACGTCCAGCACATCGAGTCGACGGTGACGGGGCAGCTCGCTGCCGAGGCCGACCCCTTCGATGCGACCCGCGCCGCGTTTCCGGCCGGGACCCTCACCGGCGCCCCCAAGGTTCGCGCCATGGAGATCATCGATGCGTTAGAACCCACACCGCGTGAGGCATACGGCGGCGGCGTGGGGTACTTCTCGTGGACCGGCGACGCCGACTTCGCGATCGTGATCCGCACCGCGACGCTGCGATCGGACGTCGGTGAGCGCGGCGAAGACGAGGTGACGATCCGTGCGGGTGCCGGCCTCGTCGCAGACTCTGACCCGACTGCCGAGTATGAGGAGACCGAACACAAAATGGAGGGCGTGCTCGCGGCCGTCGATCGGATCCGCGAGGAAGCACCGGCGGATGCGCCCGCACCGACCGAGGGGGTGGAGCGATGAACGTTGTCGTCGTCGATAACTTCGACTCGTTCACCTACAACCTCGTCGAGTACGTCTCCGAGCAGGCACTCAGTCGGCCGGCGGTTGCGGCCGGAGGCGGATCAACCGCTGAGACCGAATCGGTCGCTGGTGAGGGCGACGGGCCGGCCGCCGACAACGATGACGGGCCGGCCGCCGACATCACGGTATTCAAAAACACCGCGTCGCTAGCGGCGGTCAAGGACGCCGAGCCGGACGCCATCCTCATCAGTCCCGGACCGGGACACCCGAAGAACGAGCGAGACGTCGGCGTCACCGGACCGGTTCTCCGAGAGCTCTCACCGTCAGTTCCGACCCTCGG
>Ga0209965_1000317_pt1 | contig 17519 bp, 18 predicted proteins | sample SalPon2_B_H2O_MG_FD_185707 | JGI IMG/M metagenome (GOLD analysis project Ga0209965, IMG submission 185707) | Salt pond water microbial communities from South San Francisco under conditions of wetland restoration - Salt Pond MetaG R2_B_H2O_MG... | ecosystem: Environmental > Aquatic > Non-marine...
GATTTAAATATATAAAGATCAAGTCGACTTGACTTGATATGGAGTCTGATGATTCAAACTTTTTCGTCTTCGAAGGCCTTGATGGCGTAGGCAAATCAACAGTTGCAGAGGCCTTTGCAGATGAGATAAATGCTGTGTATCTGGAAAGTCCAGGCCCTGGAATATCGAAAATACGGGAGTATGTCGATAGAGACGAACACAGTAAACAGACACAGTTCTTGATGTACACTGCCTCTAATTCAGCTGTTAGTGATCAAGTTAATTCGCACCTATCAAACGGAGAAGATGTTGTACTGGATCGATATTATCCAACGACTGTGGTGTACAACGAGATAGATGAAAATGAAGAACCAGGGAGATGGTATGAACTTATTGACGAGTTTGATTTCACAGAGCCAGATCAGATGTTTTACCTTCACACAGATAGAGAGACAAGGATAGAGCGGAAGACAGGAAGAAATCAAGAAGGCTCAACAGGAAAGGATGCCGATGTTCTAGGCCCTCAGAGAGCAGAGGAAGAATACGAAAAGGCTGTAGAGGCCTTTGATATGACTCGGATCGAAGCTGTTGATGGAGTTCAAAATGTCGTTGATCGTTTGCTTAATGAGGCGGATATTGTTTGAGTCTTTTCCATGAAACTTGTGGATCGCTTCTTGAAAGAGATACTGTAGAGACAGATGACGGGAGAGAGGCCTCTATAGGTTACTGCAGAGAATGTGACGAATTCGCGGACGTGGAGCTTGGAAGTGAATGGACATTAGAGTCAGGACAGGAGGAAGACGGGATAACTGAGATACTGGATAATTACGATGAAGATGCTTTGAAGGACTACGAGTTCAGCGACTGTGAACACGGAAAAGCGATACAGCACGAGTTCCCTGCTGCAAGAGGAGATGAAGACAATTTCTTGATGTATGAATGTGCGGACTGCGGAAACACTGAACGAGTGACGTCTACACGTTTCTAGGAGGATACAATATGACAGAACAAAAAACAATCAAAGAAAAAGAACAGATTTCAGCTTCAGGGGAGTTCAATCCCTCAAAAAAAGCAGAAAAAATCATGAGAGACGGCGACATACTCGCCGAAAACGAATCAGCAACAGAGATGCTGGAAAGAGTGGCATCAGTCACTATAGATATAGAGAAAGAGTTTGGAACAAGCAGAGAGGAGGCCTTGGAGTTCGCAGAGCAGATGCTCAACTTGTTCATCGATAGAAAGATAGTGCCTTCTACTCCTATAATGACTAATGCCGGAAGATTCGATGAGAGGCCTCTAAGTGCTTGCTCCGTTCCTCCGGTAAATCTGAACAATGATTACAGTGAGATAAAAGAGAAAGTAGATAACTACCATGAGGAAGGAATGGGGACAGGATTCGCACTGGATAAAGCCGATGATCCGATGAGTGTTTTGATGGATCTTCAGGAGATAGCCAGGAAAGGCCTTGAAAGAGATGAACAGCACAGGCCTGTAGGGAACATGGGGATCATGAAGGCAGATAATCCTGCGATCAAAGAATTCATCAAGGTAAAACACGAGAATCCTGAAATCGACTGGAAGTTCAATCTTTCAGTCAACATGAGTGATGACTTCATAGAGGCCTACAGGAAAGGAGAGATGTTCGAACTCAGGGATGGAGAGAAAGTTGATTCTGGGGAGTTGATGGATCTTATAGTGAAATGTGCATGGGACTGTGCTGATCCAGGGCTTATCTTCCTTGATAACATGAACAGAAGGAGGCCTTTTAACGAAGAACTTAACTATGTTTCAGTCGCTCCCTGTGGAGAAGTAGGGCTTGCAGAGGGAGAGACCTGTCAGTTCGCATCTATAAATATCGCGGAATTCAGTGACGGGAAAAGTATTGACTGGGAAGGACTTGAAGAGGCCTCTAAGTTAATCACAAGGTTCTTGGATGATGTACTGGAGTACAGTTTGAATCATTACAGCCATGAAGAATCAGTTGAGGCTATGCGTAAGAGCAGGAAAATCGGAATCGGATACTGTGGATACAGCAAGTTACTGGCAAAGCACGGTCTTGAGTACGACAGCGAAGAAGGGAATCAACTGCTTAAAGACACTCTTTCGTTTATCAATTTCCACAGCAAGAAGTATTCAGTTGAACTCGCGAATGATAGAGGTAACTTCGCAGGATGGGAAAGCTCCAAATACGCTGAGGAAGGCAGGAACTTCTTAAAGGACAAGTTCGGAGATAAGGAAAGCAGGAAGATAACAGAGGCAGACTGGAGAGGCCTAGACAAGATGATAGAACATAGAGGCCTCCGGAACAGCACAACAGTGATACTTCCTCCTACAGGAAGATCTGCGATGACATTCGACACGAGCCAGCAGATAGAGCCTATCTTCAGCCTAATCGACAGATACGGAGATGTGAATGAAGAGTTTGAAGAGGCCTTAAACAGTTATAGTGAAGTTGACGCTGAAAGTATCCTGGAAAAAGTCAAGGAAAACGGTAGCTGTCAAGACTTAGACATCCCTGATGACATCAAGGATGTTTTCAGAACTGCGATAGAGATAGGCCACAGAGAACACTTTAACGTGTTAGTTGAGGCCCAGTCATTTGTCGATGAAAGTGTTTCAAAGACGATTAACTTGCCTTCAGATGTTGATCCTGAAGCAGTCAAAGAAGTATACCTGAAGGCCTACGACGCTGGACTGAACGGCATGACGGTTTACAGGAACGGTTCAAATCAAGACCAGCCAATGGATCTCAAAGACGAGGACTAGAGTAGATGGTAGAGACTATACTTGCTTTAAACGGAGTTCACACAGCAGGAAAGTCAAGTCTGGGAGAGATGCTTGAGGCCCGAGAAGGCCTCAACTACTTTCCTGAGATAGCACAGAGACTAATCAATGAAGAAGGAAGCGACTGGGGCGAAGAAGGAAGCCACGAATTTCAAGAAGCGATTCATGTCAATGAAGCAGCCAGGGATAGAGAATTATTAACAGATGACATTGATCACGCAGTGATTGAGACATGGCATCCTGGATGCCTTGCACATAGTATGGAGAACGCAGAACAGGATCTAGTGGATGAACAGGAAGAGTACCTGGAAATTTTTGATGAACACAGTGACGTGGATATTTATGCAGTCTTCCTGAATATGCCTTTAGAGAAGATCTGGGAGAGAAGCCCTCATTTCGAAGAAGGGGATGATGAAGTGATAAATTTCTACGATGAAGTGAGAGATAATCACTTCCAGATATACGAAAAGCACGGAATAGAATACATTGAAGTGGAGAATGATGGAGATTTTGAGGAGGCCTACGAAACAGTTAGAGATTTTGCTTATGAGGTGTTAGAACAATAATGAAATACGAAGATCCGATTTACGGTGAAGTAGAATTTACTGAACTTGAAAAAAAGATTATAGAAAATCCTGGAATGCAGAGACTGAAGAAAGTCCATCAAAACGGAGCCGACTTTCTAGTTAAGCCGGAGATGGATACAAGCCGTTTCGAGCACAGTCTTGGCGTCGCAATCTTATGTAAAAAATTCGGAGCAGATGAAGACGAAGTGATAGCAGCTCTAGTACACGATATAAGTCATACAGCGTTCAGTCATTTAGCTGATCAAGTATTCGAGAGACGTGATCAAACTTACCACGAAGACCATCACGAAAGATTCGTCAAAGACTTCGGATTAGACACTCTAGTTCAAGAACATGGCTACGATCCGGATTACATATTTGATGAGGATAATTTTGGGATACTGGAGAGAGATAGGCCTGATATCTGTGCTGACAGACTTGACTACACGTTGAGAGATCTCTTCAAGGCAGGCCTGATAAATAAAGAGACAGTTGATAGAGTGCTTAAAGGCCTCACAATTGAAGACGGACTGATAGTTGCTAAAAACGAGAGTACTGCTTCAGAAGTTATGGATCTATTTTTTACACTCAACAAGGAAGTTTTCTTCGACAAAGAGAGTGAAGGAGTGAAGATGTTGATGAAAGATATTCTTTCTAGAGGCCTCGAAGAAGGAGTAATTAGTGAAGAAGATCTCTTCAAGACAGATCAAGAAGTCATGGACAAACTCGGCGAGCATAGAGAATTAAGACAGAAAATCCAGGGAATAAAAAACGGAGTCACTGTAGAAGAAAATGGCGGAGAAGGCCTTAAAGTCACGAGAAAACACAGGATAGTGGATCCCAAGATACACGGAACAGGTAATAGATTGACGGAAATAGAGCCAGAGGCCGAAAAAAGATTCGAGGAATTCAAGTCCGAAGTGCCGAAAGAAGCAAGTTATGTAGTCCAGGTAGATTAAAGCATGAAAACAGATCAAAAAGATCTTGAAAAACTGAAAAGAGCAGCTCAAGAAGCAATGGAGAACTCTTACACAGTCGTCTACGGATTCCCTGTAGGAGCTTCGGTGCTTACTTCTTCAGGAAATATCTACAAAGGTTGTGTTGTAGATGGCATGGTAAACGGAAACGGAACATGCGCAGAACAGAACGCAATAAGTAACGCGGTAAGCAATGGCGAATACAGCTTTGAAGCAGTATACGTGACAGCAGAAAAATCAGAAAACATAAGGCCCTGCGGAAACTGCCTTCAATTTATCGCAGAATTCGCCGAACTAGCCGAAACTAACACAGAGATCATTATGGACAGAAACAAGGATATAGAAGTACAGAAAATAAACAAACTGCTTCCAGATACTGTCAATCCAAGAAACTTAGATACTGATATAGAAAAATATATTTAAGACAGACAGGAATATAGGCCTACTGCTTTTTATCTCTGAAAATTGACAGTTAGTTCATGTCCCGCAGAATCCATTCAGAGGTAGAAACATTCACTGAGACAACTACAGATTACAGGAAATGCATGTTCCGCATGAAGCAGAAAGATTTTGACTTCCACAACAAAGAAGTCAAAGCCGTAAAGTTCAAAGGCGGAGTAAAACACGGCTTCGTTAAATCAATGATCTGTAAAGCGCTAGACGATGCTGGCCATTACTACTTAACGGAAAAAGAGTTCGACAACGGGAGAGAGGCCGACATATACGATGCAAGCACGGACACAGTCATCGAAGTAGAATCAAACTGCTCTCCAGGCGACAAGAAAAAGAAACTGGAGGATTTCGGAGGAAGCGTACAGGAACTGTACATCACAGATCCTACTGACTGGCCCGACAACTACAAAAAGGCCTACGAAAAAGCGAAATCAGAGTTCTGTGTTTAGAATAAAAGAGAAATGGTTGAGGATTTAATCCTCAAGTTTTACCATTACTTTGATTACTTCTCTATTGTTATTGGCCTTGTATCTTTCTAAAAACAGAAAATAAAGAAACTGAACAGTTCTGTATAAATTATCCGGCTTTAATTAAATCTATTCCCTGTGATACTCAGCGAACAATTTACCCGGAGAGTATCCAAGTATTTCTTCCGCCTCTGTCTTATACTCTGACTGAACTCCTAGAAGACTTTCAAAACTATCAGTCATCCTCTCAGCCAGATCATAAAGGCCTCTATCATGCATCAAGTCATGCATATCGTCAACATGAATCAAGGCCTCTGTATAAGTCTTAACTGCGGCCTCTAACTCCTCTTTATCTATATTTTCATCAAAAATCTCTTCATATGATGTTTGACAGTTCTCAGCAACTTCCTCAGCAACTTCAACTTGTTCTTCCATCCATGCTTCGATATCGTCGTCTCTACTCAATGCTTCACTTTCCATACATTAAGTTAGTAGCATAAACTTAAGAACAGATAAAGAAGCCCCATCCGAGATTTGAACCCGGGATCTCGTCCTTACCAAGGACGCGCTCTACCGCTGAGCCAATGGGGCCTTTGTGTTTTTGTTGTTGGACGTGTATTTTCTTAAACTATTGTTTAGATTGCTGTTAGTGCTATACCTGTTATTAGTATGATGCTTCCGGCCAGTTTTCTTGGCAAGTTTTCTTCGTTAAATATTATTACACCAGCTATAACCGGGATGAGTACTTGGAACTGTTGTACTGTTGTTACTTTTGCTGCTGGGGCCTGTGAAAATGCTTTGAATATCGCAAGTGATGATGCTGCGGCTATGAGGCCTGTTATGGTGTAAAGGATTTTGTATTCGTTAAAGTTGTTTTTGAGTTGTTTTGCCGGCTGTTTTTCCTGGAAGTATACTGTTGCAAGGAATCCTGTTGACAATGCGATGTATATGAAGTAGTTGTATATTTCTGGAGGGATTATCTGAGTTGCGTATCTATCTGCTACAGATGTTAGTCCGTATATTAAAGCACTTAGAAGAGCTGCTTTCACTGCTTTGGTGTGTATACCGTCCTCTACTGATTGAAGATAAGAGATTTTGTCTTTTTTCAGCACAACTATAGCTCCGGAAGTTGCAAGAAGTATTCCAGAGGCCAAAGCCAAATCAAGTTTCTCTCCTAAAGCAAATGCTGCAAATACTGCTGCGAAAACCGGTGTTAAACGTGTTACAGGAACAACTTGCGATAACTGGCCTTCTTTAACTGAGTAATTGTATACTAGGAAAGCTAAGACATTTCCTATCATTGAGAGGCCCATAGCAGTTACAGCAAGTAATTCAAAATCAGGATTCAATTCGAAAATGTAGTGGAAAAATACAGGAGTGTAAAATAAAAGGCCTAAAGAACTGTAAAGAGCCGCGTACTGGACTGCTGAAGTATCCTCCATTATGTTTTTGGCAATAACACTCATCACTCCAAATCCAGTAGCTGCAAATAAAGTGTAAAAAATCCAGTTCATTTAGAGTTCCTTTTCCCAAAAAGAATTTAGAATAACTCTGTCAATCGTAAGAAGTGATTGAAAATTAAAGAGATACATGTTACAGGATAATTTTTTATCCTGCGAACTGTGAGTTCTTCTTTCTTAAGTCACTGTATCCGCATTTTCTGCAACTCGTGTTTTCAGGATTCTGTGTCCTGTTCTTTGCGTTGCATTTTCTGCAGATGTACACATTGTCAAATACTCTTTCCTCAGCTTCATCAAATCTCTGTGCCATATTTTTACACCTTTACAAGTTAAATGGAGAGGCCTAGTTTTAAATAAGAAATCAGTTGTTTTACAGAGATTTCTGATTGATCTTGTCCCATTCAGCGCCTCCGTCTCCAGTCTTCTTCATACTCATCCAGAGGCCTGTTATACTTCCTGGTTTTTCTATTACTACTGAGGGAATTCTGTGTCTTATAGTATTTTCTATGACAAGATTTCCATCTCTCACCGGCTCACGTTTTCCTGTGTGTCCGACTACCTGTTCGGGACCTCCTTTCAATACTGGAGGACGCGCCCATACCATCCCTGCGTGCTTGTTTTTTCCACTTCCATCTCCAAGGGATGTTTTTCCTGCACTAAAAAGTTTTGCAAGCTCCAGATCACCTATGTTGCTGAATTCCGGTGATTCATGATCAAGTCCTTCTTTCATCCTCTCAAGTTCCTTAAATGTGGTTGAAGCCAATCCCTGATCTTTTGGAAGCACACTGTGATCTGGTGAATTCAATCGAGGAATATCTACTCCGCTAATATTTTCCAGTATTTCATTAGCACGACTGATCTCGTAAGAGTTCCATTCATGGGCCTGACCTGCATGAACATAAGTTGTATTATACCCAGGCACCACCATCCTCACAATTCCTCGCCTTATCCATCTTTGATAAGTGCTAGGAAAACCTCCTATCTGATTGAGTTCTTCAGGTCTTGGAAAACTTGCCACTTCCTTACCAAATACAAGATTTACATCATGATTACCTACAGTGAACTGAACCGGATGTGAACCAGCCGGCGAAGAATCCTCCGCACTGGAAACAAGACTCTTCAATTTCTCAATCAACTCAATAGATTCTTCTTTCTCACCATGACGACCATGCTGTATTAAATCACCGTTGATAATCAACTTGTAGTTATTTCCAGACCACACTAATTTTCCGTCATCGTCTTTATGAGCTATAGACTTTTCGAAAGTCTTATTCACAAGACTAAGCGAAAACTCAAACAGATCCGGATTAGTCTCTACATCCGAGAGCGATACAATCCAGGGATCGCCACTAGGATTAGGCCCCGGCTTCTTGGAGTCACTATCATCCGTATCAGAATCTCCAGAATCTGAAGAGGCCTCTCCGTCTGTCTCTATTTCTATCTCGTTTTCCAGTTCGTATCCCAGTTCTTGAAGCTTTTCGTGTATTGTCTTCAACTTTCTCTGGGCATCCGGGCTGGAAGCTCTTTTGCGGAGTTCTGAATCTTCTTTATCGATCTGTTTTATCTTCTCATAGTTTTCTTTGTCTCTCTCAATGTTATGCTCTTTCAAGCCTTCAATCTTCCTTATTTCATCCTTCATAGAGCCATAGTCTTTCTCAAGTCGTCTTACAAACTGTTTTGCACTAGCACTGTCTGGAAGGCCTATTCTATCAGCCAGTTTGTCATAAAACTCATCTGAATTAATATCATCCCTTGACTCAACTATTTCCAGCTGACCAAACAATTTTTTGAGGCCTAAAGCGATATCTAATGAATCCTCTAGATCCCTATGTAATTCTTTCAAGGTAGAATAGTCTCCCCTTAAAACGCCTTTCCTATCAGCCAGAATCAGATCAAGAGAGCTTACGGCATCATCGAATTTTCCTTGACGAAGCTCTTCCTCCAAATTATCAAGCTGAGCAGACTCTGCTTCTTTATGGCCATAAAGATCTTTCAGTCTTGCGATATCTTCCTCAAGAGATTTCTTTCCACGTGATTCCGCATCTTCAAGCAAGTCCTGCTCCCCTGCAATAGTATCAACTATTGAATCAAGATCTACTTCACTATCTCTTGAATGAGACTCAAGTAAACGGCCTACTTTGGACGCTCTTTTCTCAAGTTCATGAGCTAATCCATCCCTATCAAGTCCATGCTCTCTAATTATTTCTTCAAGTGTCCTTTCAAGATTATCAACTTCCTCTCCTTTTCGCGCCAGTTCCTGGAGACTGGCTCCTAACTCGTTTATCTGATCTTCCTCTTTGCCAGCTACCTTCCCAAGCCCTTTATCTTGAAGCCTCCTGGCGATACTTTCAAGCTCTTCATCTTCATCATAGGCCTCTGAAAGATCTTCTCGTAACTCATCTCTTAAGTCACTCAATCTCTTCGCATTATCAATGGAGGACTGAATATTTTCCCCTAACTCTGCTCTCCTTGCTCTTTGAAGAGCACCGAGATAATCTCTCATTATCTGAAAATCTTTCTCATCTGAGAAATCAATGTTTATATCACGTCTATCAGTTTCAAGGCCTTCTCTAGCAAGTATTCCTCTAGCAATCTCCAGTTTCTTTTCTCTAGAAAGAGTTGTACGACTCGACGAAATAGATGATGCCAAGGCCTGTACTGCTTCTTTGTAATTAGTCATTTTCTATCATTTTGCTTTAGTTAAATCTAAGAGATTGTCTGGAAAACTGTATCCTGAAGCTACTTCCTTCCAATCCTCATCAATTTTGTCCGCCCACTCATCGAATTTTTTGGAACTGTCCTTGTCGAAGACTTGTAACTCTGCATCCCTACCGTTTCTTTTCAAAAGAACTTTTTCTGGAGTAACAAGCATCGCTGTATATCCTTCGCCCTGATCCTTGAAGTTCTGAAGATCTCCATCCGACCAGTTATTTGCATAATAGTCCCCATGATTTCTTACAGTTCCAACTGAATGAGTATGGAAATCGATGAACCGATATCTAGCATGATTATCCAGTAACTCATTAACAGCATTGACGATAGACTTTGCTGGGGAAACATTTCCCTCTGTACCTGAACCTGAGAATACCATCTTCAGAACAACTAATTCGCCTTCATCTTTCCTACATAGGAAAACACCTGATACCTCTTCAAGATAACCGCGTGCAAACTCACGCAACTGATTAAGATATTTTTCCGGAACACGAACAGATACAGGACCACTGCCTCCAGGAGAGGCCTTAGAAGATTCCTTTGAACCATCTTCACTGTACTCAAGCATCAATTCAAGTACATGTTTCCTGTGCTCCAACATTTCTACAAGACTGCCTTCTCTAACATACTCCTCAAGTTCTTCAAAATGATTAACTAGAGCTTGGAGCTTTTCTTTTCTCTCAAGAAGATCTTCTAAATTCTGGCCAACTCTCTGTAACTGCTCTTTCTCATAATCTACTTCAGCAAGCAAATGAGCATCCTTCAACTTTCTTGCAATACTCTCAAGCTCACTATCTTCATCAACAGCCCTTTCTAGATCATTTGAAATCTCATGAGTCAAGCTAAAAAGAGTTCTATAGCGCCTTTGAAGCGATTCCACCCCTTCTTCAGCATAAAGGCTTCTGGCAAACTCCATACTGTGATCTATCTCATTTATATAATCCTTGAGAAAGTTACTCGACTCTTTGTCAAGATAAAGTACTGTAGCATCAGATAAAACATTCTTGACTTCTTCATCTCCGGATTTGAATCCTAATAAAACACTTTTTAACTCATCTTCGTCTCTTCCATCAGGAACTTCCAGTTGTTCATTCAATAAAGTATTCAGACGAGTATTGTATTTCTCAGGCATCGTGTTCTCCCAGAAGATTGATTATACGTCTCAAATTCTCAATATCGTTTTCAAGTTCATCAACTTCCTCTTCCAATAACTCATTTAACTCGTCTTCCGCATCTGAAAGAATCCTTATCACTTCTTCAAGCTCTTCAGCAGTGTGATGGGCCTCTTCATCTGCCTCGTCTTCTCTGCCCTCATCTATCTCTTCTTCCTCTTCATCTTCCTCAACTTCTATATTGTCTTCGTGTCTTTCAACTCTGTTCAGCGCTTCCTTTGTTTCGTTTATTCCTGCAGCAATGCCTTGACCGGATTTCCCTGCTATATAAGCCGAACCTGCCACTGTGCCTCCGACACCACCAATAACTACGAATATCGTTCCTGCCAGAAGCATGAAAGCGAAGGCTAGTAAAATCATTGACTGCCATCCGTTTATCAGTCCTGCAAATCCTGCCGTGCCAATTATAGTTAAAGTAATTAGCAAAGTCAACAGAGCTAGAATATTAGTATCATCTTCACTTGTCAATCCAACGGCATCCTGGAAAGGCTTATCATACCCGTCATCTGAAAGCTCTGTGTCCAAATACTGTAGAGATACCTTGAATATTACATAAGCCGACACCCACATAACTGAGAAAGTAGCCAGTATACCAATCAATTGATAGGGATTCGAAACCGATATGCCAAAAATCTGTGCGAAAAGCTCTGGAATAGAGGCCGTGTTATATCCGTAGTATCCGCTTCCTGTGATCTGTGCAGAAGCAGAAGGAATGAAAAGGCCTAACATTAAAGCAAATATTGCCCGAAGCCTCATAACATCTTTTTTGGATTGCCCGGTTATAAGAGTTAATTCTCACTCAGAAAGCGCAAATAGAAAAAATTAAGAAAAATGAAGGAGGCCTCTTTCAAGGCATCCTTGCCATGCTCTCAACATGTTCACGGAACTCATCTACGGCATCGTAATCTGAGCCGGTGATCTCCTCAACGTGACTCTGAACTCTTCTCTCAAGTCCTTCAATACCGTATTCATCACCGCTTACATCGAGTGCTAATCCTTCGTACTGTGAAACGACATTGTCAAGCCTTTCTCCAACTCTTGGAGCCTTTTCCTCAAGCACATCTGGAAGCATATCTGCCACTGCTGCGTAATCAGTTACAGCATCCTCAAGATAATCAATTCTAGTCAATGCTCTTGTCGCAATCGCATTGGCAGCACTGTTAATATCCTGAGATACTCCCTGTTGATCCTGAGAAAGCTCAGCTGTTCCAGGCAAGGCCTCTGCAACTGAATCATTCTCATGAGAATCTCTCATATTCTGAAGGCTGGAAAGAGTAATGAACAGATCTTCAAGACCTTCTGCCTGCTCCTCGACGTACTGAATTACATCGTTGGAGAATTCAACGTGAACTTCTTCAAGTTCATCAAGCCTGTCAGCCCTCTGAGATACAATACTCTGTTTACGTGATCTCAAAGTACGTCTCTGCTCTTCTGCATCACTTCTAATTTCGGCCATTTCCTGCTCAATATTCTGTTCACGATCCTCGTATCGGGCCTCTGCATCTTCAATATCAGAGTTAAAGCCTCGGGAAATATCACTCCATTCTTGTTCCCACATATCTTCCGCTCCATCGAACTCAGAACCGTCCAAATCGGAATCAACCATTCCCTGTACTTGGCTTCCAAGTTTCAATGCTTCTTTTTGTTTTTTCTTCTGAGCCTTTTCAACTCTCTTATCTCTCTTCCTCTGAGCCTTTTCAAGTTCTGACTGAAGATCTTCAAGTTTTTTCTTCTCTTTTTCTGATACACTGCTCAAGAGAGTCGTAAATTGAGTGGCTTGCTCTGAAAGATTTTCAATTACTCCAGAGTTCTTCATGAAGTAATTATGCAGATCCTGTCCCTCTTCCGCAAACTCAATAGGATCTCCGTCTTCCTCAAGATAATCTGAAGAAACTATTTCCCATTCATTATCCACATCTGCAAGGCCTGTAGCCTCAGCATCAGCAAGGAAGCGATTTACAGGCTGATTTTCATCACCTGCCTGTCCTTCAAGTTGATCCTTTAATCTCCTTAATTTTTCTTCTCTATGTTTTTGATTTGTTAAAGCATTACCGTACTGAGATTCTGCGTTCTGGGCTTCACGAGCCAGTTCATCCTCATCAAGAACACTAGCTGTTGCTCTTGTTCCTGCACGTCTGTTAGCAGGATTCCCCTTGTTCTCCTCTTCTCTACCTTCCAGTTCAAATCCGAAATCGAATCTAGAAGAATCCTCTCCATCACCATTCATTTTTTATTCACCAAGATATAACAACGCGGCAAATTGTTTTATATTTATCCAACATATTCGGAAAGAAAAAAACTAGCTTAGATTTTCAAAACATTATTTACAGTAATCAGACAACATTTTGATTGTGATCAAAATCTTAGAAACTAATTCAGTCTCTATTAACTATGAACCTTGTTTTGCCTATTCTGTCTGACTCAACATTTGAGAATACTTCTCCAGTCGAAGGACAGAAACAGTAATCCGAGGCCTCTGTATCAACAAAAATACATGGCAACAGACCTGAAGAAGTCCTATACATCCCCAAGGAAACATGTGCATCGTTCATAACATTCCTGACTGGCCTCCAGGCCCCTATGTGGGAGTCAGGATCGCCAGCTTCAGTCAAGATATGATCGTAGATAGGTCTGAAGTTGTAAACCAGGAATCCGAGGAAAATAGTGTTCACAAGACGTGAATCAAAAGACGGAGACTCGAACGCATTGGAGATCTTCAATCTGCCTGAAAAGTCCCCTGAATTTTTATCTGCAAACTGATTGTTTAAATGGCTGAAAAGATTAAATAATTCTCTTTCAACATCTTTCTTCCCCTTTATTGAATGAGATGTGATGTAATCCTCCATTTCCTCTTCAAACATTGAAATAAGGCCTCTTGACACATCACTAAATTCAAAGGGTTTTTTGGAAGTAAATCCTCCTGCAGACATATCCATGTCAACTTCAACGACAGTTTCAGATTCTCCAGAAGAAAGTAAAACTACACCCGGCCTGAGAGATACGCCTTCGGCATCTGGATCAAAATTAACGAACTTTGAACTCTTTACGTCGGAGCTACCAGAGTCTGCTACAGTTTCAGCAAGTAATCTTCTGAGATCAAGAGCGTTGAATATGCTTTCAGTACCTTCAAACTCTCCAAGCCTATCTTCAAGACTTTCAAGCCTCTTTTTTATATTGGCCAGAGTTTCATCAAGTTGTTCAATCCTCTGTAAATTAGATTCTATATTTCTCAGTTCATCCTTCTCTTTCTTCACTTCCTCAAACATTTCACGTGAAGCAGTACCCAAGTGAGATAGTAGATTCTCAAGAGCAGACTCCTCATCTTCAAGATGCTCAAGCTCCCCTTCAAGCCTATCAAGAAGCTGTTCAAGCCCTCTATACGTTTGAGCATTAGCCTTCAGGACTTCAAGCTGTCTTTTTAGCCCCTCAATTTCCTCAATATAGTCTCTAATACTTTCAGCCTCACTTGTAGATATTGAAAGAGGCCTCTCCCTACCGATCAAATCTTCATAAAACTCTTTTGCCGAGTCAGAACTCCTTGAGAGATCAAATAAATCTTTTATTTCACCCTCTGAAAAATCAGCTCTCCTTATAACGTTCTTCAATGCGTCAAGCCCTTCACTTCCTTCTTCCACGCCCAGGACCTGTAAAATCCTTTTCATTGTCTGGAGATCGTTCTTCATGTTTTCAATCTCCTGTTCAAGACTTTCATCAAAAAGACCTTCTATATCCTCAATTAGCTGTATAGAACGCTCAATCTTTCTTATTACATCCTCTAGTTCTCTTTCAACAGTTGAACCTCCTCCTTCGTCTTCTCCACCACGACTTTTTCCTTCTCCTCTCTCTTCTCTATCTTTGATGTCGTCTTCTTCTTCATCCACATTTTTCTCGATTTCTTCAACGTCATCTTCCTCAGTACTGATCATTTCAGAGGCCTCTCTAACTTCATTTACTCCTTCAATAGTTGACTTGGCTGCTTTCCCTGCCAGATAGCTTCCTCCTCCAAATAAAAGGCCTGATCCTCCGATAAGAACAAATAAAATTCCAGCAATCAGCATGAATGTAAACATCAGGAGTATCATGGATTGCCATCCTCTGATCAAGCCGTAGAAAGCTCCTGTGCCTAGGAGAGTTAATGTAATCAATAAAGTAAGTACAGCAAGTAAATTAGTGTCTTCTTTATTCTTTATACCGAGAGAATCTGCAAATCCTCCTCTTCTGGTGTCTCCATCAAGCTTTGTAATAGCTATTTTGAATATAACGTATGCAGAAACCCACATAACAGCGAAAGTAGCCAACACGCCTAATACGTTGTAGGGATTGGAAACATTTATTCCGAGTATCTGTGAGAAAAGAGCTGGAATTGACTGAAAGTTTCCTGAGCCGGTGATCTGTGCGGAGGCCTGGCCCGAGAATAAAGTCAGGCCTATCAATCCAGCCTTTATTTTCATACAGTACTATTTACGTATTCGGATAATATAAACAGTATTCCTGAATTCCGGGAAATAAAGTGTTTCTCCCACACTTAACCCACTTTGATTTAAAAATAAAGAGAGGAATTACCTGCATAGGCGATTACCAATGAAAGGTGGCTACTATCATCTCCTTCAAACAGGAGAGTACAAAGCAAGTTTCGAAAAATAGTCAAAATCTTCTAGACAGCTTCAACTATACCGATTCGAAGGCCCGTACAAATTCTTCTTCAACACAAGGTGAATGTATTCACTCGTGCGGAGTTCTCAGCAAAGCTTGACTCCAGAGGCTGTGTAACAGTTCCTTCAAGATACAGAGAACGCTTCAATCTTGAAGAAGGCAAAAAATACGCCTGAGTCTTTCAAAAGTTAAGAAGTCTCAAAAAGAGTAGAAAACTCTGTAGAGGCCCGGAAATTCGTCTCGAGATTTGAGGAAGTTGAAAGCTTCCGATTCGATGGAAATATAGTGGAGGTGATGATCCGTGGATAATATCGAGTTCACGGAAATGAGCTATGATCCAGGCGAGTACTCTCTTAGCGATGAGGCCTTTGAGACAGCAGCAATAGGTGTTTATCAGAGAGTTTTCAAAAATTCTCCATACCAGGAAGACTTCAATTACGAACTGGCTGAGGAAATTGTCAAAAGAATTGTCAAAAGTATTGAGGACAGAGATACTGAAGGATTCATCGCGCTAGATGACGGGATGCCTGTGGCTTTTGGATAGGGAGAAGTACTGGAGGCCTCTGACAGAGAAGAGTTCCCCAGTGAAGTTCCCAGATAATTCTTCGAGGGAGACTCGTTTTACTTCGCAGAAATTGGAGTTCTTCCCTCTTACAGAGATCAGGGAATAGGAAAAGAGATCAAAAGAAGAGAACTGGAAAAAGTCAGGGAGAGAAACGATCTTGAGAAAGGCCTTATGAGAACTTCAGTTGAGGAAAACGAGAAGAAACTGGGACTGGACAGCGACCTCGGATTTGACGCACTTGAACTAGAAGGAGAGATAGTAACTGAAGAAGTAGAAACTGTGGGGCGAGAAGACAGCGATCTCAGAGGATACTTCTGGAGACCTCTATGAAAAACTCTCCCAAAACTCACTTCTTTTTCTTTAACTTATTTAGTATTAGAGGCCTGAACTCAAGTATAGGCGAGGATGAAACTGCATGAGCATTAATCTGGAGAGTCTGAAAGGAACTTATGATCGTTACCCGAACGAGTGGGCGACGTGGAAAAAACTGATCGAGGTAGTCGGCGAGACTGCTGAAGAATTCGGATTCAGAGAGATAAGTCCTCCGGGTATTGAAAGACAGGAACTCTGGACAGAGAAAGAGGAAGACTCAGTCACAGATGAAATGTATGCATTTACAGACAAAGGCGATAATGAAATCACACTGGTTCCAGAACAGACTCCGACTAGAGCCAGGCTGATGCAGAAGAGAAAAGATCTCAAGACACCGGTAAAATGGTACTGCACATCCAAGAGATGGAGATATGAAGACGTAACTCGTGGAAGAGACCGAGAATTCCTTCAGGGAGACTTTGATATCTTTGGAATCGAAAGTGTTGAAGCAGACGCAGAAGTAATCGCAGCTGCAGCAACTATTTACAAGAAACTGGATCTCGATAATCGAGTCGATTTCAGGATAAATGATAGAGAACTACTTGAATCAATCCTCGAATCTCATGGAATTGAAGAAACAGAGGAAACGATGAAAGTGATCGATGACAAGGAAAAAATGGATCGAGAAGAGTTTCTGGAAGACCTACAAGATCGGGGCCTCTCAAGAGAAGAAGCCCAGGAAGTCGATGAAATTACAGATATTTCAGGGCCTATACTTGAAAAGATCGAGGACTTGAGAGAGAAAGCTCCGGAAGAAGTACAAGGAAGTGTTGACAGAATGGAGAGCCTGGCCGAAGCACTGGATTCCTATGGAGTAGCAGATGTGTGTAGAGTAGATCTCTCAATTGTCAGAGGCCTTGCCTATTATACAGGTCTTGTATTCGAAGCGTTTGACAGTGAAGGAGAACTTAGGGCATTGTTCGGAGGCGGAAGATACGATGAGCTTGTCGGAACATTTGGGAATCGTGAAGTTCCAGCAGTAGGATTCGCCTTCGGATACTCGACGACTATCGAACTCCTCAAGAAGGAGGATCGGTATCCTCTAAAAGAGGTTGAAACTGATGTCTATGTCCTGACAGTCTCCGAATCCGTGAGAGACATCGGCCTTGATTATGCGACTAAGTTGAGGTCGGAAGGCCTATCTGTGGAGACTGACTTGGCTGGAAGAGGCTTTGGAAGTCAGTTGGGATATGCTGATGACATGAACGCTAGGCGTGTTTTGATTATCGGGGAAAGAGACTTGGAGAACGACGAAGTTACGATGAAGCACATGGATTCGGGCGAGGAAGAGACTCTGGACAAAGATGAAGTAGTAGAGCATCTGAGATCTGAGGAACTGATGTAAAAAATTTTAGCCCG
>Ga0209965_1000318_pt1 | contig 17472 bp, 20 predicted proteins | sample SalPon2_B_H2O_MG_FD_185707 | JGI IMG/M metagenome (GOLD analysis project Ga0209965, IMG submission 185707) | Salt pond water microbial communities from South San Francisco under conditions of wetland restoration - Salt Pond MetaG R2_B_H2O_MG... | ecosystem: Environmental > Aquatic > Non-marine...
CGGTCGTTCGATGCCGTACCTGGCTATCTGTGCGGGCTCGTCGGTGACCACGGCGACGTCGAGTGCGGCTCGCGCCGTCACAGCCTCCCCGACGACCGAGAGGACCGGGTGTTCGACTCGTCGTATCTCGGCGGCGAGCAGCCGCTCGACAACGGGGAGTACGGTCGACTCGGGCGCGCTCTCGCTGTCGACCACGGGTACTACCGTCGGTCGACTGTCTCCCGTATCCGACGACTCGGCCGGTGACACGCGCGCGCGGATCGCCTCGCCGATCGGCTCCGTTCCGATCGCCACGAGCGCGTCGGCTTCGGCTGGATCGACGAGGGTGGCCCCGGCGCCCTCGACGAGCCGTCGCACTCGCGATCGAAGCGACGCGTCGGCGCCGACGACGGCGACGCGTGCGGGCGGCTGTTCCATGCGTGAGGCGTGTGTGCGGCACGCTCGAAAAGGTCCCGGTTCGAGAGATCCGCGGGCTATCACTGCCTGGCCGCTTTCCAAACCCTCAACTCACGCGCGACCGCTCTGTACGATCCATGAGCACGTGGATCGGTGACTCCTTCACGAGTGACGCCGGCTGGGACCACTTGGAGGCGCTCGTCGACATCGGAAACCGTATGGCTGGAAGCGACGGCGAGCGTCGAGCGGCCGAGGCGACGCGCGAGGCGCTCGCCGCGGTCGGTGCCCGCGACGCCCGCCTCGAACCCTTCGACGTTCAGGGGTGGACGCGGGGGTCGTCGGCGGTCGAGGCCGGAGAGACGACCCAAGATAGCATCGCGCTCCCGCGAAGTCCGTCGACGACCGCGACGGGCGAGCTTGTCGACCTCGGGTACGGTCTCCCGACCGACTTCGAAGACGCCGACCTCAAGGGGCGTATCGTGATGGTCGCCTCGAACGTGCCCGACCACTACGACCGGTTCGTCCACCGACGCGAGAAGTACTACTACGCCGTCAAGGCCGGTGCGGCCGGATTCATCTTCCGTAACCACGTCGAGGGGTGTCTCCCGCCGACCGGAAGCGTCGGTACCGAGACGTCACCGATCGGCGAGATACCTGCTGTGGGCGTCTCGAAGGAGGTCGGCGCCAGACTCGGCCGGCGGTTCGACGGCGAGCCGGTGGCTGTCCGCGTCGACGCGACGGTCCACGACGCGACGAGCCAGAACGTCCACGCCGACCTCGGCCCCGACACCGACGAGGCGGTACTGCTCACGAGTCACGTCGACGCCCACGACATCGCCGAGGGCGCCGGCGACAACGGGGCTGGGACCGCCGTCGTCGTCGAGGTCGCACGAGCGCTCGCTGCCCGCGAAGACGAGCTCGACACCCGCGTCCACTGTCTGGTGTACGGCGCCGAGGAGGTCGGCCTCGTAGGCTCCGGGCACGACGCTGACGCGCGGGACCACGAGACGATCAAGGCGATAGTGAACAACGACGGGGTCGGACGGGGCCGCACGCTTCGACTGTACACACACGGGTTCGATACACTCGAGACGGCCACGACGACGGTCGCAGAGCGATTCGACCACCCGATCACGACGGTCCCCCAGCTCGGGCCACACAGCGACCACTGGCCGTACGTCCAGTGGGGGGTACCGGGGATCCACGTGATGAGCGAGACGGGCGACGAGGGCCGTGGCTGGGGGCACACGTTCGCCGACACGCTGGATAAACTCGAGTCGCGCACCGTCCGCGAGCAGTCGATACTGCTGACCGAGCTGGTCGTGGAACTGGCCGCCGACTCGACGACGGTTCCACACCGCGATCCGGCGTCGATAGCCGCACAGCTCGAAGCCGAGGACCTCGCCGAGGGGATGCGAGTCATCGGCGACTGGCCGTATTGAGTCCCAGGTCGAGAGGCGACAGCAAGCGCTCGAGCGGTCGAACGCTCACACGCCGGGCAGCGCCGGCAGCAGCATCGCGGCCGCCTCGGCGGCGCGGAACGTCGAGTCGTAGACGTGGTTCAACAGGACGTACGCGACGACGCCGAGGACCAACGAGAGCAGCCACGCGCTCGCGGCGATCCGGCCGACCGTCCGATGCGGGGTCTGTGTTCGTAGCTCGTGTTCGGTGTGGGTGAGTCCGAGGACGATGGCGTAGAGGACGACCGGCACCGAGAGGATAGAGAGTGCGATGTGGATAGCGAGCATGATCAGGTACGCGTAGTACGCCGGGTCGGGGCCGACGAAGTACTTCGTGCCGCCGCCGGCCACCTTCGGGACATACATCCCGAGGAAGATCAGGATGAGCGCGAACGAGGAGACCATCGCCGCGGCGTGTTTTTTGACTTGGTCGGTGCGGATCCAGTACCACCCGAGCGAGAGCGTCCCGATCGTGATCGTGTTCACGACGGCTATCGCGTGTGCGAGGATGTCGACTTGTCCCCGCGTCAGCTCTGGGAACAACGCCTGGAACTCGGGGACGAGGAACGCCCCGAGGACGGCTCCGTACCCGACGACGGTGAGCAACACGGTGATCTCTCGGGTCCGCCTCTTGGCCCGATCGCGGACGGTGACAGTGGACATACCTCGGGTACGAACGGGACCGTTATCGTCCTTTCGAGCCCGACTTCACCGCTCGATCACGCCGGTCGCCGTCGCGACTTCGATCGCGGCTGCTTCCGTGATTCCACCTTGTAAGATCGTGTACCGGTCGCGGATCTCGTGGGCGGTGGTGAGCGCGGCGATGAGCTCGTCGTCGGCGATACCGAGGTCGCCCGCGGTCGTCGGGGCGCCGAGTTCGGCGAGCGCGTCACGGATCGCAGCCCACTCGCCGTGTTCGCCGCTGTGGAGGTACTCGGTCACGATCGCGGCGACGCCCACCTGGTGGCCGTGTAGCGCCTTGCCAGGGGCGATCCGGTCGAGCTGGTGTGAGATCAGGTGTTCTGCGCCCGAGGCGGGCCGCGAAGACCCCGCGATCGACATCGCGACGCCCGAGGAGACGAGCGCCTTCACCACCACCCAGGAGGACTCTTCGACGCCCGGGCGGATCAAATCGGCGTTCTCGACGAGCAGCTCCGCGGTCATCTCCGAGAGCGCGCCCGCGTACTCGCTGTACTCGACGTTACGCAGCCGGTGTGCGAGCCGCCAGTCTTTCACCGCGGTGTAGTTCGAGATGATGTCCGCACAACCGGCCGTGGTGAGTCGCCACGGCGCCTCCGCGAGCAGGCTCGTGTCCGCGACGACCGCCAACGGCGGGTCGGCGGCGACCGAGTGGCGAGTGTCACCCTCGGGGATCGACGACCGCCCCGAGACGATTCCGTCGTGAGAGGCCACCGTCGGGACGGAGACGAAGCCGACGCCGAGGTGGTCGGCGGCCATCTTCGCGATGTCGATCGGCTTGCCGCCGCCGAGTGCGATCAGGTACCCCGGGTCGACCGCCTCGGCGGTCTCTTTGAGCGACTCGACCGCGTCGAAGGACGCGGACTCGACGACCGCGGTCTCGGGGTCGTCGAACTGCGCGCGCACGCGGTCACCGGCGATTGACTCCGGGGTCGGGCTCGTCACGATAAGCGGCCGACCGCTCAAGTAGAGTTCGTCGACCGCGATGCCGAGGTCGCCGACGACGTCGTGGCCGACGAGCACGGTCCGTGGAAGCTTGATCCACGTCGACTTCTCGAACATACCGGCACCTCACGCCGGGTAGTGAAAGCCGTTGTTCCTCGCTGCCGGGGCCGTCGCCCGAACCGCGTCTCGAGCACTACGACCGCGCCATCGTTGCTCACCACGAGAGGACCGTCGTCGCGGCGTCGACGAGAAAGAAGAGCCCGAATCCGGCGAGCACCAGCGCGGAGCCGACGGCGACCACGGGCGCGACCGTCTCGATGCGCCGCTCTGCGGCGGCGAGTCCCGCCGGAAACAGCGTGATCCACGAGAGCACGCCGAGGAAGAACCCGCCGAGTAAAGCCGGAGAGCCGGTCGCCACGACGAGCGTCCCGGCGAGGTCCGTGCCGACGACGGGGAGCCGCGCGAGGACGTCGAGTTCGCCCGGACGCAACATGCCGACACCGACGGTGAGCCAGAACAACACCTGAAACGGGTTCGTGAGCGCGAGCGCGAGCGCCTTCTGAAACCCCTGTCCCTCGGCGATCCGCGGCTCGTCGTCCGACGTCGGCCGAAACGAGGCGCGCGCACCGCGGGCCGCACCGACCGCGAAGTAACACATCAGACAGCCGCCGACGGCGACCATGGCCGTCTGCAGTCGGGGGACCGACTGCACCACAGAGACGACGCCAAGGTACGCGAGCACGAAGAATATCGCATCAGCGGTCGCCGCGCCGAGCCCCGCCCTGGTGCCCGCGACCCACCCACGCAACACCGCCTCCTCGGCGATGACCGCGTTCATCGGTCCCGGCGGCGCCGCGAGCGCTAACCCGAACACCACCCCGACCAGGAGGGTCCCGACCGTGTTCACGACACGCAAAGACGGGTGGCGATGTGAAAAATCCCGTGGACAGCAGGGTCGTCGCCGTGGTGTACTCAAATGGCCTCTTCGACGCGAATCGAGCGCGCTACAGCGGCAGGGAGACTTTGTTCACCCGCTGGCGTCTGCACCGTTATCATACCGAACGGGGCGACGTCGACGACCTCGACGGTCGTCCCCGGCGTGATGCCGGCGTCGGCGAGGTAGTTGAGTTCGGCTTCGTCCCGATCGGAGACGCGCGTCACGACGAGCCGATCGCCTGCCGGGTGGTCAGCGAGTCGTCGCCCGCCGGACTCCGGAATCGGCTCAAGATCGGCACCGGGGATCGGGTCGCCGTGTGGGTCCACCTCGGGGTCGTCGAGGGCGTCGGCGACGCGTCGTTCGAACTCCTCGGAGATGTGGTGTTCTAACGCGTCGGCCTCGTCGTGCACGTCACTCCAGTCGTAATCCAGCTGGTCGGCGAGAAACGCCTCGATCAGGCGGTGGTGGCGGACGACCTCGAGCGCGACCGCCTCGCCTTCGGTCGTGAGCTCGACGCCCTGGTACGGCTCGCGGTCGAGAAGCTCTCTGTCCGCCAGCTTCCCGATCATGTCGGTCACCGACGGCGAGCTCTTGTCGAGGTACTCCGCGATGGTGGACGTCGAAACGGGGGGCCCTTCCTCCGCCTGAAGCACGTAGATGGCCTTCAGGTAGTCCTCCATCACGTCGCTCAGCATTCGTCGGTCGTAGTCGGAGGCGAGGCAAATACCTACCGACCGGCGGCCGGGTCGGAAGCCCAAGGGGGCAATCCGAGCGCCTCGAGATCCACGTGCTCGCCCACGAGCCGGGCCGCACGATCGATCGGATCGCGGGGCCGATCCCCCGGCACGTCGCGTTCGGACCCCGTCGGCGACATCCCGGCTCGCTCGCGAACGCGCGCGACGAAGCCCCGCCGAAACCCGTCGTTCTCGAACAGCCCGTGGAGGTACGTTCCGAAGACGTTCGGCGTCGCCGCACCGAGCGCGACGCCCTCACGGTCGCCGTCGGGGTCACACACGGGCGTCGAGAGCGGGTTACTGCCCGCTCGACTCGTTTCACCCATGTGAATCTCGTAGCCGGTCACCGGAATCGCTCCCCCATCGCTCGCCGCCCACCCGGCGACGACGTCGGTCTCTCGGGGATCGACTCGGAGCTCCGTGGCCACGACCCGCTTCTCGGCCGAGAAAGCCGTCTCGACGGGGAGCAGGCCGAACCCTTCGACCACCTGCGGTGCGTCTGCGGCCGCACTCTCGAGGTCGGCGCCCGTGATCCGCTCGCCGAGGAGCTGATACCCCCCACAGAGACCCACGACCGGGCCGTCGAACCGACGAAGCGCCTCGTCGAGGCCGGCCGCACGGCAGGCGCGAAGATCGTCTACGGTGTTCTTCGTGCCCGGAAGCACGACCGCGTCGGCGTCGTCGAGCGAGTCGTCGAGCGGCACGTATGCGACTCGAACCCCCGGTTCGGACGCGAGCGGCTCGACGTCCGTCGCGTTCGAGATGCGCGGCAGCCGGGGGACGGCAACGGTCGCTACTCTGTCGGTGTCGGTGCTGTTCTGGTCACCGCGGACGACTCGCTCGCCAGGGGCGGGGAGCGCGAGGCTATCCTCTTCGGGAAGCCCCGGATCGTCGTACGGGAGCACGCCGAGCACGGGGACCCCGGTTCGCTCTTCGACGGCCTCGATACCCGGGGTCAGAAGGGACCGGTCCCCGCGGAACTTGGTGATCACCACGCCGGCCACCCGATCGCGGACGTCAGCCGGCAGGAGCTCGAGCGTCCCCACGATCGATGCGAAGACGCCTCCGCGTTCGACGTCTGCGACCAACAGCACGTCGACGCGAGTTCCGTCCGTCGACTCGTCTCCCGCCCGGCCGAACGCCCGTGCCGTCTCGACGTTCGCCAGGTCCCGATCGTGGAGGTTTATTTCGGCTATCGATCCAGCGCCTTCTGCGACGACCACGTCGGCGGCACCGACGAGTCGCTCGTGTGCCGCGGCTGCGGCCGCCCGAGCCGTCTCCCATCGTCCCCCGTAGTAGTTGGCCGCAGACGCGTGGGTGAGTGCCTGCCCGTTCACGACGAGCTGACTCTCCCCTTCGCCCCGGGGCTTGAGCAATACCGGGTTGTGATCCGTCTGTGGCGTCACCCGAGCCGCTCGCGCCTGGACGTACTGTGAGATCCCTACCTCCCCGAACGCGACGTCGACGTCGGCACCCGGTGCAGTCGAGACCGCCCGGGCGTTGTTCGACATGTTCTGTGCCTTGTACGGGGCGACGGCCACCCCGGCGTCCGCGAGGTGTCGACAGAGCCCGGCGGCGACCGTCGACTTTCCGACGTGCGAGGCAGTGCCTGCGACGAGCAGGGTTCGCCCTGATGTGGCCGGTCCATCGGACATGTCGTCTCTCACGACGATTCGTCAACGGTATCGTCCGCGTCCCACGCCCCCGCGGCGAGCCTCGCGGCGAGTGAGACCGCAGCGTCGACGTGGCGGTCGGCCGTCTCGTCGCCCGTCTCGTCGATCGCAGCGAGTAACGTCTCGATCTCGCCGGCAGTTTCGCGGACGACAGACGCATCAGTTTCTTTGGGTGCGATAGCCTCCGCGAGCGCTTGTGCCTCACCGAGTCGCCAGCCCGATTCCCGGTCGACTGGCCGCGTCTCCGTCTCGACGAGGTGAGACGCGAGTGCCTCGGCGGCTGCGGCCCGCGTCGACGGGTCGTCGGCGGCGGCGTCGACCGCGTCGACGTCGTCTCCAGTCATCAGTACTCCGTCCCCTTGCGGGCGCGCTGGCCAGCGTCTATGGGATGGATCTCCTTGCGGACGTTGGTGATCAGGTCTGCGACGTCCTCGAGGTACGCCGGTCGGGTGTGACTCCCGGTGAGCACAAGTTCGAGTTGCTCGGGCGCGCGGTCGATCAGGTCACGGACCGCCGCCGGCGCGACGAGCTCGCGGTCGGCGGCATAAAGCACCTCGTCGAGGATCAGCATGTGCATCCCCGCCTCCGGTTCGGCGTCCAGTGGAATCGGCGACTCGAGGTCCGTCTCCGCGGCGGCATCGACGAGCTCGCGAGCCCGCTCGAGTCCGGCGCGCGCGTCGCGCTCGTGGTCGTCGTCTGCGGAACCGTCCGCTAGTCCGTGCCAGCCGTAGTGACCGGTGTTTTCGTACGAGAAGCCCGGGAGCGTTCGAATCGCGTTGTACTCGCCACGGACCGCCTCGACGGAGTCCGCCCCGCCCTTCATGAACTGAAGCATGTGGACCCGGTATCCGTGGCCGGCCGCGCGAGCGCCCATCCCGAGTGCTGCCGTCGTCTTTCCCTTGCCGTCGCCCCACCATACCTGCACGAGACCGAACTCCTCGGGGGCGCTTGCCTCGATCGGACTCGCTTCCGGGGAGACGCCACGTCCCGGGGTGTTACGCTTCGTCTGTGCGCTGGTGTCGTCGGCGTCGGCCGGCCGGTCGGCGTCGTTCGTCATGTGATGGCGTTCGCGGCGGACAGTCTTATCGGTGCGGTCCCTTGCAGGCCGGCTCTCTACTGGCCGGCCTCTCACGGGCCGGTCCTCCGGCGAGGAGTCTCGGTTGGTCGATCCACCCGGCGTGGATCGGCCGGCCCGGCCCGGTCGTCGCGGTCACTCGTCGTGAATGAAGACGAGTCGGCGGTCGTCGGTGTTACAGATACACAGCTCGATCCCCTCGCGGGTCGCACCGATTCGCTGCCAGCCGTGGTCGCTGACGAACAACGTCTGAAACACGCCGAGGTCACACTCGGGGTTTGGACAGCCGACGCCCGCCGCGTTCTTGTACACCGTCGTCCCGCCGCCAGACCCTTGACGAACCAGCCCGTCGGTCAGCGACCGGAACTCCTCGGCCGACATCGCCCCAGCCGCGTTCTCGTCGCTCATAGTGATCGATCTGCGGCCGCGAACATAAATCCGATCCGCGCGCCGCACGCCTCCGCCCGTCGACTCATGCGTGAGCCCTCAGGGCTCGACCAACACCTTCAGCGCCTCGCGGTCGGCCATCGCTTGGTACCCTTCGGGAACACCGTCGAGGTCGACGGTTTCGGTGAAGATCGGCGCGGGGTCGAGCGTTCCGCCGAGGACGTCTTCGAGCAGTGCGTCGGCGTACGCCCGCACCGGCGCGACGCCGCCCCGGAGCGTGATGTTGTCGCGGAAGAAGTCCGTCAGCGCGAGCCCGGCCTCGTCGACGCCGTGGGGAACGCCGACGTAGCCGACCGTCCCGCCGGGCCGACAGACGTCGACGGCGGTCTCCATCGACGCCGCCGCGCCGACACACTCCAACACGTGGTCGACACCACCGTCCGTCGTCGACAGCACCCGTTCGACTGCGTCGGTCTCACTGCCGAGCACCGTCTCCGTCGCCCCGAAGTCGCTGGCGAGGTCGAGCCGGTCTTGATGATGGCCGACAGCAAGTATCCGGCGGGCTCCCAGTCGGCTGGCAGCGAGGACGCCACAGAGCCCGACTGCGCCGTCGCCCACGACCACGCAGGTGCTCCCGGCTTCGACGCCGGCACTGACAGCCGCGTGGTGACCGGTTCCCATCACGTCCGTGAGCGGCAACACCGACTCGAGTACGTCTTCGTCGTCGGCGTAGCGGTCCGGAACCCGAACGAGCGTGCCGTCGGCGTGGGGTGCCCGCACGTACTCTCCTTGGGCCCCACCGTTGGCACCGCTCCACGAGTCGCCGTTCACACAGGAGGTATGAAGTCCTCGCCGACAGAACTCACAGTGTCCACAGCTGACCACGAACGGTGCGAAGACCCGGTCGCCGGGTTCGACCCGGCGCACGTCGTCGCCGACGGCCTCAACGATTCCCATCGGTTCGTGACCGACCCGCGAGCCCGCCTCTCGATCGCTGTCGCCGTTGTAAAACCAGAGGTCAGACCCACAGATCGCCGTGTGCGTGACTCGGATACGCGCGTCCGTTGGCGCCTGAATCTCCGGTTTCTCGACGTCTTCGATACGGATGTCGCCCGGCCCATGGAACACGGCTGCGCGCATACCGGTCGTACGGCCAGTCGACGGATAGGCGTGACGGAGCGTCCTAGCGGCCGACGTGGCCGGTGGATTCGGTCGGGTCGATGGCGAGCTGCCGACGGGTCTCGAGGCCGGTTTGGAACCGGTCGACCAGCTCGCTGCGATGCTCTGGACAGGCGAGTACGCCGACCGCTCCTGACTCGACCGGCACGACGAGTTGGTCCGGGCTGTACGGCACGAGCCGACAGCTGGGACAGCTCACGCCGCCTGCAGGCCGATGTTCGATCACCGTCGCGGCGTCCGCCGTCGTGTACCCACACACCGACGCGAACCGGTCGACGTGGTCTGTACAGCCGACGAGTGGCACGGTCAGGTGGTCCAAGAGCAGGAAGGACAGATCACTGCGCGTGGGAGACCGCATCGCGGCCGCACACGCCCTACACGAGCCCGGCACACGGTCGTCCGAGTCGTCGGATCGTGGCGGTGAGGGGTCTGTTTGATTCATCAGTTCGAAGTACCGTACACACGGTCGCAAGCCTGGTAAGTGGTCGGATCGACGGTCTGGTGAGCGGTCGGATCGACACCTGACTGACTCAGTGGCCCCAGCGCCGTCCGTCCTCGCGATAACGGGCGTTGGTGATCCGGTCGTGTTGGGCCTCGCTCATCGAGACGGCGGTCGCACCGAGGTTCTCCTCCAGCTGGTCGACGGTTCGTGCGCCCACGATCGGGACGCAGGTGAACGCCTCCTGGTCCATCAGCCACCGGAGTGCCACCTGTGCTGGGGTCGCGTCGAGCTCGTCGGCCACCTCCCGTACCGCCTCAAGCACCTTCCAGCCCCGCTCGGAGAGGTAGAATCGTTCGAACCGCTCGTCGAAACTCCCGCGGGAGCCGTCGGGTGCGCGCACCGACTTCGGGTCGTCCGGGTCAGCTCTGGTGTACTTCCCGGTGAGGAAGCCGCCGGCGAGCGGCGAGTACGGACACACCGCGAGGTCTTGGTCGGCGGCGACGTCCAGGTACGGCTCGACGTCCTCGTAGTAGCCGGCGTGGAACAGCGGCTGGGTCACGTCGAAGCGCGCGTAGTCTTCGACGTCGGACGTCCAGAGCGCCTTCGTGAGCTGCCAGGCCGCCATCGTCGACGCGCCGAGGTAGTTCACGCGGCCGTCCTCGACGAGTCCATCGAGTGCAGAGAGCGTTTCTTCGATCGGTGTGTGTTCGTCCCAGCGGTGGATGTAGTAGAGGTCGAGGTAGTCGGTGCCGAGCCTATCGAGCGTCCCTTCGATCTGATCGCGGATGTGTGTCCGTGAGAGCCCCGCACCGTTCGGGTTCGACTCGTCGAACTCGAAGTACACCTTCGAAGCGAGGACGTACCGGCTGCGGTCGCGCGTCTCGAGCCAGTTGCCGATGTACTCCTCGCTCGTCCCGTTCGGCTCGCCGTAGATGTTCGCGGTGTCGATGAACGTGCCGCCACCCGCAGCGAACGCGTCGAGGAGCTCGTGTGCGGCCGCCTCGTCGGTTTCGAGGACGCCCCCGGTGCGCCGGCCGAACCGCCACGTGCCGAAACAGAGTTCCGAGACGCGCGTCCCGGTCGCCCCGAGCTGTCGGTAGTCCATACAGCCCGGTTCTGCGGCATCGAACAAAAACGTCCGCGTTCCGGTTCCCGATGCGGTGGCAGCTCTTGGGACGCTGGTGCTCAGCGGTTGTCGTGTTGTCGCTTCACTCGATCGGCGTGTGCGTCGGCGAGCCGGGTCGGCTCGGGTAGCTTGTAGCCGGCACAGAGGGCCGCGACGAGGTCGACGGCGGTAGCCGCCGAGACGCGATGGCCGGGACTCACGTACAACGGGTTCACCCGCCGGCTGGTGGGATACTGACGCGACTGGTAGGCGTACCCGATCACCGGCGGCTCCGCGCGATCGACGTCGGCCTCGCTCACCGGCTCTACCGAGTCGTCCGCGCGTATCGGCGTCCGCCAGCCGGCAGGCCGTTCGTCGACCGGCTCCTCGGGGGTGCCACACAACAGCCCTTTTGCGACGCCAATCGCCGGACAGCCGACGGTCACACCGACGTGCGTCGCAAGTCCAGCTTGGCGGTAGTGGATCCGTCCGGAACCGTCACAGACGAGCAGGTCGGGTGAGACAGCGAGTGACTCGAGCGCGGCGAGGATCGGCGTGCCCTCGCGGAACGAGAGCAGCCCAGGCACGTACGGGATCGAAAGCGGCGTCACCGCGCTCGCGTACTCGATCACGCGCCCACCGCGCATCGCGACGGCCGCAGAGACCGCGGCGTCAGGCCCGCCGTCGCGGTCGGTACAGAACGCCTGGTCGACACCGACGACGACCGGGTCGTCCGCGTCACCGGCATCCGGTTCTGACTCGGGGAGCCCGTTCGTGAGGGCGGTAGCCTCGTTGACGGCGACCGACACGGGCGTGAGGTCGTGGTCGTCGTCGAACGCCGCGGCCGCCGCGATCTCGCGTTGGAGCGCGAGCATCTCCTCGCGTGACAGACTCGAATCCGGTCGAAACGACGGACGCGCGAGCGTCATCGCGTCGAACTCAGCGACGCCCCCCTGGTCCACCCGGACCCCGCGGGCCGCCGGGACCGCGCACGCGACCCCCGCCCATCTGGATGCCGCCGGACCCGCCCGCTCGGCTCGCGAGGTCCTCGTTGCGCGTGCCGTACGCGAGCCCGATCGCGAAGCCGATCAGGTGCGCGACGTGGGCGATGCCGCCGACGCCGCCAGCACCCGACTGTACCACGAGCAGCGCCGAGACGATCGCGATCCCCCACGTGAGGTACTTGAGCTTCATTGGGACGACGAAAAACAACAACACCTCGAGGTTCGGCCGCCAGATCGTCAACACGCCCAAGAGTGCGAACGTCGCCCCGCTCGCACCGAGGACGCCGACGATCCCTCCGGTCGCGAGCACGAACAGCACGTGTCCGAGCCCGGCGAGAACGCCTGCCACGAGAAAGAACCCCACGAACCGCTTCGAGCCTACCGCGCGCTCGACGAGCGGTCCAAAAAAGAAGAGCACGAAGCTGTTGCCGACGATGTGGAACAGACCCGTCGGCGAGTGCGAAAAGACGGAGGTCACCCACGTCCAGACGTTTCCGAGCGCGTCAGAGCGGAGCACGAACAGCGTGCTGTGGAGTTCCGTCCCGCCGACGAGCAGCGCGGCCCACTGTGCGACGAACGTGAGCCACATCGCTGCGAGCAACACGTACGTTGCGTTCCCACGGAAGTATCCTAGAATCCCACCGGTCCCCCGCTCGCGGGCAACGCGTCGTTTGATCCGGCCGACCACGCCGCCGTCGTCGCCGGAGTCGGTTCGGACGCTGTCGTCGAAGCCACTGTCGAACACCCCGCCCGGATCGTTCCACTCGGCGAGTCCCGGGCAGTCGTGGTTCTCCGGCAGGCGGTGATCTGCACAGAACGTCTGCCCACACCGTCGACACTGGTACGGGAGGTTCTCGTACGCCCCGCACTCGTCGCACGTCGCCATTAGACGCACTTACGCCGGGGGCGGTAAAGCGGTTTGGCTCTCGGCGTCGTGTCCCGACACGGCCACGCACTCCCGTCAGCTGAACAGGAGCGCCGCGACCGCGAGGGTCGTCGCGGGTGCGATGACGACCGACAATGCCTGCCATCGGGTCGGTGGGACGACGAACCTGCCGGCCTCCCGTGCCGCGGTTGGGTTCACGATCACGGCGATGTCGCCACCGGAGAGACTCCCCGTGTACCCCAGCGCAAGCACCAGTGGCACGGCGAGGACGCCCTCGAGCGTCCCCGTTGCTCGGACGACGGCGGCGACGCCGAGCGATATCGGTGTGGGGGCGACCGCGACCGCCCGGATCACCCACGTCGGTGTCGTCGCGTCGATGACGGCGTCGAATCGACCGAGCGGAACGGTCGGTCCCTCCCACCGCGGGAGGAGTTCGATCGTGGGGTCGAGTCCGGCGACGCGCGCGACGAGTGCGTGGGCCAGCTCGTGCGGGAGCACGATCGGCGCGACGAGGGCCCGGGCGACGCGACGTCGCCGACATGACGACGATCGCCTCGTCATTCCAGCACGACGCGGTCGGTGAGCCAGCAGCCGTCGAACGGGCCGTCGGCTCCCTTCGAGACGCCGAACCGGTACGTCACGGTTCGGCCTCGCGGTCCGGTGAGCGTGACGCGCTGTGTGGCCCGTGGGCCGTCCCGTTCGACGGGTCCAGTGACGGCCGTCTCGTGGTTTATCATCGGCGCGTACTGCGGCCCCTCGACCATCTCGATGAATCGGTCGAGCGGACCGGTCGCTCGGCGGTTCGCCGGCGACGCGAAGTTGTACGCCGTCTTGATCCCGGCGTTCTCGACGGGCGTGTCGTTGTCCGCCAGCGCCGTGAGCTGTGTCTCGACGACGGCACCCGGTTCCCGCGACGGGTCCGGTGTGGGAAGTCCCTCGACTGGATACGATGAGTCGTCCATGACGCGCGTGAGTACGTGTGTCACGCACGCGAGACACTTCAAGCTGTCTCGGTCCCACAGACTGGCCCGCCTCACCGGCCTCGGCGATGGAGCCACTGTGCCGTCGGGAGCTGCCACCCTCGTGCGACCGCGATCAACCGTGTGCCGACGGTGATGCCCGCGCTGACGAGAACTGCGGTTCCGGCCGCTGTGCCGGCCGTCGTCGCCACCCAGTAGGCGACACCACCGAGAAGCGCACACGTCGCGTAGAAGTCGTCGAAGAGGATGAACGGCGACCGGTCGAGTAACACGTCCGCGAACGCGCCGCCGCCGACCGCATTGATCGTCGCGATGGTGACGACGCCGAACGCGGAGACGCCGGCTTCGGTCGCGACGATGGCGCCGGCCGTCGCGAAGGCTGCCAGTCCCACCGCGTCGGCGACGAGTGTGATCGGGTGGTCGTCTGGCGAGGCTAAGACGGCACTCAACCCGATCGCGAGTCCGACGCCGACGAGCGCCAGCGCGACCTCACTCGGCGATCGTAACACCAACGGTATTCGTCCCACGAGCACGTCGCGGGTCGCTCCGCCGGCGAACGCCATCGAGAGTCCGACGACCCCGACCCCAAACAGGTCGAACTCCTCGCGGATCGCCTTCGCAGCTCCGACGAGTGCGAAGGCGACCAGCCCGACCGCGTTCATCACCGCGAACGGGTCGAACGTTGGGACGACGAGCACCGCGTGAGTCACTGCGTGCACGTCGGTCCCCGACGGGTTTTAGCGCTCGGGTTCGACCGGGTCGACCGTGTCGTCTGCGTCGCGGAGGTCGTCGACGAGCCGCCGCAGCGTGTCGAGCGGATACTGCCCGGGAGCCGTGGCTTCGGCAGCCACGACCGGCGCGTAGCCGATCACCGACCCGTACACCGGTGTGACCGCACGGGTGTGCCTGCCCGGTTCACCCATACACATCGTCGCCACCCGGTGGCCCGCCGCGGTCGCCCGGTCGGTCGCACGGAGCATCGCGAGGGCGTCGCCGCGGTCCGTCGCGGTCGTCGCCAGCTTCCCGACGTCGCCGGCCGTTGCCGCAGTCGCGAGCCGGTCGACGAGCTCGTCGACCGGCGGTGTCGCCGTGAAATCGTGCACCGAGGCTATCACCTCAACGCCCGCCTCCCGCGCCCGTGACCGGAGTTCCTCCGCGTGCGACTGCTCTGTCGACGCGTCGGTCGACCCGACATCCGGGAGAGTGCCGGTGATCGCGGCGAGCTCGATGTCGACGGCTACGACGGAGGGGTGATCGACCGCCTCTGTGAGCGCGTCGTAGCGGTCTATCCCCTCTGCCTTGCCGCCCTCCCAGGCCGCGCGATTCGTCACGATGAGCGGCAGCGAGCCCTCGTAGGCGGCCAGCTGATCCAGCGGATCGCTCGCGAGGTCCATCCGGAACTCGACCGCGTCGGCGGCGTCGGCCCGAGCCGCCGTCGCCAGCGTGTCGGTGCTCGCCGCCAGCACGAACTCCTCGAACATACGCGACCGTGCCTCCGCGTCGACTTAGCTCTCCTCGTCTGTCTCACTCTTCTCGCCTGGTTCACCCTCCTCGTCCGGCACCCCCTCCTCGCCCGTGCCCGATCCAGAGCGGACCGGCCGTCCGCGTCGCGCGCGGAGCCAGCCGGCGGCCACGGCCAGCGACCCGCCGGCGATCAGCACGGCCGAGAGCGCGTCCAGCCCGCCGGCCAAGCCGTCGGCACCGAGCGCGACGATGGCGACGCCGAGGCTCACGCTGGCGAGGCCGCGCGCCTGCTCGTGCGACACCTCGACGCCAGAAAAAACGCGTCGCTCCGTATCGACGCCGGCTGCAACGAGGTACGCTCCCCCCGCCACGACACACCCGATGACGGCGACGACGAGCGTTGGCCGCCCGCCACCGGTACTGGTGGTACGAGCGAACCAGACCGCAACGGCGAGCACCGAGAGACCAGAGACGAGGTCGCGGGTGTGAACCATTAGCGACTCACGACGAGACCGACCGGCTTTCCCGCGTCACGCGACGAGGCCGTCTTCGGCCTCGAGTAGCTCGTGGTAGCGGTTGCGGATGGTGACCTCCGAGATGTCGGCGACCGCAGAGACCGCGGCCTGCGTCGTCTTCTCGTTCGTCAACAGTGCGGCGGCGTAGACGGCGGCGGCAGCGAGCCCAACCGGCGACTTTCCGGAGTGTACGCCCTTTTCTTTCGCGTTCTTCAGGAGGCCTTTCGCTCGCATTTCCGATTCCTCCGAGAGCTCGAGGTCCGAGGCGAACCGGGGCACGTACTGTTCGGGGTCCGCCGGCTTCACCTCCAGTTTGAGTTCGCGAACGACGTAGCGGTAGGTCCGAGCGATCTCCGCCTTCTCGACGCGAGAGACGTCGGCGATCTCGTCGAGGCTGCGCGGTACGCCCGCCATCCGGGCTGCGGCGTACACACACGACGTCGAGACGCCCTCGATGGAGCGGCCAGGAAGGAGGTCCTCGTCGAGCGCGCGCCGGTAGATCACGGAGGCGGTCTCACGGACGTTGTCCGGCAGGCCGAGTGCGCTCGCCATGCGGTCGATCTCGCCAAGCGCCTGCTTTAGATTGCGCTCTTTGGAGTCGCGCGTCCGAAAGCGTTCGTTCCACTTACGCAGCCGTTGCATCTTTTGACGCTGGCGTGCACCGAGCGAGCGGCCGTACGCGTCTTTGTCCCGCCAGTCGATGTTCGTCGACAACCCCTTGTCGTGCATCGTGTTGGTCGTCGGTGCACCAACGCGTGATTTCTCGTCTTTCTCACGGGAGTCGAACGCGCGCCATTCCGGTCCACGATCGACGGAGTCCGCCTCGACGACGAGTCCACAGTCTTCACACACGGTCTCGCCGTGTTCTTCGTCGGTGACGACGCGCCCCTCACACTCTGGACACCGCAGCGTCTCGTCGGTTCGGTCCGATTCTTCTTCGGTCTCTCCGCGGGCGCGACTCCCCCGGGTATGTAGTCGTTCTGTCATGGCTATCTGTCTGCCCGTAATCGAAAACACACGGGAGCAGTCTTACCGGGTAGACGGCAGAACGTAACTTAAAAGACCCGAAACGGTTCCCGGCGCGGTCGGCGGATATCACGATCCCTCACGCCGGCCGCGCGAACCCAGCCAGCTGGGGCCGATCGTCGACGTCCTCGCCACGAACCGAACGCTTTCGAAGACTCGTGTCCAACGCTCGCGGTATGACTGCCATCCACTCGGACTCACCCTGGCCGGATTCACCCCGTGTTGTCTCGCTGGCCCCGAGTGCGACCGCGACGCTCGACGCGCTCGGGGCAGCCGAGTGTCTCGTCGGCGTGACCCACCACTGTGACCCCCTGGCGACCGCCGGCTCCGCACACGACGCGTCGCCGGTCACCGTCGGCGGCTGGACGACGCCCGCACTCGACCACGTCGAGGCGCTTTCTCCGGACGTCGTGTTCACGAGCGACGGCCTCCAAGCCGAGGTAGCGGCCGCGTGTCGCGAGCGCGGGCTCCCGGTCTCTCACCGAGAGCCGGCCACGCTTGGGGACGTCCTCGCGGGGTTCCGTGCTCGGGCCGAGGCGCTCGGCCGACCGGCTGCAGGGAGCCG
>Ga0209965_1000320_pt1 | contig 17420 bp, 15 predicted proteins | sample SalPon2_B_H2O_MG_FD_185707 | JGI IMG/M metagenome (GOLD analysis project Ga0209965, IMG submission 185707) | Salt pond water microbial communities from South San Francisco under conditions of wetland restoration - Salt Pond MetaG R2_B_H2O_MG... | ecosystem: Environmental > Aquatic > Non-marine...
ACGAGGGCCGGATGTACGCCGACTACGAGACGAGCGAGGCGGCGACCGTCTACGTCTCCGCGCAGCTCGACGGTCGCAACGAGTGGTTCTCCGGAGGGTGGACCGGCAACGAGTACCGCGAGTGGTCCCGGGTCGAACTCCGCGGCCCCCAGTCGGGCTGGGTCCTCGCGGACGGCGAACTCGACGTCGGGAGCGGCAACTACCGCACCTGACGACTCGGGGGCGGTGATCCGACGCGAACTGATCGGTATCGCTCCGATCCGGCGGAGTGGTCCCGAGCCGTCGGGTGATCGCTGTCGTCGAGCACCACTCGATAGCTGGACCCTCTCCGATATAAGTATTAAAATAAGTAAACTTCATAAGATATTTAAATATATAGTAATAACGCATTCGATTACGTTTCTGAACGGATATGCCGGCCCGACAGTACGTACGAGGTACGTACGAGAGACGACCCGACGCGGGCTGTCCACCGGGGCCGGCATCGTCAGTTCAGCACCCGGTGCCGAACGCGTCACGCTCGACGATGTCCACGAGAGCGAGGACGGAACCGATGAGACGGGTCCGCGAAATCGGAGCCAGGGTCCCGGACGACGATACCGCGAATACTCCCACAACAACAGCGAGCACGGGTGCCTCATACTGATGGACGAACTCAAATGACACCGATTTGCGAGTGATCCGCCGGTCGCGCCGTCGAACGGCGTGCCTCTCGTGCGTCGTGTGTCCGTTCGGTTGTCCGTCAGTATCAAGATAGCGTCGGAGGAATTACGGTCGTTCTCGGAGACGTTTTAACCGGCATAAATAACGAAATTCATCAATTACAATAGATATAAATATATATTATAAAAAGAGAACGAGGGGGAGTGCGTACGTTCGAGCCCTCCGATACGCGTTCGATCGCCCCCCCCCGAAGCCGCGCTTCCGTCGGTCGTACGCACGGGAGCCGAAAAGGACTTTGACGGGCCGAAGCGAACGTGGAGTCGTGATTCCCAACTACGAGGACAAATACGACGCGGAAGCGTTGTTTTCACCGGCGGAGGTGGTCGGAATGGGGGGAGAGGGACTGCCGGACGTTCCCCCGGCCGTGGTTCTCGGATACCAGCCGAAGCTCACGGAGTTCGTCGAACAGCGGGCCGACTCGCCGGTCCGGATAGTCCGTTCGCAGTCCCTGTACCCGGTGACGGAGACGGTCGGGTACGTTCCCGTCCACGAGTGGGGGGTCGGCGCGCCGGTCTCTGCGATGGTCACCGAGAACGTCATCGCAGCGGGCGCCGAGGCCGTCGTCCAGTTGGGCGGCGGCGCGGGACTGCGGACGGACGTCCCGCCGGAAGCGGCCGTCCTGCCCACCGACGCCATCAGGGACGAGGGAGCGTCCTACCACTACGTCCCCGACGAGGAGTCGGTGACACCGACGGCGTCGCTCGTCGACGGCTTGGACGACGCCCTCTCGGGGGCGGGCTTCGACACACCGCGGGGGACGACTTGGACGACGAGCGCCTTCTACCGCGAAACGATTCCCGAGGTCGAAGCGTACGGCGATGACGGGGTCCTCACGGTGGACACGGAAGCCGCGGCGATATGGGCGGTGTGTCAGTACCGTGGTGTCGACACCGCCTCCGTCCACGAACTGGGTGGCGTTCTCACGTCGGAGGGGTGGCGGCCGGAAACCGAACGGGACCGAGGGGTGGTGGAGATGTTCGATCCGGTCGTGGTCGGATTGGAGAGCCACGTGGCCGAGGGATGACCGCCCCGACAAGAGCCGAACGGGGATGGAAGCACGTCGGGCGTTCGCCGCGAGAGGAGGTCGTCAGTGATCTATCCGTTCAGATCGGTTCGAAGACGTGAACGGGCCACTCCTCCTCGTAGGACAGATCGAAGTCCGGATCGATACCGACAGTTCCGGGATCACGGACTCGGAGTTCGACGCGGTCCCCGATGGCGACGTCCTCGAGCGAGGCGGCGACGCGACCGGTAAGCCGGGCCGAGGAGTCGAGTTCGACCACCGCGACGGTGATCGGCGCCAAGTCCTCGAACGCGGACGGAGGTCGGTTGACCGACGTGTACGAGACCACCTCGCCGGTCCGGGGCTGTTCCGACAGCGTGACGGCCCTGCTGCCGCACCCGTAACAGGCGGGGCGAGGCGGCAGCATGTGCGTGTCGCACTCCGTACAGCGGGCGGCTACCAACCGACCCTCGGCCAGGGCGTCGAAGAAGCCGGGGAGCGTGAACGGCGAGTCGGCGGTGATGTCGTCCGGTGCGAGCGGTCCCGTCGTCGTGGAGTCGGTGTCTGTCATCGGTGAATCACTCTCCTCGGTCGGTCGCAGTCAGGACGTGAGCCACGGTATGGGCGTCCGCGACGCCGCCCTCGTTGATCAACAGCGCAGTGTCGGCGTCGGTTACCTGTCGGTCTCCGGCCCGTCCGGTGAGCTGTTCGTAGGCTTCGACCGCCTGCAACAGCCCGGTCGCCCCGATCGGGTGGCCGCGGGCCTTCAGTCCGCCGCTGGTGTTGATCCGGACGTCAGTCCAGCCCGCCGATCGATCGCCGGGATCCTCGACGGTCTCGATTCCGCGGCCCTCGGGAGCGAACCCGGCGGCCTCGGCCAGCAGCGCCTCGCAGACGGTGAAGGCGTCGTGGACTTCCGCGACGTCGACATCCGCGGCGTCCACGCCGGCGTCCTCGTACGCGGTCGAGGCGGCGACGTTCGCCCCCTCGACGAACGTCAGGTCGCGCTCCGCGACGGCGAGGTTGTTGGCCGCCGAGCCGACGCCGGCCACGTGGATCGCGTCGGGACGGCTCCGCAGGTCGGCCGCGACCTCGTCGTTCGCGACGACGACCGCTGCGGCACCGTCGGTGACCGGCGCACAGTCGTACAGTTTGAGCGGCGGCGCGACGGCGGGAGCGTCCATGACCGTCTCGATGTCGACCGCTTGCTGGAACATCGCCCGTGGGTTGGCCGCCGCGTTCCGGTGGTTCTTCACGGCGATCCTCCCTAAGTCCCGTTCGGTCGCGTCGGTTTCGTGCAGGTACCGTTGCGCGAGCAGGGCGTACGTTGCGGGCGCGGTGATCCCGGATCGCTGCTCTAGGGCCCGCTCGAAGGCGGCACCGAGCGCGTTCGTGGCGCCTTCGGTTCCACCGGCGGTCATCTTCTCGACGCCGCAGGCCAGCACGGCGTCGTGGACGCCCGCCCGAACGTCCCGGACCGCGTTCTTGAGGGCGAGCGCGCCGGCGGCCGCACACGCCTCGACGCGCTCCGCGGGGACGTTCCGCAGGCCGGCCCACTCGGCCATGAGCGTTCCCTGCATGATCTGATTCTCGTACCGTTCGGACTGCGCGCCGACGTACAGTCCGTCGACGACGTCGGCCGGATCGGGCAGTTCCTCGAACGCCTCGGCCAGTGCCTTCGAGAACAGGTCGCGGCCGGGCAGGTCCGTCTCGCCCAGCGGGGAGGACCCGACCGCGATGAGATTAGCTCTAGACATCCTCTACGTATCGTTAACCGTTGATGTTAAAGGTTTGGTCGCGGGGCCGTCACGTCTCGGCCCCCGAGGCGGCGGGGGAAACGGCACCGTCCGCTACCGTCTCCCGCGAGCACAGTTCCCCAACACGCTCCGCGGGGGGATGCGCCGCGGCCTCCTCCGAGTACCGCTCGTCCACCGGATCCCCCGGAGCGCGGCCCCTCTCACCCCCGGTTCCGGACGAGTCCCGGTCCCACGGGACGACGGTCCCGTGCTCGACTCCGCCGTTGAGAAAGAGCTTTACGTATCGGGGATACGTGTTGGCACACCATGCACCGATCGATGACGACGCTCGACTTCCTAGACAGGGGTGTCGACGTCTACGGCGACGCCGTCGGCGTGGTCGCCCACGACGGCACCGAGTACACCTACGCCGAGTTCGGCGAGCGTGTCGACCGCGCGGCCGCGGCGCTGTCGGACCTTGGCGTCGAGGAGGGCGACCGCGTGGCGCTGCTCTCGCCGAACACACACTGGTTTCTGGAGACGCTGTTCGCGATCAACACCCTCGGAGCCGTCTCGGCCCCGCTCAACTACCGGCTCGTCCCCGAGGACTACGAGTACATCCTCGACGATTGCGGGGCCGAGGTGGTCGTCGCCGACCACGAGTACGCCGGGAAGGTGGAGGCGATCCGCGAGCAGGTCCCCGCCACGGCGTTCGTCGCTACCCCGGCCGACCGCGTCGACGGCGACTGGCGCGACTACGAGTCGCTCCTGGCGGGGGCCGACCCCGGCGCCGTCGAGCGCCCCGACATCGACGAGGACGACCCCGCGACGATCAACTACACGAGCGGGACGACCGGCGATCCGAAGGGCGTGGTCCGGACTCACCGCACCGAGCACTACCACGCGCTGATCGCCGCCCACCACACCGACATCAGCGACGACGACGCCTACCTCTGGACGCTCCCGATGTTCCACGTCAACGGGTGGGGCTACCCCTACGTCATCACCGGCGTCGGCGGGACACACGTCTGCCAGCGCCACTTCGACGCCGGGGGGGCCTTCGAGCGCGTCCACGCCCACGACGTGACGTACCTCTGTGGCGCGCCGACGGTCCTCGAGGAGATGATCGACCACTACCAGGCTCACGACATCGCGGCGACCGGCGACAAGCCGGTCCGGATCGCGACCGCGGCTAGCCCGCCGCCGGAGGCCACGATCCGAACCGTCGAGGACGAACTCGGCTGGGACATTTTGCACGTCTACGGGCTAACGGAGACCGGCCCGCTGATCACGACGAGCAACTCGCCGCGCCGCATCGAGAGCGAGGGTCGCTTCGCAATCAAAACTCGCCAGGGCCACGCCATGCTCGGGACCGAACTGCGCGTCGTCGACGAGGACGGCGAGGACGTTCCTCCCGACGACGAGACGATGGGCGAAATCGTCGTCCGGGGCAACCAGGTCATGGACCGCTACTGGAACAAGCCCGAGCGGACCCACGAGGCGTTCAACGACCGCGTCGAGGGGTGGTTCCACACCGGCGACTTCGCCAGTATCGACGAACGCGGGATGATCTCGATCAAGGACCGCAAGAAGGACGTCATCATCAGCGGCGGCGAGAACATCTCCAGCGTCGAGGTCGAGGACGCCCTCTACGACCACCCCGACGTCGAGCGCGTCGCCGTGATCGGGGTCCCCCACGAGAAGTGGGGCGAGACGCCCAAAGCGATCGTCGTACCCGACGGCGGCGCCGACCTCACCGAGGAGGGGGTCATCGAGTTCGCCCGCGACAACCTCGCGCACTTCAAGTGCCCGACCGTCGTCGAGTTCCTCGACGACCTCCCGGAGACCTCCACGGGCAAGATCCGGAAGGTCGAACTCCGGGAGTCCCACGGCGACCCCGTCGAGTGATCCCGTCGTAGCCGTTCCGTCGCCCGCCTCCGATCGAACGCGTCCCGCTCCTGCCGGCCCCGGACGCCGTCGGGGTCAGCGCCGGCACCCAGCGCGAGTCCCGCGAGCACCGGAGCCTGCAGGGACGCTCGCGGCCGGACGGCGCGAGTGTGCGGCACGGACCTCGTCGCTACGTGGGTTCGCTTCGACCGGCTTCGACGCCCTCGGTTCGATTTTGCGGTGTGCAAAAGAATAAGTGGCGGCGTCCCCCAGCGGGCCGTATGTCGGACGACCCTGACACGGGCACCTCGCGCAGGATCGCGGCGGTAGACAAATCCTGTGCCGTACTCGACTCGATTCACGAACTCCAAGGGGCGACGCTGACCGAGATATCGGAGCATCTCGGGCTAACGCCCGGAACGGTCCATCCGCACCTGGTTACCCTCGCCGAGAACCAACTGGTCACGAAGCGGAACGGCGTCTACACCCCGAGTTTCAAGTTTTTGCGAGTCGGAGAACGCCGCCGCCGGAAGAACGTCCTCTTCCGACACGCCGACGACAAGGTGGAGGACCTGGCGCGCAGAACCAACGCCCGGATCCAGGTCTACGTCGAGGAGTTCGGGATGGCCATCTGCATCGCCCAGGCCGGGAGCCAAAACAGCATTCAGCCCCCGGACAAGGTGGGGGATCAGACCCACCTTCACGTCATCGCTGCCGGGAAGGCAATGCTGTCCGAGATGCCCGACGAACGGGTCTCCGAGATCGTCGAGCGGCGTGGACTGCCGGAATACACCCCGAACACGATCGTCGACGAGTCGGAACTCTTCGAGACCTTGGGGGCCGTCTCGGATCGAGGCTACGCGTTCAACGACGAAGAGTACATCTCGGGGTTGGGCGCAGTCGGGTCCGCGGTAACCGCGGAGAACGGGGGCGTCATCGGAGCGATATCCGCCTCCGTGCCCACGAACCGGATGTCGAACCCCGAGTTCGCCGACACGATACCGCACGACGTCGCCAGCGTCGCCAACACCATCGAACTGGACATCCACGTCGAAAACAAAGGGTGAGTAGTTCACGCGCCCGATACGGTCTCTACCGGCGGATCAGGCCGATTGCCCCGGGGTCGTACGGAAATCGGAGAGTTCCGTGATGCGCGTGGGACGAAGTCCCACGAACCTGCGAACGGCGCAAGCGCCGTGAGCAGATGACGAGAATCTCCGATTCTCGAACCACTTGTCCCCGCGGTACTTCACAGCGGTACGGCTAGCGTCCGATACTTTGTTGCTGACAAAACCGCGGCGTTCGTATTCGTCGGGGCGGCGTCGGCGCCGAACCGTCCGGCACTTCGCAGAGCGACGATACGGCGGTTCGACCGCTCTCCGTGCCCGTCATTCGAACCAGGCGGCGATTCCTCCCCCAATATCACTAACAACATTAAATACGTTAGGATTTCGTCGGGACGAACGACCGCGTCCGCCGGACGCCCCACAGCGCGACCGACACGTACAGCTCTCGGCGGTGTGTGGATTCCCGGTCGAGACTGTGATCTCCCGAACCGGGACGCGTCGCTGCGATCGTCGACGAGGCTCGACACCGGGCTCCAGTCGATATATTTGTTTTATATACTGTGTTTATTTTTTATATATCGCGCTGCCCCGGCTCGGTACCCCGTGCACAGCGGGGGGTCAGGGAGCCGATCGACGGCTGCTTCCGACGTCACCGACGACCGATATACAGCGGCTACGGAACGACATATACGTCGTGATAACGGACGAGCGTGTTTTTTGCAAAATATTTTATCAGGAACTGATCCGCAGCGCAGGCCGTTCGTAACGGCGTCGAGACGGCGACGAGATGGCATCCGATCGGGGTCAACCGACCGCATCCGCACGACTGTATCGGCTTCCGGTTGCCGATGCCGGTCGTCGCTCGGTGCCTCGACACCAGACGACCGCAGAACGTATTATATATTAAATAAAAGAGTAGAATCATTCGATTCGATATATTATCGACCACCTCGGACCGATCGTCGGAGACCCGCTCGTGCGAGCGCGACGCGATCTCTCCTCGGTGCGTGTGTGGATCGACCCATCTCGGGCGCGCCGGTCCCGTCGCGAGCATCGCCTCCTCGGGGTTGTCGTCGCCGGCGTGGCCGACGACGGCCAGGGCGACCCCCTCGCCGACCTCGGGGGCGCCCTCGGAGCGGAGGCTTTGTGGTGCCGAGCGGTGACTCCGTTGCAACCACTCGACGTGGCGAGGCGTCTAGTCTGGGACTTTTTTTACTCTATGGCGAGTAGCGTGTACTAGATGGGCAGTGGACAGTATCTTCCGGAGGGGTTTCGATCCCGGTACGCGCTCAAATTGTTGGCTGTGTCGCTGCTTATCACTTCGGTGATGTCGCTGGCGGGACCGTGCTCGCGTACCAAGTCTCCGATCGCGTGACCGAAGAGCAGTTACAATCGATCGAGGCCAGCGCGGAACTCGAAGCCGAGAGCCTCGCCAGGTGGCTCGAGGGTGAACAGAAGTCGATCCGTCTGCTCTCCTTGCACGGCGGTATCGAGCCCGCCAACGAAGCCGTCACCGATCGGACGCTTGCGAGACAACTGGAGCAGGCACCGGACGAACTCGCCAGTCTTCACGTCGTCGAGCGCCAGGCGGAACAGCCGTCGAACGGGACGACAGAACGGATCGTCTCGAGTACCGACGATATCGACGGCGAGGAACTCGCGGCGACCAATATCGACTGGGGAGAAACCGCTGACGGCGAGGAGGTACTGTTCCGGTTCGACGGTACCGACGACGTACTAGTTTCGTGGGTGTACGTCGACCGAGGCAACATGTCCGTCGCAATCGCCTCGCCGACTCCTGACGGGGATCACGTGTTGATCGGCGAGTACCACCCAAGCACCCAGGTAACGAACACGGCGGACGCGTTCGACGGAGCGAGGACCGTCGTCCTCGGCGGTGTGAGCGCCTACGTGATGTTCGAAGGGGACAGCCCGAACGAGTTCCGGCCGTACAAGGGCGACGACACCGTCACGGAAGTCGAGTCTCGTATCGATAGCCGCGAGGATCAGTTCGCGCCGATAAACGGGTCCGAACTGGCCGAAACGGAGGTCAGAGGCTATCACAGCGTTTCGAGCGACGGCGTCAATTGGGTCGTCGTCAAGGAAGTCCCACGGTCGAGCGCACTCGCAGTAACCGATCGGATTCAGCGCTATCTGGTGGGGCTGATCGGGTTCGTGTTCCTCGGGTTCGTGTTCCTCGGCGGGATGATCCACTACGGCCCGATCAGATCGATCAAACGGCTATCGAGGCAAGCGGACGCGATCGCGACCGGTGACCTAACGGTCGACATCGAGAACGGCGACCGAATCGATGAGATCGGGCAACTCCAGGGGAGTCTCGCCAAGACACAGGCGTACATCGAGACGATAACCAGACAGGCCGAAAAGATCGCACGACGAAAGTTCGACGACGAGGCCCTCGACGAGGACATCCCTGGCCCCGTAGGCGAGGCGATGGCCGCAATGAGCGACGACCTCGAGCGGTTCATCGACGAGAGTAGACGTCGCGAACAGCGCCTCGAAGTGTTCAATCGAGTGCTCAGACACGACCTCCGAAACCAACTCGACGTCATCGACAGCCACACCGAACGGCTGGCCGAGGAAACGGACAGCGATCACGCCGACGCAGTGTTGTCGGCGACGGATCGGTTGGCGAAGACCGGCACCCGCGCCCGCCGGATCGACCGCCTGATGTCGCGTGACCTCGACCCGACGACGGTCGATCTCACGTCGGTCATCCAGGAGCTGCTCGCAGACGTCGAGTCCGAGGGGATCGCCGTCGAAACGGACCTTCCGTCGACGGCCACGCTCCGGACGGACGAAGAGACGCTTCGGGCGACGCTCGTGAGCCCGTTGGAAAACGCGATCAGATACGCCGACTCGACGGCGACAGTCGCCCTCGAGTCGACGGACGGCGACTACAGCGTCGTCGTCAGCGACGACGGTCCGGGGATTCCGGCAACCGAACTCGATTCGCTGGCCGCCGGTACCGAAACCGACCTGCGACACAGCCGGGGGCTCGGACTCTGGCAACTCAAGTGGGGGGTCGACGCGCTCGGCGGCGAGGTCTCATTCGAGAACGAGAGGGGAACGACAGTTCGGGTTCGGCTGCCGGACCTCGGCGGGGACGAATCGGCTACCGAGGGGCGTTGACGGGGGCGGGCCGCTGGTTCCGACGGCGCGTCTCGACGGGATCACTTCTCGTCGAAGTGGTCAGTCCCGAACTGGACGACTATCGATTCGCTCGTCGGGGTGTAGATGTCCATCTCCTTGGCCTTCGGGGAGTGGCGCTTTCCGGCAACTTCGATCAACCCCGCCCGCTGGAGGCGGTCGAGGTGATAACAGACGTTCTGGATAGAGCTTCCGGTCTCGGTGGCGATCTCCGAAGCGGCCTTCGGGGACTCCTGAAGGGTCATGACTACGTCCCGGGCCGCCTCAGCGGCGAGTACCTCCAGTGCCGTGCCGTCTTCGACGACGTCGATAGTCCGTCGTTCGGCGGTGTGATCGTCGGGGAGCTGTTCCGGAAGCAGGTCCTGTACCGACATGCTACGCACCCCACAGGGGGCGGGGCTCGAGAGCCCTCGGCGGTTCGGGGTCGGTACGTCGGCTGCGCGAACCGGCGACGGGGGGAACGGGTGATCCGGCTGACATCGTTCACTCGATGCGAGGGGCTCGACCATCCTGTAATACGGAGCTAGCTATCCAAGTCCGTCGCGCCGGCACGGCTAGTAATCACAATCGGCCGCCGAAAGCCGTCGCCGCCGGCGTCTAGGGGCGCGTTTTGGACTGTTAGAAACATCGAATAAGCTACCGCGCGCACAACGGCGTACGTATGATCGTTGTCCAGGTCGGGGGCTCCCCGTCCGCCGCCGTCTCACGTGGAAACGCGAACCCTGGGTTCCGACACGCCCGGTTGTCCACACGCGACCGAGACACATGAACGGTAGCGACGAGGGCACCGGCGACGGCGCGAAAACGGTGTCTCTGGAGACGCTCCCGTGTCCCGTTGCCGGATACACGGCCACCGCCAATACGATCGTGCTCGATGCCACGAACGGGCCGTTCAGGTCGACGTTCGACGTGGACGCGTCGGAACCGAGGCTGCGAGCGTGGTGGCACGAAAACGGGCTCAGGGCCGAGCAGGGCGGCCCCGACGCCGTTCGAGCGGCGCTCCTCGCCGGCGAGCGAACCGAGGCGACGGTTCGGACTGACGACCCCGCAGACAGCGCGTCGACGTATCGTCTCAGCGGCGTCCCGGACGACGACGCAACTACCGGGGTGTTGATGTTGATACCGACCGTACCGCGGCCGGCATCCGGTGGAGGGTCGATCGGCGACCACATCGCCAGCGTCATCAGCCACGACCTCCGCAATCCGCTCGACGTGGCCAAGGCACGGGCACGAGCGGCCCGAGAAACCGGTAACGCGGAGCACTTCGACCGTCTCGACCGCGCCCACGACCGCATGGAACGAATCATCAGCGACGTTCTCACCCTCGCCCGACGGGACAACGCCGTGGACACGAGCCGGGGTGTCGATATCGCCGATGTCGCCGGGGACGCCTGGCAGGCCGTCGAAACGGAGCCGGCGACGCTCACAATCGCCCGGAACCTTCCGCAGACGGAGGCCGACCCCGACCGCCTCCAGCGGCTCTTCGAGAACCTGTTCCGCAACGCCGTCGAACACGGGTTTACCGGCGGTCGGCAGGCTGAGAACGCTGTCGACGGTTCCCCGGAGTCGGCGACGGCGGGGGACACCAGTGATGCCCCAGAGACCGGACCCGACAGCGAGACGCCCGCGGACGCCCCGGCGCTTTCGGTTCGGGTCGGGCCGATGGCCGACGGGTTCTTCGTCGCCGACGACGGTCAGGGGGTGCCGCCCGCCGAGCGGGAGCGCGTCTTCGAGCCCGGTTACACCGTGGCCGGTGGTGGGACCGGACTCGGGCTGACTATCGTCGATCGCATCGCGAGGGGCCACGGGTGGACGATCACCGTTACCGAAAGCGACGCTGGCGGCGCTCGCTTCGAGGTCACCGGTCTCGCCTGACCCGGGATCGAGGACGGGGACTCCGCGCTACCGCACAGTTGAAGCCGCGGCCGCCACAATCGATCGGTACGACCGACAGGGAGCATCCGACATGGACGAACAGTTGACACACGCCCCGATGGGGGTCATCCAGGTGGCCGTCGACGGCGAGATCACGTCCGCAAACCCCGTTGCGGCCGATCTTCTGGACACCGACCCCGAAGCACTCTCGGGCAGGGAAGCGACGGAAGCGCTGCCACGGTCGGCCGCGGGCACGCTTCACGAGGCGCTCGCCGCCGACTCGCCCGTCGAGCAGTCGGTCGAGGAGTACTACCCCACCGTGGATAGCTGGCTCGCGACCGACGTCACCGTCGTCGAGGACAGCACCGTGCTGTACATCCGAGACGTGACAGCCCGACGCAGCGACCGGCAGACGATCGACCGCCTCCGTCGGCGTCTCTCGCGCTTGGAGTCGATCGACGCGCTGGTCACGACGGTACTCCGACAGATCATCGACGCATCGGCACGCGAGGAGGTCTGGGAGACGGTGTGTCGACGGCTGGGGACGACCGACCTGTACGAGTTCGTCTGGATCGGCGAGCGCGACCTCACTGACGACCGACTCCGGGTGGTGGCCGCCGCGGGGGACGCCCCCGACGTTCTCGACGCGATCGAGACCGAACTGTCCGCGAGCACCGCGCTCCCCGAACAGCGCGCCGTCGAGACCAACTCGACGTGTCTCGTCGAGACCATCCCGGAGGACGAGGACCTCCCGCGAGCGCTCCGTGTCGCAGCGTTCAGTCGCGGACTCCAATCGGCGCTGGCGGTCCCGCTGACGTCGGAGGACACCGTCTACGGTGTCGTGGGCGTGTACGCGACGCGCAAAGAGGGATTCAGCACCCAAGAGCGGGCGACCCTGAACACGCTCGGGGCGGTCGCGGGGTTCGCGGTGAACGCCATCAAGCAGTCCGATCTCCTCTTCGCCGACACCGTGACGGAAGTGCGTCTCGAGGTCCGTGACGGGGACCTCCCGCTCGTCGAAGCCAGCGCGACCGTCGATGGGCCGGTTTCGTTGGCGGGTGCCGTCGCCAGGGACGACGACGTCGTCGTGTGTTATCTGCGCACGGCGGGCGGCACCGACCAGTTGATGGGGGTCGTCCAAGACCACTCGGCCGTCGACGACGTCCGACTCGTCGAGGCCGGCGACGAGACGTCGCTACTGGAGGTGTCGCTGGCCGGGCCGACCCCGATCACGACGCTGGTCGGGTGGGGTGCGACAGTCACCGGTGCGACCTACGACGGCGAGACGGCCGAGCTCGTCGCCGAACTCCCGCCGGAGAGCGACGTCCGAGCCGCCGTCGAAGCGGTCGACGAGCGGTTCGAGGACACGACCCTGCGGGCTCGGAGCGAACGGCCGCGGGAGCCGGAGACGATGGAGACGTTCCAGCGCCGGCTCGAGGAGTCGCTCACCGAGAAACAGCGGCGCGTGCTCAGGGTCGCTCACCTCTCGGATTACTTCGAGTCGCCGCGGGGGAGCACCTCCGAGGAAGTCGCCGAGGCACTCGACATCTCCGGCCCCACCGTCCTGTATCACCTGCGAAATGCACAGCGGGAACTGCTGGACGCGTTCTTCGACACCGAGAACACGAGCAAACCGGATCGGTAGCGACCACCACGGTTGGACGCGTCGTCGCCGACTCTGTTGTCGGCTCTCGGTAGCATTCGCACACGGCGTGTGCCCCCACAGTCGACCCGACGCTCATACTGACGGACAACCGAACGGACACACGACGCACGAGTGATCCGCCGGTCGCTCCGTCGAACGGCGTGCTCCTCCTGCATCGGTGTCATGTGCGTTCGTCCACCAGTATCAGTATCCCTCGCGGTCGATCCCCGAAAACGCCTCGAGTAGGGTCTCCGCGTCCGGGAGGAGTCGACGGACCCGCTCGCGGAGCGCGTCAGTCCGGGCGTCGAGCGCCGCGAATTCCTCGTGGTCGGTGAGGCGCTTCGGCGGCAACTCGGCGGCGATGACGGAGCGCTTCGACTCCAACTGGAAGTACTCGCCGAGGAGTTCGTACGCCAGTACCTGACACTGTTGGTCGACGGCAGCTCTGACGTCGTCGCGTTCGACCGGCTTGCAGAGGTAGTCGTCGAACGGCAACTCGAGGAGGCCCAGCCCCGGGTCGATGGCCGTTATCATGACGATGCGAGCGTGCATGTCGTGCCCGCGCAACTCGCGGAGTACATCGTCGCCGGAGAGGTCCGGCATATGTCGGTCCAAGAGGATGACGTCCGGCGGGTCGGATGGGTCCGTCGCCTCCAGGGCCTCCTCCCCGCTGTAGGCGATAGTCACCTCCGCCACCCCCTCTAACCGAAGTGCGTACGCATCGGCGACCTCCTTTTCGTCGTCGACCACGAGAACGCGCGGCTGGTCGACGTACATTCCGCCTGCCATTTCCGCACACTACTGACTGCAACGTTTAATATCCGTGGTTTGCCGCCCTCCTCGCGAGGGGGTGGCCGGGTTCCGGCCGACCGGCCCGCAGGACCTGCTAGACGCCTCGGTCAGACGACAGAACTCGAGTGCGAGCGGGGTCGGGCGAACGACCGCCGGTGGAACGGCCTCGATGGCGACCCGGACAGGACGGCCAGTTTGCGAACGCGGCCGACATCCGCTCTCGGAGATGTGCCGACTGAAACGCTCAAACGCCGATTTGAGCCTCAAGCGGCCTTTTGTTCGGACGGACGTATCATCACGTATGCAACGACACCAGCATATCGATACGCGGACGACCGAGAGCCAACTCGGGCCGTCGGCAGTCCGAACGCGGTGTGAGCAGTTGTGCGTCCGCAACTACGACGAAGGCAGATCCTATCGGGTGCGGATCTCGGTTTCGCGACCGAACGCCTCCCCTCAGGGGGAGGAGGCGGTGCGAAGCGGTGCTCCGAGAACGAGCGGCAGCCACTACGAGTTCGAGACGACGTACGAACTCCCACCCGGAGCGGTGACGACCGAGATGGAGGTCGTCCCGCCCGGCCGATACGACGTACGCGTCGTCGGGACGGCCGGTCCCGCCGGAGGCGGTTCCGGCGACACGAGCACCAAGCAAATAGCGGAGGCCGCGAGGTGCAACGTCGGCGAGGAGCCACCGCAGACGATCGTGGTGGAGGTCGGCAACGGGATCGTATCGGTCACGGAGGGGATCGTCGGTTGAGAAACGCACGGACACCGGCCGACGACTCGTCTGTCCGCACCGGGAGCGCTGGGAGGACGGTCGCCGTCGGTCGGCATTCGTCGGGGGATCCCCCGGGGACAGTCAGTCGGACTCCTCGGACGCCGGTACCGCGTCGCCGACGCGTTCGCGTTCGTGTTCGACGGCGTCCCGTTGCATCGAGTCGATCCGGGGGACCGACGTGACGTTCGAGAGCAACACGGTCGCCGCGACAGTCGACGATCCGACCTGCGGGTCGTCGCCGGCGAGCACCTCGACCGTGTTCGTCTCCTCCTCGATCAACTGGCGGGCGCTCTCGAAGCCCCGTCGGGAGAGCTTCTCGGGGGGGCCGGACAACACGACGAGGGCGCGCTCGGCGCTCGAGACCTCACAGGGCAGCGTCAGCCGCGAATTGAGCGCCTGCCCGACGAGGCTCTGAATTTTCCCCGCGTCGGTCCGTTCGTCCGACGTCTCCCGTTCCCGACTGCCGGGGAGTATCGACAGGAGCCACGACAGGAGCCCGCCGTCGTCGTCGAGTTCGATCGCAGCGTGGCCGATCGACGCGACGCCGCCCGGTGAGAGCGTGCGGACGACGTCGCTGGCGTCCAGCGTGTTCGCCCCGATGGACGAGGGATCGGGGCCGCCTCTGGCGAACAGCGTCAGGACGCGCGACGCCAGTTCGCGGTTGGCCCGCCCGTAGCGTTCCTCGGTGGCGTCGGCGTTGCCGTCGGCATCGGTGCCGCCGTCGGCGTCGACCCATCGGTCGTTGTCGAACAGGAGGGTACTGTCGGCGGCTGGTACGATTGATCTGAGCGAGCGGGCGGCGTTCAGCGCCGCGTGGCTCCCTTCGTCGACGCCGGGAAGCATACCGAGGACGTACACCGGTTTGTCGTACAGCTCCTGCAGTCGCTCGACGAGCACGGCGCCGGCGCCGCTTCCGGTCCCTCCGCCGAGCCCCGCGACGACCAGGACGCCGTCCAGCGTGCGCATGGTGATCGTATCGAGGGCGCGCTGTATCTCCGGGGCGTCCGCGCGGGCGACCTCGACCGCGAGGTCCTGGTCGCCGTCGACGCCGTCGTCGACCCCGCGGTGCGTGTCGCCGATCGTCACGCGCTGCTCCCGGGGGACGTGATCGAGATCGCCGCCGAGCGTACGGGAGATATCGACCGTCAGCAGGTTCCCGTAACACAGCTGTCGATCACCATCGGCCTCGGCGCCGCGGATCGCATCGACGACGCGAGCCCCGGCACCGCCGACACCGACGAGCGCGAGTTTCATCGCTGCCCTCGTCGCGAAACGAAGGCGCGGTCAGTTGCGGACACGGTTCAGATGACTGGATCGAGGTCGTCGTTTTCGTCCGTGATCAGATCGTTGATCTTCTCCTCGCGGGCGGCTTCCTGTTCGGCGATCTGTTCTTGGGCGTCGACGGCTTGGTTCTGCAGCGTCTCGATCCGGGGGGCGTCCGAGACGTTCGAGAGGAGCACGGCCGCAGCGAGTCGCGACGAGCCTTCCCGGGGGTCGTCACCGACGAGAATCTCGACGGTCCCGGCTTCCTGCTCGAGCCACTGGCGGGCGCTCTCGATACCTTTCCGGGAGAACTCGCTGGGCGGCCCGGACACGACGACGAGCACCCGCTCGGCGCTCGAGACCTCACAGGGCAGCGTCAGCCGCGAGTTGGTCGCCCGGCGGACGAGCGATTTGATCTTTTTCGCCTGGCTGGCGTCGTCAAGGGGATCCTCTGCGCTCGCCCCGCTCCCGCCCCACCTGTCGAGTAGCCCTTCGGGCTGTGCGTCGACCGCCGTGGCGGCGTAGCCGATCGAGGAGACCCCGTCGGTGGCCAGCGTCCGGATGATGTCGCTCGAGTCCATCGCGTTCTCCGCGACGTCCGTGTCGTCCGTCTCGCCCGCCGCAAGCAGCGTCACGATCCGGGCCGCTAGCTCGCGGTTCATCTCCTCGTACCCCTCCTGGATCGTCTGTTCCCGAGCGCGCCAGGCGTCGTTGTCGAAACCGATGAAGTTGTCGACCTTGTTGACGAACGACTGGAGGGACCGGGCGGCGTTCAGTGCCGGCCGCCCGCCCTCGTACTCGCCGGGGAGGATACCGAGGGCGTACACCGGCTCGTCGTACATGTCCTGGAGGGCGTCGATGACGACGGGGCCGCCCCCGCTGCCGGTGCCGCCGCCGAGGCCCGCGGCGACGAGGATCGCGTCGACGTTGTGGATCTCGATGTCGTCGAAGGCGCGACGGATCTCGTCGACGTCGGCGGACATGACCTCGGCACCGATCTCGACGTCGCCGCCGACGCCGTGGCCCTTCGACTTCTGGTTCGTGTCCCCGACCAGTACGCGCTGCTCTTCTGGGATGTACTCGGGCTTGGCGAGGTCCGTTCGGGCGGTGTTGATCGCGTGGACGTGTCGGCAGAGGCTCCGGTTGGTCTTCGACTCGAACTCGACCATCCGGTCTACGACCTTGCTTCCGGCGTTGCCGACACCGATTGTAGCGAGTTTCATGAGTGTCGGTTTGGTCGATCACACCGGAGGGTATAGTTAGTTTGGTTCGCTAATACCACGGTTTGTCATTTCGAGTGAACGTACTGCATGCCGTCGCGGGTTCCCGGCCGGTACGCGGCGTACCCCCTCCCCCATCGTATCACCCTCGTAGTCCCGTCCTATCACCTTTCGCAATCCCGTCCTATCACCTTCGCAATCCCGTCCTATCACCTTCGCAATCCCGTCCTATCACCTTCGCAGCCCAATCCATCCATCGG
>Ga0209965_1000323_pt1 | contig 17245 bp, 15 predicted proteins | sample SalPon2_B_H2O_MG_FD_185707 | JGI IMG/M metagenome (GOLD analysis project Ga0209965, IMG submission 185707) | Salt pond water microbial communities from South San Francisco under conditions of wetland restoration - Salt Pond MetaG R2_B_H2O_MG... | ecosystem: Environmental > Aquatic > Non-marine...
TCGCCGTCGAAGAAGTCGACGATCGTGTGGGTGTCCCGCATGGCGTTCTTGAGACACGTCGACGCGCCGGGCGAGGGGGTGATGTTGAAGATGATGTCGTCGCCGACGATCTTCGCCTCGCCCATGTCGAGGGACTTCTGCTTCGTGTCGACGATCTGCGGGCGGACGCCGCCGTAGCCCTTTGCGCGTTCGATGTCCTCTAACTCGACGCTCGGGACGACCTTTTGAACGTGCGGGAGGAACGCCTTCGGCCCGACCTTCGGGAGGTCGTAGACGAGGTTCTCGAGGACGTACGGGAGGAGGATTCGGTCCGAGAGGATGTTGGCGTAGCTGAGGAACGACGCGGCGTTCAGTCCGAACACGTCGAGGAAGTCCGTCACCGTGGAGATCCGCCCCCGCTCGAGGGCCGGGACCAGCTTCGCGGTCGGCCCGAACCGCGTGATGCTCGGGTCGTGAACGTCGGCGTCGCCGTGGACGGCGGCGAAGGGGAGCTTCTTCATCTGGAGGGTGTAGACCTTCCCGTTCAGGAGGTCGTCGGCGAGGAAGAAGCTCCCGGCGACGGGGAGCAACACCTTGTCCTCGCCGTAGCCGAGTTCCTTCGCGATCTGGAGGCTGTGGGAGCCGGCGGCGACGGTGGCGACGTCACAGTCGAACCGGCCGGCGTCCGTCTGGAGAGTGTAGCCGTCGACGGTCGGCGTGATGTCGGTGAGTTCGGTACCAGTGTGGACGTCCACGCTGGCCTCCTCCTCGGCGCGCTCGACTAAAGACCTCGTCACCGCGCCGTAGTCGACGACGTATCCGTCGGGCGTCTGGAGCGCGAGCATCTCCTCGTCGGGGTCCCGCCCCTCGACGACCTTCGGCTCGTACTCGGCGATCTCCTCGCGGCCGATCGCCCGAAGCTTCGGGAAGAGGTCGCCGAACCCCTCCTCGTCGTAGCGACGCTCGAGCGCCTCGACTTCGTCCTCGCCGACGCCGAGCACCATCTTGCTGCGCTTTGCGTGCATCTCGCGGTCGCCGTCGTAGTGTTCGAGATAGCCCGCGAGCAGTTCCGCGCCCTCCTTTACCTCTTCGGCCTTCTCGAGGGTGTAGTTGGTCTCGATGTCGCCGAAGTGAAGCGTCTGTGAGTTGTTCGTGTGGTGGCTGTTGATCGCCGCGATCTCCGACTCCTTCTCGATCAGTGCGATCGAGTCGATGTCGGTGAACTTCGCGGTCGTATATAAAAGCGATGCGCCGCTGATCCCGCCACCGACGATAATGAGGTCGTATTGTCCGGACATGGTTGATCTTTCGGATCGCTAGCCCGACCTCGGAACTCCTGCCTCATAGTTCATCTTCTTTCGATATCGTTGATCGACGAAATGCCCATCGACGATAGGCGGATACGGGCGTTTATGTACCGGGAGGCGGCCACCCGGCGTATGCTCTGAGTACCGACCGCGGTCCGCCCCGGCGGGAGCGCGGCACACGGACCGCGGCGAGGCGCGTGCCGCCTGTTCGCCACCGTCGATCCGAGAGCGGAGCCGTCAGTGTTCGACGAACTCGATCAACACGCCGCCGGTCGATTTCGGGTGGAGGAAGGCGACCCGGTGTCCCCACGCCCCCCGCCGGGGCTCCTCGTCGATCAACTCGACGCCGACCGATTCGGCGGTTCCGAGCGCGGCTTCGATGTCGTCGGTCTCCACGGCCACGTGGTGTAGCCCCGCTCCGTGTTCGTCGAGATACCGCGATATCGTCCCGTCGTCCTGCGGCTCGAGTAGCTCGAAGTACCCGTTTTCGAGCTCGAGAAAGAGGACCCGTAGCTCCCCGAAGCGCTCCTCGTGGGCGATCTCGCAGCCGAACAGGTCCTCGTACAGAAACGCCAACCCTTCGGCGTCGTCGGTCGCGACGCCGGCGTGATCGAAGTTCATGCCGGGTCCTCGTCGGGTAGGGTCAAAAACGCGGGGGATGCCCGGACGTTGGCCGAGCGCCGTTCCGGTCGGACCGCCGATCAGCCTCGGTACTCGCCGAAGACGTCCCGCATCGCGTTGCAGATCTCGCCCGTCGTCGCGTAGGCTTTCACCGCGTCGACGATGTAGGGCATGACGTTCGCCTCGCCCTCGGCGGCTTCCCGCAGTTCCGAGAGGGCGTCCTCGACGGCGTCGTTGTCGCGATTCTCCCGGAGCTGTTGAAGCCGTTCGCGCTGTTTCCGCTGTTCCTCCTCGCTCACCTCCTCGATGTCGTCTTTGGGCTCCTCGTCGACCTCGAACTCGTTGACGCCGACGATGATCCGCTCGCCGGTTTCGATCTCGCGTTGCCGATCGAAGGCGACGTCCTGGATCTGTCGTTGGACCCACTGATCCTCGACGGCCTGTCGCATCCCGCCGCGCTCGTCGACCTCCTCGAGCAACTCGAACGCCTCGGCCTCGAGGTCGTCGGTCAGGCTCTCGACGTAGTACGAACCGGCGAGCGGGTCGATCGTGTCGGCTGCGCCGGACTCGTGGGCGAGGATCTGCTGGGTCCGAAGCGCCGTCCGGACCGACTGCTCGGTCGGGAGGCTGAGCGCTTCGTCCTTCCCGTTGGTGTGGAGGCTCTGGGTACCCCCGAGTACCGCGGCGAGCGCCTGGTAGGCGACGCGGACGACGTTGTTTTCGACCTGCTGGGCCGTCAGCGTCGAGCCCGCGGTCTGGGTGTGGAACTTCAGCTGCTTGGAGGCCGGCTTCTCGGCGTCGAAGCGTTCCTCCATCAGCTTGTACCACATCCGGCGGGCGGCCCGGAACTTCGCGACCTCCTCCAAGATGTTGTTGTGGGCGTTGAAGAAGAACGAGAGCTGCGGCGCGAAGTCGTCGACGTCGAGGCCGGCCTCGATCGCGGCCTCGACGTACTCGAGCCCGTCGCCGAGCGTGAACGCGAGCTCCTGGGCGGCCGTCGCCCCCGCCTCGCGGATGTGGTACCCCGAAATGGAGATCGTATTGAAGTTCGGGACCTCCTCGGCACAGAACTCGAAGATGTCCGTGATGATCCGCATCGAGGGCTCCGGCGGGAAAATGTAGGTGTTGCGCGCGATGTACTCCTTGAGAATGTCGTTTTGGATCGTCCCGCGGAGCTGTTCGCGATCGACCCCCGTCTTGTCGCCGACCGCGATGTACATCGCGAGCAGCACCGAGGCGGGGGCGTTGATCGTCATCGACGTCGAGACCTCGTCGAGGGGGATCCCCTCGAAGACGGTCTCCATGTCGTCCAGGGAGTCGATGGCGACGCCGCTCTTGCCGACCTCCCCCTGTGCCATCTCCGAGTCGGAGTCGTAGCCCATCTGCGTCGGCAGGTCGAACGCCATCGAGAGGCCGGTCTGGCCCTCGTCCATGAGGTAGTTGAACCGCTCGTTGGTCTCGGCGGCGGTCCCCATCCCGGCGTACTGCCGCATCGTCCACAGCCGCCCGCGGTACATCGTCGAGTAGACGCCGCGTGTGTAGGGCTGTTCGCCGGGATATCCGACGTCCTCGCCGTAGTCGAGATCCGAGACGTCCGCGGGCGTGTACAGCGGGTCGACCGTCTGCCCGCCCGTGTCGGTCGTGAACTCCTCGTTTCGTTCCCCGAAGCGATCGACCGTCGGGCCGTAGGTGTCGTCCGCCCAGCGGTCGTGGCCCTCCCGGATCTCCTCGAGGTCGTCGGCGTCGAACATTATCGGGTGATTCGAACCCGTCGGCTTAAGCGTTGGCGGGACGCGCCCGCCGGTCAGGCGCCCTCGATCGGCTCGGATTTCGCGTCCGCGACGCCCTCGACGGTCTCGGCGACCGCGTCGACGCCCTCGTCGTGGACGAGGTCCCCGACGACGATCGTATCGGCGTGGCGACCCATCTCGTGGGCCGACTCGTAGTCGTGGATGCCGCCGCCGTAGAAGACCGACGTCTCGTCGACGGCGTCGGTCGCGGCCTGCACCATCTCGGGGTCGCCGAACGTGCCCGAGTACTCGACGTAGACGATGCGCTGGCCGAACATCCGTTCTGCGACCTCGGCGTAGGCGGCGACCTCGTCGGCGTCGATGTCGCAGTCGGCCTCGGTGTAGCTCGCGACCGACGAGTCGGGGTTGAGAACGAGATACGCCTCCGGGAACGTCACCGTCCAGTCGATCTCGCTGTCCAGGCGCGCCCACTCCTTGTGGGCGCCGGTCACCCAGAAGACGTCGCCGGCGTTGAGGACGATGGGCACGAAGTAGCCGTCGAGTCCCTCCCGGTGGACGACCGCCCCCACGTTCGAGGGCTCGATGTACACCGGCACGTCGTAGGCCGTCGTCGCCTCGACGACTCTGGCCATCTTCTCCTCGGTCATCCCTGTGGTCCCGCCGATCTCGAGGGCGTCGGTCCCGGTGGCACAGACGTCCTCGAACGTCTCGCCCTCGACGAGCGTCTTGTCGGGATCGATCTTGACGATGTGGTCCCACGTTGCCCACGGCGCGCTCATACACCACCTGTCTCGGTGGGTAGCTAAAACCGCTTCGACATTTCAGTCCGCGACGGCGCCCGCGTTCACCTCGGCCTGCCACTCGCGGAGGCGGTCCTCCGAGACGCCCTGGACCTCGTCGGCGATCGCCGCGGCGTCGGCCCCCCGGAGGTCGTCGATCGACCCGATGCCCGCCGCCGCGAGCTTCTCGGCGGTCTTGGCCCCGACGCCGTCGAGGTCCTCGATCTCCGAGGCGGCCTGTCGCTCCCTGTACTCGGCGTAGTTACAGATCGGACAGCCGAGCGCCCAGGGCTCGTCGTCGCCGTCGTCGACGACGAGCAGGTGCGGCAGCCCGTGCTCGTCGCAGGTCTCCTCGGTCACCTCGACCTCGCCGCGCCGGGGCAGCGGCAGCGAGTACTCGCACTCGGGATAGCGCGTACACCCGACGAGCCGGGAGCCGTTCCGGAGCCGTTTGATCGCGAGGTCGCCCCCCGACTCGGCGTCCGAGGCTCCCGACGACCCGTTTTCGGACGGCTCCGTTCCCACGCCGGAGCCACACTCCGGACAGGGGCCGATGACCCGGTCGTCGGTCTCGTCCGCCTCGTCGGCCTTGCACTGCGGACAGCCGTGGACGAACGTGCTCCGTCCCGCGAGCATCTTCACGTGCTTGAGGCCGTGTTCCTCGCAGGTCTCCTCTGTCACCGTCGGCTCGCCCTTGTTCGGCAACGGCAGCGTGTAACGACACTCCGGGAACCCGTCGCAGCCGACGAAGTACGACCCCTGGCGCGAACGCCGGACGAGCAGGCTCTCGCCGCAGTCGGGACACGCCCCGAGCGTCCGGTCGGCCTTCATCGACTCCCTGAGGTGCTCGCCGATCTCCTCGCGGGAGTCGTGGAGTTCCTCGAAGATGCGCCCGAGGATTGCCCTGGATTCGTCGGTCACGTCCTCGAGGTCCGTCTCGCCGTCGGCGATGGCGTTCATGTCCGCCTCGAGTTTCGCGGTCATCCCCTCGTCGACGATCCGGTCGGCGAACTTCTCGGCGGCCTCGACGACGGCCATCGCGAGTTTCGTCGGGCGCGGCGGATCGCCCTCGATGTAGCCGCGATCGTAGAGCTTCTCGATGGTGTGGTGACGCGTCGACTTCGTCCCGAGACTGCGGGACTCGAGCTCCTCGATGAGCCGCGATTGGCCGCGGCGGCGCGGCGGCTGGGTCTGTTTGGCCTCGATGCGGGCGTCGTCGACGTCGAGGATCTCGCCCTCGTCGACGTCGGGAACGTGGTTCTCGGCGGTCGAGCGGTACGGGTACACCTCGTGATAGCCCGGCTCGATGAGCCGCTTGCCGTTGGCCTTCAGCGAGCAGCCGTTGGCGTCGGCGACGACCTTCAGGTGCTCCCACTCGGCGGGGTCGGCCACCGTCGCGAAGAAGTGCCGAACGACGAGTTCGTACACCTCCCACTCGTCCTCGGAGAGGTCGTCCCTGGCGGGTATCTCGCCCGTCGGGTGGATCGGGGGGTGGTCTGTCGTCTCCTCGTCACCCGCCGTCGGTTCGATGGCGTCCGCCGAGAGCAGCGACTCGGCGTCGTCGCCGAACAGGTAGTGCTCGGTGAACTCGCCGAGGAGCGCCTCGGGATCGAGGTCGTCGGGATAGACCGTGTTGTCCGTCCGGGGGTAGGTGATGTAGCCCGCGGTGTAGAGCTCCTCCGCGACGCTCATCGCCTTCTGTGCCGAGAGCCCGACCGAACTCGCCGAACTGATGTACTGGGTGGTGTTGAACGGCTCCGGCGGCTCGTCGGTTCGCCGGCGACGCCGAACCGATTCGACGATCGCCTCGCGGGCGCCCCGCAACTGCTCGAACGCCTCCGTCGCGTCGGCCTCCTCCCAGACGCGTTCGGCCTCGTTGCCCTCCTCGAGGTAGAAGTACTGGGCCTCGAAGGCGTCGCCGTCCTTCAGCAGGTCGGCGAACAGCTCCCAGTAGTCGTCGGGATCGAACGCCTGGATCTCGCGTTCGCGGTCGACGATGAGCTTCAGCGTCGGCGACTGGACGCGCCCGACGGAGATGAAGTCCTCGCCCAACTGCTTGGCGGACAGCGAGAGAAACCGGGTCAGCGCCGCCCCCCAAAGCAGGTCGATCACCTGTCTGGCCTCGCCGGCGGCCGCCAGATCGAAGTCCAACTCGTCGGGGTTCGAGAACGCCCCCCGGACCTCGTTTTCGGTGATCGAGGAGAACCTGACGCGGTCGATCGGCGCGTCCGTCTCCTCGCGGGCGAGCTCGTAGGCCTCCTTGCCGATCAACTCGCCCTCGCGGTCGTAGTCGGTCGCGATCGTGATCCGATCCGCGTCGGCGGCCAGCCCCTGTAACGTCCGAACGATGTTCTCCTGGGTCGGCGTCTTGACCACGTCGGCCTCGACCAGCTCCGCAGGCTGGACATCGCGCCAGTCGGCGTACTCGGGCGGGAAGTCGACGCCGACGACGTGCCCGGAGAGCCCGACACACCGCGTGTCGCCCCACCGATAGACGTTGACCCCGAACTGGCGATCCGTCGACGCGCTCCCGTCGGAGAGGATCTCGGCGATCCGGCGCGCCGCGTTGTCCTTTTCGGTGACGATGAGTTCCACTGTTGGGCGTGGATACGCCGACTCCGGATTTCAACCTTTCGTCGAAACGGAGTAAAACCGCTCGAGAGCGCGCCTACGGGCGCGCGACGGGCCGGGCGTGGGCGCGCGGACGGCTCGCGCCGACCCGATCGGCTCCTGCCGACCCGACGGTCTCCCCTCGACTCACGACTCCAGTCGCTCCCGGAGCAGCTCGTTGACCGTCCCGGGATCGGCCGACCCGCCGGTCGCCGCCATCACCTGCCCGACGAGGTAGTTCAACGCGCCGTCCTCGCCGGCGTGGTAGTCCTCGACGGCCTCGGGATTGTCGTCGATGGCGTCGCCGACGGCCGCGGCGACCGACTCGCCGTCCGTCTTGCCGAGGTCCTCGGCCTCGACGACCGCGTCGGGGTCGAGGCCGTCGTCGAGCATCCGCCGGAGGACGACCTCCTCGGCGTTCTTGACGGTGATCTCGTCCGTGTCGACCAACTCGACCAGGCGGGCGAACTCGTCGAGGCGATCCGAGACGTCGGTGATCGCCATGTCGCGGTAGTTGAGCTCCCCGAGCAGGTTGTCGGCGACCCACGTCGCGGCGAGGTCGGGATCGAAGCGGTCGGCGACCCGCTCGTAGAAGTCCGCGACCTGCTTCGTCGACGTGAGCTTCGAGGCCGTCTCCGAATCGAGGCCGTAGGCCTCGCGGAAGCGCTCCCGGCGGGCGTCCGGAAGCTCCGGGATGTCGATTTTCCCCGTCCACTCGGAGACCCGAAGCGGCGGCAGGTCGGCCTCCCGGAAGTAGCGGTAGTCCTTCTCGGCTTCCTTCGATCGCATCGAGACGGTGATGCCGCGGGACTCGTCCCAGTGCCGCGTCTCCTGTTCGATCTCGCGGCCGCGCTGGATGGCGTTTTTCTGTCGCGTCTCCTCGTAGGCGAGCGCCTTCTCCGCGCCCTTGTGGCTGGAGATGTTCTTCACTTCGGTCCGGTTGGCCGCCTCGAGCGTCGCCGCGTCGATGTCGCCCTCGGCGCCGACCTCGGCCGCGTCGATCATCGAGAGGTTGGCGTCGACGCGGAGGCTGCCGTCCCTGGTGGTGTCGAAGACCCCGAGGTACTCGAGCACCTCTGTCAGCTTCGCGAGGAACGCCCGCGCCTCGGCGGCGCTCCGGAAGTCCGGCTCCGTGACGATCTCCATGAGCGGCGTCCCGGCGCGGTTGTAGTCGATCAGCGTGTACTCGGCGGTGTCGATCGACCCGCCGGCGTGGGAGAGACTGCCCGGGTCCTCCTCGAGGTGGGCGCGCTCGATCCCGACCGTGCGTCGCTCCCCGTCGACCGAGAACTCGATCTCGCCGCCGTCGCAGATCGGCGCGTCGTACTGGGTGATCTGAAAGTTCTTCGGCAGGTCGGGGTAGTAGTAGTTCTTCCGGTGAAACCGGGTCTCCTCGGGGATCTCCGAGCCGAGCGCCTTCCCGACCTTGACGGCCGCCTCGACGGCTCCCTCGTTGAGCACCGGCAGCGCGCCCGGCAGCCCGAGACAGACGGGGCAGGTCCGGGTGTTCGGCTCCTCGTCGTCGTCGGATCGCGTCGAACAGCCACAGAAGATCTTCGTCTCCGTTTCGAGTTGGACGTGGACCTCGAGGCCGATGACGGCGGTGAGGTCCCGTTGCTCGGCGGTCTGGGCGGTCATTGTGACGTCCTTCTCGCGCGGCGGCTTAGACCTAACCCTTCGGGCGGGGGCGGACACTCGGATCCCCCCGCCCGGCTCCGGAGCGGTCGATACGGGTCAGTTCCGGACGGACAGCGTCGGGTCGTTCGACGCGACGACCGACGGCGTCCCGTTCGTTCGCTCGACGTCGAGGCGGTGCCGCGAGAGGTACGGCGAGAGGGTCTCCGCCGACACGACCCCCCGATACGCGTCGCCGTCCACGACCGGCAGATGCCGGACGCCGCGCTCGCGCATCCGCTCGGCGGCGTCGACGACGGTCTCCGTCGGCGAAACGGTCGACACCGGTCCCGACATGATCTCCCGAGTCGTTCTCGAGCGGTCGCCGCCGGCAACCATCGAGACGACGTCCGACGCGGCGACCAGACCGACGACGGAGTCGTCCTCGAGGACGACGACCGCCGAGGTTTCGGCCCCATCGAGCGCCGCCGCCGCGTCGCCGACGGGCGTCTCCGGCCGGACGGTCGGGGCGAACTCGGTGTCGACGTCGGCGATGCGCAGATCGATCATGGTCAGTGGGTACGACGCCCCGTCGCCACGTAAAATTTGTCGAATATATCTTATTTTACCCGGATATAAATTTAGTAACAGATATTATATGCCGTAAAAGCAACCGATGCGGTATTTATACGCCGCCTCCGGCGGGACTACCGATTCCGGGTTTCCTCGGCGACCCCGACGGGGTCGGCCCGCGAGCCGTCCCACTCGATTCGGCCCTCGTGGTGCAGTTTGTCGAGGTGCGCCCGGACGGTCATTCCGGCCAGATTCCGGACGCCGGCGAGGTCCTTGTCGTACGCCGCATCCAGGATGTCGGTCACGGCTCTGTTGCCCGCTTTCACGGCCGCCAGGACGCGTGCCTCGCGGTCGAGCCGGTGCCGGAGCAGGCGCTCGCAGACCGACCGCGGATCCTCGACGACCGGGCCGTGGCCGGGGTAGAGTCGGTCGGGGGCCATCGCCCGAACCCGGCGCAGGGAGCTGAGATACGAGCGCACGTCGCCCTCGGGCGCGCCGACCACGACGCTGCCCTCGGCGACGGCGAGGTCGCCGACGAGGAGGTCGCCGTCGGCGGCGAAGGCGACGTGCTCGGGGGCGTGTCCCGGCGTCTCGCGGACGGTGACCGCCCCGTCGCCGGCGGGGATCCCCTCGCCCTCCCGAAACGTCCGATCGGGGTCGATGCCGGTCGCGTCGGCGAACGCCGCCTCCCGGCCGTACCGACACCACACCGTCGCGTCGGCGGCCTCGGCGCAGGCCCGGACGCCCCCGACGTGGTCGGCGTGGTGGTGGGTGACGGCGACGCCCGCGACGCGGTCGAGGTCGGCGTCGAGGCGGCTATCGGGTGCGGCCGGATCGACGAGCAGGGCGTCCTCGCCGCCCACGAGGTACGCCGCGGTCCGGCCGGTCGGCGCGCGGGTCGACACCTCGATCGGGACGCGTTCGATCCGCATGGTGACGGATCGGTCTCCCGGCCGTTTAAACCTACGCGGCCGGCCGCCGCCGGCACCGAACCCCTTAAACCGGCGAGCGGCCTATCGACAGCCGGCAGAGGAAGCCCGGTTCCCGTGGGCGCGGCGACGCCGCGCCCATGAGGAAAGTCCCCCCACCCTCCGGGCAGGTGACCGGACGCAAGTCCGGGGCGGGAGACCGCCGGCGCTGGAACAGAAACGGGACCACCCGCTCCGACCGATGAGGCGCGCTCGGCCGTGCGAGCGGCCGGCGGCGTTCGCGGGACCGCCCGCGAACGCGCGAACCGACCCGCAAGGGAAGGGAGTTAACCCGCCGAGGGGCGGCGGTCGTCACCGACGGCCGCCACGCGCGAACGGCGCGAGCCGACGGGCGGGAACGGATGGAACGGCGAATCCTCACCGGTGCAAGTCCGCCGCAATTGGTAGCCCGGAGGCGCGGCGGACGCTCAGCCGAATGCCGGGCCGAACAGAAGGGGGCTTACTCTCCTCAGCCGCTCTCGACCGCCGAGCGGCGCTGTCGTCCTCCCCGCCCTTGGTTCAGGGTTCGAACCCGTCCTCGAACCGGAACGTCCCGTTCCGCTGGACCGTCTCGCCGTCGATCTCGATCCGCGAGTCCGTCGAGAGGTCCGTTATCAGGTCGACGTGGACCGCCGACTCGTTGCCCGACTCGCCCTCCGGCAGGTTCGCGTCGTAGGCGCGCCCGAGCGCGAGGTGGGCCGTATCGCCCATCTTCTCGTCGAAGAGGATGTTGTCGGTGAACCGATCGATCCGGCGGTTCATCCCGAGGCCCAACTCCCCGAGCCGTCGAGCCCCGGGGTCGGTGTCGAGGACCGCCTCGATCGCCTCGGCGCCCGCCTCGGCGTCGAACTCGACGACCTCGCCGCCCTCGAAGACCAACCGGACGTTCCGGACCCGGCGGCCGTCGACCGTCATCGGCACGTCGAAGAAGACCTGCCCCGTCGTGTCGTAAGGGGCGGTGAACACCTCCCCGGAGGGGAGGTTGTGGGAGTCGTAAGCGACCGAGGCCGCGGAGTTGACCGCGGTCCGGCCGTCGATCGACATCCGCACGTCCGTCGAGGGGCGGTCGTCGCGCTCCGTGACGATCCGAACCTCCTCGCCCGAGTCGAGCAACTCCTTCACCTGCGCCATCTTCCCCGCCAGCGCCTCCCAATCGCACAACACCGCGTCGTAGACGAACTCCCGATACTCCTCGTAGGCCATCCCCGCCCCCTGGGCGAGGCTCCGGGTGGGGTGGACCGTCGAGACCCAGTCGGTGTCCATGCGGGCCTCGCGGAGGTCAGTCCGGGCGCTCCGGTAGGCCTGCCGCGTCCCCGACTCGACGTCGGCCGTCGCGGCGGTGTTCCGGCCGCCGCCGAGCCGGAGGTAGGCGTCGGCGCGCTCGAACAGCGCGAGTTCGCCCGCCGCGGTCCCGAATTCGCCGTCGTGGGCGCGGAGGTACGCCCGCGTCACCTCGTCGGAGCCGTACGTGACCGTCATGGTCGCGCCGACCTCGCCGAGGCGCTCGGCGACGGCGACCGCGAGTTCGTGGGCCCCCTCGGCGACGTCGACGACGACGTCGTCGCCCGGTTCGATCCGCGCACTCCACCCGACCAGCGTCTCCGCGTGTTCGCGTACCCGATCGTCCATGCCGCCGCTTCGCGCCGCGACGGTTTATAAATGGCCCCCCTCGGCGGCGTCAACTGTCCGCCGCGCGGTCGCTCGGCGGGTCGGTCTCCGCCGTCTCGGATCGCTCCTCGGTGTCGATGTGGATCGGGTCGCCCTTCCAGGCCACCCGGAGGCGGTTCCGCGAGAGGAACGGGGCCATCGCTTCGAGGGTGACGAGGCCCAGATACGCCCCCTCCTCGACGACCGGGAGGTGTTTGACGCCCGCTTCGTTCATCCGGTCGGCGGCGAGTCCGAGGGGCGTTCCCGGGGCGACGGTTCGGACGGGGCTCGACATGATCGTCTCGACGGGGACCGATCCGGGCGATTCGGCGACGAGCGCCACGAAGTCCGAATCCGAGACGATGCCGACGACGCTGTCCTCGGAGTCGAGCACGACGAGAGCCGGAACCGAGGGATCGCGCAACCTCTCGGCGGCCTCCGGCGTGGGAAGTTCGGGCGGGACCGTGGCGGCGTCGTCCGTGACGAGGGGTTCGACCGTTGTTTCGATCATTCCTGCCTCGTGGTACCACGAGTCACTATTTAATTATGGCGGGCGATACCCTAATATACCTAACATACAGTATTTCAAACCGGAACAAATAGTTCGATCAGTGATTTATCTATGGGATAACTTACTGTTTGGAAAGCACTCGTGTCGGCACTCACAGGGCGTCGGCCCCCGGCCGTTCACAGCTTGTGCCGAAAGGCCCGCAGGGCGTTCTCGCCGGTCTCCGTCAGCGACACCTGCTTCGTCCGCCCGACCGGTTCGATCTCGATGTAGCCGTTCCCGGCGAGCGGGTCGACGATGCGGTTGTTCAACAGCGCGAACTTGGCCTTGTCGTTGGTCGGTTCCGCCCGCCGCATGAACGCGAGTTCGTGTTCCTCGGCGAAGTCGATGAGGTCGCTCTTTTTGGGCGTGTAGGCCTCGCTCGACGCCGAGTCGACGTACTCGAGGATCCGAACCTGGTCCGTCGTCGGCGTCTCCAGGGGGTAGGAGGGCAACTGTTCGGCCAGCCGCATCCCCTCGGTTCGCGGAGTGGTCTCGATGGGGTGGGATCGCGACTCGGGGTGGACGTGGTAGCCGCTCGCGTCGGTCGCCATGCACGCCAGCGCCGCCCCGACGGTCGCCAACTTCGGGCCGCTCGAGACGTTGACGCGGACGATGTCGTCGGCGTGGCCGTCGGCGATGGTCGTCACCTCCCCGAGGACGTCGTACATGTCGCCCAACTCGACGCTGCGCGAGCGGACGGCGACGCCGGCGTCGGTCAGCCCCGAGCGCAACCGGTCGTGGTACTCCGCCCGTCCTCGCGCCGGATCGGCGAGCAGATACAGCGTGTCCGCCCCGTACTCGAGGACCGGCGATCTGATCCGGTCGTACTCGTAGCCGAGCGGCGCAACGTGGACTTCGGTCACCGACCGCAGTTCCGTGTCGCCGGTCATACGGATCGTATTGGCGACAACCGGAGCAAAATAGTATCGGTTACTAAAATAGTACTGATTGTAACGATACTACTGATTGTAACAATAGTATCGTACTAAACATGAACACCGTCCCGTCGGAAGTCGTCGCTGTCGAAGCGAAATGCCCACGCACGATCTGGTCCCCTCCGATATCGACCTCGACGCCGCCGAACCGCCCGATCCAGTCAGCATCGCCGACGGCGAGGTGCTCGAGGCGCTGTCCTCCCCGACGGCCCGACGGATCGTCTCCGTCCTCCGTGGCGATCCGAACGTCACGTCCGCGGTCGCCGAGCGCGCCGACGTGTCGATCCAGGTGGCGGCCTACCACCTCGATCGGCTCGAAGCCGCCGGCCTCGTCGCCGTCGTCGGGACGGCGCACTCGGAGAAGGGTCGGCGGATGGACGTCTACGCGCTGACGACCGACTCGCTCGTCGTCGAACTGGCCGAACGAGAAGGGTGAGGTCCCGCGCCGGTGTTATTTGATTCCGTCCACCAGTATCAGTCGTCCGCCGGCGACGGCGCGGGCGAGGCGTCCATCCCGTCCTCGTCGGCGTACGGGTACCACGTCATCTTCGTGTTGTTCAGGTAGGGGTCCTCGTAGGAGGTCTCCTCGGGGTCGGCCAGCCCCGTCAGTTCGTCCTCGTCGTGGCGGGCGATGAACTCCCGGAAGGACTCCGCCCCGTCGTTTCGCTCGTCGTAGATCCGCAGCAGGTTCCGGATGTAGCCCGGGACCTCGTCGGCGGCCACGCGCATCTCGACCCAGTCGGCGAACTGGGGGGTCTCCCCCAGGCCGCCGCCCAGCCCGATGTCGAAAGCCTCGACCGGTTCGCCGTCCTTGCGCGTCTTCATCCCCCGCAGGGAGATGTCGGCGATCTGCGGCTGTGCACAGGAGGCGGTACAGCCCGACAGGTGGACGTGGAAGTCATCGATGCCGTCGGGCAACTCGACGTTGTCCTTCAGCCAGCGGGCGTACCGGACCATCCGGTTCTTCGTCTCGACGATCGACAGCGAGCAGTACTCGGTGCCGGTGCAGGCGATCGACCCCCGGAGGAACGGGTGGGGATCGGGCTGGTAGTACTCGAGCAGGTCCTCGTCGAGGAACGCCTCGAGGTCGTCCTCGGCGATGTCGGCGACGACGACGTTCTGTCGCTGCGTGAGGCCGATCATCCCGGAGCCGTACGCCTCGGCGAGGTCGGCGAGTTCGATGACGTCCTCGGCGCCCATCCGGCCGACGAGCACCGAGAGGCCGACGAAGTAATCCCCGTCGTTCTGCTCGTGGACGCCGACGTAGTCGCCGATCTCGTCGTTGCGCCCGGCGTTGTACGTGTACTGATCGCGGAGGTCCTCGCCCGCGGTGCGGAGCTCGAAGTCGACGTACTCGTCCTGGAGGACGCGGCGGAGCTTCTCGGGGCCCCACTCGTCGACGAGGAACTTGATGCGGGCGTTGAAGCGGTCCTCGCGGTCGCCGTGGTCGCGGAACAGCGCGGAGATCCCGCCGGCGACGTCGGCCACCTCCTCGTCGGTGACGAAGACGTCGATGTCGCGGGCGAAGCGGGGCTCCTTGCGGGAGAGGCCGCCGCCGACGGTGACGTTGAACCCCTTCGTTTCCGTGCCGTCGATCTCCTTCGTCGCGGGCTCGAACCCGAGGTCGTTGATCTCGGCCTGTCCCGAGCCGCGGGTGTCGCCGGTGACGGCGACTTTCCACTTGCGCGGGAGGTTCGAGTGCTCGTCGTTGCCCTTGAACGTGTCGTGGAGCTCCTGGATGACCGGCCACGCGTCGATGTGCTCTTTGGCGTCGCGGCCGGCGACCGGCGAGCCGACGATGTTGCGCCAGGAGTCCCCACACGCCTGGATCGTCGAGAGGCCGTTGGCCTCGAGCTTCTCGAAGATCTCGGGGACGTCCTGCAGTTGGATCCAGTGGAGCTGGATCGACTGTCTGGTCGTCCAATCGCAGTAGGCGCCCCCGAACTCGGGGTTGTCGACGGGGCCGCGGGCGTACTCGTCGGCGATCTCGCCGACGACGCGGAGCTGGTCCGGCGTCAGCCGCCCGTTCGGCGTCCCGATCCGCATCATGAAGTAGCTCTCTTGGCCCTTCCGCTGGTGGTACAGCCCCCACCACTTGAACCGCTCGAACCACGCGTCGTGCTCGTCCTCCGGGATCGCACTCCAGCCCTCCTCGGCGAACCGAAAGAGATGCTCGCGGATCTCCGTGCCGTATAGCTCGTCCTTCCAGCCTTCGACCTTGCTCGGCATACACCACTCCAACACCCGAACTCATATACCGCCACCCGTGGCGTCAAGCCTCCCCGGGGCTAGCCTCTACCGGAGAGTATCTCCGCTTACTCGGGCGGCGAGGCGAGCCGACGGCGGCGCTCGGGAACGTGAACGCTCCCGGGATCGACGGCGAAGAACCGCCCCTCGTCGGGGTCGACGACCCGGCCGAGCGTCAGCCAGTCGGTGACGCCGCTCTCGCCGCACTCGATGCACTGGCCGGCGATCCGCCCCTCGACGTTCGGGTGGTCGACCCCGATCTCGACGAACCCCTCCGCGAGGAAGTCGGCCATCGCACACGAACAGAACTCCTGGCGGGCGAGCCACCAGAGGTCGCTCACGTTCACCTCGCGGGCGTCGTTGACGCTCAGCCACGCCCCGTCGTCGAGTTGGTGTACCGAGGTCGGCATACGCCCACACAGCGGTCCCGCCGGCGTAAGCCCGTCGGCGCCGACAGGGGTTGCCGGGCGTCACACGATTTCGTGACGGTCGGGATCGATCGAAACCCGGAGACGGCGGCCGGAATCCGGCGACATTCCTCGTCGTCGAAAGAGGCGGTTCCCGCCGGGATGCCGAAGCCCGGGTAGCGTTTACGGGTGCAGCGTTACTTAAACGGTCCCCCGGCATACGGGGAGGTGATGAGAGATCGAACGCGGGAACCGAGACGGCAGCACGCCTCGGCCGACGTCGCCCCGGAGCTGTACGAGGACGACCGACGATGACCGGGCGAAGCGACGACGACGAGGCGGTCGACACGAGCCACCTCGACGACGTCGAGGACGGCTGCGGCTGCACCGAGATCTGGGAGCACATGTCGGACGAACGCGACGAGTGAGCCGTTGTAACGACTGTCCCCGCCGGCGGGACGTTTTTTACCCCAGTTGTCCTATCCCGAAGCGATGACCGACGAACCGGACGAGACCCCCCCGACAGACCGGGAGTCGCCGGTCGGCGAACCCGTCATCCGCCGGGACCCGCAGGTCGCCGGCCGGGAGGCGATCCGGTTCGACCCGGACGATCCCGAGAGCGTCGCCGAGGCCGCCGACACCGTCCGCCGGTTCGCCTCGAACACCGCCGGCGCCGAGGACAACGTCTACATGCTCCGCGGCGCGGCGGCCTGTGCCGCCCTGGTCCGCGGCACCGGCTCGTACAAGACCGCCGCCGAGCGCGCCGGCGGGGACGCGAGCGTCTCCTTCATCCGCAAGTGGGCCCGGGTGCACGACCTCCCGCGGTCGATCCGCCGCCACGTCGCGTTGGGCGAGATCGCGCCGACCGCGGCGAAACACATCGCCCGCGTCTCCGGGGAGTCGCGCTTTCTGCTCGCGTGGGCGACCCTCGATCACGGGCTGACCGTCCGGGAGGTCCGCTCGATCGCCTCCCGCGTCAACGAGGGGACGAGCGTCGAGGACGCCCTCGCGGCCGAGGGGGTCGACCTCGGCGCGCTGGCGGTGTCGTTGCCGCCCGGGACCTACCGGGAACTCCGCCGGCACGCCGCCCTCGAGGCGACCGAACCGGACGAGGTCGTCGCGCGGGCGCTGGACGAGTATTTGTAAAATATTTATAAATGCGCGAACGCCGGAATTTATAAATACCGCCGGTTTCGAAGGCCGCTCCGATCGAACTCCGGCCTGATCGAACTCCGGACCGAACGCCGCGGTTCGTCC
>Ga0209965_1000325_pt1 | contig 17153 bp, 20 predicted proteins | sample SalPon2_B_H2O_MG_FD_185707 | JGI IMG/M metagenome (GOLD analysis project Ga0209965, IMG submission 185707) | Salt pond water microbial communities from South San Francisco under conditions of wetland restoration - Salt Pond MetaG R2_B_H2O_MG... | ecosystem: Environmental > Aquatic > Non-marine...
CGACACCGACGCACTCGACGTGTATCGTGAGCAGAACATGTTCCTAGACGATCTATCGTGCTGTGAGCCGGATATGTGTGATTGCTAATGAGTACGGAACAAGCTACACCCAACGATTCAGCGAGTCACCACGAACAGGACGACCCCGAGACAGTTGTCGTCGTCGGGAAAGAAAGCGTTGGCAAATCCGAACTCGTGTCGTCGCTGACCGGCGACCGCCCGACCAGTGGAAACTTCCGTGGGACGACCACCCGCAGTGAGCGGTATACAACCGAACAATACGAGTTCGTCGACACTCCCGGAATCGTCCTGGATGCCGACACCGAGGCAACCCGTACTGCACTCAACGAACTCACCGACGAGGAAACGATCATGCTCGTGGTGCCGGCAACCGATGTCGATAGTGACCTCGATGATCTCCTCCCGCTTGTCGAGGATCATCTCGGTGCGGTAGTTGTTACCTTCTGGGACAAAGTCGACGAACAAACCGAGACACGCCGCGCACTCGAACAGTTGAGTGCCGATATTGGTGTTCCGGTTGTCCCGGTTGATGCCCGGAACGTCGAACGTCCGATGACTGACGGCGGGACGGCGGCCGCAACGGCCGGTAGTGCGGACGACGACTACAGCCGAATCATGGCTGCTCTCGAACAGCCAGGGGTGTTTCCCGATGCGGCCCGCGAGGAGATCGGTCGACGGATCGAACCGCCGAAAACTGTCTTCGAGTGGCCGGTGGTCGGGCCCGCGGTCAGCCTGCTATTGTTGCTGTTTCCGGCCGGAGTTGCCGTCTGGTTTGCCAACACACTGGCGGGCGAACTCAATCCGCTCGTCAAGACGGCCTTTGAGCCACTGGTCCACGTAGCTGCCACACGGCCGGAGCCGATTGCAGTGCTTTTGACAAACGACTACGGCCTACTGTCGATGGGGCCGTTTCTATTCGTCTGGGCCGGCCCAACGATGCTCATCTTTGCGATGATTCTCGGTGTCTACAAGAACACTGGCATCGTCACCCGAATGACCGTCTCGCTGCACCCAATAATGCGGCAGATCGGTCTTTCGGGTCGGGATCTCATCCGCGTCGTAATGGGCTTTGGCTGTAACGTTCCCGCCGTAGTCAACACGCGATCCTGTTCGGACTGTACGCGGTGTTCGACCATCTCGGCGATCTCGTTTGGCTCGGCCTGCTCGTATCAGTTCCCCGCAACACTGGCGGTGTTTGCGGCAGTCGGGATGGGTTGGCTTGTCGGCCCCTATCTGGCTGTCCTCGCAGTGACGACATTCATTTATGTCGGCGTGATCGCGCCCGCTGAAGCCCGGCAGTCGACGACCGTTGTCGACCGTCGAACCTTCCTTAGTTGGCCCGATCCGAAAGCCGTCGCCCGTGAGGCCTGGAGCGCGATCCGAGAGTTCTTCGTCAAAGCACTGCCCGTCTTCGTCGTCATCACCTTTGTCGCCGCCGCGCTTGACCGGTTGGGGGTGATCGACGCGCTGGGATCTGTGCTGGGGCCAGCAATGAGTCTCTTTAATCTCCCTGCTGACACCGCCCTCACTGTGGTTCTTGCCTCGATCCGAAAGGATGGCATCGCCCTGCTGACCGCTGACGGCGCGTCGACAGCAGCCACGCTCTCGCCGGTGCAGGTACTTGTCGTGGTCTATCTGGCAGGTGTCCTGCTGCCGTGTCTGGTGACCGCCTTTACTGTTGCCCGTGAGGTTTCGGCACGGTGGGCGTTGAAGATGATGGCTCGCCAAGCGGCTGCCGCAGTCACCTTTGCGGCCGTAATTGCTTGGAGCGGCGCGCTGCTGTTCGGCTAACGCCCGGACTAGACGATGACAGACACTGAGGTAACGATCATCGGCGGTGGGGTACACGGTACCCATCTGGCGATCCGGCTGTTGAACGCCGGTATCGTTGACCGCAAGCGGCTCCGGATTTGCGATCCCGATGGGCTGCTCGCTAATCTCCGTCGACAGTGCCAGCAGTGCGGAATGACCGAGTTCCGGTCGCCGCTTGTCCACCATATTGCTATAGACCCGTTTTCGCTCCGAGCGTTCGCCAGAGAACGCGACCGTACGGACGAACTCATCCCCACCGACACCGGCGGCGACCGCCCCACTGTCTCGCTATTTTTCGATCACGCTGAGTGGGTCTGTGAGAAGCACAATCTGGAATCGCTCGTCGAGTCGACGCGAGCGACAGCCATCACTGACAACACCAATCACGTCGAGATTGAGACGACGGGCGGTCGGCATACCGCCCACTGGTGTCTGCTGGCAGTCGGCTACCGTCGACTTACTCGGCCTGCGTGGGCCGAAGATATGGTTTCGAGTGCCCCTATCAACCATGTCTGGGATCGTAAGTTCGATCCTAAGGAAATCAGTGCGACAGCAGCGGTCGGTGTTATCGGCGGCGGAATCACCGCGGCCAAGTGTGCAACGACGCTTGCCCAGCCAAGCCGAGAGGTTCGACTGTTTGCTCGTAGCCCGTTTCGGGTCAAACTTCGGGAGGCAGGCACCGACTGGATGCATTTCTCGCGGGTCGTCGACCGACTCCACGAACTACCATCGGCTTCTCGGGAGCGCGCCGACCGGGTGGCTGAGGCGCGGCACAATGGCGCGATACCGCCACACGTCTTTCGTCGACTCCGGCGGGCCATCGAAAATGGTCGTATTGATCTCTGTCGAACTGAGATCACCGCAGCCAGCGAAGCAGGCGGGACTGTCGTTGTGAGCTGTCGTGATGGCACGGCTCACTGTCTAGATCAGGTGGTTTTTGCGACCGGCTTCAGCTCGCCGTACGAGGGTTCGCTGTTCGAACAGCTTCGTGGGAAGACCGGGCTTGCAGTGGGGTATCGGAATGCCCCGGTTCTTGATGATGAGACGTTGCGCTGGCAACGCACGAATGGTACACTGTCGCAGATAGCGGTCTCAGGGGCTGCTGCCCAGCAGGTTTTGGGGCCGTTCTCACGGAATATTATCGGTGCACGGCGAGCTGGTGACCGTCTCGTCGACTGGATGGCAGCTGAGGAATCTGAAGCGTCGACCGAAGGGGTTCGGTAAGTAGTCTCGCTATTCGTGAACTCTCATCGCTTCGATCTGTTCTTGGTATCGGTTGCGGATTGTGACCTCTGTGACTTGGGCAACATCACTAACCTCTGCTTGGGTCTGTTTTTCATTGCAGAGCAGTGAGGCCGAATAGATCGCTGCGGCAGCAAAACCGGTCGGTGATTTTCCGGATAACAGTCCTTGTTGTGCCGAGACATCGATTATTTCTTTGGCTTTTATTTGAACCTCTTCGCTGACATCCAACTTCGAACAGAAGCGTGGAACATACTGTTTCGGATCGACCGGCTGCATTTCGAGTCCCAACTCCTGAGAGATGTACCGGTAGGTTCGAGCTATCTCTTTGTGTTCGACACGTGAGACATTGGTTACTTCGTTCAGGCTTCGCGGGATTTCCTCTTGTCGGCAGGCTACGTAGAGGGCGGCCGTCGAAATCCCTTCAATCGAGCGGCCACGGATGAGATCCTCTGAGAGTGCCTGTCTGTAGATGACTGAGGCAACTTCTCGGGTTGGTCGGGGAATGCCCAGGGCTGAGGCCATCCGATCGATCTCGCTGAGAGCAAACTGGAGGTTTCGCTCGCCAGCGTCTTTCGTTCGGATGCGCTCTTGCCAGGTGCGAAGTCGACGCATCGTGCTTCGCTTCTCTGAGGAGAGTGACTGACCATAGGCATCTGTATTTTTCCAGCCGATCGTCGTCGTCAACCCTTTGTCGTGCATCGCTTGCGTTGTTGGGGCACCAACACGAGATTTAGAATCTCGCTCCGACTGGGTGAAAGCCCGCCACTCAGGGCCGCGATCAATCTGATTGTCTTCGAGGATGAGTCCGGTCGGCTTGTGCATGAGTTCTCCATCAGCAGTCCGGACGACCTCGTTGGGGTCGACATCATCTTCATCGACTATTTCGGACGCCTTCTCAGAATCACTACGCTCTGTCTCATGGCGTGTTTGCTGGTGGGGAGAGCTATTCGTCACAGTCACAATTACTGGGGAGACTATATTAAATCTATTGTGTAATTTAATATTTTGTATTCAACATAGCTGCAAGAGTCGATGCTAGCGACGGCACTCAGATGGTGGTGTAGCCGTGGTCAGCCAACAGCGCGGGAAGACGGTCGCGATGATCACCTTGGAGTTCGATACTGTCGTCGTCGATCGTGCCGCCGGTCGCCAGTGACGACTTGAGATCTGAGGCGAGGGATTCGAGCGTCGAGTCCGGAACATCAAACCCTGAAACGACGGTGACTGCTTTGCCGTACCGGCGTTCGTCGACACTGATTGAAACCTGTTGATTAGCCTTTTCAAGATCGGTGTTGCCGTCGAGTTCGTCAAGCAGTTCGTCAAGTGTGTCGTCGTCTGCCACAATATTAATAATGGCTTTAGTATTAATAAGTTTTGTTGCGGTGAGGCGGCTCAGTTCGGCTTATCATCTGTTAAGACTGTGTATATCACGGCCTAAATTAATATACAGAATCAAAATGAAGAGATATCCCTGTATCGAGATGTGAATCTGAAAAGAGACACAGGGTGCGGAAGGTGCCTCTGTATGAGCTGTACGAGAGTTTTGATGTCTCGGACTGAGTGGCCGTGAACGGACAAAAACGGCCACTTAGATAGACACTCGCTGTTAATAAAAATATTTTGTTTTTAATAACTATTTTTATTTTTACATTATTTGGTTTCATTATAATTTGGGTTTGTACGATGGTAGGGCGAGAAGGCATTCCGATTTACGCTAATCTAAATTCTTCATTGGTGATTTCTTTGCTTGTTCATTGTAGCGTATTCAACTCCGTCAGAAGTGTCGTCGTTATTTCCGGGGGTTCCAAACAGCTGGATGTATAGGAATATCCAGAAATGTGCTCGTCGAGAGTAGCGTCTTTTTGTCATGAGTCAAACCCTCTGGTCAGATGATCACGAACAGATCGCTGACGATCCGCTAATAGAGTGTGAAGGCGTGTTACCGTTGACAAGACGGGGTAAGAGACCGGGAACTCTTGATAAAGGTACATTAATAACGAATCGTGTTCGAGACCAAGCTGTGCATCCCGGCTCGTCATCAAATGAATGGTCTCCTGCCGGACGCGGAGTCGTTCCTCACAACGATTTCGGTACGTCGATAGCTGCTCATGGCGTCGCTGAAGCTCGGAAAATTCCAACTCAGCAAGCGAGGTCTGATTGTGCTCTTCGACCCACTTGCTAACAGTTTGATAGTCGTTATCGGCTGCTTGAAGCGACTCGTATTCTCGATCAACCACGCTTCTCATCGTCTTGAGTTCTTGTAGTCGCTGTTGGCTCTTCGAACAAATCGCACTCTGAACCTGTGGACTCACGCCAGCGTTGGTTTCAGATGCGAGGACGAACGCAAGAGAGTCACCGAGCTCTTCTCGAATCGTTTTGAGTAACGGTTCTTCGGTATCGAGATCGGCGACGCTGTGCGGGCGGACGGTCTCGGCGAACAACTCACGGACGCGATCGGCGTCAGTTGTCGCCGCATCTGGCTGTGACCCAGCTGGAACAGAGAGAGTTCCTCCGGCGGCCGACGGATTTGTAACAGGTGCCGCTGCCGGCTGTGGTGACAGCGACGTGACTCCCGATAGAAAGCGTTCGTAGGCTTGACACTCTGCGTCGATATGCGTTTGCTCCTGCTTGACACGCGTCAGTGCACTGTCGATGTGCGTCTCAATCGACATCTCAGCGCGCCTCCGGCGCAAATACTTGTTTGCACTGATTGGGTGTCCCTAAATCCCCGACGAACCGAGGTGCGATCCGTACGCTATCTTTGGACACATCTACCTGAATTGAACCCCACGTGTTATCACACTGAGAGACAGTGAGCGCAATCGGGAACAACGGGAACTGCCCATCACACGGTCGAAGTGTGTATCCAGAAACGTTGGTAGCGGGTTCCGTGAGCTGTTTACTCGCCTCGGTGTCGGTACCCCGGCTTCGCCGCCGATAGGGACTAGCATTCTGAACCACGGAGCGCAATTTATCGACTGTTTCGGCTGTCTCCTTGGAACCATTACGCTCTGTCTTGTGGCGTGTTCGTTGGTGCGGAGACCTGTTTATCATAGCCACAACTACTGGAGAGTGTGTATTAAATTTACTGTATGATTTAATAATCTGTGTAGAACACAGCTGCGAGAGTCGACACCAACAAGGATCACTCAGGTGGTGTTATAGCTACGATCAGCCGAACGACAGCAAAATCGTAAGAGATCACGAGATAGGTCAGTTACTCCGTTCAAATGCATGCAGAACCGTTGTATCGCTGTCGTCCCACGTGATATCGTGCGTTCGTTCAATACGGTTCTTATATGCGTCTAAATCCGCCGACCCTTCTGCTCGTGCATCCTCGTCTGTGAGATCACCCAGCTGCTCTTCTCGAACGGTCGTTACCTCAAACAACACACCGTCGATCTCGAATCGATCACCCTCCTCGGCATGTTGATCACCGCGATGCAGTTGGGTGATATCGCCCGCGACAACAGCTTGGCGGATGCGCTCAGCCGGAAGTAGTTCGTCGGCATTGATCGTAGCCATGGTTATTCCCCCTGATACTGCGAAGCTGATACAATGTGATTGGCTGTCGCTGAATCAGATCTGGTTGGGGTCTGCTTGAACTGTGCTGTTCTGTTGAATGCTGATGTCATCTGTACGACTGATACGTTCTGAGGTCACAAAAATGCTATTGTAGTAATAAAGTTAATAATAGCTAACAAAATATATATTAAAAATAATATAGAAAAGAATCAGATAATACTGCTGTCCCCGCGAGCATTGCAGTGGTTAGCATTTGATCCCTCTTTCGGGTGAGACAGCACTACTCGTATTTTCGAAAGCCCATATCGTGAGCCATCTCGCGGAAGGCCTGCCGACTCAACCAGATGTCATACTTCCCGACAAGGCCTTGCTCTCGGCCTGTCGCACGGCAGACGTGTGTCTGACCGGTTGATTCATCGTTTCCCTCCTCGCTGTTACTATTGCCGGTCATCGGCGTGCCTTCTTTCTGAGCTCGGGCGCGACCGAGCGGTCGTCGGCCAGTTCTTCAAGCAGGTCGGTGGCATCACACGAAATCAGGCCACCAACGGCTTGTCGACGAAGTCCACCCGGAAGACCGCTCGTGCGAACAAGCACCGCCAGATCGCTCGTTCGGTTGGCCTCGGTGAGCGTCTCGATAGCCGCCTCCCGCTCGGCTCGTGGAATGTTGTGCGTCACGACGAGCTGAAATGGATTTGTCATCGCATCTCCTCCAGGTTGTCACAGCAGTCCGCTGTGGTCGACAACCACGCGGTCAGATTTGAATCCTCAGGAGCTGTTGAGTACACCGTTATTAGATCTGGAGCATCGTCACGTGATTCGGTGATTGTATGACACTGTCTCGTTGGTGGTGCATCTCCGGTCGCGTGTGGTGGGAGGTTATGCGCTGACACAGGCGGTGAATCAGTCTGCAAGGCCGATCTCCTCCTGGTTGTCGGGATCGGCGGCTGGAGTTTGTTCGTCGTCCGCTTCAGCTTCGGGCTCGACAAATTCGGGGAACCGATCCTCAAAAGCTGCCCAGTCGGCATCCATCTCGGCGTCAGTGAGCAGACACTCATCGAGTCGCTGTCGCAGTCGGTCGTGATCCATCTCTGTTCCAATCAGTACAAGCTGGGTGCCACGATCGCCCCACTCGTCGTCCCAGATCTCTTCGAGCTCCGGGACGGCCTCCAACTTCTCGGCTCGCTCCTCGGGTGAAAGCGTCGCTACCCAGTTGCCGGCGGGGGCAACCCGAACCGACTGCCCGGCGACGTTGAGCATAATCGCCATCTCCTCGCGGTCGGCCAGCCAGAAGTGGCCTTTCGAGCGAACAACGTTCTCGGGGAATTCATCGAGCAGATCGCCGAACCGCTCGGGGTGGAACGGTCGACGCGCCTGAAATACGAACGAGGTCACGCCGTGTTCCTCCTCGGCCGAAGCGTGGGGCTCTTGGAGTTCCTGCATCCAGCCGGCCGACTGGCTGGCTTCCGCGAAGTCAAATCGTCCGGTATCAACGATCTGCTCGACATCGACCTCGCCGTGAGTCGTCCGGATGATCTCCGCCCGCGGCTGGAGTGTTTCGACCATCGCTTCGATCTCTGTGAGTGTCGCCTCGTCGACGAGATCACACTTGTTGAGCAACAACACATCACAGAACTCAATTTGCTCCACGAGAAGGTTGCCGAGGTGTTTTTCGGTGCCATCGTCGTCAAGCAGTTCTTCGGATTCCATCGCTGTCTGGAACTGATGGGCGTCGACAACGGTAACAGCGGTATCCATCTCACAGCCTTCCAGTGGTTCGATTCCAGTTTCCTCGTAGAACTCGGTGGGATCGAGATCAGACTGATCGAAGCCCAGTGTGAGCGTCTGAGCCACAGGGAGGGGTTCGGCCACGCCGGTCGATTCGACAATGATTGCATCGAATGTCCGATCGTGGGTGAGTTCGGCGATGGCGTCTAAGAGGTCACCACGAAGCTCACAGCAGATACAGCCGTCGTCGAGTTCGATCAGTTCCTCTTCCTCCTCTGAAATATTGGAGGATTCGGCGACGAGTTCGGCATCAACGTTGACCTCACCCATATCGTTGACGAGAACGGCCAACTCGCGGTCACCGCTCTCGGTGAGGAGATGGTTCAGCGTCGTCGTTTTCCCGGCACCGAGTGTTCCCGACAGTACCGTCACGGGGGTTGTTTCTGCTACCATGTATTCACACAATCAAACTCGCTTATATTAGTAGTTATTATTTTAGTCGATAAATATATTAATAGTCGGCGTCTCCAAATGAGACACCCAAACGCCATGCTGAGACATCATGATCGATCGGCTGTCGCCGACGCCCCGCTTGGAGCTGCCGACCGCATTGGGACAGTTGATTGCGCCATCGTTGGCGGTGGGATTCACGGGACTTATCTCAGCCAGCGGCTGCTCGAAGACACCACTCTTGACCACGACAATATCGCTATTATCGACCCCAACGACCGACTGCTTGATTCCTTCCGTCGAAAGGCTCGCGCCTGTGGGATGGACTCATTGCGGTCGACGTTCGTCAATCACCTTGGCACCGATCCATTTGCTCTTCAAGGGTTTGCCGAGGGACACGACCGTGAAGATGAGCTGCGGCCGACGGTTGATTACCCCGACCGCCCCGGATTAGCACTGTTGCTTGACCACGCAGATCATGTGATCGAATCAAAAGGTCTCAGCGCACTCCACAGACAGACAGCAGTCACGGCGATCCACGAACGGACTAATGGAGAGTTGCGTCTGACAACAGACGACGGGGTAATCGACACACAAACGTGCGTTCTCGCCATCGGCCATGGCGGTCGGTTTCAACTCCCCGAGTGGGCCGAGGGTGTCAACCGTATTACCCACGTTTGGGGTGAGTTTGATCCCAACGTCGACACCGACCGGACGGTTATCGTCGGCGGCGGGATCACCGCGGCGCAACTCGCCTGTAAGCTAACGAAGACTGAGCAGGTCACGATGGTAACACGACATCCGCTTCAATGGGAACTCTCGGAGGCCGACCCACCGTGGCTTAATTGGCGGCATATCGAGCGAGAGCTCCACTGTCACCCACCGGGGTCTGCTGCGCGGCTGGCAGTCGTTGAGGAGGCGCGATACGACGCGACGATTCCGCCCTATCTGTACGACCCTATCAAGTGTCGACTCGATGACGGCCGGCTCCGAATCCTGGAAGGCGAAGTCACAGCAGCAATGAGTGTCGGCAACGGGATAAAGCTCGCATTTGACGACGGACTCAGACTGTCTGCCGACCGGGTTGTCTGTGCGACCGGATTCAAACCTGTGGGGGATCACCCCTTCGTCGATCACCTTGCCGACAGGCTTGATCTTGTTCGCGGAGCCCGTGGATTCCCTGTGTTGGGTGACGAGACACTGGCGTGGCGGACGGTCGACGGGCGGTCGCTACCGCTGTATGTCTCGGGTGCGTTGGCAATCGGAACGGTCGGTCCCTATGGACCAAACCTAGCGGGGGCCAGACGTGCGGCTGACCGGATCGTTCCGGCTGTCGACGACTGTGTTCACAGACCAACGGAAATGAGAGAGGCGATGTCGACAGCCGATTAGCTAATGGAGATGGCATCGCCGATATCGTCGACTGGATAGATCGAGTAGTCGACCTCAACGGACTCGCCAGCAGCTGCGAGATCGCGGACGAATGCCGACAGTGTATCGAGGTCGCATTCGACGACAAACGTTTCAAGACAGCCCTGATCGCCGCCGACGCAAGTATGAGTATTCGAACCGATCTGGTCGACATACTCGTGGCGACGGTCGTGGAGTTCGGCTTCGATGTCGGCACTATTGTGCGGATACAGGACGTTGACGACGCTGACCAGTTGTTGGCCGTTGAGGTCTCGCTGGTCGAACTCCGAGATCAACTTCCGGCCGGCCTTCCGGACGACCTCGCTTCGCCCCGAGTAATCGTGATCTTCAACAATCCCATCAATTTCCGCGAGCAACTCGTCAGGCATTGAAACAGTGACAACGCTCATATAATAACATACAAAAGCTGAATCATAAATATTGGCTTCTAATGGCCAAAGTATAATATACCTCGGTATTCCTATGTTGCTATCTCTCAAATCGAGATTAGTAACATGCAATACTAACCCGCGTGCAGTTGTAACAGCACCTATATGTGACTGCCGCTACACTCTATTTGCAATGTCATACGCATGCACAACCTGCGATGCAGAGTTCAGTTCGGCAGCCAGCGTCGGCCAGCACGTCGCACTTCACCACAGTACCTGTGCAGTCTGTGACGAGTCCTTCGACACTGCTGATGACCTGCGTGATCATACACACGCAACCCATCAATAACCAACGGGAGGAGAGTCGCTTAGAGGTGCCGTTGTCAGTAGGAACCGCTGTGCGGTGCTGTTAGATACTATACCAGCTGTTTTGCGTCGTCAGTCGCACAGATTTCAACGTTACTGATGTGTAAACTGCCTCGGGGTCAAGCCCCGAGGCTTTCGCGTGGACTCCCGTTCTATGCCTCAGTAGAGGCAGGAGGGTTGTATTCCCCACTCACGTTCAGCGTCCCGCGATTCAAGCGCACGTCTACGGGTGCGCCTCCGTCGCCTGCACTTTGCCGACGACGGAGATACTGCAAGCCGACGTTCTTCGCCGCGTTGTAATCGGCGTGATTCTCATAGCCACACTGTTGGCATTCAAACGATTCCTGCTGTCGGTTGTCGTCATGGGTAAACCCACACGTCGAACAGCGGTTCGACGTGTTCCGAGGATCAACCTGCACGACCTCGATACCCTGTTCAACTGCCTTGTATTCGGCGTACTCATACAGGCGGCGAAACGCCCAAACGTGTTGCCACGTCGCATTGGGGATCTCGTCCCGTATATGGGTCAGATCCTCAAATACGATATGCGAACAGTCGTTTTTGATAGCTTCATCGAGCAGTTCGTTCGCTACCGAGTGCAGGTATATCTCGAATCGCCCGGTTTCTTTCCGCCCAACCGATTGAATATTTTCGTGGGCGTAACGCGATCCGCACTGTTGGAGATCGCTACGCCGTTTCTCATATTCGCGCCGCCAGTGATTGAACTCGTCACCACTCCAGAACGTGCCAGTTGAGGTGACTGCAAGGTTGTTGACGCCCAAATCTACCCCGAGGACTGTTCTGTGCTCGGCGTCGGATTCGGATGTCTCGTCCGTTTCCTTCTGCATTGAGGCATGGAGGTACCAGTCACCATCGCGGTACTGTAAGTGTCCCATCCAAAACTCAAACTCTTCGTCAGCAACGTATTTCGTCGGTGGTCTCTCGGCGTTGTCCGGCAGGATGTACTCACACTCGATTCGACCATCGACGGTTGACAATGAAACGTGATCACGGTGGAAAGTCGCGCTTCGCTTGTCGTAGACCACGCTATCTGCCGAAAAGTGTGGCTTCGAGGTATCTTCACCACGTTTGAGCCGTTCAACACCGCTTTTCACAGCTTCAACGGCCCGCCGAATGCCTTTCTGGACGAGATTTGCGGTGAGGTCGGTTTCTGTTTTGAGCTGGTCGTACAGCGCGGTTTCGGCTGTGGCTTTTGAGGTAATGTGGAAACCATCGTCGCCGTGCCAACACCACTCGCTTGCGGTGTTAGCGCAGTGTTTGAATTGCTCGACAGTCTCCCGAAGCAGTGGCTCTGCGCCTTCAGGGGTGTCGAGTTTGATGACGGCAGTGCGACGGTACTCCACTGTAGTTCACATATAGAACCGTAGGTTCTTATCTATTAGGGAGCTGCCACGCTATCGTCCTGTGGTTTTGACGGTGTTCATGTCGGCTTCCTCCACGGAGTCAAGTGGTTCGAGACGCGGAGCGTCTCGTCATCACGGAAATCTTTGATTTCTGTACGACCCCGTGTCATCCGCCTCGTACCGCCTGTGAACCAAGAGATTGTGCCACGTCGCGCTAAACGGCATACCTGATCGTTGGGCAGCACCTGATAGAATGCTACGGCCGCCGTTAGTCCGCAGACTGGCTGTAGAGAACGAGTGCGGCGACCGCAAGTACCGCTTCGGCGACCTTGCTGATCACGGCGATCGGGTTGAGGCTGCCGCCCATGTAGAACGCCTCGATGCTCCAGCCCTGAAATGCAAACAGCGCGAGGATTGTCACGATCGAATAGGCTGCCGCCACGAGGAACAGTGGGCGTCGCCAATATCGGGTGAGATAGATCCCGATCCCGCCGAGAAAGCCCAGCCCGTTGAGCGCGAACAGGAGGGCAAGGGTTTGACTAAACTGGATCGCTCGTGTGACCGCAAGCAGATGTAACACCCCGGTGACAATGGCCGTGATGATCGCAACATAGCCAAGTGCGTTGTCGGGCCACTGAATGCCCCCTGACTGTGCTGTCGCTGTGGTATTTGACATAGCTGTGGCGACGACCCAATTATAAAAAAGCCGTCTGGTACAGCTCTCTATGCGAGATCGCTATCTCGGTTCGATCGCCGGGAGCGATATCGTCGCCGATCTGATTTCGATATCCGCCCAAACGAGTCGGATCTACAACAACATGCCGCTGGTCTGGATGTAGAAGTAGACGATCAACACCGACGCAAGGAGCCACTGGCCGGGACGGATCTCATCGCCCTCGCCGGCAGCAGCTTTCACCAGCAGATAGCTGATGATCCCGGCGCTCAGCCCGTCGGCGATCGAGTAGGTCAGCGGCATGATCGTGATCGTCAACGCCGCCGAGATCGACCACGCCGGATCACGCCAGTCGATGTCGACGACTCCCTCGAACATGATGATCCCGACAATCACCAAGGGGATAAACGAGGCAATTGCTTACCAGACTCGCTAACCGGGAGTTAAGAATCGTCGCTCGTATCTGCCGCTTCGAGCTATTTGTCGACCGCTAATTCTAGGTCTCTGCTGATCGGTCTAAACTCGTTATACCATGCGATTCACGCAGACATGGATTCGCCTCTGACGGTGCTCCCAAGAACGAGCGCGCCGGCGATGATCACGAGGTTCTTTACGATATACTGTCCTTCAACGGTTAATCCGTAAGGGAACGTAGTATAGACGACTTCAGGAAGAAGTATCATCGGAAGGAATGTTCCCGGGAGCTGGAGTGCCAACAGTAGCAATCCGGCTCGCGTAAGCGGCGGATACAACAAACAAAGACCAATGATCATCTCCCACACGCCGAGCACCGGGACAAAAAACTCAGCTGGAAGGATATAGACTGTTGAAGCGACGAGGTCGCCAGCCGGCGAGACGCCGAGTACTTTCAGTACACCGAACCAGATAAACACCACTCCGACAGCGACTCGCAATGCCGGGACGCTCCACCGATCCATCCCTGATGCCAGCGTCGCATCCAGTGCGTCAAGTCGCTCCCGGTACTCGGTCATCGTGTTATTTTGTTCGTTTTCTGAGGTCGCCATTCTATAGCTAGTATTGTCGTTCTAGCACATAAAGCACTTCTAGTGCCTGATCAATCGTGTGAGTCCGTCATATCTTACATTATTTTTCACATAGGTGTGATTCTAGATTGGGAGTAAAATTCTGGCTAACTTACGGGATACAACGACCAAGTTTTCCATCAATTCCCACAGAAGACCCTAATTGCGATTTCATTATTCCCAGATGGGAGCGCAATTGTACCTTTATATATCTTGCAACATTCGCACAAGTATGACACAGCAGTACCTGATTGTCGGTGGCAACGCCGCTGGAATGAGTACCGCGACGCGACTGCGACGGCTTAATGAAGGTGATGAGATCATCGTCCTCGAACAGGGCGAGCACGTCTCGTATGCGAGCTGTGGACTGCCGTATCACCTGAGCGACACTGTTCCCGAGGAACAGCTCGCGGTGATGGGTGTCGAACAGCTGAGTGCTGCCTTCGATCTCGATATTCGCACGGGCGTCACGGCGACTGGGATCGATCCGGGCGCTCACACTGTCTCGGTTGTCGACGCCGACGACGAGTCGATGACGATCGCCTACGACGACCTCGTCGTCGCAACGGGAGCCGAACCACTCGTTCCGCCGATGTTCGACCTCGACGAACTGGAGCACTGTCACACCCTCCGCACCGTTTCGGATGCGACAAGCATCCGCGAGGAGGTTGCCGACGCCGAGCGCGCACTCGTCATCGGCGGCGGCTACATCGGGCTCGAAGTCGCCGAGAACCTGCATGCGGCCGGCCACGACGTGGTCGTCGCCGAGTTGCTTGAACAGGTGATGCCGAACACGCTCGGCCCGGAGATGGCGGCGATGGTCGAGTCACACCTCCGCGAGCAGGGGATCGACCTTCGACTGGAAACTGGTGTCGACGACCTGACCGAACCCGGCGACGGAACCGTCGTCGCTACGATGGACGACACCGACCACACCTTCGATCTCGTCGTCGTCGCTACCGGTGTCACACCGCGAACGGAACTGGCCGAGTCGGCAGGCGTCGAGCTCCACGACAGCGGCGCGATCGCCGTCAACGAGCGAATGCGAACCACGGTTGAGTCGATCCATGCGGTCGGCGATGCGGCCGCGCCCCCAGCAGCCCGCGCCGACGGGAACGCGTGGGTGCCGCTCGGCGGCCCGGCCAACCGCATGGGTCGCGTCGCGGCCAACGATATTGCGGGCCACGACGACCAGCTCGACCCCGTCTTGGATACGGCGATCGCCAAGGTGTTTGAGCTCGATGTCGGCACCGTCGGCGACACCGCCGCGACACTCGATGAGCGCGGAGAGGCCTTCGAGGCGGTCTATACGAGTCAGCCGAATCACGCCGAATACTACCCCGGCGCGACCGAGATCCAGTTCAAACTCCTCTTCGATCCCGACGACGGGACGCTCTTTGGCGCACAGGCCATCGGCGAAGACGGCGTCGACAAACGAACTGACGTGTTGGCGACAGCCATCGCCCACGAGGACACTGTCTTCGACATTCGGGACTACGATCTGGCATACGCCCCGCCGTACTCGGCCGCCAAGGATCCGGTCAACATGCTGGGGATGATCGGCGCGAACGTCGTTGAGGGCGTCGCCGATATCGTCCATCTCGATGAGTTCCTCGATCACAAGGACGACGCGACCGTCATCGACACCCGCCCACCCGAGATGCGGGAGGCCCAGGGCTGGATCGACGGCGACGAGAACGTTCCACTCGGCGAGCTGCGAGAGTGGGCTACCGATGCCGACCCGGACGGGGATGTCTTCACCTACTGCAAGATCGGCAAAAGCTCCTACATGGCGACACGGGTGCTTGCGGAACACGGGATCGAGGCCCGCAGTCTCACCGGTGGCTACTACCGCTATGAGGCCGCGGCGGGCAACGACGCCGACGACAACAAAGCTGACCCCGAACCGACCCCAGCAGAACAGTAACGGCCGTCACTGGAGCCGCCTCGGGTCTGTTATGATTCGCTGCCAGCAGCGTTATTGTGTTAGAGAAACAATATTAATTTATGCCAGCAGAATCACCGCCTGACGAGTGGCCCGACAGCATCAGACAGCAGCGCGAGGCCAAACGCGACCACTTCAAACGGTCACCGCGGTCGCCGCTACCCGACGCCCAGCGCGGCGCGGCGTTTCCGGGGCTTGCCTACTACGAGCCCGATCCAGCCTATCACTTCGTACTGCCGCTGGAGGAACACGACACGAAAGAAACGGTCACCGTCGAAACGACAGCCGACGGCGAACAAACGTATCTCCGCTGGGGCGAGTTCAGCTTCGAACTCGACGGTGAGACGTATACCCTGCAGGCCTACCGACCGGATCGGGAAGCCGACCGCTTCTGGGTACCGTTCCGCGACGCAACGAGCGGGGAGACGACCTACGGGGCCGGTCGGTATCTCGATCTCGAACCCGACACCCACCGCGTTGACGACGGGTGGATTCTCGATTTCAACGCGGCCTACAATCCGACGTGTGCCTACAACCACGCCTACGAGTGTCCGATGATTCCGCCCGAAAACTGGCTCGATGTCCGCATCGAGGCTGGCGAACAGGACTTCCCGGGTGAACCCGCCGATCCCCGGTGAAGTGGAACCTGTTAGACGACGACCAGCCACGCAGCAACGACGGCTGCTGCCCCGCCGAGTGAACTCACTGCGGCATGGGTTCGCAGCCGATCCTGGAAGCGGTGGGCGTCGCTGTCGCCTGCGGCGTCGACAGGGCAGGTGTCACTGCCGGCGGTACACTCCGGCAGGAGGTCGACGGCGACGTGGAGGAAGACGCCAGCCCCGAACCCAAACAGGAGCCCACGCACCATTGGCGACGGTGACAGCCCGGTCATCCCGACCGGCAGCGCGATCAACCCGACGGCCGCCGCCGGCAACAGAAGTGCGACGACCGATCGATCACGGTCAGCCAGCCGACGGGCAGCGGCGTACCCAGCCGGCGCTTTATGCGAGACGAGGGCGACGCCAAGAATCGATGTCAGCGACGGCATCGCCGTGTAGATCGCCCCGATGATCGCGCCGGCGGCCAGCGCGTGGACGGTCAGTTCCGCGGCCGTCTGTTCGATCGGAAGGTTGAGATGCGTGAGCCGGTGGCCGAGTGCGTGGCCGACGTAGCCGGTGAGGAAGC
>Ga0209965_1000326_pt1 | contig 17149 bp, 16 predicted proteins | sample SalPon2_B_H2O_MG_FD_185707 | JGI IMG/M metagenome (GOLD analysis project Ga0209965, IMG submission 185707) | Salt pond water microbial communities from South San Francisco under conditions of wetland restoration - Salt Pond MetaG R2_B_H2O_MG... | ecosystem: Environmental > Aquatic > Non-marine...
GTGTGGGACGCGTATCACCATCTGGTCGACGTCGGGTTCTTCGAGAGCGTCGAGGAGAACCTCCCGGCGTTCACCGAGTCGCACATCGACCACACGGCGAGAGGGGTCCTCGACACGGACATCCTGACGGACGACCTGGCGGACCTCGGGTTCGACGATCACGAGCGTACCGCGCTGTTGCTCGACGTCGTCACCAACGACACCCGGCTGTCACACTGGGTCCCGACCGGGGAGATCCCCGAGGGCGTCGAGTTCGACGTCGACTACGTCCCGCCGCTGCATCACCGTGCGATCGGCGGCGGGCTGTTGTGGATCAAAGCGCTCGATCGACACCTCAAACAGAAGGAGGTCCTGCTCACCGAATCGATCATCGACGACGCGTTCTGGCGGACGAAGGCGACCCTCGGCGGCGTGTACGTGTTCCTGCGTGCCGCCCGCGACGTCGCCGACGACGGCGACCTGACCGACGAGCAGGTCGTCGCCGCGCTCAGTTCCGGGGCCGCCATCGCCATCGTCAACCAGGAGGAGCTGATGCAGGAGGCCTTCTGGATCCACGAGGAGAAACGCGCGCCGTCACCGGCGAGATAACCGCTGACACACACTCAACACACAACAATGGCAGTCGAAGAAGAAGACGAGGCTATCAAGGCAGCGAGCGAAACGATCGTCGAGGAGACCGATCTGGGGTATCAGGTGTTCAACGCCCCCGACGAGTCCGTCCTCGATCAACACGACACGGATCGTATCCCTCGGTTCGACGTGACCCAGGAGATGCTCCTGGACAGCGAGAACCCCGAGAGTTGGTTGATGTTCGGGAACAACTACGAGGGCCACCGCTACACCACCGCCGACGTCATCACGACGGACAACGTCGACGAGTTGGAACTCGAGTACGAGATGACGGTCGGGGCCAACTCCAGCATGGAGGGCTCGCCGATCGTCGTCCCCGGCGACCCGCCGATCATGTACCAGGCCAACGGGCCGAGCCACGTGAAGGCCATCGACGCCCGCGAGGGCGAGGTCCTCTGGAGCTACACCTACCCCGCACCGGAGGACGCCGTCCTCTGCTGTGACGACAACAACCGCGGCGTCGGGGTCTGGGAGGACAAGATCTATCTGACCTCGCTGGACTCGGGCGTCCAGGCGCTCGATCGCTACACCGGCGAGGAGCTGTGGTACACCTCCACGGAGGACTACAAGGAGGGGTACTCCTCGACGTGGGCCCCGATCGTCTACGACGGCATGCTGTTCACCGGCTCGGCGGGCGGCGAGTACGGCGTTCGCGGGTTCCACTGCGCGCTCGACGCCGAGACCGGCGAGGAGCTGTGGCGGCTGAAGACCTGCCCCGAGGAGGAGTGGGTCGGCGAGTCCTTCCAGCAGTCCGGCGGCACGAACTGGATGACGCCGACGCTGGACACCGAGCGCGAACTGCTCTACTTCAACGTCGGGAACCCCAGCCCGGACTTCAACGGCACCGTCCGGCCGGGGCCGAACCGAAACACCTGCTCGACCATCGCCGTCGACATCCACACCGGCGAGATCCAGTGGTCCCACCAGGAGTCCGCCCACGACATCTGGGACTACGACGCGGGCATGATGCGGATGCTGCTCCGCGACATCGAGGTGCCCCACCGCGACTACGAGGGCGACGTCGTCTACAGCGCCGGAAAGACCTCCTGGTCGTACGTGGTGGAGCCCGAAACCGGCGACCTGCTGGTCCGCGGCGAGCCGCTCACCCAACAGATCAACTTCCTCGAGATGGTGCCGCACGTCGACGAGGAGCGGGAGTACGTGATGCTCCCCGGCCTGCTCGGCGGGCAGGACTGGCAGCCGGCCGCGTACAACCCCGAGACCGGGCTGTGCTACCACAAGACGCTCAACACGCCGCACTCGGTGAAGTGGCGCAACGAGGAGTACAAGCCGGGCGAGAAGTTCTGGGGCGGCGTCGTCGACGTCGAACCCGACGAGGAGGACATCCCGGACGAGTACAACGGCCACATCAGCGCCATCGCCGCGGTCGACCCGACCACCGGACAGGTCGTCTGGCGCGACTGGATCGACAGCGACCGGTACCTGTGGGGCGGCACGATGACGACCTCGACCGGTCTGCTCTTCGCCGGCACGCAGAACGGCAACATGGTCGCCTACGACGCCGAGAACGGCGAACGGCTCTGGGAGTTCGACCTCTCGGATAAAGCCGTCTCCGGCGACCCGGTCAGCTGGTACGACCCCGAGACCGAAAAGCAGTACGTCGCGATCCAGGTCGGCGGAAGCGGCTTCGTCGGGCGCGGCCCGCGCGGGGACAAACTCGCCGTCTTCTCGCTGGCCGCCTGATCGACGCGGCACGAACCGGACAGTTTCACCATTTTTCGATCATACATATATGCCACAGCTTCACAAGGTACGACCATGACGATGAAAGACATCAGCGCGCTCGACGAGCTCGAACGGGCGGTCCGGAAGGAGCCGACCGTCATCGAGGCGGCCGAGGACCGCCTCCGCGAACAACTCGACTCGGATCGCCCCGAGGAACGCATGGACGCCGGGCGGGCGTTGCGGGCCGCGGCGGAGCACGACCCCGAACTCGTCGAGGCCTACGAGGGAACGCTCGTCGGGTTCCTCGCTGAGGACAACGGCTCGCTCAGGCTTTCGGGCGCGCTCGGCCTCGCGGAGCTTTCGGAGGTCGCTCCCGAGCGGCTCGAGTACGCCGTGCCACAGCTCGTCGACGCCCTCGAGGAGACCGTCGCGCCGTCGATCGAGGAGGCGATCGTCCGATCGCTCACGCGGATCGGGACGGTCGATCCCGAGTCGGTGGCGGCGGCCGACCCGGTCGTCGCCGCCCGCCTGCCGGAGGCGACGCTCCCCACGCAGATCGCCATCCTCCGCTCGTTCGTCGGGACGGTCGCCGAGCGGCCCGACCTGTTCGACGCGACGACGGCGGCCTACGCGGAGGCGACGGGGGCGGATCGGGGGATCATCGCCCGGTGTGCCGTCCGGGCGCTGGCGACGGTCGCGTCGGCGAACCCGGGGGCGATCCCGAGCCGACAGCGGGTGCTCGACCGCGCCGAGGAGCTCCGGGCGGTTGCGGAGGCGGATCCCCGGCCCGACACTGGCCGCGAGATCCGGGCGGCCGCGCGGGCGCTCACGTGGGCGTTCGAGGGCGAAGAGCGCGCGCCGCTGCGTCCCTGACCCCAGCCCGCCTCCCGCGAGTCGGGACTCACCGATTTAGCACCGTCTCGCGGACGTAGGGCGATTTGACCGCGTTGAAAACGACCTTGAGCTCGTCGCTCTCGGGTTTGGCCGTGCAGGTCAACAGGAGATTCCGTTCCTCGATTTCCTCGTCCGTCAACAGCAGGTTGACGTCCATGTCGGCCTCGCCCTCGTAGAGGTAGGCCGTACAGGTCGCACAGGAGCCGGCCCGACACGAGGCGGGCCACGCGAGCCCCTCGTCGCCCGCGGCCACGAGGATCGGCTCGTCGCGGGGCACCTCGAGCGATCCGTAGCGGTCCTCGGGAACGGCGGCGGCCGCGGCCTTCTCGAAGAGGTCGTCGTCCTCGACGCTCCACTCGCGGCGGGCCACTTCCCGGTAGTCGAGGTACTCGACCCGCGAGGGCGGTCGATCCTCCGAGGACGTCTCCGGCTCGACCGCCGGGAGGTCGATCTCCATTCAGTCCTCCGCCGGTTCGCGACCGCGACCGGGCTCGTCGTTCGCGACGAGCGGGAAGGCGTTGAACACGATCCGGACCCGGTCGCTGTCCGGGTAGGCCGTACAGGTCAGCCGGACCCCCTCTTCGACCTGTTCGTCGGTCAGCGCGAGGTTCATGTCCATCTCGACGTCGCCGCTTTTGACGACCGCCGCGCAGACGTTACAGGTGCCGGATCGGCACTGCGAGCCCCAACTGAGGTCGTTCGCCTCCGCGGACCTGAGGATCGTCTCCTCCCTGTCGATCTCGATTCGGCCGTACCGGTCCTCGTCGAGGTTCGCGCGCGCGGCCTTGTCGAAGAGGTCGTCGTCGTCGACGTCCCAGCCGTGTTCGACGACGGATCGGTAGCTGAGATACTCCATCTCCGCCGGCGGGAGGTCCTCGCCCTCGTCGTCGGCATCTGTGTCGACACCCGGACCCACGGCGGGGAGTTCGATTGACATGCTACGTGATACGTACACACATGGTTATAATTTTTGCGTGGGAGCCGCGAAACTCGTGATGTGTACTCCCCCTGGACTCGGGTCAGGGGCTGGACCGGACTGCCCCCACGACGACCGTGTAGCCGTCGTCGCGCTCGCGGACGGTCTCGACGTCGAAGCCCGCCCGCGAGACCGCCGTCCGCCAGTACGTCGTCGGGTCCGCCCCGTCGTCGTGGGGGTACGGCAGCGCGAGCACGCCGACGTGCCCGTCGGGAGCACAGACTCGATGAGCCTCCTCCAGCGCCCGGTCGGCGGCGTCGGCGGGCAGATCGTGGAGCAGCCGACACATGGTCACGACGTCGACGGCCCCGTCGTCGATGGGAAGCCGGGCGGCGTCGCCGCGGAGCGCCGCGGCGTCGAGGCCGGCGATTCGGGCGTTCCGCTCGGCCAACCGGCCGCCGTTGCCGAGGATGATCCGGTCGTCGAAGGTGTCGAGGCCGACGACCGAACACGACGCCGGGACCGCGGGGGCCAGGCCGACGAGCGACCGGCCGGTTCCGCAGCCGACGTCGAGCAGCCGATCGGCCCCGGCGATCGGCAGTTCGGCCACGAGCGCCTCGTACTTCCCGCGGTCGAGCACCCACGGCGGCGGCGAAGCGAGCGCCCCGATCGCGCTGCCCGCCGTCGAGACGCCCCAAATCGCCGCTATCGCGCCGAGCGCGGCCGCGAACCGTCCGCGTCGGCGAGCGGCGAGAACACCGGCAGCGATCGCGGCCGCGCCGAGGAGGATTCGTCGACCCCGCTCCCGCCAGTGGTACAGCCCGAAGTAGTACGGCAGGCGGTCGCGCCAGTCGCCGCCGGTCATTCGCCCGACAGGGGTTCGCCCCGTCGGGTGACCTTGGTCGCCGGAAGCCCGGCGCGCTCGGCGTGTTCGTGGATCGCCGCCTCGCTCTCGGCGCGGTACCGACAGAAGGTGCCGACGATGCCGCCGTCGTCGTCGGCAAGCACCTCGGATTCAACCCAACTGATCTGGGTGCCCTCCTCGCGGAGTTCCTCGAGCGCTTCGCCGGACGCGTCGGCGGCCGCGGCCAGTTCGTCGTCGGTGATCGGCTCCGGGAGCTCCCGGAGGATCAGGTACTCGTCGGTTTCGGTCATGGTCCACCGTAGCGCACAGTCTCGACAGTTGTAAACGTTACCCACGGTCTGGGAGTGCGTTTTCCGACGATCGTCACCGTCCCGACGCCCGGCCGATCCGCTCGGCGTACGCCCGTATCGGCGGCGCGTCGCGGTCGACGTACTCGTTGGTCCAGACCGAATCGGGATCGACCGGGCCCGACAGCAGGTCCGTCTCAGCGAGCATCCCGGCGAGTCGCTCCCACCGGTCGGCCCGGTGGACGCCCCACCCGGCCTCGGCGACGTGGTCGGTGTACTGGAGCCCCTCGGCCGCCGCGAGGAACTTCTCCGTCTCGATGTCGCGGCGGCGCTCGAGCGTGGCGTTGCGGGCCACCAGCGCGTCGATGGCGGCCGCGGGGTCGTTCGTCGCGTCGGCCCACCCGCGGGCGATCGCCCGCAGGAGCGACCGGACCGTCTCGGGGGACTCGGCCGCGAACCCGCGGTTGACGACGAGCATCATCCCGTAGACGCCGAGCGCCTCCCCGATCGGCAACTCGTCGGCGGTTCGGTCGTACTCGGCCTCGAGTTCGGCGCCGTTCGTGACGACGCCGACGGCCGCGTCGACGCTCCCGTCGAGCACCTGGTGTTCGACGCGGTGGTGGGTGTTCGGGTCGACGCCGAGCAGCTCGACCGAGTCGCGCACGCCGGCGGATTCGAGCGCCTGCGCGGCCAGGATGCGCGTCTTCGTCGCCGAGGGGGCGACCGTCCGGCCGGCGAGTTGGGACAGATCGGTCAGCGGTTCGCCGAACGTGTCGCGGAGCGTGTAGATCGCCGCCGGCGTCCGCTTCGTCAGCGCGGCCGCCGCGAGCGGGTCGAACCCCTCGCTGGCCTTCGCGAGGACCGCGCTCGCGCCCGCGAGGCCGACGTCGCTGCGGCCGCGGGCGGTCTGTTCGGCGGCGAACGGCGAGCCGTGGCCCTCGACGAAGGCGACGTCTATGCCCTCGTCCTCGTAGTAGCCGCGCTCCCTGGCGAGGAAGTACGGCGCCTGAAAGCCGTTGGGCTCCCAGTTGAGCTGGAAGGTGACGGGGGTCATATCGGATCGACGGGGCGGAAGGTCCCCTCGGGGATCCGGTCGACGCCGAGCGCGTCGGCCCCGGCGACCGACCGGAGGTGCTCGAACAGCTGTTCCATCCCGTCGATGGTCTCGTCGTCCCATCCGCGCACGACCATCGCGCGCCAGCCCTCCCGGACCGCGGCCACGATTTCGGGGTCGTCGTAGCTCATCAGCTTCTCGCCGATCTCGTCCCAGAGGGCGTCCTCCGCGACCAGCCGGTCGACGACGTCCCCGTAGGCGGCCGCGAACCGGCGGGCGGTGTCGGCGTGCTCGTCGCGGAACGACTCGCTCGTGAGGAAGGTCGACACCGGGACCCGGTTGTCGGTCTCGGCGAGCCGCTGGACGATCCCGGAGACGGGAAACACCTCCTCGTAGGGGCCCCGTTCGGTTATCTCGGGGACGATCGGCCAGAACTGCAACACGGCGTCGACCTCGCCGTCGTGAAGCATCTCGGTCAGCCCGACTTTCGAGCCGGCCTCGACCGGCGTGGCCGTCTCGTCGGGGTCGAACCCGTGGTACTGCCGGCAGGCGGCTCTGACGAGGATCCAGTTCTTGTCGAGGCGTCGGACGACGCCGATCCGGTGCCCGGAGAGGTCGGCGAGGCCGTCGATGTCGGTGTCCTCGGGAGCGACGAGGCCGCCGACGGTCCGGCCGTAGGGGTGAAACGCCACGATGTCCGCGCCGTTCGCGCGCTCGCGGGCGGTCGAGATGTAGTCGATGTCGATCAGGTCGGCCTCGCCGTCCTGGAGTCTGGCCTCGACGGTCTCCATCCCGCCCTCGAGTTCGTCGGAGACCAACTGGACGTCGAGGTGGAAGCCGTGCTCGTGGTCGAGCCCGAGGCGCTTCATCGTGTACAGCATGTAGCGCGGGCTCCCGTTGTGCTCGAAGCGGGCGCGCATCACCGGCCTGTCGCCGGGGGCGTCGTGGTGGGCGTCCAGCGCCCGCTGTTGGCGTTCGACGTTCATCGTCCCACCGGGGCGACGATGGCGTCGATGTCGGCGTCGGCGTCGATGAGCTGGCGGCGCTTCATCCACGACAACTGCTCGTCGAGTTCGTCGTGTTCGGCCAGCTCCGGGGGCTCGTACCGCGGGACCTCGATGCGGGAGAGCAACTCGTCGTAGTCGACGTCCTCGAAGAGCTCGGGGGCGACCTCGGCGTCGGCTTCGAGCATCCCGAGGTACGCCTCGCGGTAGGCGTCGGGGTCGTCGTTGATGGCCTCGGCGGCCCGGGCGTACCCCTCGATGAACCGGTCGAGGACGTCCCCATCGAGGGCGTCGGCCCCGACGATACCCATGTGGTTTTCGAACTCGAGCACCGGCCGGTAGCCGAGTTCCGCCGCGAGCGTGCTCTGGGGCTCCAGAAGCGAGACCGCCTCGACCTCGCCGTTCTCGAGCGCCCGGAGCCGGTCGGTCGGCATCCCGTGGTGTTCGATCTCGACGTCCTCCGGGGGGAGATGCTCCTCCAAGGCCCTGATCGCGGTGTACTCCTGGCCGGTCCGCTCGTTGATGCCGACCGGGACGCCGGCGAGGTCGGCCGGTTCGGTGATTCCGCTGTCCGGGCGGGCGTACACCGTGTAGGGCTGGTCGGCGAAGGTCCCCTTCGCGACGATGCGGCCGTCGCCCATCCGCCAGGTCCGCTTGATGCTCTCCCACTTGCAGATGGGGTAGACGTCGACCCCGTGGTCCTCGGTCAGCGACTCCTCGGCGGGGATGTACTTCCAGTCGACGTCCCCGCGGTCGCGCTCGATCAACTCGACGTCCAAGCCGGCCTGCTCGAAGTAGCCCTCCTCGACGGCCACCTTCTGTGGCAGCATGAACGAGAAGGGCAGATGGAACAGTCGCACAGTGTCACACATACTCGTTCTATATCGGTATATTCAGATAGATACTTAAAACTATTGAGCTAACCTTTAAGTATCAAAGGTGCGCAAGGGAGTATCATGCAACGAGTGAGCGAAGCGGGCCGCGAGTACGACGAGGCGTCGCCCGGCGTCGCCCTCGCCGACCTCGCCGCGGGGGAGAACTCGGGCATGAAACACTGGCGGATCGACCCCGGGGCGACGCTCCCGGTGCACCGCCACGACAACGAACAGATCGGCTTTCTGATCTCCGGCGAACTCACGGCTATCCTCGAAGACGAGGAGGTAACGCTGCGTCCGGGCGATTCCTACGCATTCGAGAGCGGGGAACTCCACGGCGCGGAGAACCGCGGCGAGGAACCGGCGGTCGGGATCGGCGTGCTGTCGCCGCCGCGTTCCTCGCCCGACTGGGCGCGTTCGACGGCGACGGGCGAGGACGCGGGCGCCGCAAGGTCGGTCGGCGAGGGCGACTGATCGACGGCCCCGGCGTCGCCGGTCCGTCTCGGCCCGCCGGCCCCTACCGTTCCGGGACGACGGCGGGCGGAACGGTGCCGTCGTCGTTCCACCCGCGCCGTTCGTAGTACGCGGACAGTTCGGACTCGAACCCCGGCAGGTCGTAGGGGAGCGTGTCGTCGGTGCGGTCGAACCCCCGCTCGTTGTTGAACCGCCGTTCGAGGGTCACGATCCGTGCCCCCACCGCCTGGAGTTCCTCGACGGTCGCGTCGAGCAGCGTCGAAAGCCGCGCGTCGGTGAGAAAGCCCCGCGAGAACTTGCAGGCGATCGCCGAGTCGAGGACGGCGTTTCTGTTCTCCCGCTCGACGAGGAGGTCGGCCTTCCCGGCGACGCCGTCGCGATCGATCGCGCGCTCGCGGTCGACGAGCGGGTACTCGCGGACGTACATCGACCCGTAGAGGTGGTCCGCGCCCCGGTTCGAGGTCGCGAAGGCCAGCGCCTGCCCGTTGAGCGTCCGGCCGTCGTGGGCAGCGAACTCCATGCCCTTGGCGGTCCAGTCGTCGACGCCCAACTCGTCGTGGATCCGGTGGATCCCCTCCGCCAGCGTGTCGCCGATCCCCTCACGGTGGGCGATTCGCTCGACGAGGTCGACGAGCAACTCGGCGTCGCCGAACGATCCCTCGCTGGCGAGGTACGCCGAGACGACGTCGCCACAGGAGATCGTGTCCAGCCCGAGTTCGTCGCAGCGCTCGTTGGCCCGCATCACCGCGGCGAGGTCGTCGACGCCGGCGTTGGAGCCGAACGCCATCACCGTCTCGAACTCCGGGCCTTCGGTCTCGACGCCGGCCGCCTCGTCGCGGGTCGGCAGTTTGCACGCGAACGCACACGACGAGCAGGTTCCCTTCCTGTATTTTTTCTCCTCGATCGCGTCGCCGCCGATCGCCGGCGCGCCCTCGAAGGACGACTCCGAGAAGTACCGCGTCGGCAGCGCTTCGATCTCGTTTGCGAACTCCGTCAGCCCGGCGGTGCCCTGCCGTTTCATGATGTGGTCGCTCTCGGCGGCCTCGCGGTGGACCTCGTCGGCGACCGGGGGGAACTCGATCCGGCGGGCCGAGTCGCCGGCGAACGTGAGACACTTGACGTTCTTCGATCCGAGGACGGCCCCGAGGCCGCCGCGGCCGAACGCCCGCGTCCCGGAGGTCATCATCGCGGCGAACCGGACCTCGTGTTCGCCCGCCGGGCCGATGCAGACGACCGCGTCGGCCCCGAGCCCCCGCCTCTCCTCGACGTGCTCGACGACGCCCGACACCGTCGCCCCCGCCAGTCCGGGGACCGGATCGAAGGCGACGCCGTCGTCGGTGACGTGCACCCAAATCGGCGTGTCGCTTCGCCCGACCAGTTCGACCGCCGCGTACCCCGTGTCGGCGACGTTCCGGGAGACGAACCCGCCGGCGTTCGACGACGCCAACCCGCCGGTCAGCGGGGACAGCGCCGTCGCCGACGTCCGCCCGGTGAAACTCGTCGTCGAGGCTTGCAGCGGCCCGGTGGCGAAATACAGTCGGTTCTCGGGGCCGAGCGGGTCGGCGTCGAACGGGATCCGATCGAAGGCGAGTCTGGTTCCGACGCCGCGACCCCCGACGAACCCCGCGAGGACGTCGTCGATGTCGGACGTCTCGGTCCGGCGCGCCCCGACGTCGACGGTGAGCAACGGCCCGAGGACGTGTCGCATACACGTACGATCCGGCCGGGCGGACAATAAGTTCGGCCCCGAAGAGATATGGGACGATGCGCCCAGAGGTGAGCCATGGACGCCGTCGATCACATCAACGTGGACGTTGACGACCTGGAGGCGTGTTACCCCTTCTATCGGGACCGACTGGACCTGGATCTGCTGCGGCCCCCGTCGGACTTTCAGGGCGAGCACGCGATGTTCGACGTCGGCGGGACCGTGGTGACGCTCGCGGAGACCGGCCGCGCCGACGGCTGGGGCGGGCGCATCGAACACCCACTCGACAAGGCCCACGTCGCCTTCGAGACCGGCCGGGACGACTACGAGCGGTTCATCGAGGAACTCGGCGGGCAGTTCCCGAAACAAGGCCCCTACGACTGGGACGAGTTCGAGGGGTTCTACTTCCTCGACCCGGACGGGAACCTCCTCGAGGTGATCACGTACGATCCGGTGCCGGCGGACGTCGACCGGACGCTCCTGACCCACGACGACGTGTGAGGCCACAGCCGGGGGGCGCTCCGGCTACGGCGGGGAGTCGCCGCCGTCGGCGGTGATGACCCCCTTGTCGTGGGGGTCCTTCTGGGCGTTCTGGAGGTACTCCCGGCCTTCCTCGGACTGCCAGAGGAGCTCGTCGAAGATGGAGGCCTGGCTGTGGAACTTGTGGACGGTCGGGAGCTTCGTGTTGTCGAACTGGGCGATGAGGCCGCCGTGTTTCTTGAAGAAGTGGTGGATCCACCGCTCGGCCTCCCGGTCGGTGTTGAACTGCATGAGGAGCTGCCAGTGGTAGTAGCTGTCGGCGTTGAAGAACATGACCACGTGGGGGTCCTCCATGAGCTCCCAGTAGCACTCCTCCCACTGCTGTTCGAAGTTCGGGTAGTGGAAGGCGACCCGGAACATGTGGGTGTTGAAGATGTCCTCGTTGGGGAGGATGACCTCGCGGAAGGCGTCCTGGTCGGCCATCTCGTGTAGCAACTCGTTGACGCGGTTGTGGGAGAGCTCGATTCCGTACTCCTCCTCGAGGATGTCACGGATCTTGCGGACGGGGGCCGTCGGATTGTCGATCCGGATCTTCAGCAGAACGAGATCCCTCGGCGAGAGATCCGCATCGAACTCGTCGGTCCTGCGGTTCATTTCGGGGGGTTACGTCCGTATTTAGTGAGTTATTACATAAGTCTTCGCGTCGAGACGTTCGGAGGTCGCCTTCGAACCCCCGGTTTGAAGCATCTCGTCCCACACAATGGCAAGTAGAACCAATAGAAGCCAACAGAAGAACTTGAACGGCGATCGGAGTACACGGCGGGGGACGCGCTCACTCGAGTTTGAAGTTTATCGTCTTCGTCCGCGTGTAGGCCTCCAGCGTCTCCCGGGCGGTTTCGCGGCCCATACCGGACTGTTTGTACCCGCCGAAGGGCTGGCCGGCGGGGAAGGTGTTGTACTGGTTCACCCAGACGTTGCCGGCCTCCATGTCCCGTGCGGCGCGGTGGGCGTCCTCGAGGTCGTCGGTGACGAGACCCGCCGCGAGTCCGAAATCCACGTCGTTCGCGCGCGTGATCATAGTGTCGTAATCCGACCACTCGAAGAGCACCTCGACCGGTCCGAAGATCTCTTCCTGGGCGACGCGGCTCCCGTGGGGGACGCTGCCGAGGATCGTCGGCTCGACGAAGTACCCCGAGTCGAGCCGCCGATCCGTCGCCGGCCCGCCCGTGAGGACCTCCGCGCCGGCGTCCTCGGCCAGCGCGATGTAGTGTTCGGTCCGGTTCCGTTGCGTGTCGGTGATCTCAGGGCCGAGGTCCGTCGACTCCGAGAGCGGATCGCCGATGGTGAGCGATTCGGCGGCGGCCACGAACGCCGAGGTGAACCGATCGTAGACGTCCTCGTGGACGAACAGCCGCGTTCCGGCACAGCAACACTCCCCGCAGTTGAAGAACATCGCCTCGGTCGCGACGTCCACCGCGGTCGCGATGTCCGCGTCCGGGAACACCACGATCGGACTCTTCCCGCCGAGTTCCAGCGTGAGGTCGGTGATGTTGTCGGCGGCGTCCTTCATGACGCCCGTGCCGGTCTCGACCGACCCGGTGAATGCGATCTTGCCGATCCGGTCGTGTTGGACGAGCGCGCGCCCGGTTTCGGGGCCGTAGCCCGTGATCACGTTCACCGCTCCGTCCGGGAGTAGATCGCCGACCAGGTGGAGGAACTCCACGATCGAGAGCGGCGTCTCCTCGGCCGGCTTGAGGACGACCGCGTTGCCGGCGGCCAGCGCCGGGGCGAGTTTCCAGGCCGCCATGAGCAGCGGGAAGTTCCAGGGGATGATCCCGACGACGACGCCGTAGGGCTCCCGGAGCGTCTCGACGTGTTGGCCGTCGCCGACCGGGACCGTTCTCCCCTCGAGCGAGCGAAGCACGCCCGAAAAATACCGGAAGTGGTCGGCGACCAACTCGACGTCCGTCCTGGCCTCGGTGATCGGCTTGCCGTTGTCCAACACGTCGATCCGGGCGAGCCGTTCGGCGTTGGCCTCCACGCGGTCGGCGATCCGCCCGAGCGTCCGCTGTCGCTCGCTCGGGTCGTACTCGCCCCACGAGTCGAACCCCCGCCAGGCGGCCGTGACCGCCCGCTCGACGTCGGCGGCGTTGGCCGCCGGGGCCGACGCCAACCGCCCGTCGGTCGTCGGATCGACGATCTCCAGTCGCTTGCCGGAGTCGCTCTCGACCCACTCGCCGTCGATGTACAGCCGGAGCTCCTCGTCGCGGATCACGTCGTCGGCGAGCCGGCGGTGCCGATCCCGAACCGCCGCCGCGTCGTCCGACATCCGGGATGGTTCGTCCATTCAGTTCATCTATCGTGACGTTCGTGTATACAAATGTCTTTCCACGGGGAGCCGCTGGTAGTTCACACGCGCCTCCGTCGATCGACCGGCGGGTTCGAACCGTCGGCTTCGATCCTCGCATTCGGCCTCCCCAACGGATTACTAAATACGGAATAACGCCCCAGGGTATTACAATATACGGTCTTTGGCCGAGTTGTAACCGATACTGGTTTCGTCACGAGGGCAACGCCTAACATACAGCGGACCATACACAACCGTGAACGATACTATGACAGACTTAGGTGGATTCCACGACCACGTCGCTCGCGTCGACCTCTCCGACGGGAGCGTCGGCTACGAGAGCATCGATCAGGAGGACGCGGAGAAGTATATCGGCGCCCGCGGCCTCGGCGTCAAGTACGTCTTCGATCAGGGGCCGGACGTCGAGCCCCTCGAGCCGGAGAACCTCCTGGCGTTCATGAACGGGCCCCTCACCGGGACCCAGGTAACCATGAGCGGCCGGATCGCCGTCTGCACCAAGTCGCCGCTGACCGGCACCGTCACCGACTCCCACCACGGCGGTTGGTCCGGCGCGCGGCTCAAGTGGGCCGGCTTCGACGGCCTGCTGTTCGAGGGACAGGCGGACGAACCGGTGTACGCCGTCGTCGAGGACGGCGAGGTCGAACTCCGGGACGCCTCCCACCTGTGGGGCGAGGGCTTCCACGACACCCGCGACGCCATCGAGGAGGAAGTCGAGGGCTCCTACGGCAAGAACCTCTCCGTGATGGGCATCGGCGAGGCCGGCGAACACGAGGTGCGGTACGCCTGCATCATGAACGAGGACGACCGCGCCTCGGGTCGGGGCGGCACCGGCTGCGTGATGGGCTCGAAGAACCTCAAGGCCGTCGTGATCAAGGCCAGGACGGACATGCCGAAGCCGGCCGACGCCGAGACGTTCCGGACGGGTCACAAGCAGGCGATGGAGCTCATCCAGGAGTCCGACGTGACCGCTCCCAACGAGGGCGGCCTCTCGATGTACGGGACGAACGTCCTGATGAACGCCACCGAGGAGATGTCGGGGCTGCCGGCCAAGAACGGCAGGTACACCTCGACCGGCGACGCCCGCGACGGCGGGTATCGCGACGAGGCGACCTTCGACGCCGAGGCGGTCTCCGGGGAGAACGTCCGCGAGAACATCCTCGTCGACGAGCCGACGTGTCACTCCTGTCCGGTCGCCTGCAAGAAGGAAGTCGAGGTCGACGTGATGCACAAGGGCGAGGAGATGAACGTCCGCACCGAGTCCTACGAGTACGAGTCGGCGTGGGCGCTCGGCCCGAACTCCGGGCACACCGACCGCGACGAGATCGCGCTCATGCTCCAGCGGTGCAACGACCACGGCGTCGACACCATCGAGACCGGCAACATGCTGGCGATGGCGATGGAGATGACCGAGGAGGGCAAACTCGACGACCTCGGCGACGGCATCGACTGGGGCGACTCCGAGGAGATGATCGAGATGATCTCGAAGATCGCCACCCGCGAGACGGACCTCGCGGACCTGTTGGCGGAGGGCCCGCGCCGCGTCGCCGACCGCATGGACGCCCACGACAACAAACTCTCCGTGAAGGGCCAGACGATCGCGGCCTACGATCCCCGCTGCATGAAGGGGATGGGCATCGCCTTCGCGACCTCGAACCGCGGGGCGTGTCACCTGCGCGGCTACACGCCCGCGGCGGAGATTCTCGGCATCCCGGAGAAGGTCGACCCCGTCGAGTGGGAGGGCAAAGGCGAACTGACGGCGACGTTCCAGGACCTCCACGCCATCTCCGACAGCTTCGACATCTGCAAGTTCAACGCCTTCGCGGAGGGCATCGAGGAGTACGTCCTCCAGTACAACGGCATGACCGGCCGCGACGTCACGGAGGAGGAACTGATGGAAGCCGGCGAGCGCATCTACGCGCTCGAGCGCTACTACAACAACCTCTGTGGGTTCGACGGCGCCGACGACGACCTGCCGAACCGGTTCGTCGAGGGCGACAACGCGATGCCCGGTCAGGGCGGCGTCGAGGGCAGCCTCGTCGAACTCGAGGAGATGAAAGACGAGTACTACGAGGTCCGCGGCTGGGTCGACGGCGTCATCCCGGACGAGAAGCTCGACGAACTCGACATCGACGTCGGGCCGGGAACGGGCGTCTCCACGGGCGATTCGGCCGCCCCCGCGGACGACTGACCGGCGGATCTCGCCCCCGGCGGCACCGTCGTACCACCTTCTTTTTTATAAACGACCGATCACCGCGACCGATACCACTCGGCGACGCCCGCGACGGCCAACAGCAGGGCGACGAGGACGCCCGCCACGTGGCGCTCGACGAACCAGTAGGGGGTGGCCGGATACAGCGAGTGCACGACGATCCGGCCGGCCGAGAGCAGCGGGACGTCCCGGCCCGGGTCCTCCGCGCCGCCCCCGTAGCGCTCGCCGCCGACGCGTTCGCCGTCGGGCAGGCGTTCGGCCTCGTAGGGGATGCCGGGCGTCCGGTGGCTCCAGACGACGGTCCCGTTCGGCGCGACCTCGAGGAGCCGGGAGTTGCGCGTGTCCGTGACGAGCGTGCGCCCGTTGGCCAGTCGGTCGGCGTCCCGCGGCCACTGGAGGGCGAGCCGTTCGGCGCGTTCGAGGGTCCAGGCCGGCTCCCACTCGCCGGTCGTTTCGTTGCGGTGGAGTTCGACGATCCGGTCGTTTCCGCTGTCGGCGACGAGGACGGCCCCCTCGTCGAGCCACTGGGGGTTGTGCTGGTGGTCCAGGATGGCGGGGTCGCCACACCGGATGTCGCCGTCGCCGTCCGAGTCGACGAGTTCGTCGTCGAGCACCTGACAGCTCTCGTCGCTACCGCCGTCGTCCTCGTTTATCACCTCGACGACGCCCTGCCCGCGCTCGACGACGAGCAGTTGGTTCGCGTTGCGGACGGAGACCAGGTATCGCCCGTCGTCGACGGCGTCGACGTCGTTGATGTGGAGCCAGTCCCGCCGGGTCGGGTCCTCCGGCGGGTCGTAGAACGAACTTGCGTTCCACGTCCAGGCCTCGTCGCCGTCCTCGACGACGACGAGCCGTTCGCGGTCCATGTCGGCGACGAGGAACTCGCCGGGCGAGAGCTCCTCGACGTCGTGGACCTCGCTGTCCGTCTTCGAGCGGACGGGGAAGGCGTACTCCTCCGTCACCGCCGGGCCGCCGTCGGCGTCGGGGTCGACGATCCGAAACCCGGTCTTCGTACACGGCTCCGGGTAGGGATCGCATCCCGATTCGTACCCGTCACGCATGAACGCCGCGAGGACGGTCCCGTCGTCGCGTCCGGTCACGTCGAAGTAGCTGTCGGCGCTGTCCTCGTTCCAGACGCGTTCTTTGCCCTCGAGGAGGAAGACGTTCCCGTCGGCGTGGTAGCCGCCGTCGCCGCCCTGCGAGCCGACGAGCGTCTCCGTCGGCCCGGTCGAGTCCGCGCCGCCGATCTGTGGCGCGGTCGCCGCACCGACGGCGAGCGTCCCGACGAGGACGACGACGGCCGCGACGAGAAGTCCGATCCCGCGTGTCCTGCGATCCATGGACGCGGTATGCGGTCGATTTAAAAAAGCGTTCGCGATTCGGTCGGGCGCCGCTTCGGGGTCGAATCGCCGCCCCGCGTTCGGTCCGCGACGGCGTTTCGGGGGTCGGGACGCCCGGCCCTACGCCCCGAGCGCGTCGAGTAGCGTCTCGGCGGCGGCGGCCGACGACCCCGGGCCGCGGGCGGTGATCAGGTCCCCGTCGACGGTGACGCTCGTGTCGGCGTCGAGTTCGGGATCGAAGTGCCCGCCGGCGGCCCGCACCTCGTCTTCGACCCAGTAGGGGAGTTTCCGGCCGCCGAAGCAGTCGTCGCCGTCGACGATGCCCTCCTCCCAGGCGTTCGGGAACCCGGTCACGTCGCGGT
>Ga0209965_1000329_pt1 | contig 17099 bp, 20 predicted proteins | sample SalPon2_B_H2O_MG_FD_185707 | JGI IMG/M metagenome (GOLD analysis project Ga0209965, IMG submission 185707) | Salt pond water microbial communities from South San Francisco under conditions of wetland restoration - Salt Pond MetaG R2_B_H2O_MG... | ecosystem: Environmental > Aquatic > Non-marine...
CACCGGGTTCGCCGTCCCGAACGTCGATTCAATATCCATATCACCTCGTGTATCGACCAAAGTATAACCCTCCCGCTCCCCGCAGCGACCGCGAGCCGCGCCGTCTTTTGTATCCACCCCCGTCGAGGCACCGAAGCTACAAGCCGGTCGACACCAAATGGATGTGTATGTCCACGTCGCTCGCAGACGAGCCGGTCGAACCGTCATCCGACGACGATGAGCCACTCACGCCAGCGGAGTACGAGCCACTACTCGCCTCACTCGACGACGTCTGGGAGGTCGTCGACGAACACCACCTCGAGGCGACGTACTCGTTCGACGACTTCGCGGAGGCGTTGGCGTTCACGAACGAGGTTGGTGAACTCGCCGAGGCAGAGTGGCACCACCCAGACATCCACCTCTCGTGGGGCGCAGTTGGCATCGAGCTCTGGAGTCACGACATCGACGGCCTCCACCGGTCGGACTTCGTGATGGCGGCGCGGATGGACCGCCTGTTCGCCGAGGCGTGAGCGGCTCGACAACGAACGCTTTTAAATCCCACCCTCGAAGTTTTATTCGAATGAGCGAGAACGTGTTCCTGGTCCCGATCGAGCCGGAGAACTTCGACCGAACGGTCCGGTCCCCCGTCGACCTCACCACGTACTCCGACCGGCCGGACGCGATTGCGGACGCCGAGGAGGCGCGGCTGTGGGCGATCGGTGACGACACCGGGAGTGGCTCGACGTTCGAGCAGATGGAGCCGGACGACCTCTTGTTGTTTTATGACGACGGCGAGTACGTCGCAACGGGCCGCGTCGGCCAGACGTTCCTCGATGAGGATCGCTGGGCCAGCAGCACGCTGTGGACCGCCTTCCCGGCCACACAGGTGTACACCGTCGAGTCGTTCACGCCGATTACCGTCTCGAAACGCGCCGTCAATCGCATCTTCGACTACTCCCCGGCGTACACACCCGGACTGATGCGAGTCGCCGACAGCCGCGTCACCGAGTCGCTCTCGACGATCGAGACGGCACTTGACGCGTACACCAAACGCCAGGAAGCGTAGTCCGACGACTCCGACGACTCGGACGTCCTGAGTCGCTCAGGAGTTATCAGTGATTCTCATCGTCGAGCGCGTGCTCGGCGAGTCCATAGTACCCCGGTCCGTTCTCGGTGAGCGGCTCGGCGACGACGAGGTCGGCAGCGTTGACGAGCACCCACGGCACCGCCCAGTCGATCAGGACCGCTTCCGTCTCTGGGTCTACTTCGGCGTCCGGCTCGAGTCCTTGCAGTAGTCGCCCGATCTCCGGTATCGTGTACAACAGCTCCGGCTCGAAGAGGTCACTCGGCTCATAAAAGTCACACGGGAACGTCGCCTCGAAGGCGTCTCTCGGCTCCGGCATACTGCCCGTATAGCGGGTCTGCCCGATAAACAGTTAGGATATCACCTGCTGACCGACACACGACAGTCCGTTCACCGCAGGGACACCCTGGGCGGCGCTGCTGGTCTCGATTGAAAAAAATACAGGATGTGACGCGCGTACCGCGCGTCTGGCTGGTGTTACTCGAACAGCTCGACGGCCTGCTCGTAGCGGGCTGCCGGCTCCTCCCAGTCGACAACCTCAAAGAAGTTCTCGACGAAGTCGCCGCGGGCCGGGCCGTAGTCGTAGTAGTAGGAGTGCTCCCAGACGTCCAGTGCAAGGATCGGGTGACCGCCCCAGATCGCACCCTGGTCGTGTTTGTCCACCACGACGTTGCGAAGCTGATTCGAGAACGTGTCGTAGACGAGCAGCGCCCAGCCGCTTGCGTCGCCGGCGGCCGCTTCGAACTCGCCTTTCCACGCCTCATACGAGCCGAAGTCGGCCTCGATTCGGTCAGCAAGCGACCCCGCAGGCTCGTCACCACCCTCTGGCGACATGTTCTGCCAGAACAGGTCGTGGAGGATGTGGCCCGACGAGTTGTGGGTTACGCTGCGGATCGCACCAGCAGACGAGGAGAACTCGCCCTCTTCGCGGTTCCCCTCAAGCGTCTCCTCGGCGGCGTTCCAGCCGTTGACGTACCCCTGGTGGTGGGTATCGTGGTGCCACTCGAGCACCTGCTCGGAGATGTGGGGTTCGAGCGCGTCGTACTCGTACGGAAGCGGGTCAAGTTCGTAGCTCATACTTGTATCACCTGTATTTACGATGGAAGCGATTCGTGTTAAAGATAATGCGGCACGTGATACCACACGCCAGCAGGCGGCGAACATCCCAATTTCGCCCGACTCGAGCGACCTCGTGTCGATTCACCGTGTGTGCGTTCTCGCGGGGTCCACCCCGGAAATGTACCGAACCTGGACAAAATGTAATGTGTATTGATTACGTCTGCTTGCCTCGGACCGCGTGCGAGATGAGTTGGTGTTCGTCTCCGACGGTGGGACTGGGATTCGAACCCAGGAAGCCGTGAGGCTACCGGTTTTCAAGACCGGCGCAATGGGCCGCTCTGCCATCCCACCACGACTCTGTCGAGAACGTCCGCCAACTAAGGGATGTCGGTGTCGACCGGTGCGGCTCAGGTGTCCGTTGTGTACAGCGACTGCTTATATATTATCGCGCACCAGCCACCCCGTGCGCTGACGCATCGACCGCGACGCCCGAGGACCAGTCCGGTGGGCCGTCGCGATTCCCCCACACCGGCTGCTCGATATCACGCGTGCTCATGCATCGTCTTCGCTATCCTCGATGCTCGTGAGTGGCTACGCTCGGTGATCGTGTCCGAGTCGAATCGGATCCGCGCTCGGCTCAGTCTCGACAGTCACGTGGTCGCCGACGGCGAGGTCGTGGTCTGGACAGACGACCTTCACGCCGAGGTCGTCGATCTCAGCGAAGAGCGAGAGGCCGACGACGCGCGTTCCGTCGGCTACCACGTCGACCGGGTCCCATTTGACTCCCTGCTCGGTTCGCACCCCGATCCGCGTCCCCCACAGTGACACCTCGGCCAGGGTGGACTCCTCACGAAACGTCCCGCCCCCGACGTAGTGACACAGGCCGCCGTCGAGCGGGACACCCTCGTCGCTTGCGAGCGCCGCAAACCGACCACCCGGCTCGGGGTGGTTTGGACCGTCGAGGACGACGTGTGTCGGTCCAGTCTCGATGACGGTTCCGGTGCCGTCCCACGCGACACCAACTACGTCGACGTCGACGTCGACGGTTAGCGACCCGCTCGCGCGCAAGGCGTTCGCCTCGGGTGGCCGAAACCCGAGGTGGAGGTGGTTCGCGACCCACCGACCGAAGAAGCCGGACCGTGTCAGCCGTCCCAACGGGTCGCCGACGGCGAGCCGATCTCCTGTGTTCACCGCGGGATTGACGTGGAGGACCCGCGCAACGGTGCCGGCCGCGACACCGGCCGTCGCACACCACTCGTCGGCGAGGTCGACGACTATCAGGTGGTCGACGGACGCAGCGTAGGCTCGACTCGGACACCCCACAGTGTGTGTCTCACGAACCACACCAGCTACCGGTGAGACGGCCACCTCACCGGCCGGGTACAGATCGACCGCACAGCCGGCGTCGTGTGCAGGATACGGCGAGTTGTACCGCGAGAACCGCTCGTACTGACCGACGACAGACGACGGCAGGCGAACGTGCATACAGACCTGTCGCGTTGTGGCATCAAATCCCCGTCGCACGCCGGTCGAAACGGGTTTTTTCGACGGGGACGAACACCCACCGTGCATCTCTTTCGCGGCCGGGCAACCGATCCTGTCCAGGACCGTGAGCTGACGGCACAGCTACTCGAAAACGCCGAAAGTGGAGTACCAGGCGTGCGCGTTTGGGCACCGCCCAGGCAAGTCGCGTTCGGTCGGCGAGACAGTAGGAACGCAGGATACGAACACGCTCGCCGCGCCGCCGAGCGAGCCGGTTTTGTCCCGGTTGAGCGCTCTGTCGGCGGTCGTGCGGTCGCGTACTCTGGGGAGACGCTTGCGTTCGCGGTTGCCATGCCACGTGATGAACACAGGGGTTCGATCGACGACCGCTACACGACGGTTGGCCGGGTCGTTCGGCGAGCGCTCCGGGACCTTGGTGCGGCCGTGGACTCCGGCGAGCCCCCGGAGTCGTTCTGTCCTGGCGACCACTCCGTTCGCGTCAACGAGGGCGGAAAGCTGATCGGACTCGCACAGCGCGTCCGCGCCGACGCGGCACTCGTCGCCGGCTGTCTGGTACCGACGGTTGCGGATTCGACGGCCCTCAGCCGGGTGCTCACGCCTACCTACGATGCGCTTGCGGTCGATTTTGACCCCGCATCGGTCGGAAGCGTGGAGGCAGCCGGTGGACCGGCAGATACTACCCATATCGGGCGGGCAGTCGAGTTCGCCCTGTGTTCCTTGCTGTGCGAGAACAACGGGCATACCGAGGGTAACACCTTCCACACAACAACCGACGATAGCCAGGTCGGACCCTGCGTTGAGGCCGACGTAGCTGCCGACACCGCGGTTCGCGAGCGGTTCCCCGAGATTGCTATCACCCGTGTCGGTGACGAGACGCCGACCGGGAGTGACCAGCCGTGAGCGTGTGGACCCTTTCGACGTGCTTTTTATTCGCGGGCGTCTCAATCGGCGCATGGTTGAATTCAACGTCGTCGTCGCCAACCCCGACTCCGGCGAAACGGTCCAGCGAACCATAGACGGACAGGATGCGAACCGGTTCCTTGGTCGAAGCATCGGCGAGGAGGTCGATGGCGGCGCTGTGGGGCTCTCTGAGTACACCGTCGAGATCACCGGCGGCTCCGACGAGACCGGCCGCCCGATGCGCGCTGACGTCTCCGGCACCCGCCTGAAGGAGCTTCTCTTAGAGGGCGGCGTCGGGTTCAAACCCTCCCGTGAAGGCGAGCGAAAGCGAATCACGGTTCGCGGCGGCGAGATCGCCGACGACGTGGCGCAGATCAACGTCGCGGTCGTCGACGGCGACGGCGACGTCGCCGACGCGTTCACAGACGACGAGTAATTCGCACCGATGCCGCGCGTCGCCTCAGACGACGAGAGTGTCACTGCCGTTCGCGTGTCGCTCGCCCGAAGCGGCGGAACGCGCCGTCTCTGCGTGCGCCTGCCAGCGGACACGGCTCTCGAGAGTCGGATCGAATCTGGCTCGTGTGACGCGCTCGCGCTCGACGACGGCGACCTGATCCGGCTCGTGATAGACCGGTCGACGTACCACGCTCAGGTGGTCGTCGACACGGAGGGGCGACTACTTCGCGGGGCGTTCGATGACCGCCGGCGGGCACAAACGCCCGGTGAGGGACAAAATCGGCTGACCGAGTGGCTCACCGCGAGCGACCGCGAGCCGGGAGATAGCGTGGTGCTTGACGTTATCGTTCCGGGCGAGCAGTACGGGCTCCGGCTCCCGGGTGAGCGGGCCGTGTACGACGCCGTGCGTGGACCGCGGTCCTCACTCGCCGATATCGCCGCGAGCCTCGACGAGTAGTCGGCGTCGGCTCCTCCACGTCGCCCACCATCGGTACCCTAACGGCAGCGGGTCGGATCGCTTATTCTCCCGCGCCCCCGAATGGTACATATGAGAGAGGTCGACGCGGATCTGTCGGCGCTCGACCGAGCGATCATCAACGCCTTCCAAGGCGGGGTTCCGGTGACCCGGCGGCCGTTCGAGCCCGCCGCAGCCGCACTCGGGGACCACGGCGTCGAGGTGACCGGGAGTGAGCTCTGTGAGCGTGTCCGTGAGCTGGACGACACGGGTGTACTCTCGCGGTTCGGCGCCCTAGTCAACGCAGAAGCGATCGGGGGTGCTGCATCGCTCGTCGCCATGCACGCGCCACCAGAGCGGTTCGACGAGGTCGTCGAGACGGTGAACGACTTCACCGAGGTCGCACACAACTACGAGCGGGAACATCCACACCTCAACGTGTGGTTCGTGGTGAGCGTCGCCGATCACCCAGATCCGGACAAAGACGGCCACGACCGAGTTGAGGAGGTGCTCGAAGAGATCGAAGCAGCGACCGGTCAGGAGACGTACAACCTCCCCAAGCTGCAGGAGTTCCACGTGGGTGCAAAGTTCCTCGTCGACGGACCGGTTCCCGACGGTGACGTCGACCTGTCCGGACTGGCACCGGCGGTCGAGCCGTCGGACCGATCGACGCTCACGCCGGCAGAGCGCGACCTCGTCGTCGAAATCCAGGGTGGACTGCCGATCACCGAAACCCCGTACGCCGACGTTGCCGCGGCGATAGACGCAGACGTCGAATGGGTAATCGAGACGATAGAGCGGTTCCGCCGGGAGGGGAAAGTCCGTCGGGTCGGCGTGATCCCGAACCACTACGCGCTCGGGTACACCGAGAACGGCATGACAGTCTGGGACGTGCCCGAAGACGTCCTCGACGAGGTCGGCCCGGTCGTCGCCGATCTCGAGTTCGTCACCCACTGTTACGAGCGCCCGCGTCACGCGGGGGTGTGGGAGTACAATTTCTTTGCGATGACACATGGCCGGACGGAAGCCGAAAGCGAGCGCCGAGTCACACAGGTTCGTGAGACGATGGCCGACTACTGGGACGTCGGCTCAGACGACTGGGACACCCTGTTCTCGACGCGGATTCTGAAGAAGACGGGTATCCGCATCGCCGAGCGCGCCGAGAGCAACACGGCGTGACTCGCCGACACGAAAGGCGGGCGCCTGCAGCACTGACCTCACGCAGTCACCTGAACCGATGATTCCCCTCTATCACGACTTCACGAACACCACCGTACTCGTCGTCGGCGGCGGTGCCGTCGGAGCTCGCAAGGCGATGCGATTCCGCTCGGAAGCCCGCGTCGTCGTCCTCAGTCCCACCTTTGACGACCGGCTGCTCGAGGCGGTGAGGGAGCAGGCCGAGGAGGCATCTCCGGGGGTCCTCGAGCTCGTCAGGGCGGCACCGTCGCCGCCGACAGTTAGTGAATGGATCGACCGACTCTCACCGGCGCTCGTCGTTGCGGCGACCGACGACGAGGCAGTGAACGAGGCGGCAGAGGCGGGAGCACTCGAGACGGGAGCACTCGTCAATCGGACGGACGTCTCTGGCGCGCGCGACCCGGGAAGCGTCGTTGTCCCAGCCACGGTGGATGACGATCCGGTGCGCGTGGCGATCTCGACGGGGGGACAAAGTCCAGCGCTCGCGAAGGCGCTCCGCCAGCGAATCGAGTCGGCGATCGATGGCGCAGGGGAGATGGCAGTCCTCTCAGGAGAGCTCAGAACGGCCCTTGCAGACGCCGGCGTCGACCCAGCCGAGCGGCGAGCCGCCATCCGTCGAGTCGTGCGATCTCCGGCGGTTTGGAAGGGTTTACAAAAGGGGAGATCCTACGCTCGTGACGAGGCGTACAACGTGATCGAAGAGGTCGTCGACCGATGAACGAGCCGGGTGCCATCACGGGCGTGAGCGTCGCACACGACGCGGCGACCGTCGACGAAATCGACACGGCCGGCGGGGACGGCGTCCGAGCGACCGTTTCCGATCTGCTCGCACGAGAGGGGGTCGAGGAGGCGTTCGCCCTCCAGACGTGTAACCGCTCGGAGGCATTCGTCGTCACCGATCACACCGGCGACGGTCGCGCCGCGCTCGATTCGTTCGCCCCCACTATTCGTGGCGGAGCAGTACGCTGGTTCGACCACGAAGGAAGTCTGCGACATCTAATGTGCGTCGCTGCCGGGCTTGAGTCGCTCGTGCTCGGTGAAGACCAGATCATCGGCCAAGTTCGCGACGCCTACGAGGAGTCCCGTGCCGCCGGTGGCATCGGGCCCGTATTGGAGGATGCGGTCACGAAAGCGATCCACGTCGGCGAACGTGCGCGAACGGAGACGTCGATCAACGAGGGCGTCGTCTCGCTTGGTTCAGCAGCAGTCAGACTCGCTGCCAGCGAGGTCGACCTCACTAACGCCACGGCGGTGGTCGTCGGTGCCGGCGAAATGGGGACGCTCGCAGCCCGTAGCCTCGACGATACACCTGTCTCGAAGATCGTTGTTGCGAACCGGACGATACCGCACGCGGCGTTTGTTTCCGAAGCGGTCGAAACGGCGTCCTCAGTCGCGCACCTGCATGATCTTCCGGATGTCGTTGCCGCGGCGGACCTCGTAATCACGGCGACGGGGAGTTCTGATCCGATCCTCGAACCGGCCGACTTCGCGGAGGCGACGGACGTAGTGTGTATCGACATCGCCCAGCCACGGGACGTCGACCCCGCGTCGGCAGACCGCTCGGGAGTCTCCGTTTTCGATATCGACGCGCTCGAAGACATCACGCACCGAACTCGGGAGCGACGCGAGGCGGCCGCACGAGAGGTCGAATCAATAGTCGACGAGGAGCTCGACCGTATCCTCCGGTCATACAAGCGCAAACGCGCCGACGACGCCATCTCGATGATGTACGCGAGTGCGGACCGAGTCAAGGCTCGTGAGGTCGATCGGGCAATCACGAAGCTCGAGGCGCAGGGTGGCCTCACCGACGCCCAGCGCGAGACGGTGCAGTCACTCGCGGACGCACTCGTCGGACAGCTCCTCGCCGCGCCTACCCACTCGCTGCGGGACGCCGCCGGCGAAGACGACTGGGAGACGATTCGAACGGCCCTCGAGCTGTTCGATCCCGAGTTTGACGCCCCGCCGGAGACGCCGGGCGAACGGGGCGAGGGAGGACCGCCCGCCGGCGTCCCGTTCGCTGGTGCCGGTGACCCACCGTTCGACGAGCTGGACGACTAAGCCACGGGCACGCCGTGGCAACACGACGGGAACCCTTTTGATTCGGCCCTCGTACCCTCCGATATGCAGATTCAGACGCTCGTCGACCGACTCGACGACCGACTCGAGACCGGCGCGTACAGCGAGGTGGACGCCAGCGCAAACGGCCTCCAAGTCGGGCCAGCCACGGAGACCGTCGGGCACGCGGCGTTCGCAGTCGATGCAGCCGCAGCGACGATAGACGAGGCGGCTGCGGCCGGCGCAGACGTGCTCGTCACCCACCACGGGCTCTCGTGGGGTGGAATCGAGTACGTGACCGGTCGAACGTACGACCGGATAGCCGCCCTCGTCGACGCGGACCTCTCGCTGTATGTCTCACACCTCCCACTCGATGGACATCAGACGCTCGGCAACGCGGCGGGGGTTGCCGACGCGCTTGGCCTCTCTGAACGCGAACCGTTCGGCGCGCTCGGACCAGCAACTATCGGGACGATCGGCGAGACGAGAGAACCGCTCTCGACGGAGACGATTTGTGGCCGACTCGATGCATTTGAGGGGCAGACAGACGAGACTCGCGCACTCGCATTCGGGCCGGATACGATAGAACGCGTCGCGGTCGTCACCGGGTCAGGAACCGACTGGCTTGAGGAGGCCGACGCCGCTGGGGCCGACGCGCTGATCACGGGCGAGGGAAAACAACAGGTGTACCACGCAGCTCGTGAGGCAGGCCTCACGGTGTTTCTAGCGGGCCACTACGCCACGGAGACGTTCGGTGTCCGCTCACTCCAGACGCTCGTCGAGGAGTGGGGACTCGAGACAACCTTCGTCTCTCACCCTACCGGGCTGTAGCAGCACCGTGTGAACCCCGAGATCGAGGCTATCGGCGCGAGAGAACACCCACCAGGTTATTTCTGCAGGCGACGTACAGATGAGATGATGCGAACGCAACGACATGGTCTTGCAGCCGTCGCCCTCGCGGCGTGTATACTCCTCGCAGGGTGTGCAGGCGGGGCGACCACGGGCGGTACTGCAGCCGGACCCGACCAGTCCATCGAGGTGACCGCGGACGGCGAGGCATCCGGTGCGCCAGACCGCGCGACGCTGCTCGTGGCCGTTGAGTCGACCGGCCCCGACGCACGAGCCGTTAGAGACGACCTCGCGGCCTCGGACGACGCGCTCCGGGCCGCGCTCTTCGACTGGGGTCTGACTGAAGACGACATTCGGACCGAGCGATACGATGTTCGACAGCAGCGGGAGCCGCAGCCGACGACCGAACGCGACGACCCACAATACGTGGGAACCCACGTGTACGCGTTAGAACTCGATGCGGTCGATGCAGTCGGTGACGTCATCGACGTCGCGATCGGTGCCGGAGCCGACCGCGTCGAGCGTGTGCAGTTTGGTCTCACCGCAGAACGCGAGGCGGCCGTCCGCGAGCAAGCGCTCACCGACGCGATGGATGGCGCGCGCGGGCAAGCCAACGTGCTCGCTTCGAACGCGAATCTCACGATCACCGGCGTTCACACCGTGTCGACGACGAATGTCCGGACGATCCCGTATCGCAGCACGGGATTCGAAGCCGAGGCAGCGGGCGGGGCCAGCGGGCCAGCAACCGGCGTTGAACCCGGTGACGTCGACGTCTCGGTCACGGTACGGGTCGTCTTCGCGGTCGAGTCATCCTGAATCGGATCGCTGCGCCAGAGACCCGACCAGGATCGAACACCCTGTTCCTCACGAATCGTACAGAACGCAACGCTTACCGCCGGCCTCGTCGCACCTGAGGTATGCGCGATCACTTTGAGGTGCGGGACCACGACGCTGCCGGACGGATTGGCCGGCTCACGGTTCCGCGTGCGGGGGTCACCGTCGAGACGCCCGCGCTTTTGCCGGTCGTTAACCCGAACGTGCTCACGATCGAGCCCGCTCGGCTCCGAGAGGAGTTCGGCGCAGAGATGCTCATCACGAACGCGTACATCATCACGCAGACCGATCGGATCCGCGAGCAGGTTCTCGAAGAGGGGCTGCACGCGTATCTCGGATTCGACGGGGCGATCATGACCGACTCCGGCTCGTTCCAGCTCGCTGAGTACGGTGATATCGACGTTACCACCGACGAAATCCTCGAGTTTCAGCGTCGGATCGGCAGCGACGTCGCCACACCGGTCGACGTACCGACCCCACCCGACGTCGACCGTGAGCGAGCCGAATCGGAACTCGAGACCACCATGCGTGCACTCGAAGACGCCGAATCCGCAGCCACCGGAGAAATGCTGGTTAACGCCCCCGTTCAGGGCTCGACACACGCCGACCTTCGTGCGTCAGCCGGGAGACATGCGGCCGCGACTGACCTCGATGTGTTTCCTGTCGGCGCCATGGTTCCGTTGTTGAACGCGTACCGCTACGCCGATGTCGTTGACGCCGTGGCGGCCGCAAAGCGCGGGCTCGATCCCGACTGTCCCGTCCACCTCTTCGGTGCCGGCCATCCGATGATGCTGGCGCTCGCGGTTGCGGTCGGCTGTGACTTATTCGACTCGGCCGCCTACGCACTGATGGCGCGCGACGGCCGATACTTGACTGTTTCCGGAACCGAACACCTTGCGGAGATGTCGGCATTTCCGTGCTCATGTCCGGTGTGTCTCGCGCACACGCCGGCCGACCTGCGCGACCGTGACGACGACGAGTGCGAGCGGCTCCTCGCCGAGCACAATCTCCACGTGACCTTCGAGGAGATCCGGCGGATCAAAGCCGCGATTCGCAACGGGACGCTCCTCGAGTTGGTCGACCGCCGAGCACGGGGGCATCCAGCCATGCTCGATGGGTACCGGGCGTTACTCGACCACGCCGACCAGCTCGAAGCAACCGACCCCGCCTCGAAAGACGCCTTTTTTTACACCTCACACGAGGCGGCTCGCCGGCCAGAGGTCCGCCGACACCACGACCGGCTTGACCGGCTCGATGTGCCCGCACGGCTGCTTCTCACGGAGTCGAAGTCGCCGTCGACACACTCGTACGACGCGGTGTGGCGGGTGGTCCCACCGTTTGGGCCGTTCCCCCGCGCGCTTTCCGAGAGCTATCCGTTCACCGCGGAGGTCCCAGAGCGCGTCGATGTCGCCGCACAGGCCGCGGCTGCTGAAGGCATCAGACGGCTCGCGGTTGCAAACCCTGAGACCGACATTACCCTCGGACACGACGACTGGGACCCGACCGCACTCGACCGGCTCCCTGCTCGCATCGAGACGGAACGACTCGCAGACCTTGGGCGTTGAGTCGGGCCTACTCACTCTCTGCGGTGTCGGTGGCGCCGTCCGTCGGCCCGCCAGACATCCGTCCCGAGAAGTCCCACGTGTGGAGTCGATCGGGCTCGATCCCAATGTGGACTTCCTCGCGCTCTGGGCGCAACAGCATGTCGGCAAGGTCGGTATCGGTCCCGCCGAGATAGCGCTCGAAGAGCGTCCGTAACAACTGCTTGTCGGTGTCTGGCTCAACCGTCGCCGTCCCACGTCCACGAACGCCCGCGTACGGCGGATCGTTCGTCGACACCTCGAAGGAGACGTAGTCGTCAGCCGCGAGGAACGACACCAAGTCGGCGTCAGCACTGGTTGCACAGTGGACGGCACCGTCCCACCGGAACCACAGCGAGACGATCCACGGGTCGCCGGCCGGTGTGTGACAGCCCAGTCGCACCGGGATCTGTGCCGTCGCGAGGAACTCGTCGACCTGCTCGCGGTCCCACGGCCCGGTGAGTCTCATGCGTCCACTGCGCGTGGGCGGCGCCTAAATCCACCGGCAGTGACCCGCGCTGGTTGAGGACACCTCCTCGCGGATTCGCGTCGGTGGTCGCGACACGGTCGTCGTCTGCTCGACGCCCTCATGGATCGACACGGGTGAGCCACGCCCCAGGGTCGTCGATCTCACGGTCGGTTGGGAGAGTCTCAGGGCGGTCCCACACCACCGTTGCGGCGTCCAGTCCTCGTTCGTCGACGATCCGGTTGAAGAAGGCGGCGCCGCGCTCGTACTGTTGACGCTTGAGGCCGAGTCCGAGGAGTCGTCGAGCGAGCTGCGAGAGCGGGTCGCCACCCCCGCGGCGGGCGTCGAGTTTCCGACGGAGGTCGGCGTACTCGTCGTCGAACGCCCGGTCCATCAACACCTCCGCGTACCCCTCGACGGCAGTCATCGCCGCCTGGAGCTCGGCGAGGGCCTCACGGTCGACAGCGCCGCTCGTCAGTTCGCTCACCCCCCGTTCGATCCGCGACTCGAGGTACCCGGTAAGCCATGGCGCCGCCCCGAACTCGGCGGCGTGTGTCACCTCGTGGAACGCGATCCATCGGCGAAATCGGGGGTACGGCACGTCGAGCTCGGTAGCGACGGCGACGACGTTCGGGTGTACGAAGTAGAGTCCGTGGTCGGCGTCGGGCTCTTCGGTGAGCAACAGTGGGTCGTACTGCCCCACGACGTTTCGGGCGAGAAATCCGAGTGCAAACGCCATGGAGCCGGTGTTGACGATTCGAGTGGTGTCGCCTGCTGTCTCGGCCGCCACTGCTTCGACCGGGGCCACCACGCGCCGAAACGTCGCGCGGTTCGCGTCGATCCAGTGGTGGCGGTTCTGGAGTTCGACCGTCTCAGGCAGGTCGAACGCGACACCGGTGACCTCTCGCAGCCGATCCCTCGCGTCGCGGACGTCGGTGGCGTACCCCGCTCGGTCCGTCTCGCTTGCTGCAAGCGACCCTGGGTCGGTGCCAGCTTTTGCCGCCACGCCGGCCTGCTCCCAGTCAACGACGCCGGCCCCGGATGCCTCCGAGACCGCACGGAGGCTTCGAAGAAGATGCATACCATTCTGAGGTCGGCGACGCCTAAGTCGGTTGTGCCGGTCTGTGACTGTGATGATGGTCTGGCCGACCACCTGTTGTTCCCGAGTGTACTCCCACCGTCGTGTAACGTCAACCGGGGTCACCGGCCTCACCCTGCGGGTCGTCAGCCGCGTCAAACCGAGTCACGGCGGGGCCGAAGCGGAACTGTTTTACTCTACAGCGGTTTACCCGTTGATGCGCCACGACACAGATGCGTGCTCCGGTGGTGTAGTCCGGCCAATCATATTGCCCTCTCACGGCAATGACCTGGGTTCGAATCCCAGCCGGAGCATCAGTTTCTCTCACAGACGTACCCTGACAGCGTGAGTGGCTCAAGCCGAGTGGAAACTGTCCGTTGCTATGCTGATGAGCGGCCACGTGACATCGACTCACGACTGAAGCGTGGAGGCAGGTCATCTAAACGTCACTGCCGCTCCATGACGATGCTTACTTTAGCCGTATCGGCGTAGGGTAGGATAATGATTGAAACGCTGCTAGCCGTCGGCATCGTGGCTTCTTTGTTCGTCGGCTTCAATATCGGGGGCTCTTCGACCGGGATCGCGTGGGGCCCGCCGGTCGGCGCAGGGACCATCGGGAAGACCTCGGCGGCAGCACTGATGACGTTTTTCGTCTTCTTGGGCGGGTGGACCGTTGGCCGGAACGTGATGGACACGTTGAGTGAGGGGATCGTCACGACCGATCTGTCCTTGAGCGGGGGCGTCGCAGTGCTCTTTTTTATTGGATTTGGGATCCTCATCGCGAACCTCTTTGGCGTTCCCGTGCCCACCTCAATGACAACTGTCGGCGCAATCGCGGGCTTTGGACTCGCAACGGGCACGCTCAACTACGAGACCGTCACCCAGATCATCACGTGGTGGATCGTCACCCCGATCATCGGCTTCTGGGTCGGTGGCGTCATCGGTCGATACGTGTACACAGAAGTGAACCAGCGGGTCGAGATCGAGACCTCTGAGGGGCCGTTATTGACATTCGACCGTACGGGTACCCTCCCGCAACCGACTCTCGGCCCGAACACGACCACCTCGGAGCTGTGGAGTACAGCGGTAGTGCTCGTTATCGGGTGTTACATGTCGTTCAGCGCCGGCGCAAGCAACGTCCCGAACGCCGCCGCGCCATTGGTTGGTGGTGCTGCAGGGCTCCCTGAGAACCTGGCAATCGTCATCGCGACGATCGCCATCGGCGTCGGCGGGTTCACCATCGCCAGGCGGACGATGGAGTCGGTCGGCGGCGAGCTGAGCGACATTCCGCTTCTCGCTGCGCTGTTCGTCATGGCGACTGCCTCGACCATCACAACAGCGCTCTCGGCGATCGGGATTCCGATCAGCTTGGTGATGGCAACGGTGATGACGATCGTTGGAATCGGATGGGGACGAGCGACCCGGCCAATCACCTTTCGGGAGGCAGTCAGCCGTGACACAAAAGACAAAGAGATCGCTGCGGGAGCGATCACCGCAGAGGGGATGGCAGGCGAGCCCGCCGAGCCGATTGGCGCCGAAGAGCCCGAGCCCGTACTCAACGCGGGCGACCTGTTCAACCCCCGTGCGATCATCAAGTACGTCTCGATGTGGATAATCGGGCCATCGGTGTCGACGATCCTCGCGTACGGCTTCTTTGTTCTCGTTCCGGGCATCGCGTGAACGGCTCCAAAGTCACCGTCCGTCACCCATCGATCCGCCGTCACTCCCGGGTCGCTGTTACTCCTGGCTCGCTGTCCCGATCACGACTGCCGATCGGATCTCGAGGGCCGTCTCAAGCTCGTCGCGTCGCCCGGACCGCGTTCCCTCGTAGATGACTGCTGTCTCGTGGGCTCGCTGTGCCGCGTCGCGTTCGCGGTCGGCAAGCTGCAACTCGTCTCCGAGTGATACCCAATGGTCTGATTCGACGAGAAACGACTCACGGCCGTCGCCACACTCGATGCGTTCGTAGCGACGACGGTACGTCTCAAGCCGTGGGGTGAGACTCCGCTGGACCCGCACAAGAAGTGGAGAAAGCCGGTCCGCGGGAACGCTCGCTAGTGCGGCTGTTTTCACGAGTGGGGTTCCACCGATGGGGTGCACACCGGCGTCGGGGTCGGCGTCGTCCATCAGCCCCCGGCACGCATCGCCTTCCGTTCGAACCGGGGTAAGAGCCCCTCGAGCACCGACTCGTCGCCTGCAAACGACACTCGCACTTCGGTGAGCGTGATTGACCCAGCAGCCCGCACCTCGACCGCCTCAAGCGACGCCCGCCATCCATCGCCGTCGATCCGAGTCGCCGCTTCTGGGGTCTCCGCGTCGACGAACTGGCCGCCGAGATTCGAAAGGTAGTGTGCGGCGAGCCGGCGCGATATCCCACGGTACGCGACCGACCGGTGGACCCAGCCCGCCTCAGCAGGCACTCGCTCGTCGGCATCGACCAGCTCGTCGGTGGGGTCGGCGTCGCTTTCGGCGTCCTCACTGTCGTCGCTCTCGGCGTCAACTGCCCCACCGGCCACCGGTGGGAACACAGAGAGTCGGTCCCCGTCTTCAAGCGGGGTCGCGAGTCCCTCAAGGTGGAGCACCTCTCGGCCGTTTTTCAACACGTTGATCTGTGGGGCAAGGTCGCCGTCGACGATCAGCCGCCCGGCCATCCCGTCGTACTCGGCCTCCAGCGCGCGGAGCACATCCCCGACATCCGTGGCGGTCTCGAACTCGCGAACGACCGTCTTCCCGCCGGCCGCCTCGCGAAAGGTCGCGAAAAAGCGGAGCTCCAGTTCCATACCCGGCCCAACGGGGCGCGTCGGTATAAAAACGGCCGTCACCGGTCGCGTTTGCGTCCGCTGGTGAACTGGCTCGCACATCGTCGCTGTAGAAGCGGCGCCCCGATTCGCGTGGCAGCCGCTCTCGTTGCCGAGACGGTGGCTCGGTGGAAACCCATCGTCACACGGGGCTCAGAGGGGGTAACTGGTCGTCATCGCCACCACGTGTACTATCGAAGGCTCACCCTCTTAAGGGACTCGCGACCGAAGCGGAGACGAATCCGGCGCGGCGGTCCGCGCGAGATTTATCCCCGGTGCGGGCGATCGATCGGCCGATCACTCGTGACCACGACCGATCGTTCCGACGCCGCCCCTGTTGAGGGCGCTGAGTTGACCCTGCTCTTTAGTCTCGGTGCCGCCCGATCGCTCGCGGACCCCGCGGTGGCGTTCGCCGACGCCAGGCGCTGGAGCACCCACGTGGGTATCATCGCGAACGACACGCGTGCCGTTGAGGCGTTCGTCAGCCGGCACGGCGTCGAGAACGACTACGCCATTCGACGATGGGACAAGTGGGGGACGATGGAGGCGATCCGCGAGTCAACCGACACGCCTCGGCACGTGTTTATCGGCACCGGACGAACCGACCGACAGATCGCCGACGCCACCGACTGGGAGTACCGGCCGGTTCGCGAGGCGGCAGACTTGGCGGGGTGGGAGCAACGTGACCCGGCTGACCGGACCCCTCGAAGCGGCCGGCTCTCGCGTTTCCGCGACCTCGTTCGCGACCGGTTGTGGTGGCCGTTCTGATCGCTTGCCCGAAGCGTCGTACCGCCTGCGAGCGAAATT
>Ga0209965_1000331_pt1 | contig 17088 bp, 18 predicted proteins | sample SalPon2_B_H2O_MG_FD_185707 | JGI IMG/M metagenome (GOLD analysis project Ga0209965, IMG submission 185707) | Salt pond water microbial communities from South San Francisco under conditions of wetland restoration - Salt Pond MetaG R2_B_H2O_MG... | ecosystem: Environmental > Aquatic > Non-marine...
TCGCCGTCGATAGATTCGAAGAGACGATCGATACAGAAACAGGTAATGAGCCGGCAGCGGATCTCGAGCACGTCATTGAGAAGCTCCTCCCGCTTCAGCCCGACGAGGAACAACGGCAGCTCCAAGCGGTACTAGTTGGCCTCCGGTCACAGGCCGTGACGAACGGGGTATTTCGCGAGCAATTCACGCAGATCGATGAACGATTGGCAGCCACCATTCGGGGTATCGTCGATCGTGGTATTGAGGAAGACACGTTCCGTGATGTCGACCCGTCGCGGGTTGCGGAGCATATCCTAGCGACGGTCAACGGCGCGATGTACGGTCGCGCGACGACAGACCGCAAAAGCGCCGCCGCGGCAGCACGCGTCTCGCTGGCCTCGTATATTGACTCGGAACTGAGGCGTACTGCGTGAGCACGCGCGATGTCAACGTCACCGACGGTGAGCTGCTGAAGCCGCTGGTGATACTCTCGCTTCCGATCGTCCTCTCCCAGATGCTTTAGTTTCCGTCAATCAAATGTCGGAGGGTTTCGCACCGGGCAAACAGAGAGATTAAGACCTAATGTTCCCACTCCGGTCAGAATTCCTTCACCTGAATCCGGAGGAGGATGTCAGAGGTCGTCTTGGCGGAACGAAAGGAACCCGCCAAGCACCGGAAGTATGGCCCACCCTACAAGAGCGAGTAATGCCACTGCTGGTGTCACGAAGTTCGCCGACGAGTCTACAACGGCAGCGGGAACGGTCCCAGCATCAAGCACCTCTGCAAGCACGTAATTGAACGATGTATTCGGACCTATAAAACTTGCAAGCGTGACCCACGTTTCGGGCTCTCCGGACGTCGGACGGAAGCGAAAGAGGACTGTTTCTGTAAGATCGATAAGTACGGTCCAAAAGAGGGTTAATCCGATGTACGCTCCGAACGCTGCAGCGATCACCCGACGCGAAGTTGACAACGTCATTGAGAGTCCAGCCGCGATCCAGAGGAACGTTGTTCCATACACGATTGATATCGCTATGAAGCCGACAAAACGAGACGCGGAGAATGACGGGAAGAAATACAGAAGAATGACACTCGCGAGGAAGGCAGCGGCTGCAATGACAGTGGCGAGCAGCGTCGTCCTGCCGACGAGCTTGCCGACGATGAGACCCGCTCGTGAGTGTGGCATGGACAGCGACAACACAGCAGTTCCCGACTCTCGTTCGCCGATAATGGCCTCGTAGCCGAGGATGATCCCTGCGAGTGGAACCAGCAGACCAACACCAGGTGCAAGGAGATCAATATACCCCTCGAACTCGGGATCGCCCAGTTGGACGAGTAAGGCTGCGAGTCCTCCAAACCCAAGGAAGAACCCAGCGAAGAGTGCCCATGCTCCCCGCTCGTGAATCGCTTTGCGCAGATCGTTTCGCGCGATCGCCTGCCAGTTCATAGGTCAGTCCTCCGGAACTGGAGGTACCCCCCAATCGTCGGCAACAGAATCCAGCATCCCAACAGCCAGACAGCTGGTCCCCCCTGTAAATACCACGGTCCGGCGGAGCCGAGAGCTGCCCCGCTGGTGAGTTTGTTCGGACTCACGTATGTGTCCAAGACGCGTTTGTACAGCATGCTAGGCTCCGCGCCGTGGACAAAGACGGCCCAATTGGGAAGTTCGTCGCTTGCTAAGTTCAGGTATTCTAACCCTTGCAGAAAGAACCCAGTGAGCTGCGGCCATGCGACGACAAACAGGAAGAACAACCCGAACGTGAACACCGTCGCTCGGCGAAGCGACGCGGTCAGCGTCGAGAGTGCGATTCCGACCGCAAGAAACGCGAATCCGAGCAGGAGGGTCGCACCCAGATAGCTCACAAGCCTGTCGAGCGCGACGCGCCCGAACGGATATTCGATGAGTGCTGCACCACCAAGAATACCGACTGTGATCGTCACGAACAAGACGAGTCCACGTCCAATCATCTTGCCGAACACGATATCCGCTCGGGAATGTGGGAAAGACAACGTGAGCGTCAAGCGACCCGCGGCTCGCTCTCCGACTACCGCACGGTAGCCAAGCAACAGCCCGAACAGGGGAACGAGAAACAACGCGATCCCGCGAATGAACCCATCGTAGTCAGTCATCGTCGGGTCTGACGTCGTCGTTGGAACGATATACCCGCCAGACACGAAAACCAAGGCGACGAACGCGATGCCGGCCTTGCCAGTTCGGCTCCCTATCAGACCGCGGATATCCTTTCGGGCTACAGTCGGCCATCCTGTCATTCACTTCTCCGTGTGTATTCGACGAACAAGTCCTCGAGCGACGCCTCTTCGGTTGTCAAGTCGAGCACCTCGACGCCTCGTTCGTCCAACGCAAGCAGTACATCCATCTTTGTGTCCTTCGCACACGTGACCGCGAGCCGGCCCTCGTCGGTGATTCCGGCTTTGTCGACCTCGTCCAGTGCTTCGACCGCATCGATGTGTGGGTCTTCGAGGTTATCGGTCGCGATGAGAAGTCTCGTCTCACCGCCGGCCATATCCCGCAGTCCGCCGATCGTGTCGACGGCTGCAAGCTGACCCTGGTGCATAATACCAACGCGATCGGCAACCGCTTCGATCTGTTCGAGGATGTGACTCGAAAAGAAGACAGTCGCCCCTCGCTCGTTCTCTTCGAGGATGATTTCACGCATCGACCGTGCACCCGCCGGGTCAAGTCCCGACGTCGGCTCGTCAAGAATGAGGAGGTCGGGCTCACCAACAAGTGCCATTGCGAACACCATTCGCTGTGTCATCCCCTTTGAGTAACCCTCGGCAGCACGGTCGGCTGCCTCCGTAATACCGACTCGGTCGAGCAAGTTGAGTGGTTCGCCGTCGACGCCCTTGGATTCCATTGCGAACTGGACGTGCTGGCGGCCTGTGAGACCGGAGTACACACCATACCCGTCCGGAAGGACCCCCATGTGCTTGCGCGCTTCGACGCTGTCCGTCTGACAGTCGGCGCCGAACACCGCTAGATCACCCGCTGTCGGGCGAATGTGGTCTAGCAGCATGTTGATCACTGTCGACTTTCCGGCGCCATTGTGGCCGAGAAAACCGAACACCTCGCCCTGTTCGATCTGTAAGTCGACACGATCGACGGCCGTGAAGGAACCGAACCGCTTCGTAACGTCGTGTATCTGTATTGCTGGTGGCATTATCTGAGTATCCTTGATGAGGCGGTTATCAGACCACCCAACGAACCGGCCGGCAAGCTATCGTTGATGCTCATTACTTTTGCCACCGATACACTCCAATCCCAACCCCGACTACCACGATCACGAGGAGACCGATTGCTAGCAAAGGGGAGCCACCTTCTCTGTTGCTGTCTGACTGAGATTCGATGGTGCCGATATCAACGGGGATTGTACTGGACACCCGCTGGCCGTTGATCGTGTACTCTACTTGAATCGGGATCTGGTCAAGATCCGACGAGGCGTTCACTGTCGCTTCGAACGTTTCGAACTCATTTGAGTCGATGTTGTCAATGAAGTATTCTTTTGTCGGCCCAACGGGCGTTACGGCGTCCGTGTTAGCAGCACTGATCAGAGCCGAATTCAGTTGTGCGGTGCCGACGTTCGCTGCCTCACCCTCGATGGTCAACGTTCCCCCGCCCCGGGTGATTCCAACATCGGTAAGTGCAATCGCAGAGGTTGGTGCTGGTGAATATTTCGAGTACCGGAGACTCTGTTGGATAGTCTGTCGGTCTGTCCCGGCGGTGAACGTTGCCACAATCATGATGTTGCCGGCTGGAATATCGTTATCATCCAGAGTGACATTTCGGGACCCCTCGCCCGGAACATTCGAAATAGGGACTCTGGCAACAGTGCTCCCATCATTCACTGCACGGATCTGTACGTCTTCGAGTTCTACGTTACCGAACTGATGGAGTTCTGTAAGGATGACCGACGAATCGTTACGAATCCGATTGGAAACATCCAGTGTCACATCACTCGTCGCCGCATCAACGTTGACGGTATTAATTTGAGACACCGTCCGTGTCTTTCCCGACGGAGTGTCATATGTAAGTGTCGCGTCGAGTGACTGCTGTCCGGACCGGGAGAACTTTACCTGATACGTGTGGCTGGTTTGGTTTCCGGACGCGATTGAAGCACTAATCCGTCGGGAATTTTTGATATCCGCATCACCGTCCAGACGCAATTGGACGTTACGGAGTGATTCTGTGTTTCCATTGGCGACAGTTACGTTCACCTGCCGTGTCGCTCCGACGACCGGATTGGAAACTGCGACACCTCCCGTGTCACCAGTCTTGGGTTCAGTGACAGTAATCCCCAAAATCGGGCGTTGTGGATCGCGCACATCCACGACGTATTGAGACTGGACGCTAATTGCCTCTCCGGCATTCCCATACAGTCTGAGACTGATTGTTTTCTGTCCGGGGTCATTGATTGTCATTGGAACGGATACAGTCATGTGTGACCCATTCGTCAATTTACCGAGCCCCCCTATGTGTTCTCGATTGTCACCACCCTCAACGAAGAGAGAATTAATATTCGCGGTCCGTTGGCTATTCGGATAGTTCGAGATCGTGACCCGAAGTGAAAATGGCTCGCCCGCCGTTGGCGTTTGAGTGCTTGCAGTGACATTTGATATCGCGATTGCAGTCCCACTCGACTGAGCAGATACGACAGGGGCAGTGACTGCGAATACGCTGATCACCAGCATCAAGAGTATCATGAGCGAGGCCACCAGTTCTAAGCGGGAGCGGCCGGGAGCCATACTATTGCCTCGATTCATTATTTCCAAGAGATGATAGTAGAAACATAGCTGTGTGCTAAATATCGTGTATCGTAGCGTTCATGAGAGACGGGTTTTGACATTGCACTCGTAGGAAGTATTTACTTGGAATTACTCTTTTGCCGGACTTGAGCCAGAAGTCAGACCATATCAACGCACAATTACACCCAAATTCAACTAGAGTCGCGACCCAGTAACCGAACTTGACTCCGCACCATCGCTTTCTGACACGGACCTTAGATCTCTGTTCACCGAGCGAATCGATCTCACGCAGTCTGGATGAATTTGGGTGCAATTCTGGCTCAAGTCTGTCTGTACGTGTGGTAAAATTCGGCAAATATTCTTATCCACGGGCCTTGTATTGATAGCTGCCGGAGCATAGTACAATCACAGTAGAATGGGTATTCTGTTGTTGATAGAACTGAGCCCCTGCTGGCGCAACCTCTCATGAACGACCGATTATCCCAATCAGTCTTCACAAATCCTACTGATCCAATCCACTCATATTTTTATATCCCCGGTTGTAGTCGCGCACAGATGCGTCGGATTCTCTGGTGGTTGATTGGTGGTTCACGAGGCGGTCGAAACCGCCTTCGCATCATCCTCACACTCCACGAGACACCGATGAACGCAAATCAGCTTTCAGAGAGCTTAGAATTAGACTACAAAACAACCCGCCATCATCTTGACCTGCTCTGTGAGAACAGGGTACTAACCACGATGGGCGACGGATACGGAATGACTTATTTTCTAACAGACCAGATGGAAGAGAATCTGGACGTCCTCAAGCAAGTAGCTCGGAAAGCAGATATGAGCGAAATATTACCAACTGAATCATCATCACCAGAGGCAGGTGTGAACATGGAATCAGACGGAGAGACACAGAATGACCGGGAGTAGCATACAGATGAAATTTGATGAGACAGAGACGACCCAACGAACGGTTCTATTAGTCACTACAGCGGCGAGTGTCGCGCTCGGAGTGACACTCCTTATCTGGATGCTCTTAGAGCAACCGTTCTCGGGAGAACATCTTATTCGAAATCTGTTCATCCTGACAAAAGTGTTTGTCTCGATCTTCACCGCAACGATTCTTCTCGGAGTGGGTGTAACGTATTTCCGCATTTATCGGCGTCTTCCCAATCAGTTCACGCGGACATTGCTGCTCATCAACGTCTCGCTATTGCTGTATGCTATTTGGGCAAATCCTATCGTGTGGGTTGTTTTCGGCGTCGAGCCGACTGGGATTGGCCTATTTACTGTTCTCCCAGACATTTTTACCGCACTCGCTGCGGTCATGCTGTTACAGCAAAGCGGAATGTGATAATTCGTAACAGTTAGAAATCCCGAGTTCAACAAGTATCTCGGTCTCCTCCGGGCTGGTGCTGGATTGCCCACCTCGCTCGCAAGGCTCGTGCTTGAGTACGAGGCCGTCATTGTGGAACGAGAGTCAGGACGGGTTGTGCTGTCTCTCGATGCCGCTCCTGGGCGGACCTAATCGCTGGCAAGCTCGCTGGAAGGCCAGTACTGTTTGCCGCCGTAATCGCTGCGGCACCCCTTGTCACTGGCGTCGGGATGGCACTCACCTTCCCAGCGTTCGAGGTGTCTTGATATGCCGGGTTCATCATTGTATCAACCACGTACGGAACAGTGTTCTTCTGGCTCTCGGCAGCATTCTCGATTTCTCTCTCGACCTCACATCGGGTTATCGCCGCCGCGTTCGGGAGGTACATCGGGCTACTCCTCGTCTGGAACTCGGTGATCAACCGTTTCGTCGAAACGACCTGTGAACCACAGATTCACTCGGGTCATTGGGGCGAAATCAAAACGTGGGTCGACGATTAGTAGGCTTGATTCGGGAGTTGATGCCAAAGATCGGTGATTGGCAGAGCCGAGACACCTATTTCCGAATCGAGAACCCTGACGGGAGCAATCGTCGTTAAATCTGTGGACTGCTATTCGGCTCGGTCTGATGACGACATCTGAGGCCCTACACCCGTCTCAGAGGAACGTCTCGACTTGCCGTCGACGACATGGAACCCTCCGGTTCCGTTCCGTCCGGTGAGTTCACGTTGCGGGAACGGGATTTTGATCCCCTCCCGTCGGAACGCGGCCTTGACATCGTGGATGACTGCTTGGGTGGCTCGCCATTTCCGTTGTGGAGTCGGTTTGTCGACCCAGAATCGCAGTTCGAGTACCACGGCCGAATTGTCGAATCGAACCGGGAGTACCTGCGGGGCGGGCTGACTCATGATCTCATCGAGTTCCGTGATTGCCTCCAGAGCGACAGCTTCGGCATGGTCGGGATCAACGTCGTAATCGATCCCGACTTCGACCTGGAGCCGAAGTTTTCCTTCGATACTGCGATTGATGATCGTTCGATTGTTCACGGCTTCGTTCGGGAGCACAACGTGTTCGCCGTCGAGATTACGGATTCGGACGTTGTTGATGGTGATCTCGGTGATGAATCCCTCGTGATCGCCGATGCGGACCCAGTCCCCAATGGCGAACGGGCGCGAGAGCATGAGAATAAACCCTGCAAGAATCGATCCGAGCGTCTCCTGGGCCGCAAACCCCAGCACGATACCCAGGACGCCGGCCCCCAGCAGAAGATCGCTTAGCTGGACACCCCACAGTGAGAACGTTCCGAACACGGCGAAGACGTAGATCACGACTTGACTGATGTAGTAGCTGACCCGACGCTGGTGGTCGGACGTGACGCGGTGTTTCGAGCTGCCACTGCCGAGGAGAAATCGCTTCAGGATACGGGTGACGGTGTACGCGGCGACGAACAGGAGTATCGAAAGTAGGAGGCGGACACCAGCCTCGATACCGAATTCAAGCACACCAACGACCGAGAGTGCGGTCCCAGCCGCGTTCCATCGGAGCACCAAGACGACGGCGGCGACGCTTGCCACAACTAGGAGGAGTCCCGCCCGGACGACTTCGGCGTTCTCCGTTCGAAGTCGGGTCTTCAGGCGCTTCCCGAGGTACCAGATCACAGCGCCGACGATGACTGCTGCAGCGACTACTGCCACAGTTTCGGTGAACTCCGTGCTAGATTGAAGTGCTCTGTTGAATAGCGGTTTCGTTGTGGGTGGTCGCTCGCTGGTTCGACGTGTGAGCGGCTAACACTGCTGGCCTCAGATTGAGCAGAGTATCATTCTCGCTCAAAGGCCGCTATTCAACACAGCAGATTGAAGCGGGACGAGGAAGAACGAGAGCATAGACACAAGCGTTGGCACGTCTCCAATGATAATATACGGGGTAGGTACTGACATATAACTGACAGACGTTTGAAACTGACTACGGGGAGAAGGCAGAGTGAGTGGAACGTCTCAATTCGAATCACCCACTACGGCGTCGAAACCCTCGTTCGAAGACTAGTCCGGCAACGACCCCCGCTGCCGCCGAGTAGACGAATTCCCACATCAGTCCGGTCTCGATCTGGGTGTCCGTGAGTCCAGGGACGAGGAGTAGCTCCGTCCCCAGATAGAGGTCGACGAGCCAGCGACCGACAGCCCACACACCCGTGACCGCCATCGTAGTGACGACGACGAACAGCACTGCAAACCACGGTGTCATCTGAACCGTGGTGAACAGATGGAGTTCGACCGCGACGACGAGTGCAATCGCCGCGACCGCGAAGTACGTCACTGGCCCGGAAGCGAGCCACGGACTCGCGAAGACGGCACCGAGGATCGGCAAGCTCGTAAGCAGTAACAGCGGCCACGGGAGCATCACCCGTGGGTCACGGTATGCCACTCCCGGAACGAGCGCGAGCACGACGACAGCGGCAACGAGGACGGATGGAAGCACTGCCCCGGCGACCACGCCTCCGACGACGACGAGCGAGAGGAACGAAGTCAGTACCCACGAGAGCCGTGCGTTCACCGTCTCGGTTCTGACGACACCGTCGAGACTCGTGGTCTCGAAACGGTTGTGATTAGCCCGGGCCTGTGTGCGTCTGCTCCCACGATACTCGTCCAGCCTGTTGGAGAGTGTCTCGGCGAGGTAGGAAACCCTTTGCGTCCCGAATCCAGCGACGATCACCGCTCCTAATGTGTTGAACAGCAGGTCAAGCAAGGAATCGTCGAGCCCGTACTGGACGAGGACAGGGGCGAACCCGAGCAGGTTGGCACCGATCCGGGCCGCGAACTCGAGTACCTCCCAGAACACGCCGAGCCCGAGCGTGAACAGCAGGATGAAGACGAACATGAACCGCGATGGCAGGGAGATCGCGTCGCTCCACTCGTCGGCGGCTCGGGCAACCACGTAGCCGCTGGCAGCGATGATTGTGGCCGAGAGGGTGTGCGTGACGTGGTCGTACCACCAGATCTCTCCGTAGAACCCCAGCATTCCGAGCGTGTGCAAAAAAAGCGCCAGCGTGATCCACAGTGTGATCCCCGCGCCGAGATTGATCCGGTAGTCGCGTTTCAACACGGCAGGCAGGAACGTGATGGCGAGCGCGAGCACCGCGTTTACGAGGACACTCAGGTTCCGCGTGAGCAGTCCGACGACGAGAATCCCCACGATTGCGACCTGAAGCAGTCGGCTCGCCACCCGTTGCTGTCGGGGAGAGACTCTGAGTCGTCTAGTTTCCATCGATACGGCTGGACGTGTCGTCCCCCGATAATAAATTGATACGGACTGTGCAATCAGCAACTCAACACGTGCGCCGGATCGACGAGTGCGTTATTTCCTTTCTCATCCCTGCCTTGCTCACCGCAGGCATTACCACCGTCTACAGAAAAAGCAGGCGAGTACCTCGTGGCTTGACCCCGAGGCAGTTCACTCGTTCGTTCTCTATCGACGGCTCGGCCGGACTGAAACGAATACTCACATGTAGGCCACGTTGCTTGCAGTTCCCGACCGGAATCCTTGATCAGGCGTCGGTGAATTCGGGTATCCACCCGCTAAAGTCATCAAACAGTTCGCCACAGACGAATAAGGGAGTTCGCCACAGACGAATAAGGGCGTGATGAAGACGAAGAGGTGACCGAGGTTGTCCACAAGCTGGGAAATGAGGCAAACATGGATTCGGTTCGAATGGGGGTGAGTGATTGAATTTAGAGCCGTACAGTCAGTCGGTTCACCCTTCCTCGTGGCTCAAGAGCGGACTAACGTGTTCGCCCCCGGTCGCAGTGAGTGGTAATTGACATCCTCTCCCCACCTGAAAGCGGAATAATCTTCAGACTGTGTGAATAGCTACCAAACTTTTTAATATGACAATCACGAAGGTTTATTCAGAAGGTGGTATGTATGAGCAAACCGTCCTCGGTCAGTCAGGAGGCAAGACCATCTAGCAATCAGCTATCCACCCCTTCACGGATTGAGCACTTCGTATGTGCACTCGCCGGATTGGGAGGCGTTGCAGCCCTGATCCTCATTTTCACACCCCTCCTATTCAGAACGGTAGAACCGTTCGGGATGCTCTCAACTACAGTTCTTGTGGTGAGCCTGACTGCCCTGTGGATATTAGTTTGGGTATCAGTTGAGTCACTGTGGGAGTGGCGTGCTGGTCGTCTTTTCAGATAGCCGCAGTGGTTACTTTTCCTCTTTGATTGTCGGTGATGATCGCTCTTTTTGTAAGCATTGGACAACCTCCGTGACGGTCTCTCGCTGGGTTCAAGCAGATTTAGATGTCGTCTTGGTTTCTCACGGTGATTGCGTCATGATGTTTTTCGCATCGTCTTCTGGGCGCTAAATGAACCAACCACGATTGTTGGTTAACGAGCGAAAGTCACCACTCCGATATCAACATACCTTTTTTATACCGTTGTAATCATTAGCTGAATGAATTACGACGCAAGACTACGACGACGAATTCTCTTCGGAATTGGAGGGGTAGGATTGCTAGTTGCTGTCGTTTTTATCTTAATTCAGTTTCAGGCAACGCTCATATTCACGATTTTTCTCTACTATGCAAGCCGCCCAATCTATCGGAAACTCGAGAACATCTCGCTTCCATCGCAACTCCAAGGCCGTCACATTCCCTATCGCCGTCAAGTGCTTGCTGTGACTACAATTGCTGTCTTCCTACTTCCGTTTCTCTTCTTGCTCACGTATACCCTTGTGCTGGTGGTACCCGAAATCCAGCGCCTCGTCGGTGGAAACGGCCCTGGCGCATCCTATCTCTCTGCACTACAGTCGGCACAAGGAAGTGGACTTCCAGCACCGCTTGTAGGGTTAGAGATCAATGAGATACTGGAAATGAGTCCTGAGGAAGTGGCAGCAATTCTCAATGATTCCGCAGTTCAAACATGGGTAGAGCAGATGGTTGCTACGGTGATTGATTCAGTGGGCCTCATCGCAAATGCAGCACTCCACGGGTTCATTCTTCTGGCCGGAACGTATTATTTACTCACCGATGGTTCGCAGCTCGTAGGCTGGTTCCTCGATAATTTTGATGAATCAGGTGTTGTTGAGTCATATGCAGTAGCTGTTGACGATGAGCTATCTTCTATCCTCTTCGGTAATATCTTAAACGCATTTGTGACAGGAATTATTGGGATTCTTGTCTTTTCTGGGTATAACCTCGTTGCCCCCGGAGCAGTGAAAGTTCCATTTGCGCCCTTGATCGGTGCACTCACAGGAGCGGGAAGTTTAATTCCAGTTGTTGGGATGAAAATCGTGTATCTCCCTGTCGGAGCGATTCTCGCGGTTGCAGCCGTTGCCAGTGGTCAGTCAAGCGCGTTCGGCTTCGTGATTTTGTTTCTCGTTTTAGCGTTCGTGGTCGTCGATACGATTCCTGACTTTCTGATTCGCCCGTATGTGAGCGGCAACCGGACACATATTGGCCTACTGATGTTTGCGTATATACTCGGACCGATCGCATTCGGCTTCTACGGTATTTTTCTTGGCCCGATACTGCTTGTCCTCCTCGCAGAGTTCTTTAGAACTATTGCACCGTACGTGCTCACCGGCAGACAGCCACACCAACAATCAACTTTCTCGGACTACTGAATAACGTGGATTGTCCGTGTTCGGTTAACACTCTCAGTAGTATTCTGTGTGGTTCAAGATTGCCTGAGTCGGGCGTACGCGGTGGGACCGGCCGTGCTCAAACCGTACAAAACCGTCGATTCGAGGTTAACCGAACACCAGTGAACGTGGACACAGCGGTCAATTGGATACGGACGGAAACACATAGTTAGCTGCGGACCAACGGTTGGAGTAGACGATCGGGCGGTAGAACGCGTTGAACTCGTGAGTTCATGGCCTTCAGCATTCGGAAAGTGGATCGAACGGCCCCAATCACCAGTCCAGCACTTCGATGCGACCAATGGAGTACGCGTAAGTCCGCACGCTCACATCCCACATCCCGGCACTCCTGCAATCTAGATAACAGGTAGTAATATCCAGAAACTCGCGGCCCGGCTGGCGGAGATCTTCGTTCCGGCGGTCGCCGGAAACGGCTACCTCGCCACTGGCTCTTTGATTACAACGAATAGAAGGCGCGCATCAATTCCATCCTCCGAGGTTGCGAAATTTGAAGGAACCAACCCATAGATCTGATCACTGGGCAAACCAATTGGAATGTGAGAAGTTTACGACTGTTGAATCTCAATAGAGACGGTGAATGTGCGTTGCCCAGTATGTTTCCTGTACTTATTTACTGAGTGAGTTGGTAGCACGGAAATGATGACCCCGCTTGAGATCTCTCTCCGTATCGGTGCTGGGTTGTTTTTGATTCTAATCAATGCGTATTTCGTTGCCATCGAGTTCGCGTTGACACGCGTTCGGCAATTCCCGGAGTCAGAGTTCGATACACCAAGACTTCGTCGAGCGTGGGAGATGACGAACGATCTCGAACTGTACCTCACCACCTGTCAAATATGGATCTCAGGGACCAGCATTGCATTAGGGATCGTCGCTGAACCAGGCTTGGCTGCACTCTTCGAGCCGCTTTTCGAAAATACGTTCCTCGCGTCAGTTGGTGCTGGGTCGTTCCTCGGCTTCTTCCTGATCAATATGCTCCATCTGACTCACGGCGAACAAACACCGACGTACCTCGGTGTTGAGCGGTCGAAGCAGGTTGCGCGTTACGGGGCTGGCCCGCTATACTGGTTCGCATGGTTGATTTCCCCACTGATCAAATTCGGTGACTGGGTGGCAAAAGGCACACTCAAACTATTCGGTGTCGAGATGACCGGGGCGTGGCTCGAAACCGAAGAGGAAGTCCTAGAAACCCGGGCGCAGCTTCGAAATCGGCTAAATGATATGCTTGAAGAGGTTGAGGTCCCGGAAGAACGGCGTGATGAGGTACTCAACGCGCTTGATATTGATGAAATATCTATCGAGGAGATTATGGTTTCCAGTGAGGATGTCGTTGCGCTCTCAACGACGGTATCGATTGAAGAGAACTTCGACCGTATCCAACACACGCCCCACACGCGATTTCCACTCGTCGGCGATAATCTAACTGACGTTCAGGGCATCGTATACGCACCGTCGATCATCAATAACATCGATGGGCTTCGAGAAGGCACCGTAACCTTCGAAGAAGTTGCGGCCCCACCGATGACACTATCAGCGGATACGACTGTGAGCGATGCCTTCGACCAGTTTCAGGCCCAGGGGCAAGAATTAGCGCTCGTCATCCGGGATGGCGAAGTGGTTGGATTGCTTACCGCAACGGATACACTGGAGGCCGTAATGGGACAACTCGAAGATCCACTTGATACCGAACTGTAGGCTAGACTGCTGTGTTGAATAGATGCTGAGTTACGGTTACAGTAATTCAATGTTGGTGAGGGCAAACATCAAAACAATCTGATAGAAATGTCGATTCCAGCTGAGCGCTCTCCAGGGATAGCAGCGTTTCCACCGAGTCAATAGAACAGATCCACCAACTGCTCACTATTCACATACTCTAATAACCAACTAGTTAGTAGTATAGATTGATTCCTGCTCAATGTCTCATAGTAAATATATGCTATTATACGACTTGTACGGCTGGTTTAAGCAGATTCTTTTTCGGTAAGTTATGATTGGAAAGACTTATACATACTAATCGTTTAGTTAGTTATGTCGCCCGTGAGTTGGCCCCCTTTGCTCCCACCCCCGTACCCCCCACCCTCCGTTCTAATTTAGTCGCGGACAAAGTCGATCTCACCCGATTCAATCTGGCTGTGTAATCGTTCTCGATACAAATTTGGATTCTGCGATACCCACAGAAACAGCTCATCTAAATCAGGCAACTTGTAGCCTGGTTCGATCATTAGACACAGCTGAATCAGACGATCGTGGCGGTCAACGGCCAATGAATACCGGTTGCTTCGTTCTTGTGCTGTCTTGCCTCCAGTGATTGCAACTCAACTCATCCACAGCTACACCGCAGGTAGCTGACTCCGTTCATGAGTTGTTGCGTCGGTGGTATGGAACCGTGTTGGAACGCCGGTTGGGAGTGACTCGATGAGGTGGGTCTTCAGTTCAGGGTGGTCTTACCGGTTGCTGTGTAGACACCAGCAGCGTCTTGATACAGTGAAACAGTGGTCGCGTCGGCGATGAGAATGTCTCGAAGTTCAAGACATCCGTTGAAGTCATTTTGTCCGGTATCGAGATCTCGATAGCCGTGGAGGAGGGGGTCAACTAACGGCGAAACCGAACGAGAGCGTGTGAAATAGCGCAACGATGTCGAACTTCCCCTCACATTCAACGGGACTTGTTGCGCGAGCGTGAGGGAAACAGATGTAGTCATTTATTCCCCCACGTCCACCGCGCGTCGAGTACGTATCGGTAGATGCCACTGACGACGATGCCGCCCCCGTTCCCGACCAGATACGGAATGCTCGCCCACTCGACGAGGACGAACAGTACCCCGACCTGGATGGGGATTGCAGTTCCGCGAACGACGTTCGTCTTGAACAGGCCGGAGAGGTACTCGTCCCAGCCCGTGTTCCGCGATCCTCGGAAGGTCCAAGCGTTATTGAGCACGTACGAGAGAACGATCGTTATCTCGATGGCAATCACCGCCCCGACTAGGTAGTTTAGCAGGCCGATATCGACGAAGAGCCACAGCAGGACCATCTGGACGCCAGCCGTGAACGTCCCGACGAGGACGAACCGGCGGAGCTGTGGCGCGAGCGGACCGCTCGAAAGGTTGCGAAGAAAGCTCCCGATCACCTATCGATACCCCAGGGCCGACAGCCGTGCCCCAAGGTCGTCGTCGACGTCGCCGGTCGCCGTCTCCCCCGCCCGGTCGCGGAGCGTCGCGGCGTGGTCGCCGACGACGGACTCAAAGCGCTCAATGACGCGCCGCTGTTCGGTGGTCAAATTGGCTGAAAGGTCATCCTGTTGGGTCGGATCGGATGGCCGATAGTACAGCTCCCGGGTCCCCCCGTCGGCGTTCCCGACGTAGGTCCAGTCCCGGTCTCGCACGCTGACGGGCAGGTCGCCGTCGTCGAGCGACCGGGGGATGGGCTGGGCCGTCACGTCCTCGCCGCGGGCGGTGACGGAGACGACCGGCTCGTCGGCCGGGGCGTCTCCATCGAAGACGCTGGGTGCGAGGGAGTCGCCTTGCCACTCGGTGGGGGCATCGACGTCCAGCATGTCCGCTACCGTCGGTGGAACGACGTCGAGGCTGACCTGCCCGTTGATCCGGCGACCATCCGCGCCTGGGACATCGACCACGAGTGGGACCTGGATCAGCTCGTCGTACAGCTTCGGACAGTGGGCGATGTGGCCGTGTTCTTGGAACTCCTCGCCCTGGTCGCCAGCCAAGACGACCGCGGTTTCGTCTGCGATGTCGTTGTCGGCGAGGGTGTCCACGAGCCGGCCGATGCTGGCGTCGACCTGCCGGACCACCGCTTGGTAAAGCGTCCGGAGGTCCCAAAGCGTCTGTTCGCCAACTTCCCATCCCAGTCCGGTCCGCGTGTAGGCGTGGAGCATCCGGTGAGGGCCCAAGAGATCCGACGACACCTCACGGATGTAACGGGGTGCTGGAACATACGGGCTGTGGGCGCCCATGTAGTGGACCCAGAAAAAAAAAACGGCGAGTCGGTCTCCGCGGCGAACTCAGCGGCCGCGGGCTCGACATCGAACATCCGCGAGGTGTCGAGGAACGGCCAGTCGTCCGCGTTGCCGCGCAGCAGGGAACTGATCCGTCGGATTGGTGAGATCGCCAGTTGGATCCACGCCTCAACGGTCGGATGCGTCGCGGGGTACCGGCTGTAGATGTTAGAGCCAACGCTGGCGACGAACGGCTCGAACTTGAACTCATCGTCGTAGCCCCAGTGTGGCATGAGAAAGCCGTTAGCGACGTTGAACCTGCCCGTAGTGACGTCGGCGTCGGAAAGTACCGATGCGGGCGTCGGGTCCCCGTCGACGCCGATGCGTCCGGTGTCGGCAAATACCGGCTGCGAGGTCATGATCGACGAGAATGAGAAAGGCGTCCAGTTTCCGGTAGCCAAGGCGTGCTCGAACACGGTTCCGCTGTTCGCGATCGAATCCATCACCGGCGTGTACCGCTCGTTGTCGTAGGCGCCGATGGCGTCCGCCCTGAGAGAGTCGACTGTGAGGAGGACGACTTTCGATAGTCCGATAGTATCCATTGTGGTGAAAACCTCACTGTACGCGTTCAATTCGTACGGTGGCCTGCGGCCCGCACCCGGTTGGGACTAACCCAGGCGCCGGAACGGCATCAGATGGTTCGCGGCGGTGATGGGGATGAGTACCACCACGACACTTATTGAACAGTTAGTATTGGGTTTTACTGTTTCGGTTTCCGGAGGCTACGAGCAGCACTGATGCTTGTCAGAACGCCGCTATTTCCCAGTGGCAGGCCTGGAACTGCTGATCAGACCAGAAATGAGGCGGGGCCAGCGACAATTCACCGACGCTGTCTGGCGATCACTGCTCATATCCCGACTCGGATGCCAAGGAGTGATGAACTAACTGCTAGTTGATGGAAATGAGTCGCAGATTCGCCCCGGAGATCCGCGGACACCTCAGACTCCGGAGCCAGACTCCTCGTACCGAAGAACAGCAGCCACGGACTCGGCGATGGCCCGACGCGTCGAGGGCTTCCGCGTCGTTCAGAACCACTGCGAGGGTCCGGGCGCCGTCGACGATAGTTATGAGCGCCAGAGCCGCGTGCTCCGTGTCGACGTCGCTGAACACGCCTTCCATGATGCCATGGTCGATGACCGCCCGAAGCATATGCCGGACGTACTCGTTGTTCTACTGGAATCGGTCCCCAGAGGGCTTTTTGCACGTCACCTGGCCCTGTATCTCCAGCAATGAGATCGATAATTCATTTGGTTTTCGGTGTAACGAGGAGTTTCTTGAGCAGGAGTTTCAGCATATTTCGAGGCGGAGCCCCCG
>Ga0209965_1000332_pt1 | contig 17054 bp, 15 predicted proteins | sample SalPon2_B_H2O_MG_FD_185707 | JGI IMG/M metagenome (GOLD analysis project Ga0209965, IMG submission 185707) | Salt pond water microbial communities from South San Francisco under conditions of wetland restoration - Salt Pond MetaG R2_B_H2O_MG... | ecosystem: Environmental > Aquatic > Non-marine...
TCCAGGCGACCGTCGCAAGTATCAAGAAGATGCTGAAGGTCGGCGCGGTCTTCGCCGCCGTCGGCTACCTCCTCACCGGGAGTGCGTTGTTCTTCGAACTAACGTCGTTCCACCCGCTGTTGGAGGAATTCTTCAGCGAGTTCGCAAACACCAGCCTTGCAGGCGGTGGCCCCGCCCGTGATGCCGCAACCAACGCCGCGCTGACGGCGATCCACAAGTGGCCCTCGACACTGCTGTGGCTGAAACTCGGCGGGATCGCCCACATCCTGCTTGGAATCTTCATCGTCCTCGCTGCTATCGTTCGCGCGCTGGCGTTGATGCCACACCGGCTCTCCTACGAGATGGAGCGCACGCAGGGCTGAACGGTCAACGGCCACTACGCCGGGCTGTCGAAGGATCCGCTGTCGGATCGCCCACACCACACTCCTTCCCACAAACCGGATCGATCCGACATCGATTCTCGCTGGTACCAGTGTAACTCGATAGCCCTGGCTATCGAAAGTTTGGGATATTTGTCTTTTATTTTCAAAAAACTCACTAATATACATATAGGTGGAATGAAGATGGCGAAATCAGGTGAGTTAGCCGTTACGTATCTTTCTTTTATTTGGCTGTGAAGGTTCGGATATGGTCGCCGTTCCAGAGTGGGTTGACGCGCTTAACACCGCGGTCAGCATCCACCATCCCGACAGTGCGGAGGTGGTCTACGCGAACCCTGCGTTCGGCGACCTGCTCGGCTATCAGCCATCTGAGATTGAGGCGATGGCGGTGGGAGAATTCAGCTCCGAATCGTTTTCGAACACCGAAGCGGCCAAGCGTATCCGTGCCGCTGCGGCTGGGGAACCCCAGCAATTCGAATGGCGTGAGCGAACCTCGTCGGGAGAAGTTGTCTGGACGGAGGTGCAGCTCTCGCGCATGCCGACCGACAGCGGAAAATACGTTATCGCTACTGTCACGCCATTAACGAAGTACAAGGAGTCCCGCCGTCGGGTTAAATTTCTCACGCGAGCGGTTCGCCACGATTTGCGAAATCATCTTCAGATTATCGACGGCATCGTCGACATTCTTTCCCTGGAGGGAGTCGACGACCAGCAGACAGACCAATTAAAAAACAGCGTTGATCACCTGCTACGATTATGTGACCGACTCAATGATCTCAGACAGGTATCGACTGATACTCCACGTACGCCGACGAATTTCGGCGACATCGCCGTCGACGTCGTTGAGCCATACAGAGAAGAATACCCAGAAATTGACTGGGATATCGATCACACGAACGTTCAAGTGATGGCGAATCGGGCACTGGAGATCGCTGTCGACGAACTCGTCGACAACGCCGTCAGGCACAACCCACACGATGAACTGAAGATCACGATCATCGTCACCGAGGATCCTGCGGAGAATCAGGCACACATCCGCATCGTCGATACGGGCCACCCTGTGCCGCAGATGGAGATCGACCCGATCACCTGCGAGTACGACCCAGAGCCATTATCTCACGCCGAATGAACGGGACTGTGGCTGGTTCAGTCTATCGTGACGGCCCTTTACGGCCGACTCTCGGTACCGGAAAACTCCGCGGATCGGACTATCTTCGAGATCTATCTGCCGCGAGCCCCAGCGTCGACAGAGTCGTAACTGCGGACGCCTCTAGTTTTATACACGGCTATCGTCGCTCGGGCGTGACAGCACCCCACCCGCGACACGCTTTTTCGCCGACAGTATCGAACACCGGTATGGCGACAGCAACCGTCCAGACGCCGAACAGCGACAATGTCTGTGCCTACTGTGGCGCACGAGTCTTCGACCACGATCCGATCTGCGTCCGTGACTGCAACGCCGACTATGGCTCGCCGACCTACTTCTGTAACCACGCCTGTCTCGGCGTGTATATCGAGGACAACAGGCTGGCGACTGGTGACGCCTGCGAGTGGTCGCCCGAAGGCGAGAACTGCTGTTAGGTTGGTTCCCGACATCGCAGCCGTCGGGTTACGTCGACGAAACCCGGTTTCTACGGCCTTACTCGTGGTTTAACACGGCTGGGTAAACAGTATATGGTATGACATACAGTACCGTCGTTTCCAGCCAGACATTACTGCTGGAGGTGTGTAACGATGCCTGACTCGTTCCCCTTGGATGCGGTGACCGAGCTGCTGCCCGCAAAAGTTCAGGAGAACCGCCTGATCAAGTTCGGTCTCTCGATTGCCGCTGTCATCGCGCTGATCGCACTCACCGGCGTCTACACCATCCTCCAGACGCAGGCCGTACTCTCGCCGACCGATCACGCACTCGTCGTCCGCAACATCCTCCTGATCATCGGCGTCGCGGTCGTCGGCCTCGCCGCCGTCGGACTCGGTATCGCTCGACCCACAGTCAAGGAGATTATGCGACTAGAGCGTTCAGCCGAGCGGATCGAGAATGGCGATCTCGATGTCGAACTCGACGCCCCGACCGACGACGAGATCGGTAATCTCTACGAATCCTTTGATAGCATGCGGGCGACGCTGCAAGAGCGACTCGCCGAGCTGGAGGCCCAACGTGAGGAGGTTGCCGACGCGAAAGCCGAAAGCGAGGCACTGGCGACCCACCTCGAAACACGCGCCGAGGCGTTCGCCACGAAGATGGATGCCGCTGCGGAGGGCGATCTCACCGTCCGACTGGCAACTGATCCCGATGATCCCGATGCTCTCGAATCGATTGCGACGCGGTTTAACCGGACGCTGGAGGCCATCGAGACGACGCTGGCGGATGTGGAATCCTTCGCCGATGATGTTGGCGAAACCGGTGAGACGGTGACAGCGAGTGCCGCCGAAGTCGCTACCGCAGCCGCCGAGACCAGCCAGTCAGTCGACGAGATCTCCGCTGGCGCGGAGACCCAACACGAACAGCTCGCCGAGATCACCGGCGAGATGGAAACGATGTCGGCGACGACCGAGGAAGTCGCCGCGACGACCGACGAGGTCGCCGCCACCTCCGGGGAGGCCGCCGATCTGAGCAAGGACGGCCGAGACGCCGCCCAAGATGCCGTCGAGGATCTCCACCAGATCGAGGAGCGCGCATACGAGACAGCTGAGGCAGTCGAACACCTCGAATCCGGAATGGAGGAGGTCGGCACGATTCTAGAAACGATCAGCGAGATCGCCGACCAGACCAACCTGCTCGCGCTCAACGCCTCCATTGAGGCAGCACGGGCGGGCGAGGAAGGCGATGGGTTTGCCGTCGTCGCCGAGGAGGTCAAATCGCTGGCCGAGGAGACCAACGAGGCCGCCGGCGAGATCGAGGCCCTCCTCGATGAGCTGCGGGATCGCACCGACGAGAGCGTCACCGAGATGGGGACGATCTGCCAAGAGATCACCAACGGCGTTGCCACCGTCGAATCCGCCGAGGAAGCACTCGAAACCATCGATCGGCGGATTCAGGAAGCAAACGACGGCGTCCAGGAGATCGCCGACGCGATGGATGCGCAGGCGACCTCGGTTACCGATGTGACCGCCGCTATCGAGGATCTTGAATCGATCAGTCAGGATACCGCCGACAACGCTGGTACCGTCGCCGCTGCGGCTGAGGAGCAGGCGAGTTCGCTGGATGGCGTCACCGAGGAGATCACCGCGCTCAACGATCAAACCGACCAGCTGTGTGCCTCGCTTCAAGCGTTCACAACGTCGGGGGAGGAAGAATTCAATGACCTCGACACGGTCGTCGACGCTAGGGAAAAAATCGAGGCTGGCACAGACACGGCAGGGACAGCACCGACGCCATCAACGACGGCTCCCGAAACCGCGACGGCCGATGGTGGCACCGACATCGGAGACAAAGAACTCTCAACGACGCAGTCAGATACCGGCTTCGAGTTCGAATCACCATGAGCCGCTACGCGCTACTGTTGAGTGCCGGCCCTGACCGCGCCGGCAGCGCGCTCAATGCGATCGAATACGCGCTCAGGCTTGACGAGGGCGGCCACTCGGTTGCGATCTATCTTGATGGCGCGGCGACCCAGTGGCCCACGGAGTCGGAGCGTCGCTCTGGCCATCCCTTCACCGAGGGGTTCGCCGAAGCCCGTGAGCGTGATCTCGTTGTCGGTGCCTGTGCGTTCTGTGCCAACGCCTTCGGCGCAACCGAGGGCTGTCAGGCGGCTGAGATTGAGCTGCTGGGTGTTGCCGGAAAACAACACGGTCCTGATGTTGCCGCGATCGTCAACGACGGCTATGAGCTGTTAACGGTCGGGTAGTTTCCACGTGGGGTGCTGTGGGCGTATTTTTGTGAGAGTCCTGCCGACACAGTCTTGCGAGCGGTTGCAGATCAGGGCAGAGTATTTGAGGGATTGGTACGGAGTAGCTGGTATCAGTTCGCTCACCCCATGACCGATCCCTCACCGTCCCCGGAGTCGGCCGCTGAATCCGACAGTGACGGCGTTGCGAAGGCGGTGCTGGCGGCTGTCGAGCGATTGGCTGCTATCATCGACGAGCACGGTGAGATCGTCACCGTGACCGACGAGCTTGCGATGCGGTTTGCGACCGACGCGGACGCACTCGTCGGCCAGCCCGTTTCGACATTGTTCGACGACGAATCGACTCCGACACCGCCGTCGACCCAATCGCAGGTGTTGTCGACGCCGGACGGTGCGGTTCCTGTAGAGGTGCGGAGCCGACGACTGCCGGACGCCAGCGAACCCCGATCGCCGATCGGCTTGTTTATGACACCCGAAGCGGACGATACTGACACGCTTGATACGGTCGGCGACCGGTTCCGCCAGCTGTTTGAGTCGGTCAACGATGCCATCATCGTCATCGACACAGACGCTAATCGGATCACCGAGTGTAACGCCCGCGCTACCGAGCTGCTGGGATACAGCCGCGAGGAGTTGCTCTCGATGGAACCCCAAGCGATCCATCCCCACGATTACGACGCGTTCACCGAATTCGTTTCAGAGGTGACCGAACACGGCCAGGGATGGACAGACGACCTCTCCTGTTATACATGTGATGATGAGGTGATCCCCGCCGAGATCTCAGCAACGGTCGTTTCTCTCGACGGCACCGAACAGCTACTTGCGAGCATCCGTGACATCTCAACGCGGGTCGAACAGGAAGCGATGTTGGGTCGGCAGTCGGCGGCGATGCAGGCGGCTACTGACGGGATCGCTATCTACGATGATGGGACGGTGAGCTACGCCAACGCAGCGTATGTCTCGCTTTTTGGCTACGATGCGACCGAGGTGATCACCGACTGCGAGTGGGGCGATCTCCACGCCGAGGCCGATCGGTTTTCGCTGGAGATTACTCCCGCGCTGTCGACCGACGGCGAGTGGCGCGGCGAGCTCACTGCGATCGGCAACCGGACGGAGCCCCTGCCGATCGAGGTGTCGCTGACCCAACTCCAGACCGGCGAGGTGCTCTGTGTTGCCCACGATATTAGCGACCAACGCGAACACGAACAGCGACTGACCGGCTTGGCGAGTGCGAGCCGTGAGCTGCTGGCAGCCGCCGATCCCAGTGCCGTTGCCGAAGCAACCATCGACACGATTGAGGATGTACTCGGCTACGAACTGGCGTGTCTCTGGTGGTACGACAGCGACGACAACGCGCTTGAAAGAATCGCGCTTTCTCCGGCTACCAAACAGCTCTTAGACGAGGCAGTTGCCTATGACTGCAACCGCTCCCGTGCCGGCAAAGCCTACCGCCAAGAGCAGACGATCCGCAACGAGCCAACCGACGATGCCTACGGCGATGGGACACGGGCTGATCTCCACGTTCCGATCGGCGAGTACGGTGTCTTGACACTGCTGGCTCCCGAGGGCTCGTTCAGCGACCAAACCGTTCAACTTGTCGAACTGTTCGCTGAATCCGTTCGGGCGGCCTTCATTCGCGCCGACCGGGAACAACAGCTGCGAGACCGACAGACCACACTCGAACGTCGTACCGACGAACTAACTGTCGCCACCCAATTCAACAGCCTCGTCAGTGATCTGATCCGATCACTGTTGACGAGGCCGGAGGGCGACATCGAAACGCTCGTCTGTACCCGGCTGGCTGACTCCGACCTCTATGAGGGGGCGTGGATCGCTACCGTTGACGCTGAGAGGACGGACGATCCGACGGGTACCACTCGGCGTACCGACGATCTGACGGGTGACACTGAACGTGACGACGCTGAACATGACGACCGCCCAGCTATCGGGGCTGACGAGGCGACCGACGAATCGATCAAGGAACACGCCGACAGCATCTCCGTCTCGGCGGCAACGATCGACACCGAGTCGTTTCCTGAATCATCCCCTGAGGCTGTTGCGACCTCACCGTTCGGCACCCGCCTTGTTGTCGACACCAACGCAGCCGGGGAGTATGTGATGACGCGCCGAGAGTTGGAGACGGGTGACGACACCACCGACGCCGAGACGTTCGCGGGAGCCGTCCCGATCAGGGCCGGCCCACGGCAGTTCGGTGTGTTGGCTGTCGTCGGCACCGACGACCGCGGCTTCGATGAACCGGTCGGCGAGGGGTTAGGACTGCTCGGTGACACGCTGGGATTTGCGTTCAGCGCGGAGCTAGCCCGCTCGACGTTGATCGCCGACGACGCCATTGAGGTTGAGTTTGCCGTCGGTGGCCCCTTCGCCATGCTGTCAGAGCGTCTCGGCTGTCGGTGTTGCTACCGGGGATCAGCAGACAACGATGCCGACGAGCAAACGTATCGCATCGAGTTCGTCGGAACTGATGCCGCGAGTGTCGATGCCGAACTGGCAACTGTACTGAGGATTCACAACTATCGACTGCTACAGGAGTCGGCGACGGGCTGTCTGTTCGCCCTCACTGTTGATACCCCGTCGCCGGCGTTGCTTGCGGAGGCCGGTGTCAATCTTCGATCATTGGTTGCCGAAAACGGTGAGGTTCGACTCACTATTGAAGCCCCCGAAGACACCGATATCGCCGGGCTGCAAGCGACACTTGCCGACCACTACGGATGGGCCGAGCTCGTCGCAAAACAACACGGCCGGCGCGACCGGCTGGCGGCAGGATACGACGAGCTACTTGCGGCGAACCTGACCGACAAACAGCGCACTGTCATCGAGCGAGCCGACGAATTGGGCTACTTCGCATGGCCTCGTGAGGCCACCGCCGAGGAGGTCGCTGATGATCTCGGTATCTCCTCGGCGACGTTCCACCAACATCTTCGTGCCGCCGAGGGGAAGCTCGTGAGTGCATTCCTCACCGATGACCCATAATGTGGCACAGCCACCGATGAAAACAGCACTCAGGCAGTCGGGTGAATTCCGAATACTAAGATACACATCCGGAGTTGACAGCGGCCGTGTTCCGATACCTATGTATCTTGGTATGCAAACCTAATGTAAATAGGGTTGCATGCCAAGTGATCCTCTCGCCTGTAACTAGACGAATTCCGATGTCGTCCAACCACACCGAGATCAGCCGACTCCACACATCGTACAGTCACACCCAACAAGTGCTCATCGAGATGGCCGATCTGTTAGGCCACAAATGGCATCCGGTCATCCTTCAGCAGCTGGTGGCCACGGATTCCTGTGGATTTAGCGACCTCCACGCCGCGATCGACGAGATCTCCAACAAGATGCTCTCCGATAGCCTCACCACGCTCGAAGAGCACGGCCTTATCGAGCGTGTCGTCGTCAGCGAGAAACCGGTACGGGTGCGCTACAGCCTCACCGACCGCGGCCGCGAGCTTGAGCCAGCCCTTGCGGCACTGGTCGAGTGGGGACGTGACCACCTCACGACGGCTGAGCCGACACCACCGTCACCGCCGACAGCGACCCCACCACGGGCCACCGGCGGCTCGACCGAGACACCACCGACCGTCACATGGAGGCAACGCGATGAGTAGTAACGTCGACCGCGAGGCGACTGAGTGGGGAGCCTACCAGGAGCCGACACAGCACTATCCGACGCCAGAGTCGACAACCGGCCCGGAAATCTCGACGCCGTCGATGGCGACCGTCTTGGAGACGGTGTTAGACCTACGGTCACAGGAGCTGGCGGTCTACGATGCGATCACCGCTGATCCGGGGGCGTCAACCAAAGCACTTGCGAGCACGCTTGATCGAGATCGGAGCAACGTCAACCGGTCGTTGACAAAACTCGAAGCCGCGGGGTTGGTGGCGCGACACCGCCGGATTCTCGACAGCGGCGGTTACTACTACGCCAACTACGCCGCCCCGAGCGACGTTGTCGACGAGGTCGTGTCGACAGCACTCGAAGCGTGGGCAGCCGATGCGAAGTCGCTGCTTACCGATCAGGGATGGGAGACGCCGCTGATCTGCGACGCCGACTCGTAACGACTCGGTGTGGTTGACGACAGTTTCTACAGGTAGGGAAGGGGTGCGACAGTCGATATACGCCCGCGGATCAGGCACGTCTGTATCTGACGGCCGCTGTGTGTGATTACTGCACGTGACCCACACCGTATTGCGCCCTCGCCCGAACAGACAAACATGGACGAACCACCAGCCGCCTTCCGCGTCGCCAGCGACAAGGACGCCCTCATGAGCACGCCCAGCGGCGACAGCCAACACACAATGGTCACCGCCAACTGCTACGCCAGCAACCCACGCAGCGAGTGGAACGGCGCGCTCATTGAGGAAACCTCGGCATTTCGCTCCGACATCGAACTGTTCTACAATCTCCACACGCTCGTCTGGGATCGCAAACTCGAACAGACGTTGGACTGTCGCAACGATGCAACCACCAGCGATGTAGACTGGCACTCCAGTCATATCCCCGAGATCCACCTGACGAACCACCTCCGATTTGCTGACGGTACCGAAGCCGACCTGACCCAACGGGCGGTCGCCAGCATCGGCTGTCCTGCGATGCTGCTTCACAACGAGGCGAGTTTCGAGGACGACCGCGAGCGGACGCTGTTTACGATCTCGAAGCTCGGACTCAACGAACACAGCCACGACCACCCATGGCCCGAACAGACCGCCCATGTCCGACATGCCGAGGATTGTGATGTGGTTGTCGCAACCGACGAAGAGGATCGATACGTTGCGTTCGCCCAACAACACGCCGACAGCCGGCGGTTCGATGGCCACCGTGTCGGCGTCGCCGGTCATGCTGACGATCCCGACCGCAGCGCGTGGAGCGACATCTACGAGGACAACGACGGTTGGATCGACTCCAACGACAGCGCGACCGGGGATCTCGATGCCGGCTTTGGCCTCCATTGCGGGTCGGCCACCGATTACAACGGTTCCACTAGCGATGTTGATGCTGACGGCGGGTCGACCGTCGAATGGCTCACCGCGGTCGGCTTCGGGAAAAGCGAGGCCGACGCCATCGCCCACGCCCGGGATGTCCTCGACCGCGGATATGAGGCCGAATTGTCGGCGTTTATCGAGGCGTGGGAAGACTGGCACGATGGCTGCACCGGCGCGCCGACTGACGACGACACGGTGGCTGACCACTACGAGCGGTCGCTGACCAGCATCAAAACCGGGCAAGACGGCTGTTGTGCGACCATCGCGGGTGCATTCAAGCCGCACGATATGACCTACAAGTTCATTTGGCCCCGCGATCAGGTGATCATCGTCCAGGCCCTGCTGGCGGCCGGCGCGGTTGAGGAGGCCGCGCTGGCGGTCGGCTGGCTCGATAGTGTCCAGATCACCGATGCCGTCGACGACCGCGGGATCGACCGTGAGGGGACGTGGTGGCAGAACTACTACACCACCGGCGAGGGCCACTGGCGGGCGCTCCAGCTCGATCAAGTCGGTGGCCCAATCTACGCCCACTGGCTGCTGTGGGACGAAACCGGCGACGACAGTTATCTCGATGCCTACTACGACACCTCGAAACGCGCCGCCAAGTTCCTGCTTGAGTGGGACAACGGCTGGGGCTTCCCCAAGCCGCACCAAGACCCGTGGGAGGAGGTCTGGGGCCATACGACCGAAGGATCAGCCGCTGCTATCGCCGGGCTGCGCTGTATGGCTGAGATGGCCGACGCGAAAGGCGACACCGATTTTGCCGACGACTGTCGGGAGACGGCCGAGACATGGGCCGACAATTTCGAGCGATACTGCTTCAAAAAGAACACCCAGTACGGCAGCCACTACGTCACCGCCGACAAACCGGAGGGCAACATCCATCCCGCGCCCGACGCCCGCCCCGACGCCGCGGCGTTCATGGCTTACTGGCCGTGGAACGTTGTCGACGTCGACGACGAGACACTGATCGAGACGGCGGAGTTAGCCGACGATACGCGGTGGCGCGCCGACAGCACGCCCTGCGTCGGGCGGTATCCAGCTGATACCTACACGGCGAGCGGCGCGCCCGAGGACGGCGGCTGGCCGCTGTGTGAGGCCTACGCCGACATGGTGCGGTGGCAGACCGGCATCGACGAGGATGCGGTCGCCGACCACCTCCAAGAGTCGACCGAGTGGACGACAACAGCTGGACTGCTCCCCGAGCGCATCGACGGCGACGGCGCCGTTTCCTGGAATTCCAACCTCCAGTGGAGCCAAGCGATGTATATCCTGCTGGCCGAGAGCCACGCCCGCGGCGAACCGTTCGGGCTCGCCCCCGAGGCGTAGCTCACGGGTCGGGAGGAAACTGCAAGCGGCCTATTCTCGACTGACGCCGGCGTACTCGATCCCGGTGAGCTCGGCGATATCTGATTGCCAGGTCACCAGATCACGTCGTTCGAAGTCGGTCAGTGCATCGTGACCGCAGGCCCGAGCCATCACCTCCATCAGTTCGACAGTCGCATCGAAGAAGCGTTCGAGGTTGTCGGCGGCTTCCTCAACCATGAGCCGCGCCCGAAGATCGTCTTTCTGGGTGGCGATCCCGACCGGACAGTTGTTGGAATCGCAGGCACGCATCCCGAGACAGCCGATCGCCTGCATCGCGCTGTTGGCGACGGCGACGCCGTCCGCACCGAGCGCGATGGCCTTGATGAAGTCGGATTCGGTGCGCAGCCCGCCAGTAGCGATCAACGTTACGTCGTCGGCTCCGCGGTCGTCGAGATGCCGCCGGGCCCGTGCGACCGCGGCCATCGTCGGCACCGAGATGTTCTTTTTGAACACGTCGGGTGCTGCGCCAGTGCCGCCACCGCGGCCGTCCATGATGATGTAGTCGGCACCCGCCTCCAGTGCAAAGTCGATGTCGTCTTCGATGTGCTGGGCCGAGAGCTTGAAGCCGACCGGGATGCCATCGCCGTGTTCACGGACAGTGTCGGCGACCGCGGCGAAGTCATCGGGTGTCTCAAGATCGGGAAACCGCGAGGGGCTGACCGCGTCGGTACCGGGTTCAAGATCGCGTACCTCAGCGATCTTGCCCTGTACCTTCTCACCCGGAAGGTGACCACCGGTTCCGGTTTTCGCGCCTTGACCGCCCTTGAAATGGAACGCTTGGACACGTTCGACATGGTCGATATCCCAGCCAAACTTCCCGCTGGCGAGTTCGTAGAAGTACTTGCTGTTGGCTTCCTGTTCCTCGGGCAGCATGCCACCTTCGCCCGAGGCGATGCCGGTGCCGGCCCGTTCGGCTCCCTGAGCGAGCGCGACTTTGGCCTCTTCGGAGAGGGCACCGAAGCTCATGTCGCTGACGAAAATCGGGATATCGAGTTCCAGCGGCGAGTCAGCCCCGGGGCCGATGGTGAGCGAGGTGTCGACGGGCGCATCGTCGGCCAGTGGCGTCGTGGCGAGTTGGGCCGTCTGGATCTGAATTTCGTCCCACGAGGGGAGTTCTGTCCGAGAAACGCCCATCGCCGAAACCTTGCCGTGGTGGCCCCACTCGTCGAGGCCATTCTGGGCGAGATGTTGGATGTACTTTGTGTGCGGTTCCTTTTCGGGGTGGGGATCCCCGTAGAAATCTGGGAACGACTCGTCGGCGTCGTGTGGATCGAGCTCGGCGTGATCGTCGACACCGTGATCCGCCACATCGTGATCGTCGTAATCAGTCGGGTTGGTCTCGTTCCACCCTCGGATTTCGGCGGCATCGACGTAGACCGCGTCGCTGTCTTCGTCGATCCATGCGGTGAATTTCTCCAACTGTTCGCTGTTGTCGTACTCGCTGATGCCGGTGTCGTAGCGGTAATCCCAGCCGTGGACGCCACAGATCAGGTTCTGGCCATCGATGTGGCCGTCCTCCAGTAGCACACCGCGGTGTTGGCAGCGACCGTAGAGGATCGACACTTCGTCGTCGTATCGGACGAGTACGAGGTCGACGCCGGCGACGCGGGCTCCGACTGGCTCCCGGTCAGGGAGGTCGCTCCATGTTGCCACCTGTTCGGGCTCCTCGATTTCCGCCGGCGGTGCAGCCTCGCTCACGGCACATCACTCCAAAGACGGCTCACGAACATATACCAACGGCGAGCGTTTCGGGATATTAATCTGCCGCCGCCGTGTGATAGCTTCGGCCAGCCGGACACCCGACAGAGTATTTAATCTAGTATAACCGCAGTATTTTGTCGGGGTCGTGGTCGTGTTCAGCCGGTACCCAACCACCGAATCGTCTTTTCGTTTCCACCTGTCGGTGCGGTATGGATCCCTCAGAGCCTGCACAACTGCTCTCCTGTGACCACTGCGGTAACCTCGCTATCGGCAGTGGTTCGATCACTTGCTGTTCGACGGAAATGACGGCGACCGAGCCAGTCGAATCAGTCGATGACCCCTCACTCGAAGATTTGTTACGCGGTGTCTTTGGTATCTCCGATACTGAACTCGAAGTCTGTCTCTGTGTGATGGAAAGGGGCACACTGACAGTTAATGAGTTAGCCGCCAGGATCGAGTATGATCGAAGTGTCATCTCCAGACATCTGAACGACCTTGCAGCGTTGGGTGTCATCAAAAAGCAGCGACGGCTTATTGAACAGGGTGGCCACGTCTACGTCTATCAACCAGTCGCCCCCGAAGCGGTTCGAGAGCAGCTTTTGGCCGCCTTTGTGTCGTGGGTACACGGCGCGACGAATCAGATCATGACGCTCCAACAAGAAAAGATCGAATCCATCGCTGACACCGATGATGAGTCGGCGTGGAAGCTATTCAGAGAGAATTAAATCCGGTCGTCGACAGCCGCGTAAACCCCACCCAAGACGGCCCCGTACACCGCATGCCACAACAGCGAGGGAGGGGCAAAGTTCGGCATCGGCGGCGACGCGGGCGAGCCGACAGCACTCAGCCAGATCGGCATGAGTAGTGCCGCCAACACAACCCATGTGACGACGCCCCATCCGACTCCGGCACCGATCTGTGATACCGTCGACTCTATCTGGAAAGTATCGACCAACCCGGCAAATACGACGCCGAGAACCGCCCCATGTGAGAGGTGGACAGCGAGTCCGATGCCGGGATTAGCCGGTGGAGCCAAGGTATACAGTGAGGGGATGGCGACAGCCAGTGTTGGCGTATTCATCACCAACACGAGCGCGCCCATAACGGTTGCACCAACGATACCACCGACGACGCCAGCTTTCCAGTTGCCATCGGTCGTTCTGACGGTCTGTTGTTGTGTTCCAGTCGACATGCAACCAGTAGTCGATGCCGTGACTGAATAATGACAGCGCGCCCGTTCACTGTCGATCCGAGACCACGAAAACTATTTATATCGAATGTACACGCCCGACATCTCTTCCAGAATAGATCTCAACAGCCTCGTTTGGATCGCCTATACAATGGAATCTTCGTGTAATATTCAATTGTATATTCTTCTATAGAATCGAATACCTAATGAATCAATGTCAAATGTACCCGCGAAACATTCTCGCAGATGTGTAGAACGAATTGCAGCACACATTATGAAGATATTGGTATGCAAGATACATACTCTATATCTTGCACATCCGGATTTGCCAATTCTTAGAGCCCTTTCTTATTCGACTTCGACCCGGATCTCGTCCGCTCGTCGCTTGAGACGGTGCAAAATCTGAACTCGCCGTTGGTTCGCATTCTCGTAGGCGACACACGCACGCAACGTCTCCATATCCTTGATCGTCGCAATGCCAGCGTCAACGAGTCGTGTATTTGGCGATTCGAGACGCTGTTGTGGGGTGAGACCACTCGTTTCTGTGGATGGATCTACTGACTTACTCAATGGAATTCGCCTCCACCCCTGGTGAGGCGATGATAAAATCTGGATGGCTACCTACTTTGTTCCCTCTGCAGGTTGGATCTGGCGTGTCGTCGCTGCAAGGTCGTCGATATATTCTCGAAGAGTTTTCATGTCGGTTCGAGCCTCCTCAAGGGTCTTCGCTTTCACCTTGGCTGTGATCTTATCTTGATCACGTGTCCCCGTCCCACGGGTGAGCTGCACCGTAAGGGAGACACCGACATCGCTCCGCTCGACGTACTCTGTTTTCTCTGGCTCAGGTTGGGTTGTAGACGATTCTGCTGGATCAGTTGTTTGGTGTTTCGAATGAGACATTTGGTTTCAACGAAGCCCATTAATCGGCCTCGCACCCCTCAGAGGGTGAAAAAACTGGCTGGCGGCGCAATACGCTACTCTAAGATTCCCCTACGCTTAACCAACATTCTGGGGGAAAGACTGTTAGTGTTGGTTAAGATTGACAGTCGACAGTTCAATGGGGCTGCGGGCCATACCGAGGACTCCCACACTCTCGACACTCCCAGATGGGTTGGCCACTCCAATCCTCAGAAGGGAGGGACTCGAACTCCTCAAAGCGGTGTTCAGTCTCTCGATCGCACTCCCAGCACATCATCCGCTGTTTCATTGGCACGCTCGGTCGATGGCTCTCTTCGTCGACATCGTCGACAGTGTCTTGAAGTGCAATAGCAGGCACCAACCAGCTCTCGTCTGTATTCTCTAGCAGGCTCGTGAGCTGATTTGTCTCGGTAATCGCATTGCCTGCCTCACCATACAGGAATGTCCCATGTCGATCCTCACAGCTCGACTGCGATCCATCCATCCATACGGTCTGATCACGAACAGCAGCGAGCACCTGTTGGCCCTCATGAGAAGTGACTCGTACTGCTTCGGGGAGCGAAGGCCACTGGTCAGCCAACTGTTGTGCAGGTTCCGCATCGAGATCGTAGATCATCAGACACTCGTCGACGGCGAGGTCTTTGTTGGGCTTCGAAACCAGCGTTGCTGCCGCTGATCCCTTTGCCACTGCGGCATAGAACGTTGAAGCCTCGACGATGAAATAGATCACATGGAGAAGTGCCGACTCATCTGTTGAATGATCCTGGTCGTCGTCAAAACCATCGAGGTGATACGTGAGACAAAATTCGCACCTCGTTTGCGTAGCGGGGATTGGAGCCTCACAGGAAGCACATACACTCTCAGTTTGAGCGATCTCGTCTGGGTAGGCAATGAGTGGTTCAGGAGTAGCTTCTTCGACCTCTTTCTCGGTCTGTTCAGATAATTCAGCATCAGGAGTCGACGTTGCTTCCCCGAGCGGTCGGAGTTCTTCAAAATCAAATTGATGATCCGTCATAGTTCGTCTGACGATGGTTGTTCCGTCTTCGCTTATATATTTCAGACTCAAACCCTCTTTCAGTGTCGAAGAAGGCACTACACAGTAGAGAAACAGATTCCCACTCACCCAACTCCGGTCACATCGACAGCCCCTGTATCGTATCTCGATGTGCTCGGACGGTTGTCGGTGTCACATTTGCAGCATCGGCGGCTGCCCGTTGTGTGAGTGGCTGACCGTTTTCTTGGCTAGCTTGGTACAGACAAGCTGTGGCGAACCCAGAAGGACAAACACCAACTGTCTTCTCACCTGTCTCGGATTCTACAGCCAGCTGCTCGGCTCGGTGTCGAACCTGATCCGAAACGCCGAGTTCTGAGGCCAGCCGTGGGACGAACCCACTGGGACGAACCGGTTTAGTTGGTAGTCCGAGTTCCCTATTCAGGACTTTGTACGCATTCAGCACCCGCTGTTGATTGACTCGGGCTACCGCTGCGATCTCTTCGATAGTTCGGCCGAGCCCGTTGCACCGACATGTTCCGTATACACTTCCGGCAGCCATCGCTTCGAGTGAGCGACCTCGAAGAAGCTCTTCGGTTTGCCCAGTGCGAAAGAGCTGACAGGCTTGGTCTCGGATCGATCTCGGAAGTCCGAGGGCCCCTGCGATTCGCTGGACCTCACCGAGCCCGTAAGCACGGTTCCGCGCTGCTTTCGATCCGAATCGTCCACGACTGTGTTCGCGCCGCATCCTAGAGAGTCGAGCCCGCTTCGATCCAGCGAGTTGGTTGCCGTTTCCATCTCTCCATCGCCCTATCTCGGTCGACAAGCCGTTATCGTGACGCGCCACCGTCCGTGGTGGCCCTACCCGCTTTTGTGAGTCTGTGTGATCACTGGAGCCTCGCCACTCTGGGCCGTGGTCAATCCGCTGTTCATCGATAATGAGACCGCAGTCCTCACAAGCAGTTTCAATGCTGTTTGTCCGTACCTGACCACCGCATTCAGCGCAGGTCGCAGTTCCGTCACTCGATACATCCTCGTCGAACGTCTGTCCGTAGATTTCTCTCGTAGCCATCGGTAACACGCGAAGTGCGTTCTGTACACCCCGCACCCCTCAGGGGATGACAAAATAGGCAGGGCTGCCTACTCAGGGAGTTCGCGTCGGCCGGTCTTCACACACTCCCAGCACGGAAAGTCGTCGTTGAGGTACTGGCAGTCACACTGTGGAAGGTCTGTGTCGTCTTCCGCTACAACTGGTGTCTTTTCGGTACGAACTCCTCCGTCTGCGACCAACTGCATCTGGGTGGCCACGTCCAAGATTTTTGGCCGGATTGCGATTGCCGTTCGATGCTTGCACGGGCCGTCAAATCGTTTGTCCGCAGGGCATTCGCAGGTCGTTGGGATCCCCTCAACGACGGTGACACGGTATTCGTGATCGGCAGGTTTGAGATGGCTCTCATTTCGGATGAGGACATCGCCATCGTACAACGAGAATGAGAAGGCCTCGTACTGAGCACGTTTGAGAACACGATTCTTCGGGCTAAGTCTCTCCAGTACAGTTTGAGTCATTGTGGGATGGGACACTCATTCTGAGTGTCCGCACCCTTCGGGGCGCGAAAAAATCACAGGGCGAAGTACAGTTTACATCCACTGCTTGACGT